>Ga0180430_10005056_pt1 | contig 11019 bp, 10 predicted proteins | sample SS_ome_9_FD_132999 | JGI IMG/M metagenome (GOLD analysis project Ga0180430, IMG submission 132999) | Hypersaline lake sediment archaeal communities from the Salton Sea, California, USA - SS_1_S_2 metaG | ecosystem: Environmental > Aquatic > Non-marine Saline and Alkaline > Hypersaline >... | reverse complement strand
GCCTGGGTGTGGGCCGATGGCCAGCCCCTGGGCGAGCGCACCGTGGTCAGCACCGGGGTGGAGCCCCAGGTGCTGTGGCTGTTGCCCTTTGCCCTGGAGGCGACGGGGCGGCTGACCCCGGGGGCGCAACACTCGCTGGCTGTGCGCGTCAGCGACGCCGGGGGTATGGGGGGTCTGTACATGCCCGTGTACGCGGTGGCGGCGGATGTCCCGTTGACTCTCGAGCAGATCAACGAGGCGGTGGGCGAGGCAAATCCCTACGCGCCCTGAGCGGACGAGCGGCCGGATCGATCCACTCCGGCCTCTCGAGTACCGCCCCTCGGTGCCGCGGTTGTCGTTAGCCGAAGGGGTAGTACTCCGCAGCCGTATCGAAAAGGGCGGCGATGTTCTGCGGAGGGGTGCCGGCCTGGATGGCGTGGGACGGGCCCAGGATATACCCGCCGCCAGAGCCGAGCACGTCGATGCGCTCCCGCACTTCGGAGGCCACCTCCTCCGGTGTGCCAAAGGGCAGGGTGGTCTGCACGCTCACGCCCCCCTCGAAGCACAGCCGGTCTCCGAACTCCGCCTTGAGCCGCACCGGATCCATCCCCGCGGCGCTGAACTGCAGAGCCTGCAGCACGTCAATGCCCACCTCCACCAGGCCGTCGACCACCTCCATGACGGCGCCGTCGGTGTGATAGATGACAGCGGCGCCGCCCTCGTGGATGACCTGGTTGAGGCGCCGGTGGCGCGGCGCGATGAACTCTTCCCACATGGACCGCGACATGAGCAGGCCCTCCTGTCCGCCCAGGTCGTCGGCGGTAAAGGCCAGGTCCACGGCCCCGTCCGCGGCGGCCAGCAGGCGGTGGAAGTGGGCCATCCAGAAGTCGGCGACCCGGTCCAGGAGGGCGTGGGCGAACTCGGGATCGAGGGCGAAGTCCTCCAAGAGCTGGGCGAAGCCGCGCATGTACCAGGACGTCTCGAACAGGTTGCCGTTGGCGATCATCAGGCAGTACTCACCGGAGTCGCTGCCGGCGTTGGCTGCGGCAATACGCTCAGTCAGGGAGTCGTAGTCGAACCACTCGGGGCGGGGCCAGGGGTAGTCGGCCAGGTCGTCGAGGCTGGCCTCGGCCAGGGGGTAGTGGTCGATCTCGTCGTAGGAACCGTCGCCGTAGCTCACCGGACGGCGGCGCACGCCCCACATGTCGGTGCCAGTCGGCAAGGGCGGGCCCACGTAGGCCGGCGCCACGGAGATGATGTCCACCAGCGGGCGGAGGTAGGCCTCGACGGTCAGGCCGCGCTCGATCTGCAGATGCGCTTCGAGGGCCCGGCGCGCCGGCGGGTTGACGCCGGAGCAGACCATGGCGATGGGAATGCGGTCCGTCTCCCGGTGCTGGAGGGCGAGGCGGACCCGCTCGCGGTGGGTGAGTCCGGGTTGCGGTGACATCGAGGGCAGGGCCTCTGAGGCGGGGGCGCCCGGCCGCGCCCCCGAGTCCTCAGGTGTGACTGAGCCAGTCGGGCCAGTTGATGGTGGCGCCGTCGCAGCCGGCCGCGAGGATGTGGTGGCACAGGTCGGCCACCTGGGCCGGGGAGCCGCTCAGGCCCCAGGCCCGCACCTCCTCGACGATGTACTTGCACTGCTCCACCATCTCGTCGGAGACGGCGGCGGCGCGCGGGCACAGCTGGGTCACGCCGATCTCCTTGGCGCGGTCCCGCACCTCGCCGTCCACCTCGTCCACCAGCCAACCCAGCCGGCACCCGGCGTCGAGTTGCCGCGCCCGGGCCAGGTGCTGGTAGTCGAAGGAGGTGAGGATGGTGCGGTCGGCCATGCCGCAGCCGTCCACCACGTCCAGCACCTGGTCCGGCAGCTTTTCGGCCCGGCCTTTGAGTTCCACGTGGTAGGTGAAGGCGTCGCCGTACCGCTCGAACAGCTCCGGCAGGGTCATCATGGTGGCGCCGCTGTACAGGTGGGGCGAGAACCACGAGCCCAGGTCCAGGTTGGTCAGCTCCTGAGAGGAGCTGTTCTCCACGACGCGATCGGCGTGGCCGAAGCGGTCCAGGTTGTAGTCGTGACACAGGACCACGGCGCGGTCCGTGGTGAGCTGGGTGTCGGTCTCGATCTCGACGGCCCCCATCTGGCGGGCCAGGTCGAAGGCGGCGGCGGTGTTCTCCGGGGCGTAGCCCGAGGCGCCGCGGTGGGCGATGATACGGAAGCTGGCCGGTGCTGCAATCGGGAACATGGGGCTCGATTCGTGTGAGGTGATCGGGCTGCCGGTGATCGGGCTCGATGGGCGCCGGGAAACTACCACTTCAGAGAGACTACACCAAGCGCGCAGCCCCCCGTGCCGAATCCATATCGCGCTCAGCCGCGACCATCAGCTCACCACCAGGTCCAGGGACAGAATGCGGAACACCCTGCGGGCCACGTCGAACTGCCCGAAGACGTAGAGGGCGCGGTGGCTGTCGAGGGGGACGAATTGCCCGTTCATGGCGTTGTAGTGGTTGTCGAAGGGGCGTCCCTCGGGATCGCGCTGCACCAGGATCTCGGTTCGCCAGGTGGCCCCGTCGTCAAAGCTGCGGGCCAGGTGGAGGCCGAACAGGTCCGGCTCGGGCAAGTCGAGGAGGGTGCGCGAGTAGGGCACGCGGCAGGCGTGGAGCAGCGACCCGTCGGGCAGCACCCAGCCCACGCCGGCGGCGCCGGTGCCGGCCACGTTCACCGGCTCGGGCGCGGTCCAGGTCTCGCCGTCGTCGTCGGACAGGGAGCGGAAGAACCAGGTGTCGCGCGGGCTGTCGGGCAGACGGCCGAGTTTCTCGCGTCCGCGGATTATGGAGATCAGGCGCCCGGACGGCGTGAGAAAGAGGCTCTGCTCGTTGAAGCCGGCGGGGTACCCCTCGCCGTCCTGCTGGCCGTCGGGGGGGCGGTCGCGGATGGACAGATCGGGCTCGTACCCCACATCGCGGTACCGCCACGTGCGCCCGTCGTCGTCGCTGAGGAGCACGCCGCAGCGCCAGTTCTCGCCGCGGGCGCGGCAGCCCCAGATGGCGAAGACGAGGCGGCCGGGGGGCAGTTCCACGCCGCGTTCCATGAACTGCTCGCCCAGGAAGGTGCCGCTGGGCAGGCGCTGGATTGCGAAGTCGGCGTCACCGGCCTCGCGGCGCCCGATGAGGAGGGTATAGGCGCGAAACGACAGGTCCTCGTAGAACTGCTCGGCCCGGTCGCCCAACTGCATGTGGCAGCCGTGGGTCAGCACCGTCCCCTGTCGGGTGGGGCCGAACAGGGACAGGCTCACCGACTGACGCGAGCGGTCGCCCTCCACGGGCGGGCCGAAGGGCGCCGGCTCGGACCAGGTGCGGCCCAGGTCGGCGGTGCGCACCTGGAAGGGGTGCTGTCCGGCCTCGTCGTCCTCGAAGGGCCCGGAGCCGAACACGCCCACCAGCTCGTCGCCCTCCCGGATCAGGGAGCCGCCGATGGTGGCGTACCCGTCGACCTGGCGGTCGAAGAAGACGCGGTACCCACGGATCCGCAGCGTGTTCGTCACCCTTCCCCCGGCGGCTCGCGCTGCCACAGTTCGTCGTAGTTGTGCCGCGGCTCGAAGCCCAGCACCCGGCGCGCCTTGTTTATGGGGAAGCGCTCGCCCGGCCGCTGGTGGAAGATGTGGAAGATCTCGAAGCGGCTGGGCAGCGGCCGGGTGAGGGCCAGGTGATAGGCCTGGGCGATGTCGCGCCGCTCGGCGCAGGACGAGGGGATGGTATGGATGTCCGGCGCCGCGCCCTCGTGCCCGGGCTCCTCCAGCGTCGGTACCCCGCCAAAGCGGATCACGGCCACGGTGATGGGGTGCAGGCGGGCAAAGGAGCGGCAGCACTCCTCGGCCAGGGTTTTGCCCAGGGTGTACCCGCCGATGCCGGGTCGCGGGAGCTCGTCTTCGGTGAGGCGCCAGTTGTCCCAGCTCGGCGCGGTGATGTTGATCGTGCTCTGGAAGACGAAGCGCTCGATGCCCAGATCCACGGCCGCCCGAAGCAGGAACCAGGTGGACCGCACGCCCACGCCCAGGTCGGTGTGCTCGGCCGGCTCGATGCCCTCGTACAGCCGCAGGGGCCAGGCCAGGTGGGCCACGGCGTCGACGCCGTCGAGGGCGGCGCGTATCGCCTCGGCCGAGTTGAGGTCGACGACGCAGCCGTCGTCCAGGGCGGGCATGGGGCGCATGTCCAGCCCTCGCACCTGGTGGCCGTACTCGGCTTCCAAGTCGCGCGCCACGACAGAGCCGATATAGCCCGCCGCACCGGTTACCAGGACGCGCATCTCAGGCCTCCTCCCACCCGGCGGCAAAGCCGTGCTGCGGCGCAAAGCCGAAGCGGCCGTCGCGGATCTTGCGCAGGTCGAAGCGCCCGCCCGGCGTGGGGGCGGCCAGGTCGTACAGGCCCCAGTGCTGGAAGCCGTCGAAGGAGTCCACCTCCAGGCCCCGGAGGATGGCGGCCACGGCGTCGCGCCTGTCCAGCCAGTCCTCGCCCGGTGCGGCATCCTGGGGAGGCGCTGCCGCGTCGATGAGTGTGCCCAGCCGCAAGGTGCACACCATGCCCGGGTGCAGGCGCGCGAACTCTCGTCCCACCAGTTCGCTGAGATACACGGCCTGCTGGTGGGGGGAGGTGTCCGGCAGAGGGACGAAGTCCTCGGACACGATCAGTTCCGCGCCGTACCCGGACAGGGCGCACAGGTCGCTGACCTGCACCACCCGCCGCACGCCCTTCTCGGCCGCGGCCAGCAGCAGCGTGTACGTGCCCTTGATGCGCGTGTCCAGAATGCGGGCCACATTGGCGTCGTCGGACAGGGCTTCGTCCCAGGCGGCGTGGGCCAGGTGCACGACGGCCTCGACGCCCTCGCACAGGGCGTCCATGGCCTGGCGGTCGAGCACGTCGGCCGCCGCGATGGGGATGGCCCCGTCCCGCGTCTCCAGGTCCGAGGCGCGCACCTCGTGCTCGGTTGCCAGGGCGGGCACCAGGGCCTGGCCTAAAGCGCCGGCAGCGCCGGTGACGGCCACCTTCATATCGCTGATCTCCAGGTTTGCGCCCCCGTCCCTGTCTGTCTCAGATGGCTCATCTCAGCGTCTCACTCCCGGGTGCCGGCGCGAGGCCAGTCGGGGGCCCGCCAATCCGGATCCAGCAGGTTCTCGGCGTCGTCCTCGGGGCGGTACCCCACGATGTCGCGGGCCCGCTGGATGCTCCAGTGCCGCCGTGTGTTGTTGGACAGGCCGTGGAAGATCTCGTGGTGGATGTGGTCGGACTCGATGCTTTGGCGGAACAGCTGCTCCATGTCGCGCGGGCTCAGCCACGACTCCAGCAGCCAGGAATCGCCCTCCAGGGCGCGCTGCCGCGCCGTCTTGTAGGAGCTGGGCGTGAACAGGCGGATGGCCACGGCGGTCATCGAGCCGCTGTCCGCGTATTGCCTCCCCAGCATCTCGCCGAAGACCTTGGACAGGCCGTACGCGCCCCCGGGGCGCGGCGGCATGTCCTCAGTCACGAACTGGACGCGGTGGTCGTTGTTGGTGATGGCGGCGACGCTGCTGGCGAAGATCACCCGGCGGCACCCGCACTCGCGGGCCGCCTCGTGGGCCCAGTACGTGCCCACCTGGTCGGTGTCGACGATGAGGTCGCCGGGACGCGAGCCGTCGGGCCGCACCGCGATGCCCAGGTGCAGGACCGTGTCGACGCCCTCGCAGGCGCGGCGCATGGCGTCGGGGTCGGTCATGGTGCCGGGCACGATCTCGGCGTGGCCGGCCGTCAGGTCGTCGCCCTCCATGGGGCGCACGTCGAGCAGGCGCAGGTCGTAGTCCACGTGCAGGGCCTTGCGCAGCTGGCGTCCCACCCAGCCGGCGGCGCCGGTGATGAGCAGGCGGCGTCTAGGTGCGGTCACGGCAGATCCTTTGTTCGGGGGTTCAGTCCAGCTGGCCGACGTCGAGCGCGAAGCCGCGCTCGGCCAGCTGCTGCTGAAGGGCGCTCACATCCAGCAGATCGGGCGTCGTGTCCAGTCGAACGGACTCGGCCGCAGCCAGCCCGGCCACTTCGCCGGTGAGGGCGGCGGCCTGGATGACGCGCATCACTTCCCAGGCCTCGCCCGCCGCGGCAATGCAGCGGCCGGCGGTCACCAGCCCGGTGACCCGGCGCGGCAGCAGGGCGCCGTAGGGCACCTCCCACACGTCCTTGCCCCCGCGCCAGTCGGCCACCAGGCCGACACAGTCGTCAAAGTGGGTGGCCATCATGCCGTTGACCAGGTCCTGCTGCCCCTCGATGCGGCGCGTGCGGCGGAACTGGGCCATGGCGGGCAGGGTGAGGGGGAACACCTGCTTGCGGCCCTCGGGGCTACCCTCTGCAGACGCAGCCGCGGCCTGGGCCTCAATGTAGTACTCGCGCAGCAGGCGGCGGCTCTCCAGGGCGAACTCGGTGACCTCCCGGCCGCGCACGCCGCTGTACCGGGGCGACTTGCCGGGGTGGCCGCGCCCGGCATTGTCGCCGCCCAGGATGACGCGGTGCAGCAGGTCGGTGCCGTCGCCAGCGGCCACGGCTTTGCCGGCCGCCTCCAGGGAGGCGCCCAGGGCCCACATGGAGAGGAAGTTGTCCTGCTCAGCGCAGGGCGCGCCGGCCCGGTGGGCCACGTCGGCGTCGCCGCTGGCATCGACGACACAGCGGGCCGTCAGGGCGCCGCGGCCGCTCTTGTTCTCGATTTCTACGCCCGTGACGCGATTGCCCTCGACGATGGACTCACAGATGAGGGTGTCCAGCCACAGGTCGACGCCGGCCTCGGCCAGCACCTCGTCGAGGGCCAGGACGAAGGCCGCCGGGGAGAAGTCCACGCGGTAACGGGATGGCGTCTCGGGGTTGGACCAGTCGGCGGGCACGTCCCCGGGCCCGTAGCGCAGGGACCGGTGCAGGAGTTCCTCGGCCAGACCAAAGGTGACCTGCCGGCCGCGGGCATCGCTGAGGGGCAGGTAGATGAGGACGAGACCGGTGGTGGCCAGCCCGCCGGTGAGGATGGTCTTCTCCACCACGGCCGTGCGGGCGCCACGGCGGGCGGCGGCCACGGCGGCCGCCACACCGGCGATGCCGCCGCCGGCCACCAGTACGTCGTAGTCGCGCCATACCTCTGTCTCAGTCGTCGTCATCGCAGCATCCCGGTTCCGTGTCCGGCGCGGGGGGCCTAGAGCGCGTGCTCGGTGCGCTCCAGCACGGTGGCGCGCAGTTCGGGCGACAGGCGGTTGAAGTACTCGGAGTACCCGCCGACGCGCACCACCAGGTCGGTGTAGCGCTCCGGGTGGGCCACCGCCTCCCGCAGGATGGCCTGGTCGACGACGTTGATCTGCAGTTGCATGCCGCCCAGGTCGAAGTAGGAGCGCACCAGCTGGCGCAGGCGTTCGCGGCGCTCGGGGCCGATGAAGTAGTCGCGCGTGAAGCGGGCGTTGACCACCAGCGTGCCCGGGGCCAGGCGGTGGGGGATGGAGGCGACGCTGCGCAGCATGGCCGTGGGGCCCGACTGGTCCCGGCCCTGGTGCGGGCCGGCCGAGTCGGCGATCGGTTCGCCCGCCCGGCGCCCGTCGGGGGTGGCCGGCACGGGGCTGCCGGCGGAGGTGTACGTGACGAACATGAGACAGGAGGGCAGGAACCGGCCACCGCGCCAGGCCTCGCGGCTCAGCAGCTGGCGGAAGACGAACTCGGCCAGCTCGCCGGCCAGCCCGTCGATGCGCTCGTCGTCGTTGCCGAACCGCGGGCAGGCCTCCAGTCGCCGCCGAAAGAACTCCTCGCCCTCGAAGTTGCTCCGCAGGATGTCGAGCATCTCGGTGCCGGTTTTCTCGCGCTGTTCGTACACCACCTCGTACAGGGCGGTCAGCGAGTCGGCGACGGTGGCCAGGCCGGCGACGTTGATGACGCTCCAGTTGTAGCGCGCGCCGCCGGCGTTGTACTCCACGCCCGCGTCGACGCAGTCGTCGATGAGCAGGCTGCGCATGGGCTGGGGCTGCAGTCGCGACTTGGCCTGCTGGCTGGCGTTGACCTGGGCTGTCACCTCGGCCACGACGGTGGCCACGTCGTGCTGGTACGCCTCCAGCAGCGCCTGGAAGTCGGGGGCGTCGGCCAGGTAGCGCTCCAGCGTTTCGGAGAGGATGAGGGGCAGATTGAGCCCGGCGTCCAGGGAACCGACGTTGGAGCAGCCGTGAATCATGGTCTCCGTGCAGCCACCGCCGTTGTGCATGCCCAGGTCTTCCTCCCGCACCTGCAGGTCGGCCTGGCGCAGGGACTCCAGATACTCCTCCTCGTTGTGCAGGGCCGGCAACCCGCAGCCCGTCGCCAGGGTGTCCAGGGCCGCATCCCACACCTCGTCGGGCATGTCGTCCCGCACGTGTAGCTGCAGGTTGGGCCGGCGACGGTTCCGGGCGGCCTCCAGGCAGGCGACGGTCAGGGCGCTGTACGCCGCTTCGCCGTCGGGGCCGGAGCCCCCGATGCCAGCGCTCCAGCCGTTGTTCTCGTCGCAGTTGTCCCACAGGCGGCGCACCAGCTCCACGGCCTCTTCGTAGGACGTGCTCTCCGAGCGCAGGTCGCGCTCGTAGAAGGGGTAGAGCTCCTGGTCGACGCGGCCCGGGTTGTCGCAGTCGTCGAGGTAGTACACGGCGTTGTACGCGACGGCGGCTTCGTAGAAGGAGCCGGCCGGTTGGAGAGGAACGCGGTTCAGCGCGGCCGCGAGCCGGCGGCGGCGCGCCTCGGCCAGGGGCTCGGCGCCCTCGGCGCGGCCCAGGTGCTCGACCAGCCGGCCACACCAGGCCCGGATGCCGGCCAGCACGTCGAGCATGCCCAGGTAGAAGTCGGTGCGCTCCCGGTCGCCGGCGGCTTCGACGCGCTCCAGGTGCCCGGCCACGCGCCGCTCGTACGAGGCCAGCCCGTCGCGCAGGACCCGCCCGTAGTTGGGGATGGAGTGGGTGTAGGCCCGCCCCCCCACGGTGTGCGGTGTGGTGATGACGTCGAGCTGCTCCTTCACCGGGGCCAGGTCGTCGCGCAGGGCGACGAGGGCCTCGGCCTGCTCCGGCGTGGCCGAGGCGAGCGTCTCCTCCAGGAGGGACCCGTTCAGGGACCAGGTGAAGGAGTAGGAGGGCGACAGGATGCGGTTGTCGTCGCCGGCCTGCGCGGGGCCGCAGGGGTAGAGGACCTCGCCCTCATAGGCGGGCAGGGCGCGGTGCTCGAAGCGCCGCCGCACCGCCCGCGACCAGCGCCGCACGGGAGGCGCGTCGGGCTCCTCCATGTAGCCGGCGGCGAAGTGCTCGCCGAGTTGGTGCAGGGCGGAGACGACGGTGGGGGCAGTGGCCGCTTGGGTCATTGGTGGTCCTCGGAGTGCCGGATAGACAGGGCCTTTGTGGCCCAGGCGCGCAGGATGCGGCGCTCAAGAATGTCGCGCCGCACCCAGGCGTCGCTGTGGTTTCTGTAGGGAAGGTCCAGGAAGGTGAAGGGGGCGTCAACATCGGCTCTCGCCAGGAAGTCGCGCGTCGGCTGGGTCGAGCCCTCGTGGCTGATGAACTGGGGGCGCCCGGCCAGGCGTTGGAGCCGGCGCCGTGCCGAGACGGCATCGTCGTCGTCGTGGCCCCAGCGCCGCACGCCGTCGTAGTGGCTGTGGCACAGGAAGGCGCGCCACAGGCCGGCGACCGCTTCGGTGCGCAGGCCGATGTAGTTGCAGGCAATGGCCCCGCGGGAGAAGCCCGCCAGCAGAACGCGATCCGGATCGGCGCCAAAGCGCTCGCAGAGGAAGGCGACCGCCTCGGCGGCGTACGCGGCGGTGGCCTCGGCGTCGCCCCACCACATGCGCTGGTTGCTCCGGCCGTCGCCGCTGACAAAGGGCACGCAGGTCCACAGGGCGCCGAGGTGTCGGGCCAGGTCGCAGCCCAGGCCGGCGTCTTCCACGCGGCCGGTGCAGCGGTCGCCGAAGGCGTCTTCGTATGGGCCGTTGCCGGGAAACTCGACGATGAGCGGGTTCAGGGCGCCCGGCTCCCACTGCATGGGTAGACAGAGCGTGTGGTGCACGTGAGTGCCGGACCACCGCGGCAGGGCCTGACAGACCCGGACGCCCGGCGCCGGCGGGCCCGGCCGCAGGGGGGGTACGTCGACGTCGGCCGGCAGGGCGTGTATGTCGGGCAGGGCGGCCAGATCGGGCATGGCAGGGCTCTCCAATGAATCCGGACCCTCGGGTGGGGCCGGGGCACCGGATGAGTCCGGGTGCATGGGCCCAAAGATAGTGCTCTGTCAGGCAGCTGGTCCGCGGCTGACCGGCGGTGAGGGGCGTCGCGCGGCCCGGGTGGGGGTCGTACATTCCGTCCTCCATTGCATTTGGGAGCCGCGCGGATCCGAGGCTGCGAAAGGAGCTGGTAATGCGTGTACAGCAGGTCGTGAGAGGTGTGTCGATCGCAGCGCTCTGGACTGCGGCGATCCTGGCGGCCGGCCCGGCCCGGGCTCAGGTGGGCGAGGCCGCCGGAGCCCCCTCAGTGACGGTGCGGGACATCGTGCCTCTGGAGACCGTGCTGGGGTTCGTGGCCTTTGACCAGGACATCCCCGACGAGCAGCTGCTGCAGGTGCGCCGGACGCTGCGCAGCCTCTACGCCAAGCGGGAACAGGTCATCACCCAGATCGTGGCCGGGCGCATGGACATGCGGGAGGTGAGGTCGCGGGTCTTCTCTCTGCGCCGACAAATGCTGCAGGGCCTCAGCATCATCCTCGAAGAGGAGCAGTCACAGGAGCTGTTCCGGGCCATGGGCGAGGGGCTGGAAGGCGAAGACGAAGAGGGCCCACAATAGGAAGGGAAGCAGGGTGCTCGAGAGGTGTGAGCAACCATTGGGGTGCCCGCAGGTGTCTTCGCATTGCGGACCCGCTTCCACTCGTGGGGGGCATGCCGGTCGTGGGCTGGAAGGCGAAGATGCCGGGGTCGGTGAATAGGGCGGGCTCACCTGCTTTCTGGGGTTCCCGACTCACAGTGACCAGCGCGAGTCTTCGCATTGCGGGTCCCCTTCTCAATGTGGG
>Ga0180430_10005054_pt1 | contig 11020 bp, 8 predicted proteins | sample SS_ome_9_FD_132999 | JGI IMG/M metagenome (GOLD analysis project Ga0180430, IMG submission 132999) | Hypersaline lake sediment archaeal communities from the Salton Sea, California, USA - SS_1_S_2 metaG | ecosystem: Environmental > Aquatic > Non-marine Saline and Alkaline > Hypersaline > Sediment... | reverse complement strand
GGCCGCTACCTGTCTGTTGATTCCTTATGGGCTGACTTTGATGCTGGCACAACCACCGTTACTATCGACGGAAGCCTGAAGCGTGCCGGAGTACACCATGGTCCTCAGTATAACACTCTGGTGGGTTTGGACATGTTTGAATTCACCGGAACTGAAACTGTTCCAACTGATCACCACGTACTTGGTAAAGTGGAAAATGGATGTGTTACCTGCCATATGAATGACGGCTTTGGCGATCTCACAGGACACTCCATGTCCATGACCTGGGAATGGCACGGTAGTGAAAATTACAATTGGCCTGAGTCATGTAATTCCTGCCACGATCCTGAAGGTGCTATTGCACTGGATGCGGTTTATGCTTCAGTAAAAGCGGAAATTGACGGTCTGCTGACCCAGCTGTATGACCTGCTGATTATTGCAGATGTCATTTATCCTGAGGGTGACAGTGATGAGTTCCTGATGAAGCCTGGTGTATTCTCCACAACTCTGACAGCTGCTCATGTGAATTACAATGTAGTTCGCGAAGACAGAAGTCACGGATTCCACAATCCAGGATATGTTAGAGCGGTTCTTACTAATACCATTGAGTCGGTTACTGCTCTTCCTTAATTGCTTGTAGATTAATTGAATGTAAAAAGGGTTCGCTGAGGCGAACCCTTTTTTTATTATACGGTAAGTAATAATTTCCTACAGGCATTAACCAGTTTCGCTGATCTGTTTGATGCGATCGTAGTCGATCACTTCAATGGATTTCCCGTCCATCCTGATCAATCCTTCGTCGTTGAATTCCTTCAGCATCCGGATAACCGTTTCTGAACTCATGCCGGATAGCTCTGCGAGTTCTTTTCTGGAAAGCGGAAGGTCAAATTCTGAAGCTTTGAAAATCCGGTCGGCCAGGCATAAAAGAATGTCTGCCAGTCTGCCAAAAGCCTGTTTGTAGGTAAAGCAGAAAAACCTGCCATAGATCTGCAGGCTGTTGGAGCTTAAAATATCGATGATCTCCTTGCTGAATTCAAAATTTTGCGCCATTAGGTTCCGGAAGGCATTCACTTCGATCTGCCTGATCTCGGAATCCACATAGGTCATGGCTGAATAAGGAAAATAGGGATGCTCTTCCGAGACGGAAGACAATCCCAGAAAATTCCGATCTGGTGTAATCCGCAAAACCAGGGAGTTGCTGCCATTCTCCAAAAATACCTTGGCAAGTCCCTTTTCCACATAAATAACATGAGAAACAAAACCACCCTGCTTGGCGATAATTTCACCTTTCTTGTATTTGATCTTTACCGAGTTGGCGTCCAGATATTCCTGTTGTTCAGGAGTTAATTTCTCAAAACACCTGCATTGGTGAAAGCTTAGGGTACATGCCGAAAATTTTGATAGATCTTCCATGTCAATCCATTATCTGATCACAAATATACAAAAGAATCACATATTTTATTGATCTGGATCAGCTTCCTCTTCTATTTAGATCAGTCCAAAGCCCTGGGTATATCTCTTGTTTTTTCTTTCACAAATCCCCTAAATATCCAATCTTTACACCCAGATGCACCCCGCACTGTTACTGGTTATTTCTACTGTTTAACTGTCTCATTAATATATACTATTACCATTGAAATAAATTTGGCTATGAGAAATTCGAAGATAGGGTTGGGCGTTGTCCTGACGTTTGTGTTGATAGTAATTGCCGGAATCGGATGTACCAATTATCAGATTCCCGGAAAGACTCCCCCGGAGCCAAAAGTCAATAATTGTGAAATCTGCCATACCGATTATGAGAGGCTGGTGGAAGTTCATTCTCCCGACACTGCTCCTCCTGTGGGTGGTTGTGGAGGTGATGCCCCTCACTACGAGCCCTACGACAGGGTTTTTATGGGAGGTTCAGGATATGACGCCTATAAGGAATCCGGACACTATGCCATTGGTTGTGTGGGTTGTCACAACGGCGACAGCGATGCCACCGAGAAGGACCTGGCTCACTCAGAGGACGAAGACTTCATTAAACATCCCTCCATGTTCTACGAGGACAAATGCGGAAGCTGTCACTCGGATATTACCGATAATTTTACCACCAGCATTCACAATGGAACCGGACAAAAAAGAAAGGTAACCATGAGAAGTGGTTTAAGTGGTGCTTCGGAATTTGACCAGTTGCCTGCTCACCAGATTGAAGGCTACAATAACAACTGTGCCCATTGTCACGGAACCTGCGGAAATTGTCACGTGGTACGTCCTGCTACAGGTGGTGGAGGATTGTCGGCCGGTCACAACTTCAATAAGACCCCCGATATGTTCAATGTCTGTATTACCTGCCACGTATCCAGGGGTGGGCATGCCTACCTGGGAGTAGCGCCAGGAACACAACCTGATGTACACCTTACCGAAGAAGGATTCGATTGCCTGAATTGCCACGACGGTCATGAAATACATGGCGACGGACAACCGGTCGAGCAAAGATATGCCTACACCGAGTTGCCCGAGTGTGAAAGCTGTCACCCGAGTCTGGAGACGAGCAATTCCTATCACTCCATGCATATTGAAGATTTCAACTGTCAGGTGTGTCATTCCCAGGAATATAATAACTGCGGAAGTTGCCACATCCACGGAGAAGGTGCACGTATACCTTCCTACATGGATTACAAAATTGCCTTGAACCCCATTCCCGATGTAAAAACCGGATATGAGTTTGCATTGATCAGAAGAACACTGGCTGCTCCTGACAACTGGAAAGAGTATGGTGTGGAGGAGTATGCAAACTTTGCTGTTCATCCCACCTATAATTATACCACTCCCCACAACATTCTGCTGCACACAGACAGAACCAACGTGGGAGGATCAGGAGGTTGCTCCGTAAACTGTCACATCCGCAACGAGAGTGGTAACCTCATAAACAAGGAGCTTTACCTATTTGATTCCGATTTGCTGGACTGGGAAATCGAAGCAAACAGTGTAATTACCGTGGATGGCGAATTGCCTTCCTCCTGGATGAATTAGATGATATACTCACAATAGTTTGTACATGTTAAACCAAATTAATACCAAGATTATGAAGAAGACTATGAAGGGGATGCTTGGCGTCCTGTTAATTTCTATGGTAATGTTTTCCTGTAAGAAGGAAGATCCGCCTGTAGCTGATTTCCAAGCAGATGCTACAAATGTATTTACCGGTGCAGTAGTGACCTTTACGGATCTGTCGACCAACAGTCCCACCGAATGGGCCTGGAATTTTGGCGATCAGACAGCTTCTACAGAAGAGAATCCCACTCACATTTACACCGAAGCAGGTGTTTATACTGTAAGCCTGACCACTACCAACGAAGGCGGATCCAACACTGCCACCAAAACAGATTACATCACTGTAACTGTTGAGCAGACTGAAGCTGAGAAGCTGGTTGAATATATTGAAGATCCTACTTCTCCTGCTGCCAACTATGCAAACACTTCCATGCCAGCCATTAAGACTGCCGACCATGTTCGCTCACTTCAACTATTGGATAAGGTGTATCTTGTTGACATTCGCGCAAAGGATGATTACGATGCCAACCACATTGAAGGTGCAGTGAATGTAACTACTGCTGATTTGCTCACTCACATTGAGGGTGTGGATCTTTCTGGGTATGATGAGGTATCTATCGTATGTTACAGTGGTCAGACTGCCGGTTGGGCCACCAGCCTTCTGAGACTGCTGGGATACGATAAAGTATACTCTCTTAAATGGGGTATGTGCTCCTGGAATGCGGCTACTTCCGGATCCTGGACCAGTCCTAATAATGTAAACAACAGCAGGTCTTTACAATTTGTGAAAACTTCCAGTCCTGCCAAAGGTGCTGCAGGTGACTATCCCTCCCTTACCACCGGAGGAGCTACTCCTCAGGAAATTCTGGAAGCCAGGGTTGAGGCTGTTCTGGCGGAAGGTTTTGGTGCTGCCAAGGTTAGTAACGCTACTGTATATGGCGCTCTGAGTACATATTACATTGTTAATTACTGGTCAACTGAGCATTACGAAGGTATGGGTCACATTGATGGAGCTATTCAATATACTCCCAAAGCGGACATTCATTCGAGCACATTCTTGAATACTCTACCTACCGATAAACCTGTTGTGGTTTATTGCTATTCCGGTCAAACAAGTGCGAACATGGCAGCCTATCTAAGGGTCTTAGGTTATGATGCAATGTCTCTTGTTTTCGGTGCCAACGGCATGATCCACGATGAGATGACCGCTGGAAAGTGGAATGATACTTTCATCTTTGACTATCCTTTAGTTCAAACTACCAAATAATTCTTGGTGGAAACTGGAAGCAAATACTAAATAATGCAATAGGGGTGTCCTGCGGGATGTCCCTATTGTTGTTTTTAGATCTTTCGAGTTTTATCGCATTTAAGTTCTTTTCATTTTCTTAACCATCCTGGCTCTGCCTGACGCCTGAGACCTTGCACCCCTGGCATTTTCAGGATGTTTTCAGAATTTATAATGGTTATAGATAAAGCACAAATAGAGAATTTGGCCCGGAAATTGAATTTAGATTGACAACAATTGGATATTTTTATCGAAAGAGAATTATTGAATCAAAACCTATAGCTATGTTAACTAAAAGACTTTTTACTTTCGCCCTAATGGTGCTCTTTGCCGGAAGCGCCCTGATGGCCCAGAACTTTAAATACATTGGAGCATCTAAATGCAAAATGTGCCATCTCAAACCTGCAAAAGGTGAGCAGTACAATATCTGGCTGAAAGGTCCTCATGCAGGAGCCATGAAAACCCTGGCAAGTGAAGAATCCAAAAAGATTGCTGCCGAGATGGGTATTGCAGATCCTACCACCGATCCTGCCTGTATAAAGTGCCACTCCACTGTGGGCGCTGTCGATAAGAAGCTGGTAGCTTCTGCAAAAATGGATGAGGGTGTTTCCTGCGAGTCCTGTCATGGACCGGGGAGTATGTACAAAGGTGCATCGGTGATGAAGAACCGTGAGCTGGCACTTTCTAAAGGTATGATCATGCCCACTGCTGAGGTATGTATTACCTGCCACAACGAAGAAAGTCCTACCTACAAGCCTTTCAATTACGAGGAAGCGGTGGCCAAGATTGCTCATCCAGATCCTACACTTAAGTAAGAATTGCCAAGCTAATCTTATTTTGATTATTTTTGAATCCTCTGGCACTTTGCCAGGGGATTTTTATTTAGAGAAAAACTATGAAAAAAACTTTGAGAATTCTGGTAGTTGTACTGGCAGTAATAGCCAGTGGATGTGCTGCTCCGGCAGGAGATGGATTGTATACTGTAAAGGTTAAAAACGTGGAGCAGGTTGAGAAATACACCTATTTGCAAGTGAAAGCGAAGGGCCCAGCCTATTGGGTAGCTCTCCCCTCCAGGGAGATTGCGGTCGGATCTGTAATATCCTATCGCGGTGGAATGTTGATGGAAAATTTTGAGAGTAAGGAACTGGGTAAAACCTTTGATAAGATCCTCTTTTTGGAAGGACTTGAGGGAGATTCCCCTGAAGGTCCTGCAGGTGGTATGGGTATGATGTCGGGATCCACTCAGGGCTCAAAAGTAAATGTGGAAAAACTGGACACCCAGGTGGCAGCTGCAGAGGGGAGTATAGCTCTGGAGGAATTGTTTTCGGATCCGGGTAAATACGATGGCAAGACCATCATAGTTAGCGGAGAAGTAGCCAAATACAATCCGGCCATCATGGAACGGAACTGGATCCATATTCAGGATGGAACCGAATTTGAAGGCAAATACGATCTGACTGCCACCTCTTCGGAATCATTTGAAGTAGGGCAGAAGGTCAGCCTACAGGGAACCATTGCACTTAACCGTGATTTTGGCTACGGCTACAGCTACGAAGTACTTCTTGAAAATGCAACAGCGGTCAGGTAAACCCGACCGCTGTTAACTGTCCTTGAATGGATTATATCTAGTGACCGCTTCCGGTGAGGAAGGTGTAAATAATCAGGGCAATCAGGATCACCCCAATACCCAGTGCCAGGAATCCAAAGAAGCGGATCCAGCGGATATACTCTTTGGAAAATTCCTTTTCCACTATTTTTCCTTCAAGTTTACCTGCCTCTTTCAGTTCCTGATATTCTCTGGGTCTTTCATGTTTAAAATGCTCCAGTGATAGGTGACCGGTAAAGATCACTGTATCCATGGGGAAGGCTTCGGGCCGGAAATGGGTGTTGAAGAAATGGATGGTGAAGATAAATCCAACAGCAAGCAAGGCTTCATCACTGTGTATGATCTGGCACACATTGATGACCCAACCCGGGAAAATACGGGTGAAGGTAATGGGGAACCAGAGCACCAATCCGCTGAAACCAATGATCGCTACTCCCCAGAATACAGCCAGGTAGTCAAATTTCTCCCAGTAGGTCCATCTTCCGTAACTGGGCCTGGGGCCTCTGCCAATAAACCATTTTATGGTTGCTACAAAATCTTTGATATCCTGCCTGTTGAACCAGAGTGAATCTTTACCAAAGATAAATTTCCTCAGGGATAAGCGCTTCTGGCGTTTCTCCTTGATCAGATTGAAGAGGTGGAAGGCAAAATAACCAAAGGTGATCACTGCTCCGATGCGGTGCAATACCCCGGCATTATGCACACCACCCAGTAACCTGGACAGCCATTTGGCCCAATCCATATGGGCAAATTTCAGCATCATTCCGGTGAGAGCCAGTATGATGAAGCTGACGATCACAAACACGTGTGTGATCCGTTGCTTTTTTGAGAAACGCTGGATGTATTTCTTGCTTTCCTCCTTTGGTGCCATTTTCCTTTTCTTCAACCTTTCAGTTAATGAGCGGGGCAACCACATCAGGAGGTGAATCCCAAAGAAGCTGAATACACTCAGCAACAAGGTGGTCATGAAGATGTAGGCGAAGTTCATCCTGGGATCATCCTTGTGTGTGGCGTGACTCAAATAGCCGGTGAATCTCTTGTTGGCACCCACATGGCAGGCTCCGCAGGTATTCACCAGGTTTTCGGGTGAAGTCATTGAGGCCGGATTGGTGGATTTGAGCACATTATGAGATCCATGGCAATCTGAACACCTGGCCGATTCATAATACCCAAGCTGGTAAGCTTTGCCATGATATGTTTGCATATAGGTCGTGGCAGTTTCCTCATGGCAGGAGCCGCATTGGGTGGTCACCTCGTTCATGAACTTGTCCTGCTGTACACTGGAGATTACATGGGCACTGTGGCATTTCACACAGGTGGGGTATTCTTTGCCCGGAAATTCTTCGGTGTAGGCGTGGTCACTTTGCATGAAAGTTTCATAGATCCCTTTATGACAGGTCCCACAGGTGGCTTGCACATTGGTCGGGTGGACGCTGGACCGTTCATCGGTAGTTTTCAAGGCCATATGCGTTGTATGACAATCGGTACAGACGGCACTCACCGTCAGGCCCTTACCCGTGAGTCCCAAGCCATGGACACTGGAAGAATAATCAGCCAGGGGATTTTTTTCCAGGAGCTCTGATTGTGAAGTGGCCTGCCCGTCTTCACGGTGACAATCTCCGCACAGCTGGGGGATGGCCATCCTGTAAACCGGTGAGGTGTCATCGTAACGGGATTGGGTGCCATGGGTGCCGTGACAATCGGTACAATAGGGAGCATCTTCCTTTTCCTGGTAGTAGGCCTGTCCATGGCCGCTGGCAAAGTACATATCAAATACCTCGGCATGACAGGAAGAACAGTCCACCGGCTCGTTGGTGGAACAGGGGCGTTCCAGGTGATCGCTCACTTCGGTATGACACTTGGTGCACTGGATGTTCTTGTGCATGGAATTGGGAAGTTCATGCGAGTCCACAAAGAGGGATATTGTATCGCCCTCAACCATTTTATGAAGTTTTTCGTCGCCGTGGCACTTCATACAGGAATTATCAGAGATCCTGGCCTGGATCTGAGGCACATCCACAATATGTGGAGGATGGCAGCTGGAACAGGCCGGGATGATGGAAGGATTTTTCTCCCATAACTCCCCTTTTATAACTTTTTTATGGGTCTCTTCAATCCTGGTATGGCATACCATGCAGGTACCGGCGATCCTGCTGGTATGCACCGAGGAATTGGGACTTGTATGCGGCAGCACCATGTGGTTGCCATGACAGTCGTTGCAGGTGGCTGTTACAATGAGTCCGGCTTCAAAGAGGCCCCTTCCGTGTATGCCCTGGGTATAATTCTCCACAATGTTGTGCTCCGACACATCATAGACCCTGGCAACCACTTCTCCCTCCCTGTGACAGGTCCCGCACAGGAAAGGGATATTCATTTTATAGGTACGTGAATCGGGGTCCGTATAGTGCAGGATGTCGTGGTGGCCATGACACTCCTTGCAACTGGGTGCATGAGGATCATTCATTAGAAGGGCCTGACCGTGAATGCCCCTTACGTTGTTTTCCATCTGCCGGGTATGACAGTTGCCGCAATCCACAGGATTCAGATCCTCGGCGTGGGGAAAGCCTTCATCGGCGGCATCTGCATGACAGGACAGGCAGGTATTGCTATGGTGAACAGAATGGGAAAAGATGGAGGTATCCACAAACATGGAAACCAATCTTCCGTTCAGCATCCCTGTCAGTTCTGTGTCTTCATGACACATCATGCAGTCCTCATCTGACTGAGCTTGCAGCCGTAAATTTGGCAGGATTAGAAAGAGAGAAAGGATCAGGAGCTTTCTCGCCGATCCCCTTAGAGATATTATATTTTTGACCATTTTAGGCAGAGTTCTAATTGCATTGTTCAGCTGCTGTAAAATAATCAATATTGAATGATAAAGCTCACAATCGACTGATGGTGAGCTTTATTTATATCTATTCTGAATATAGGTCCACACCGGTTAATTACCCGGGGAATCAGGGATCGGATCCTTTATTCGTGCTCTTCGTGGTACCCGTTGATAATCCCCTTGAACAAGGTTCCGGGCTTGTCGCCCAAAGTGCATGTATACAGATGAATCAGCAGGAATACGGACAGCAAAAATCCAACTATCACATGCAGTACATCATAAAACACGAGCCCGCTGATATTAAATATGGTATTGGATATTTTTTCGGGGAACATCAGAGCGATCCCGGAGACGATCAGCAAGGGCATACCGAAATACATGGCAAATACATACGACACTTTCTGCAGGGGATTGAACTTTTGTTTTTTGGTAATGGGGAAGGGATGCGGCTCCCCTTTAAATATGCCAATGGCATAAAAATGAAACTGTTTCCAGAGTTTGGGCCACAGATTTTTTCTCCATTTCCGGTAATAGTCGCCATTACTCGTGAACATATTACCAATGACAAACACCCCAAAATTGATTGTGAGGATGATACCGCAAATATTGTGAATGGCCACAGAAGCCCGAAAAGGGATCAGGATGCTATCTGTTGAAGCATAATGCAGACTAAGACCTGTAAGGAGTAACAAAATGAATGTAAGGGCATTCACTGCATGCCAAAGTCTGACCCAGACAGGATAATGGTATATACGATTAGTTGCCATTTTAGCTTTTTTTGTGTTTTCTTATACGCAAATAGATATGAAAGGCGATCACAAGGAGTGTCAATCCGAATATAAGGAAACTAAGCCGGTTGAGCCATACGTTCTGGTTCGCACCAATCACATAGGAGTTGTTGATCATGATGCCATTGACAAATCCTCCCTTTCGTTCTTCCAGGTTCTGGAACTTATAGAGCGTATGCATTAACCGGGAATCCCTGGAGTGACATTCGGTACATTTTTGCACGGCCTCTTCTTTGGGGAGGATCTTATGGGCCACCAGAACGGTATCGTTGATCTCCGTATGGCATTCAATGCACCTTGCACTCTGAAAGTGCGCTGCCTGGTTGGGAAGCCAGTCATGACTCTCAACCACCACAATCTCGTCCCGATCGGTCAGCAGGGAAAAACGGTCGTAGTTCGCATGGCATTTCAGGCACATATTGTTGTCATAGAGGATCGCTTCTTCCAGGTCCTCAGCCGTCCTGAAAAAGGCTTTGTAAGAGTGGGGATCATGGCATTTCCAGCAGGAGAATTCCTCGATGTTGTGGATGCTCTCCTGAAACTCAATTTCGATGGACTCAAAGTTGTAATGGGCGTAGGTTTCATCATAACCATGGCAGTCCATGCAGACCAGCTGCTCTTCGAGCCTGGTTTCGATGCTGTGAGGGAAGACGTTAAAATCCCAGGAATGACAGTCGGTGCAGGAAAAGCTTTTGTGAACTGAAGAATAAAAAGCATCCCTGTCAATGGCGCGCTCATGATACATCAGTTCTAGCCGCGTTTGTCCTGTATTGGGATCCTCCAATACATATTGATCCTCGCCGTGGCATTTCAGGCAGGCTTCGTTGTCATCCACATAGTCGTTCACCTCGTAATAAGAGGGTTTAAGTTTTAAAGTGTCTTGCGGCTGGGCAGATAGTATGCTTCCTGCAACCAGTAGAAGAGAAATGAAGAATATTGTTGGATTTTTCATGTGCTAGAACCTGATCGTGATGTTGAATCCAAACTGGAAATCACCGTCCATGGGATTGTTTGAATTAAAGGCAATGCCATGATTGCGAACAATGCTGGTATAGTTGGAGGCAAATACCCTGAAAGAGTGTGTGCTGGTTCCAATCTCTACACCCAGTGCCAGGTTTGGATAAACATCTGTTTCCGATTTTATCAGGGGTTGATCGTACTCTAGAATTATGGCATGAAAGCCCAAGACCTGAAAGCGGCCTCCGAAATTAATCGCAGCATTTGCATTATTATATCCCTCGGGTACGGCATTAAAATAGACGAAGGTAGGGGCTGCCTGCAAGCTAACCCTGTCCCCGATCCTGGTGGAAACGATCAATTGATTCAAATAGGACATGCGGTAAGCAAACTGGTAATCTTCTTCAGGGCCAAAGTACTTTTTATCGCGGGCATCCAACACTGCATTTCCATGGTAGGAAAGCGAAATGGGCAACCTGCTGTTCTGGGTCAGGATGTTGTATTTCCATTCCAGATCCTGGAGTTTGAAAGTGCGCGTG
>Ga0180430_10005053_pt1 | contig 11021 bp, 10 predicted proteins | sample SS_ome_9_FD_132999 | JGI IMG/M metagenome (GOLD analysis project Ga0180430, IMG submission 132999) | Hypersaline lake sediment archaeal communities from the Salton Sea, California, USA - SS_1_S_2 metaG | ecosystem: Environmental > Aquatic > Non-marine Saline and Alkaline > Hypersaline >... | reverse complement strand
TTTGTAACGAGCGGGATTAATCCCGGCCGAGAGGACTTGCCTGTCGGCCAGATGCTCGTGGTTTTCTTTAATCATCCTGGAAATAAGCCATGAGAAGGGATTGAACCATGTAAGAAGCAGGGTTAGCTCAATTAGCATCAGGTCGATGAAATGAAGCTGCTGGATATGTGCTTTTTCATGGAGAAGTACGCTGTCAAGATCCTCTCCTTCCCGCAGGGATGCGGGGATAAAGATCCTTGTAAACAAAGTGAATACCTGATCATTTTTAATATAAGCCACACCTTGATCGTCGTGGTTGCGGAGCCAGGTAAAGTTCCATTTGAAAATGATAATCAGGTTCTTCAGGAACATAAAAGTAAAACCGGCCAGGTAAATAATGATTAGAATCTGCAGCCAGTTAATGCTTAGTCCGGCCGATGCGCCGGCACTTTCCAGCTGCACGATTTGAGTGGCCGGGGTTTCAAGATCAATGAACACGGTGGGGGTCAGGTCTACTGCCAGGGGCAGCTTTCGGAAGGCGATAAAGGGAAATACCCAGGAAGCAATGATTCCTATAAAGAGGTAGAACCTTTTGATCACAAGATTGGGATCATTTCGAAACAAGAAATAGTAGGGTAGGAAGATGATTCCCAGTCCGGCCGATACTTTAGCCAGGTATAGAAAGAGATCATTCATGATTGTCAGCATCTTTAAGTTCGGACTCAATTTCTGAGATCAGTCCATGTAATTCTCCCATATCCAGGTCATTCTCCCTGGCAAAAAAGGCTGCCATCCTGGAGAAGGAACCGTCAAAGTAGTTCGATACTATCCCGGACAGATATCCCCTGAGGTAGTCTTTTTTTGGTACCAGGGGGTAGTAGAGGTAAGTGGTTCCTACAGCTTTGTGACCTACAAATTCTTTCTTCTCAAGTACGCGCACCACAGTCGAAACAGTGGTATACGGGGTATTGGGTTCACTCAGTTGGGTCATGACATCTCTGATGGTGGATTCACCAAGTTTCCATAAGATCAGCATGATTTCCTCTTCCGCTTTTGTAAGTCTTTTGGTCATAGTACAAATATTGTTCCAGCAAACATACAACTTAATTTTAAGTAATGCAACTATTAAAGCAGTAGAACAACTAAAAAAACAGTAAGGCCTTTATTGTAAGAGGCTTGAATGCATGAATAAAAAATAAATGCTAATTTATCACCTCATATACAGCAGCCAGCTGTAAAGCATAAATAAGAGATGCTTAAAATAAAAAACTTACGATGGCTGATCGTGGGACTGCTTTTCGTAGCCACCGCACTCAGTTTCCTCGACCGGCAGGTCCTGTCCATATCTATTCTGAAGATTCAGACCGACCTGAATATCTCAGATGTGCAGTATGGGTGGGTCAATACGGGATTTTTGATTGCTTATGCACTGATGTTTACCCTGGGCGGGTGGTTGATTGATAAATTTGGAACTCGCATTGGGCTGGCTGTCTCCGTGGGATTGTGGTCATTATCAAATGCACTGCATGGGGCAGTTCAGAATGTCTGGCACCTGGGTACGGCCCGCTTCTTTCTTGGCATTGGCGAGGGAGGCTGCTTCCCAGGAGCTGCCAAGGGAGTCACAGAATGGTTTCCTCAGAAATACAGAGGACTGGCCATGGGAATTGCTATAGGAGGGGCTGCATTGGGAGCAGTTATTGCGCCACCTCTGACTGTCTATTTAATTTCGGTTTTTGGATGGAGAGGGACTTTTGTTGCCACCGGAATATTCGGGGGTATCTGGGTGCTTGTGTGGCTGATCTTTTTTCAAAAACCTCAGAAATCGCGCTTCATAACTAAAAAAGAACTGACTCTTATTGAAGGTGATGCTCTTAAGCTGGAGGAAGATAAAGAGCAGATTAAAAGAACTACAGTTCCTTTAAGGCAGATACTTCGCACCAGAGAGGCCTGGGGGCTGATCAGCATCCGTTTCCTGCTGGATCCTGTATTCTATTTCTTTATGTTCTGGATTCCCAAATATCTGAGCGAGGAGAGGGGAGTTTCCTTTGAGCGAATAGGAGAGTTGTTCTGGATTCCTTTTTTTGCGCTGGGCATATCCAATATTATCGGGGGCGGAGTATCCGACCGCCTGGTTAAATCAGGTATGTCGGTCAACCGTTCCAGGAAACTGGTAATGGGCCTTGCTGCATTACTTACCATGGTGGCACCACTTACGGTTGTTGCATCAAGTGCAGAAATCGCCATTCTGTTCATGTCTCTTATCATGTTTGCACACGGTTTCTGGATTACCAATTATATAACTGCCACCAGTGAGCTATTTGGAAAGAATGCCACTTCAACGGTGGTTGGAATTTGTGGATCGGCCGGAGCCATAGCAGGTCTGCTGGTTAATCCATTAATTGGAAGAATAGTGGAGAACTACTCCTACCTGCCCATGTGGATTGCATCAGGAATCATGTACCCCCTTGGATTTATTATCTTACTGGTGACCATACGGAATATTGGTCCTGTCAAATTCCGTACTTAAAATAAGAACGAATATGGAAGCAATGAAAATTGAGCGCAGAAAAGCACTTCAGGCCAATGTGGGAGTTTTTGGTGTTGGATTCTGGAAATACTGGGACCAGTTTGAAGGTTTGCTGGAAGAGATGCATGAGAAACAGAACAAGTTCATTCGGAAGCTGGAAAAACTGGATGTACAGATCTATGATTTCGGATTGGTAGATGATGCGGAAAGCGCTTATGCCCTGGTACCTAAATTAAAAGCAGCAAACCTGGACCTGATTTTTTGTGACATGGTCACCTATGCCACCTCAAGCACCTTTGGGACCATTATCAGGAATATGGAAGTTCCCATAGTGATGGTAGCTCTCCAGCCACTCAAGGCCCTGGATTATACCAGGGCTTCCACGCATATGCAACTGGCCAATGATGATATCTGCTCTGTCCCTGAGTTTGCCGGTGTGGCTGTGCGAATGGGGAAAAAAGTACCGGAAGTGATCATTGGTACCCTGGAGGATGATGCTGAAGCCGATGCTGAGATTGCCAGGTTCTGCGGAATTGCCCAGGTACTCCATGATTTAAAAAACGCGCGGATTGGTCATTTTGGACACCCTATAGAATCCATGCTCGATATGCATACCGATCCGGCCATGATTACCGCTGCATTTGGCTGTCACGTCGTTCAGACAGAAGCTGAAGATATTCTAAAGCATTTCTACAAGGTTGAAGAAAGTAACATAGAGAGGCAGCAAAAACTAATTCTTGATTTCTTTGATACACCCACTCCTGTATCCGATCCTCTTACCAGGAAGCTTACAGATGAGGATTTACACATGGCTGCTAAAGTGAGTGTGGCCCTGGAGGCCTTTGTGGAAGAGAAGAAGCTGGATGGCCTGGCATATTATTACGACGCCCTGGAAGGATCTGATTTAAGAGCCGTGGTAAGCAACCTTATTGTTGGCAATTCATTGCTGACATCAGCAGGCTTTCCCATGTGCGGGGAGTCTGACCTCAAGACCTGTATTGCCATGCTAATTATGGACAGGCTGGGCATTGGTGGGAGTTTCGCAGAATTTCATCCCATAGATTTTAACGAAGGATTAATCCTTGTAGGTCATGATGGTCCGCATCATATCAATATTGCGGACAGTAAACCGGTGCTTAGAAGCCTGATAAAATATCATGGTAAGCCGGGCAGCGGGGCCAGTGTGGAGTTCAAAATAAAACAGGGCCCCATAACGATGCTTAGTATATCTTCAACGTTTGAAGGGAAGTTCAAGTTTGTAATTGCTGAAGGTGAATCGGTGGCAGGTCCAATTCCACCCACCGGCAATACCAATACCCGGTGTTCCTTCAAACCAGATGCCATTACTTTTCTCAAGCGCTGGGTGGCGGAGGGCCCCACCCATCATTTTGCCCTTGGAATCGGAAATCATGCTGAAAGCATTAAGCTTATCGCAGATTATCTGGATATTGAGGCTGTGATTATTGACGAAGCGATAGCTCGCAGATCCTAGATGTGAAACCTTCAATTATGCTTTTTTCAGCTCCCGCCTGTACTTCCTTCAAGTTCCACTTCGATAAGAGGCGCTCTTAGCATATAAAGAGAGAAAGCACAAACGAACGGTTTATGTTAGTAAAGGCATATAGTTGTGCTGTGATCGGGATTGGCGCAATTAAAATTTCCATTGAGGTTAACATCACACAGGGGATCCGGTTTTTTATTGTGGGACTGGCCAATCATGCCATCAGGGAAAGTCAGCAACGCATCGAGTCGGCTCTGAGCAATAATGGATTTGAATGGCCCCGGTTCAGGATCGTAATTAATCTGGCTCCTGCCGATATACGAAAAGACGGAACCCATTTTGACCTTCCTCTGGCCATTGGAATCCTGGCTGCCTCGGAGCAGGTGAGTAATAAACGTCTGGGCGATTATCTGATTCTGGGTGAGTTATCGCTGGATGGGAGTGTGGTACCTGTAAAAGGAGTACTTCCTATGGTAATGCTGGCAAAAGAAGAGCGGTTCAGGGGAGTGATTGTACCGAAGGGAAATATTGCTGAAGCATCGGTAGTGGAAGGTCTTGAGCTGGTGGCTGTGTCAGACCTGGTAGAAGTGATCTCATTTTTAAACGGATTACCCTTTGAATCCTGCAGGAAGAAAAGAAAAGCCCTTTTTCAGAAAGGTCCTGGTGAATACAAAGTCAATTTCTCAGAAGTAAAGGGTCAGTCTTCGGTGAAGCGGGCCATGCTGATTGCTGTAGCAGGATCGCATAATCTTATTCTGATCGGTCCGCCTGGATCAGGAAAGAGCATGATGGCCCGCAGACTTCCAACCATCATGTCTCCCATGTCGCTGGAAGAATCTCTGCAGACTACCCGAATCTATTCTGTAGCTGGCCGGGTGAGTAGCGAATCTGGTTTGATTAGCACCAGGCCTTTTAGAATGCCACATCATTCAAGTTCAAATATTGCCATGATCGGGGGAGGGAGCTCACCTCAGCCGGGGGAGATCTCACTGGCCCACAACGGGGTGCTGTTCCTCGACGAACTTCCTGAATTTAAACGGAGTGTGCTGGAGGTGATGCGCCAGCCTCTGGAGGAGCGGGAGATTCATATCAGCAGGGCTGCCTACAGGGTTATCTATCCTTCTGATTTTATGTTGGTGGCAGCCATGAATCCTTGCCCCTGCGGTTATTATAACCATCCTGAAAAAGAATGCAACTGCGGCCCGGGTATTATCAAACAGTACCTTTCCAGGATATCAGGACCATTGCTGGATCGGATCGATATGCATCTGGAGGTAGTTCCGGTCCCCTTCAGTAAATTATCGCAAAAAGAGGAAGCGGAAGGAAGTGATGCTTTGCGGGAACGGGTTATCCGGGCAAGGGAGATACAACACAAGAGGTTTAAAGGAAGCAGTCCCGGCTTATGCAATGCGCGTATGGGAACAGCACTTAGAAATCGCTTTTGCGAATTGGACCAGGCTGGAACTGCCCTGCTCAGGATAGCCATGGATAAGCTGGGTTTTTCGGCCAGGGCCTATGACAGGATATTGAAAGTAGCTCGCACCATAGCAGATCTGGATGCATCGCAAAAGATTCTCCCATCTCATGTTGCCGAAGCGATCTCCTATCGGAACCTGGACCGGACAGGCTGGTCTGGGTAAGATAGATCATGATCTGCTATTATAAATTCTATTATATTTAGTAGCCTGTTTTTTCGACAGGAATTGAGAATCTATTCTTGTATTTTATATGAGTAAAAGAAAAAGTGTAATTGTCATAGGATCAGGTATTGGAGGTATTGTTGCTGCCGGCAATCTTGCCAGGAAAGGATATGATGTTACCATCTACGAAAAAAATACTTTTCCCGGGGGCAGATGTGGCAGATACGATAAAGATGATCACAGATTTGATGTGGGTGCCACCTTTCTGATGATGCCGGGTGTATACAAAGAAGCATTTTCATCCCTTGGGAAGTGCATGAATGAGGAATTGAACTTATCCCGCATCGATCCTATTTATCGAATAAAGTATACAGGGGAAAAGGAGATTCTGTTTTCTTCTGACCTTCAAAAAATGCAATCTCAGTTTGAAGCACTGGAGACTGGCAGTTACGGTAGTTTTTTGAAATTATTGAATAAGGGATTTGACATTTACGATAAATCCATGCGGCTTATTGACCGGAACTACTATAAGTTTTTTGATCTTTCGCTCATTAAATACCCCTTTCTTCTTTTTAAATACAAGGCCTTTCATCGGCACTACAGATACATTAGCAGGTTTTTCAAGTCAGAAGAACTCCGTGCATTATTCACTTTCCAGAATTTATACCTTGGTCAAAATCCATATAGCGCATCCGGGATGTATACCTTTCTTCCTTTTATGGAGCTATCAGATGGGGTTTTTTTTCCCGAAGGCGGTATGCATGCTGTTGCTGAGAGTCTGCTTTCGGCAGCCGGTGAGCATGGAGTAAAGCTGAAGATAAATTCCCCGGTGAAAAAGATTGAAGTAGAAAAGAAGCGGGCGAAAGGGGTCACATTGGAAGATGGATCTTTTCATGCTGCCGATATTGTTGTTTCCAATGCTGATTTACCCTATGTCTATAGCACTTTATTGCCCCCGGGCAGAATGGCCAGACATTTTAAGAGATCGAAATACTCCTGTTCGGCGATGGTTTTTCACTGGGGTATGGATAAGGTATACCCGCAGCTGAAGCAGCATAATGTTTTTGTTTCCGAAAAGCATAAAGAGAGCTGTAAAATCATTTTCGGGGAGAATTCTTTTGCGGAAGATCCATCCATTTATGTGCACTCACCGGTCAGATCGGATAAAACAGCTGCACCTGAAGATCAGGATTCAATAACTGCTATCGTTCATACCGGGAATATTGATGATGCCAGAAATTACGATTGGGAGGAGTTAAAGGATAAGGCGCGAAAGAGTATTTTAAAGCGCTTTAAAGAAGAGGGCTTAAACGACTTTGAGAAACATATGAAATTTGAAGTTTGCTTTACTCCGGCCTCATGGAAATCGGTATTTAACCTGACCAGGGGTGGTACCTTTGGAAGTTTGGCTCATAATTTATTGCAAATGGGATTTTTGCGACCGGATAATCATCACAAAAAATATAAGAATTTGTACTTTGTGGGCGGGAGTACTCAGCCCGGAAGTGGGATGCCCCTTTCGCTGTTGTCGGCGAAACTGGTCTCCGAGCGCATTGTGAGAACAGAGAAAAATTCCTGAATGCCCTTATGAATAATGAGATTGAACATATTATTAATAGCATTGCCTTCGAGAAAATCGAAAAGCATCCTAACATTCTGATAGCAGCCAGGTTCTGGGACGACAGGAGATTTTTTGCAGCAAAAACCTGCTACAGCTTCATGCGCATGATCGACGATCATATTGATGACCGTAAAGCTTTAGATGAAGCTATTGGCTGTTTAGAAAGGGAGGTGCTGACAAATAAAGTCAGGAGCTGGATTGAGTGCCTGGTTAGCAATCCTGAAAATGATTCTGTAATTAAAGAGCTGACAGATACCGTAAGCACCTTTCACATACCTCTCCAGCTATTTCACAATTTTGCAAAATCAATGCTTTATGATATTGATCACAGCGGCTTTGATACACTGGCCGATTTTATTGAATATGCGGAAGGAGCATCTGTTGCCCCGGCATCTGTGTTTGTGCATTTATGTGGCCTTTCCGAGGTAAATGGTGAATTCTTTCCTCCTGATTTTGATGTAATTGAAGCTGCGAGGCCCTGTGCGATTTTCAGCTATATTGTCCATATCATACGTGATTTCCAGGCAGATCAGCAAAGCAATCTGAATTATTTTGCTCTTGATATATTAAAGAACAAAGGACTCCGGGCTTCCGATTTAAAGGATATAGCCATGGGCAGTCCGGTGAGCTCTTCCTTTCGGGAGCTCATTCGGGAATACTATGATCTTGCGCAACAATATGGTGAGCAGACCCTTCGGGAAATTGAGAAACTTTCAAGTGTTTTAAGTGGCCGCTATCTCTTCAGTCTTCACCTGATTTATCATCTGTATAAGATGGTTTTCGACCGTATCGATATTGAAAAAGGTACTTTTACGAGCCGAGAATTAAATCCAGGCCCACAGGAAATCCGCAGCAGGGTTATTGAAGTAGCCTCCAGCTGGGAATCAGATTAACAGCCTCCTTCTACACGTTTCTTCTTGGGCCGGGGTGCAATTTTTGGCAGATCCGGGGCAGGCTGCTTGCTGCTTTCTACCACGGAACCACCACCCAGAGCCTGACTGGCTCCTTTTCTGAAATCGTACTTTGCGATCTCTTCAACCGGACTGGTCGAGGATGGTTCAGTTGGATTCATAATAGTTTCCACCCAGAAATTGAGTCCGCCCTGTAAAACATAGTTATTTTCGTAGCCCAGCTGACGGGTAAGCATCCATGCCTGGTTTGAATTCACAGTGCCATTAGAGTAGAAAACGTTGTAGCGGAGATCCTGGTTCAGGTAGTCCTTCCACTGTTCTTCCAGCATGGAAGCTAAAGGAATATTAATGGCTCCGGGCAGATGGAACTTGTCATACTCATCCTCACTTCTTACATCGATCAGCACCAGTGAAGGATCTTTATTCACCAGCATGTGGGCCACTTCGTCGGGGGAAAAGTACTGCATACCGCTATTCACATACTCCAGAAGGTCTTCAGGAGAAAGTTTATAGGGATGGGTTGTGTTGGCGGGAACGGCAGCCAGAATGAGCCCCAGCGGGACTATTATCAATGCTAAATATATTCTTGGTTTCATTGTTCTTGTGTATCTGTTTATTACTTTAATGTATAGACGGATTATTTCTGTATTTGTTTACTACCAGCAGCTTGAGTTTAATACTCTTCCCGGGGAAACTTTTTCTCTGCCCATTCGCCGACCCAGAACATACCCAGGGCAACCACTATGATCCCCAGCACCACAACTCCATCCTTGAATCCCAGTGCCTGGGGCAAGGTGGGAGTGCCCCTGAAGGATCCCTTAAAGAAAGGCTCCAGCAAAGGATAGGCTTCAGCGAAAATGGCAATTCCGATGAACATGCCCCCAATAAAGAACAGGGCATCGATTTTTCCTATTGAGGCGGCACAGAAGCTTGTACCCGGACAAAATCCTCCGGTGATGAAACCAGCACCCATAATAGCACCTCCAATGATGGTGGACCATAGGTAGGTTGGATTGATATAGACCATATCCAGATCAATCCAATTAAAAAGACTCATAAAAAGCAGTCCGAGCATGGCCACAATGGCTGCCGTAAAAAACACTTTAAGTACCACAGTGTCGTAGCCGTAGAAAACACCGGCCAGCTTCCGGCTGGAGGAGAATCCACTGCTCTCCAGGACAAAGCCGAATCCGATCCCAATCAGAAAGGCCAGGAAAAAGTTGGTGTTTTGAGAAATGATATCGTTTATAATTAAAGGTCCCATGATTATGATATTAAAATATTAGATCCAGTTTTTCCTGAAGAACCAGGCAAGTGCGAATGCAGTTCCGAATATGAATGCCATGGAAATAAAGCCCCCCAGGGATAGTACACCCATGCCACTAAGTGCAGAGCCACTGGTGCAGCCGCGACCGAGTTGGGATCCAAAACCAAAAAGGATCCCTCCGAGTACCGCGAAGATTATCCGCCGCCTGGAAGTTATTTTCGGGGAGTGTTCCACTTTAAATTTCAGGCGATTGAAGATAGCGCCGGAGAGAAAGGCTCCCACTATGACTCCCAGCATCTGAAAAACCAGCCAGGCTTTCATTGGCCCCTCAGGGTGCGAAGCATTGTACTCAGAATAGAAGAGGGCGTTTTCCGCATGTTCCGGGGCCACTGTGTTCACTGTTGCAACCATAACACTTTTAGCGGCACCGCTGGCACCCAGTCCCCTGCCCGAAACAAAGTTCGCAGCAATCAGGACCAGTCCCAGCAGAACCCCTCCCAGATAGGGATTGATGTACCTGGTTTTTTTCTTGGGCTTATTTGATTCACTCATTATTAATGCTTGTTAGGGTTATTTAATAAAGCCATCTGCTTTCCTGTCCGGCATAGGAGATGATGAAACGAAGCATCAGGCTCCCGAATAAAACCAGGCCGGCAGGAATTACCACTGGTATTTTAAATTTTCTTAATTCAAGGACCTCCAGGAAGATGGGTACAATCATTCCCAGGATGACCACAAAGATCCAGAAGGGTGCGGTCCATGGTCCACCAAGAAACAGTTCTGCGGCATCGATCTGAACCTGAGTACTGGCCAGGAATCCCATAAACATATGGATGATTAGGAAGAGCTCTACCACGATAATACCAATATCAATTTTGGCAAACATGCTTCGTTCCTTGTGCTTTTTAGAAAGAAGCATGATTACCGCAGCTCCCGCCGAAAGTCCCGAAGCCAGGAAAAGCGGCCCCAGGATGGAAGTATTCCAGAGGGGTCTTGCATTAAAGGCGGAGAACAGGATTCCGGTATATACACCGAGGATGATGGAGGAGATACCAATTACCCATGCTATGGCAGTCTTTTGCTTTGTAAAGAAAGCTTCCAGCTCGATCAGTAGTTTGAACTTCCAGACCCAGTTGGGGAATATCTCTTTGATATGAATGGCCGACCAGATAAAAGAAAGCGGGGTGACCAGCATCAGGACCCAGGCCCCCCAGGACATGGGCGACTCGAGTCGAATCGTGGTGTATAAGCGCCAGAAGTAGAGCTGGTGTTTTAGATCGAGGAGAAGGGCTAAAAGTCCGACTACCAGCACCCAGGGTACTATATGGGGTGCGATTTTTACGGCTGTCCGGTACTTGTTTTCCTTGCCCATCAAAGTAAAAAACGCTGCAAAAAACAGGATGCCGGCAGCCAGTCCCCCCAGAAAGAGATATAGCGGGATCTGCCAGTGCCAGATATGCAGGTGGGGATCAATCAGGTGGTTGTGACGTCCGCTGACGATGATTTCTTCTCTCATGCTTCTTTAGATAAGGAAATACAACTGTGGGTCCGTCCCTGCTTCAGGGATCAGGGTTT
>Ga0180430_10005051_pt1 | contig 11022 bp, 8 predicted proteins | sample SS_ome_9_FD_132999 | JGI IMG/M metagenome (GOLD analysis project Ga0180430, IMG submission 132999) | Hypersaline lake sediment archaeal communities from the Salton Sea, California, USA - SS_1_S_2 metaG | ecosystem: Environmental > Aquatic > Non-marine Saline and Alkaline > Hypersaline > Sediment... | reverse complement strand
GCTGCTGCGTGATGCGCCGATCTTGCTCCTCGATGAGCCAACCGAGGGCCTCGATGCCGTCACCGAGCGCGCGCTGATGGATGCCGTGCAACGGCTGATGAAAGGGCGCTCCGTGCTGCTGATCACGCACCGGCCCGTCGCGCTGGCGCAGATGGACGAGATCCTGGTACTCGATCAGGGCCGCGTCGTCGAGCGCGGCACCCACGCCGAACTGCTGAAAGCCCCGATCTACCCGCGCCTGCTTGGATTGGATCTCGACGTCTAGCGCAGCCAAACGTCTTCAGCCGAGCTGTTCCTTCAATAACCGCAGGATCTGCTCCGCCGTCGCCGAGGTATCGCGCTGACCCGCCTCATCGTAGACCCTGACGCGGCTCTCCTGATCGTCACCCTCGACGCGGATCTGGTAGGTCTTGGCCTTATCTGGCCGCTTACCCGCATCCCAGAATGCCATTTTCGAGAGCATGCCCTTCTTCTTCTCAGACTTGGTTGGATCATCGTAGCGGACGAAGAAGACACCCGCGCTGCGATCCCGGTCTTCGACGGCAAACCCGGTGCGATCCAGGGCCAAGCCGGTCTGCCGCCAGGCGCGGCGGAACTCCTCTGGGATCACTAGCTCGCTGCCACCGCCCGAGTTCACCAGGCGGGCCATGCTCGCGGAACCGCGCCTTGAGGATGACGACGCGGCTGCCGCCGTGCCACCGCCTTGCGCCAGCATGCGCCGAGCATTGCTATCCGAGACGCCGAGGAAGAGCATCAGGCGCCGCAACATCTCGGCCTCTTTACCGGGATCAGTCGGCGCCGGCTCCCAGACCGTGGTCGAGCCCTCGCCAACGGTGTTGCGCACCAGCCGTTCTTCCATGCCACGATGGGTCAAATAGATCTCGGAGGTGCCAGAGCGCGGCCCGGCATCGATGCGCACCCGATATTGATCCCGCGTCGAGGTCGCGTAGAGCCCGCCCGCTACCTTACGCATCATATTGGTAACGAAATCCTTGCGGATCTCAGCACGGTTCTCGAGCCAGCCGGTCTTCATCACCCCAACGGCTGGATCTTGCTCCTCGAGCAGGATGCCTTGCTGCCGCCAAAAGGCAACGAGCTTGGGCCAAACGGCTTGCGGCGAGGCATCAACCTGAAGCCAGCGCTGGTCGCCGGAACGCTCCATCGTCACGCCAGAGACCTCCGGCAGAACATCACCACTGCCGGCGATGCGCTGGCGTGCCTGCTGGCCACCCGCATAGGACGAGTAGGTCGTGGTGCCACTGACGCCCGGAATATCGAGTGCATCGTTGAACGAGGCGCCAGCCAGATCCGGCGGTAGCGCCAGATTCTCTTCCGCCTCGCGCGCCTTCTTGTATTCAACCTGCCGATCGGGCAGATACTGATCGATGTTCATCGAGCCGCCGCAGCCGCTCAGCGTCAGCAACCCAAGCGCCGCCAACAGCAGGCCCAAGGCGGTCAGCGGTAACTGGCGAGGCCCACAAGCAGCTAGACGGCTCGACGGCAAGAGCGCCGACGCGCGAGGAGCCAACGGTGACGGGTTATTCATGGTAATCGTCGGAGACCTCGGGCCAGTGGGCGCGCTAATCAAAGCACAGCCGCGTCGATCAGGGCCTGGCGCACCACCGCATGATGCGATTCAGAGAGCCAGGTCAGCGGTAGGCGAATCCCGGTTCCAATCAGGCCCATCTCATGCAGGGCCCATTTGACGGGAATCGGGTTGGATTCGACGAACAGATTATGGTGCAGGGGGTCAAGGCGCGCATTCAATGCGAGGGCCTGATCACGCTGCCCGGCTAGCGCCAGCTCACAGAGCTGTGCCATCAAGGCCGGCGCGACATTATTGGTCACCGAGATCACCCCATCACCACCTTGCAGCATCAGCTCGCAGCCAGTCGCATCATCGCCGCTGTAGATGGCGAAGTCCGGACCGCAGCCAGCGCGCAGCTCAGAGACTCGCGCCAGATCACCCGTTGCGTCTTTAATACCGACGATGCGCGGATGGCTGGCAAGCTCGGAGGCCGTCGCCGGTAACAGATCACAGGCGGTACGACCAGGCACGTTGTAGAGGATCTGTGGGATATCGACCGCATCGGCAATACAGCGATAATGCGCAATCAGCCCAGCCTGGGTCGGTTTGTTATAGTAAGGGGTCACCAGCAGCGCGGCATCGGCGCCGATATCAGCCGCGCAGCGCGTCAGGCGGATCGCCTCGGTGGTCGAGTTGGCGCCGGTTCCCGCGATCACCGGGATACGTCCCGCCGCCGCCGCGACAGTACGCGCTAGCAGGTCACAATGCTCGGATTCATCAAGCGTCGCGGACTCGCCGGTGGTACCTACCGCAACAATGGCGGCGGTTCCGGATCGCAGGTGCAGCTCGACGAGCCGCTCTAGCGCCTCGCCGTCGACTTCGCCTTGCGCGCTCATCGGCGTCACCAGCGCGACGATGCTGCCTCTTATCATTCCGTCTCGACTCCGGGAAAAATGGTGACCAGAATGGTATCTTGGCCCGTTGAGGCTTTACAAGCGCACAGGTGGCGCCATTTGCGCTTTTTGGCTCGAAATCATCGCTTACTGCTACACTCAGGTGCTTCGTGTCGCGAGCGCTCAGGAATCCGAGACATGGCTACGCATAAGACTTACCTCGTCATCTCCGCCGTCGGTACCGACCATCCCGGCCTGGTCAACGACCTCTCGCGCAGCATCCTAGAGCATGGCTGCAATATTGAAGATAGCCGGATGACCGTGCTCGGCGGCGAGTTCGCCGCCATCCTGTTGATCGAAGGCAAGTGGAATACCCTCGCTAAGGTCGAGAACGCCTTGCCCGAGCTGCAGCGCTCACTGGATCTGGCTATTGTCAGCAAGCGCACTGGAGCCCGAGCACAGGGCGAGGGTAAGCTGCCCTATGCGGTCGACGTTATCGCCATGGACCACCCAGGCATCGTCAATAACCTTGCCGGATTCTTCGCTGAGCGGCGGATCAATATCGAGGACATGGCAACGACCACCTATGCCGCCGCGCATACCGGAACCCCCATGTTCGCGGTACACATGACCGTCGGTATCCCAGCGGATACCCATATCGCAACGCTGCGCGAAGAATTCATGGATTATTGCGATGGACTTAACCTAGACGCAGTGCTGGAGCCGCAGAAGGCCTAGCCCGCCCAACTCTAGATGAGCCAACACCGCCTAAACGGCAAGGACGCCCGGCAACGCCAACCATCAAGTCGAGTCCACGACCAACCTTAAGGGGAGAACGCTTTATGTCCGTTGCGATCAACGAGCCCGTGCCAGATATCGAGCTGCCAGCCACCGGAGACAAGCAGATCAAGCTCAGCGATTTTCGCGGCCAACGCTTGGTTCTGTTCTTCTATCCGAAGGCCAGCACCTCCGGCTGCACCCAGGAAGGCCTCGACTTCACGGCCGCGGCGGCTGATTTCTCGGCTGCCAAGACCGCCATCCTCGGCGCCTCACGAGATGATCTCAAGGCCCAGGAAAACTTTAAGGCGAAACAAGGCTTCAGTTTCGATCTGCTCTCGGACAAGGACGAGGTTCTCTGTCAGGCCTTCGATGTCATCAAGCTGAAGAAGATGTATGGCAAGGAGTCGCTAGGCATCGAGCGCAGCACCTTCCTGATCGATGAGCAGGGGATACTGATCAAGGAATGGCGTGGCATTAAGGTCCCTGGCCATGTCGAAGCAGTGCTCGCGGCCGTCCGTGAACTCAGCTAACCTCTCGCGGTAACGAGCAGCATTTGGTCGAGCCAGACCTGAGGAATCGATGATCAAGCGCGAGAGCGACCACTGCCTGTTCGTGCTCGACACCAACGTGTTGATGCACGACCCGACCGCCCTGTTCCGCTTCAAAGAGCACGACATCTATCTACCGATGATCGTGCTCGAAGAACTCGACGCGGGCAAGAAAGGGCTCTCGGAGGTCGCTCGTAATGTGCGTCAGGTCAGCCGGTTTCTCGATCAGCTGATGAGCGACGCCGATCGCGACGAGATCGAGGCCGGCCTACCGATCCATCCGTTGAGCGAGTACGGACGCGGTTTCACCGAAGCGCCCACCGGACGGCTCATCTTTCAGACCGAGCGCCTCGGGTCCGACCTCAACAGCGTGCTGCCGGGTACCTCCGCCGACAACGACATCCTCGCCACCGCCCAGGAACTACAGCGGCGCGAGAAGCCAAACGGGCGATCGGTCATCATCGTCTCCAAGGATATTAACCTCCGGATCAAGGCCGCGGTGCTGGGTATTCCAGCCGAGGACTATTCCAATGATCAGGTTCTCGATGACGTCAATCTGCTCTATACCGGCATGGCGACCTTGCCGAGCGACTTCTGGGAGCACAATGCCAAGGAGGTCGATGCCTGGAAGGAAGAGGGGCGCACCTTCTACCGCATCAGCGGCCCGGATGTCTCGGACTGGTACGTCAATGAATGCCTGAGTCTGGAGGGCGATGAGAGCTTCGAGGCGGTGGTCCGGGAAAAGCGCAGTCAGGGCGAAGCGATCATCGAACTCTCCGAGGACTATCGACTGCATCGCCACAACGTCTGGGGCATCAGGGCGCGGAACAGGGAGCAGAATTTCGCGCTTAATATGCTGATGGACCCCGAACTCGACTTCGTCACCCTGCTCGGCACCGCCGGCACCGGCAAGACCTTGCTCGCCCTCGCCGCTGGCCTAGCACAGGTGCTCGATCGCGCGCTCTACCGCGAGATCATCATGACGCGGGTAACCGTGCCGGTCGGTGAGGATATCGGCTTCCTGCCCGGCACCGAAGAGGAAAAGATGACCCCCTGGATGGGCGCATTGATGGATAATCTCGAGGTGCTGACGCAAACTGAAGGCGGTGATTGGGGCCGTGCCGCCACCAATGATCTGATGCGCAACCGGATTCGCATCTCTTCACTGAATTTCATGCGCGGGCGTACCTTCCTGCACAAGTACATCATCCTAGACGAGGCACAGAACCTCACCGCCAAGCAGATGAAGACCCTGATCACACGCGCCGGCCCCGGCACCAAGATCGTCTGCCTTGGCAATATCGCGCAGATCGATACCCCTTATCTGACCGAAACCACCTCGGGGCTAACCTATGTTGTGGATCGTTTCAAGGACTGGGAGCACAGCGGCCACATCACTCTGCTGCGAGGCGAGCGTTCCAGGCTCGCGGACTTCGCCTCCGGCGCTCTATAACCAGCAAAGCTCATCGAGAGGAGCAACACCCATGCACCACAGACTGCGCAACCTACTGCTTGGCGTCGGCCTGTTGGCCGCCGCCATGACCACCCAGGCCGGTGATGGCAAGCTTGATGTGGTCTACCATCTCAGCGATGAAGATAAGGTCGGCTTTGTCCTCAACAATATCCAGAACCACATCAATGGCATCGGTGGTCCCGAGAAGATCAACATCATCCTCGTCTCGCACGGCCCCGCGGTGAAACGCTTCAATGACATCGAAGCGGTGAATCGAGTGCGCGAGAACGTCGCCAAACTACAAGAGCAAGGCGTCACCTTCGAGGCCTGCGCCAACACCCTCACCGCACTCAACCTCGAGCCCGATGAGCTACTGCCCGGGTTTGTCATCGCGGAGCAGGGTGGTGTCACCCGCATCGCTGAGCTGCAATCCGAGGGTTACGCCTACCTGCGCCCCTAGACCGCTGATCAACGCCGACCATCCTGTCGGCGACGGCGGACCCAGTCGGCGGCAGCGGCCGGCAACCACCTCTTATGCGAGCTTGCCCATCCTGGCCATGAAGTCCTGCCTCCTCCCTAGTAGCGAAGCACCATGAACCAACCCGGCAACCTCCAAGCGATCTAGCCCAGCATGAACCAAGTCCCCGCGATCAAGCTCGGTCCGATTGTCCTGGCCCCCGGCGTCGAGGCTCGGCATGGCTGGAGCTTCTTGGTCGCCGCCTTCTTCACCGTTGGCATGATGACCTTCGTCACCATTGGTCAGACCTATGTGCTTAACGAGCATCTCGGGATTCCCGAGTCCGAGCAGGGCGCGATCAGCGGTGACTTGGTGTTCTGGACCGAGATCGTCACCCTGCTCTTCTTTCTGCCCGCGGGCATCCTGATCGACCGCATCAGCCGGCGCTCGGTCTATGCGGTAGGCTTCCTACTCCTGGCACTAACCTATGTGCTCTATCCGCTGGCCGAGACGGTCGACGCGCTCTACTACTATCGCATCCTCTACGGCCTGGGCGTGGTCGCCGTTGCCGGGGCGCTATCGACGGTGCTGGTGGACTATCCGGCAGAGCAGTGCCGCGGCAAGCTGGTTGCTCTCATCGGCGTGCTCAGCGGGCTCGGGATCGTCTTCACCAATCAGGGCTTCGGTGCCTTACCCGAACAATTGGTCGCCGCTGGCTTCGATGGCGATAGCGCCGGGCGCATCACCCATTTCGCGGTCGCTGGTGTCTGCCTGCTCGCGGCCCTGCTGGTGCAGATCGGCCTCAAGGCCGGGGTTCCTGTTGCCCGCGAGCAGCGACCTAGCGTGCGGCAGCTCTTTGTCAGCGGCTTCTCCGAGGCCCGCAATCCAAGGGTTGCGCTCGCCTACTCGGCGGCCTTCATCGCGCGCGGCGATCAATCGGTCAATGCCACCTTCCTGATCCTCTGGGGCACGCTCGCCGCCAAGGCGACTGGCATGAGTTCTGCCGAGGCGGTGATGAACGGCACCCTCATCTTCGTTATCGCGCAGATCTCGGCGCTGGTCTGGGCGCCGATCCTAGGCCCGATGCTGGATCGACTCGATCGCGCCACCGGTCTGGCCATCTGCATGGTGCTCGCGGCCATTGGCAACCTCTCCCTGCTGCTGCTCGACAACCCGCTCGAGCGCATCGGCATCCTGTTCTTCGTGCTGCTTGGCATCGGTCAGATCAGCGTGTTTCTCGCCGCGCAGTCGCTGATCGGCCAAGAGGCGCCACTGACCAAGCGGGGCTCGGTCTTGGGCGCCTTCAATATCTCAGGCGCCTTTGGCATCCTGTTGATCACCCTTGTTGGAGGGCGGCTATTCGACGCTGTTGACCCGCGCGCGCCTTTCGTCGTTGTCGGCGTAATCAACATCCTGTTATTCCTCGCCAGTCTCGCTGTGCGGCTGCGTACCCCACGCCTACCGGACGCTCGGCAAGCAGGCACGGATAATCCTGATGTGGCGCCTTGATCTCAGCTTGGTGGCATCCAGCTGCACGCCCTCTGGCTGGCTGCCGGCTAACTGTTCACTTAGGGGTCGACTGCGCGAAACACCACTCCACAAGGCTCAGGACGTTATGATGCCTGCTTCCTGACCGAGCAGCCGCTTCGCGGCCTTGCTTCGGAGCCTCGCCACGCAGATTAGCCGATGCCGAACGCCAAGCCCAAGCTCCTCGACCTGACCGCCGCCCCACGCCGAAGTTTGGGCATTGGCGTGCTTGTCGTCATGCTGTTGGCGCTGGCCAGCATCCTGGCTGATGTCTGGTTGATGGAGCATGTGCAAGCGCATGTTCACACCCACGCAAGCAATCCCCCAGCCCTGGTGGCCTTTGCCGAGCAGGGACTTCCGCAAGCCCATGCCTGGGTACTCGGGACCAAGGTCGGCGTCCTGCTGTTGGCGGTGGTAGCCGCCATTGCCTTTGCTCGCTCGTTTCGTGAACAGATCGGTCAACTCGCCGAGAGCCGCGAGCGCAACCGTGCCATCGTCGATAATATGGTCGACGGCGCCATTCATATCGATGGTGACGGCCGCTTAGTGGCGCTCAATGCCGCCGCTGAGCGGATGTTTGGGCAGTCGAGCAAAGAGGCGCGTGGCCAGCCTTTATCGATCCTGCTTGCCCCTGAGCATCGGCAGCGGATCGAGACCAAGATCCGTCTCGCCGCGGCGCGCATTGGCACCGAGCCCCCGCTCAATGTGGCACTTGAGGTACAAGGCCTACGCCACAACGGCACCAGCTTTCCGCTCTACTTGGCGATCAGCGAGGTGGTGATGGGCAGCTACCCGGTCTTCACCGCCATCGCGCGTGATCTGACCGAGACCAAGCGTCAGATGCAGGAGCTTGCCGAGACGCGTGACAAGGCGATGGCCGCGGATCGCGCCAAGAGTCAATTCCTCGCCGTTATGAGCCACGAGATCCGCACCCCCATGAACGGCGTGATGGGGATGCTGGATCTACTCCGCGATGGCAACCTGACCGAGCAACAACTCGAGTTTATCGATACCGCCGAGAAGTCGAGCAATGTCCTGCTTGGCATCATTAACGACATCCTCGACCTCTCCAAGATCGAGTCTGGCAAGCTCGATCTGCAAGAACTCGACTTTAACCTGGGTACCATGCTCGAAGAGGTGGCCGCATTGGTCGCCTCTAGCGCCCGTGATAAAGACCTTGAGGTGGCTACCTTTGTCGAGGGCGATGTCCCTAGACGCGTGCGCGGTGACCCCTATCGCTTGCGCCAGGTGCTGAGCAACCTGATGGGCAACGCGGTCAAGTTCACCAAGCAGGGTGAGGTGGTGATCGAGGCGCGTCTCACCGAGGCCAACCAGGATTGGATCGAGGTTCGCATCCAGGTCCGGGATACCGGCATCGGCATCGCTCCGGATATCGCCAAGACACTCTTCCAACCCTTCACCCAAGCCGACGCATCGACCACGCGGCGGTTCGGTGGCACCGGACTTGGACTGGTCATCTCCAAGCGCCTGATCGAACTGATGGGTGGCGAGATCGGCTTCGAGAGCCAGCTCGGCCTAGGCTCAACCTTCTGGTTCACGGTGCGTCTCGCTCATGCACGCACCAGTGCCGAGGACATCAATGCTGACCTAACCGAGGTCCGGGTGCTGATCGTCGACGACAACACCACCAATCGCATCATCCTCGAAAAATACCTCAGCCGCTGGGGCGCGGAGGCGATTAGCAGCGATGGGGCCTCAGCGGCATTAACCGCCTTGCGCCAGGCAGCCGCGAGCGGAAAACCCTTTCAGCTCGCGATCCTCGATATGCAAATGCCTGACACCGATGGCATCGAGCTTGCGCAACAGATTAAGAGCGACCCCGCCATCGCTAGCACTCAGCTGCTGATGTTGAGTTCCATGGGCTATCCAGGGGAGGACGCGAGGCGTGCCGGGATCGTCGTCAGTCTGCTCAAGCCGGTGCGCCAAGCCCTCCTCCATGAGGCAATCGTCAAAGGGCTCGGACTAAACAACCAGAGACGCCTCAAACCAGCCGCGCGGCAACAGCCACAGCTCACACGTCAATTCGATGCGCGCATTCTAGTCGCCGAGGACAACCCGGTGAATGAGAAGGTGGTGCGGATGATGATTGCCCGTCTCGGCGCCGAGATCATGGTAGTCGGCAACGGCCAACTCGCGGTTGAGCAGTTGGCTAAGGATCGAGATTACGACCTTGTGCTGATGGACGTCCACATGCCGGTTCTGAATGGATTAGAAGCAACGCGCCAGATCCGCGAGTATGAGAGTGCCCATGACCTCAGCCCCATTCCGATCATTGCCATGACCGCATCCGCTTTGACGCGTGACCGAGAGAATTGCAAGGCGGCAGGCATGAATGACTTCATGTCCAAGCCGGTCAAACGCCAAGACCTTGAACAGGCACTGGCTCAATGGCTACCTCGCAACCGCCAGCATGAGCCTGTCATACAACAAACCGAGGCGCCTTGATCCTGTCATCGCCACTCTAGCTGATTAACGGCGAACAGGCGCTAAACGTATCAGGGCGAGTGACTATGCAGACTGGGCAAGCCGGATAGGCCAGAAGATGCGGGGATTGTTTAGAAGTGGGGTGGACGATGGGAATCGAACCCACGACCGCAGGAGCCACAATCCTGTGCTCTACCAACTGAGCTACGTCCACCATTGAAATGATGATCGCTGAGCGCTTGCTACAGCGTTGATCAGCATACTTCAGCCAGGCCTTATCCGGCCTAGCATTTAAGGACGTTTGGCACGCCCGGCAGGACTCGAACCTGCGACCAACGGCTTAGAAGGCCGTTGCTCTATCCAGCTGAGCTACGGGCGCTCATTGCACTGGTCGTCTTCGCCTGAGCCAGGATGAGGCTTGGGCGGTTTTGGTCGGGGTAGAGGGATTCGAACCCCCGACATCCTGCTCCCAAAGCAGGCGCGCTACCAGACTGCGCTATACCCCGAAGTACACGCTTATAGCGATAAGCCGATTAGAGTACCCCTTGAGTGATCTGGCGTCAATACATCAGCGAACTCTCCTGCGCAAGACCAGTGCGCCAAGGCCGCGACAAGGTTAGCATTAGCTGCTGACAAACCCGGCGAGCAAGGTGAGGAGAACGGCGGAAATGAGCGCAAAGATTCTTGATGGTAAGGCCATTGCGGCGACAGTGCGCGCAGAGGTGGCGGCCAAGGTCACAGAGCGCCTACAAACGGGAAGGCCTGCACCAGGGCTGGCCGTTGTGCTCGTCGGTGAGCATCCCGCCTCGCAGGTTTATGTGCGTAACAAACGCAAGGCCTGCGCCGAGGTTGGCTTTCACTCCGAGCTACGGCAGCTACCCGCTAGCCTGTCACAGGCGGAGTTGCTTGAGGTGGTTGACGGATTAAACGCTGACCCGGCGATTCACGGCATCCTGGTGCAACTGCCACTGCCGGCACAGATCGATCCCGAGGCGGTGATCGAGCGCATCCTACCGAGCAAGGATGTCGACGGCTTCCATCCCTATAACGTCGGGCGCCTGTCGCTGCGCATGCCACTGCTGCGACCCTGTACGCCGAAGGGCGTGATGACCCTACTCGAGCGCACGGGACGGGCCTTGGAGGGTCTAGACGCCGTCGTTATCGGACAGTCGAACATCGTTGGACGGCCGATGGCGCTCGAACTGCTGGCAGCGCGTTGTACCATCACGGTCTGTCATAGCCGAACCCAAGCCCTGGCGGACAAGGCGCGCGGGGCCGATATCCTGGTCGTCGCCATTGGCCGCGAGCGCTTTGTCCCGGGTGACTGGATCAAACCTGGCGCGATCCTGATCGATGTCGGCAGGAATCGCGATGCCAGTGGCAAGCTCTGT
>Ga0180430_10005050_pt1 | contig 11023 bp, 7 predicted proteins | sample SS_ome_9_FD_132999 | JGI IMG/M metagenome (GOLD analysis project Ga0180430, IMG submission 132999) | Hypersaline lake sediment archaeal communities from the Salton Sea, California, USA - SS_1_S_2 metaG | ecosystem: Environmental > Aquatic > Non-marine Saline and Alkaline > Hypersaline > Sediment... | reverse complement strand
TGGGCCTTCTTTTTTAAGGTCGGGTGATTAGCCAGGCCCAGATAGTTGTTGGCGCAAAAGTTTAACACTTCTTTGCCGTTAACAACCATACGGCCGTCTGCCGGCGATTCCATCACCGGAATATCAATCCAGGATTTGGTTGCTTGTTGCTGGGCCAGTTCAGCCCGAATAAAATCAAGTCTGTCAGTCATAAGATTATCCTTTATTCAGCCGGCCAATTCAAAATAATTTTGCCGGAATTGCCGGACCGCATAATTTCAAAGGCAGTTTCAAACTCGGCGATGGAAAATTTGTGGGTGATGATCGGGCTGATGTCCAGGCCGGTCTGTAGCATAGATTGCATCAGGTACCACGTTTCGTACATTTCCCGGCCATAAATACCTTTGATGGTCAACATATTGAAAATGACGGTGTTCCAGTCAATGGCCAGTTCGCGGGTGGGGATGCCCAACAAGGCAATTTTGCCGCCATGACACATATTCGGCAGCATATCCCTAAAGGCGGCCTCGCTGCCGGACATTTCCAGCCCTACATCAAAGCCCTCTTTCATCCCCAATTCCTTTTGCGCGTCGGCCAGGGTTTGGGTGCGGACATCCAGCGCAATGGTGGCGCCCATTTTTTGAGCCAGTTCCAGACGATAGGGGTTCAAATCGGTGGTGATGATATACCGCGCCCCGGCGTGCCGGGCGATGGCCGTGGCCATAATCCCGATGGGGCCGGCGCCGGTAATCAGCACATCTTCGCCCAGCACTTTGAAAGAAAGCGTGGTATGGGTGGCATTACCAAAGGGGTCAAAAATACTCAAAATGTCCATCGGAATGTTAGGGTCGGCGTGCCAGATATTGGTCACCGGGATAGAGATATATTCGGCAAATGAGCCGGGGCGGTTGACCCCCACCCCTCTGGTTACGTTACACAGATGCCGGCGGCCGGCCAGACAATTTCGGCAACGGCCGCAGACAATATGCCCCTCGCCAACAACCACATCTCCCAACTCAAGGTCGTGCACGTTGTCGCCCATCGCCGCTACCGTACCCACAAACTCGTGGCCCACCACCATCGGTACGGGGATGGTTTTCTGCGCCCAGGCATCCCAATTCCAGATATGGACGTCGGTGCCGCAAATAGACGATTTATGAACTTTAATCAAGACATCGTTGATGCCGTACTCCGGCACCGGCACTTCTTCCATCCACAAACCAGGCTTACTGTATTTTTTGACTAACGCTGTCATTGTTTTGGGGATCGTCATAATTGCTCCTTGTATATACGCTCATAAATTTTGGAACCGGTTGACTCCGGTTACAGCAAAAGTCTCTCTCAATAAAGTCAAGCGAACACGTGAGCGGGCGGATAAAAAAACCCCACCGTATCGGTGAGGTTTGAGAGTGAATAGTTCGTTACAGTTCCTCTCATCTCCCAGACACATGGTCTGCCGGACTTGGCACCACTCACCGCGTTGATTGCAAAATCAATGCGGTTGAAGGTTGCCGGGGTTTCATCAGGCCGATCCCTCCACCCCTCTTGATGAGACATCAATTAAATTGTTGACAAGGATAATATATGACTCATGTTGATTTGTCAAAACCATGTTACGAGCAGGGTCTGTCCCAGATTTTGGGAACAGGCAGGGGGGTACGGGGGTATCCCCCCGAATTCCCCCTGGTTTGTCCCAATTTCCAAAAAATTGGGACAAACCCTTACGAGCATTTCACATAAATTACAGGCTTTACATCTTCAGTTTTTCACCAGCCGGGTCAAACAGCGGTTCGGCGGCGACGGTCGCGGTCTGTCGCCGGCCAAAATATTCTACTTCCACGGTTGCCCCTTCTACGGCGTGGGCCGACGGCAGATAACCGTACACAATCCATTTGCCCACCGAGTAACCGTAATTGGCGCTGGTTACGTAGCCGATAACCTGCCCATCAGCCAGAATTGGCTCTTTACCCAAAGCCACTGCGCCGGGGTCATCCAACGTCATACAACATAATTTACGGCTAACACCTTTTTCTTGCAACTTGAGCAACGCTTCCCGGCCCAGAAAATCACCCTTGTTCAGCCGGACGGCCCACTCCAGCCCGGCTTCAAAGGGGTTGTACTCGGTGTGGATGTCTGCCCCCCAGGAGCGATAGCCTTTTTCCAGCCGCAGCGAATCAAAGGCGGCAAAACCGCCGACAATAATCCCGTGCGGCTGACCGCCTTGCCACAGCGCATCCCACAACCGCAGGCCATGCTCCATTGGGGCGTAAATCTCCCAGCCCAGTTCACCCACGTAAGAAACCCGTAAGGCGTAAGCCGGGACGGTATCAATGGTAATGGCCCGGGCCGTAAAATAGGGGAACGCTTCAGGCGAGATGTCATCATCACAGACCGCGGCCAGGGTTTGGCGAGCCTGCGGCCCCCACAGCCCGACCGTACAAAATTGGGAGGTAAGGTTAATAATCTGGACCGAGCCGTCGTCGGGGGCGTGCATGGTCAGCCAACTCATGTCGAATGATTCACCAGCCCCGCCGGTCAGTACCCAGAAGCTGTCGGGGCCGGTACGGGTGATGGTCAAATCTGCCCGAATACCGCCGTTTTTGTCAAGCAAGGCCGTGTAAACCACCTTGCCGATGGGCCGGTCAATTTGATTGGCGGCCAGATAGTTCAAGAACCGGAGCGCACCGGGACCACGCACTTCAAATTTGGCAAAGGCGGTCAAATCGTACAGGGCCACCCGGCTGCGCGTGGCCAGATGTTCAACGCCCTGAAGAGGCGACCAGTTTTCGGCCTCCCAGCCGGTACGGTCCGACACATCGTACTGGGTCAACAGTTTTTGGTTAGCCTCCAGCCATTGCGGACGTTCCCAACCGGCGGCTTCAAAAAATACCGCTTCCTGAGCCTGCAAGCGGTTATGAAAGGGACTAAGGCGCATATTGCGCGGGTTTTCCGACTGCTGTTGGGGATGGATGATGTCGTACACTTCGTCATATTGGGTATAGCATCTGGCCCGAATGTAAGTTTTGGTTTTTTGATGGCCTAAAAAGCGGTTGATGTCGGCTTCGCGCACATCCGTTTCGGTCACGCCGTCGGTCATCCATTCGGCCATAGCTTTACCCACTCCGCCGGCATGCGTCACCCAGACTCCGGCGGCCACCCAGAAGCCTTTCAGGCCGGCGGCCTCGCCCATAATGGGCATACCATCAATGGTAAAAGAGAACATGCCGTTGAATTTACGAGTCAGCCCGGCTCCGGTAGTGGCGGGCAGCAGTTCGTTCATGGCCTGCCAAGACTCGGTAAAATGTTCCGGGGTGAACGCTCGCTCAGCCAACCGCACGCCGTCAAGCTCATAGGGGTCAACCAGCAGCGGCACGTGGTTGTAGGAGCCGATGCCGTAGGCGTCGCGATGCTGGCGGAAATAGCTGGCAAAATCCTGATGACGTAAAATCGGGTGTTCGACATCGGTCTGGGCGCCGGCCAGTTCCGGCAGCGGGGTGGTCACGGCGTACAGATGCTCTACCCCCAGCAGTGGAATTTTAACGCCGACTTTGTCGCCCAGAATCGGAGACCAGATGTTGGTAGCCAGCAACACGTTTTCGGTTTCGATGCGGCCTTTGGGGGTAACAACCGCGGTCACGCGGCCGTTATCGGTTTCAAAATCAATATCGGTCACGCGGACATCGCCATAAAAAACAGCCCCGCCAGTGGCCTCGGCGGCTTTGGCCCAGGCTTCGGCCCCATTCACCGCGATGACGTCGCAATCGGTGGGTACGTAATAGGCCCCATGGATAATGCGATCATCCAAAATGGGGATCATCGCTTTGGCCTCTTTGGGGGAGATGAGATGAGCCTCCAGGCCATAAGATTGAGCGTAGCCGTGTTTACGTTTCAGTTCGGCCAGACGTTCCGGGGTATGAGCCACCTCGATGCCACCCACCGGGTAGACCGTGCGAAAATCCGGGGTATTGAAATCGCCGAACAGTTTGACGGTGTATTTGGCAAATTCCGTCATCATTTTGGAACCGTTGGTCTGGAACACCAAGCCCGGCGCGTGGGAGGTAGAGCCGCCGGTTTTATACAGGTCGCTCTGGTCCAGGACCACAATGTCGCGCCACCCTTTTTGGGTCAGATGATAGGCGGTACTGCACCCCACAATACCGGCCCCGATTATTACTAATCTTGCTTTGCGTTGCATCGAAATTCCTCCTCTGAAAATAAGCGGTCGGTTCGTGTCACTGCGAGCCGCCGGAGGCGGCGTGGCAGTCTCACCGCTTGATACGGGAGATTGCCACGCTCCCGTTGGTCGCTCGCAATGACATTTTCATTATCGGTGTGCTGCCGCAGCTGAGTCCATCTCCTCTGAAAATAAGCCTTGTTCGCCGCAGTTCCGGCATCCCTTTGCCGGAACTATCCATTCCACATATCTACCAAAACGTACTGACAGCATCCTCCGCCTCGGCGGCCAACACCGAGTGATAGTCATTATCACGAAGCGGTCGCCCGGCTGCCAACCTCGGCCCGGACAGCCGGCCCCGCCGCTGATGGGGCGATAGCGGCTGAATCGCCCCCAGTTGGGGCCGGTCCGGCCGGCGCGCCTCGCCGCGGGTTACAGCCCGGAATCTATCCAGCCCGAACAGCTCAATGTTGTGGCGAGAGTAACCCCGCTCGGCCAGATCGGCCATAACTTCGCCAATGACGCTGACAAATTTGTAGCCATGCCCGGAGAAACCGGCGGCAAACGACACCTGGGGATAGGTCGGGTGTAAATCGATGATGAAATGCTTATCCGGGGTATTGGTGAACATGCAGGATTTCAGGCTCATGGTGGCGCCGCAAGCCTCGGGGAAATGGCGAGCGGTAAAGTTTCGCAGCACATCTTCGTCATACTCATGCGGCTCCCGGTCGAGTTGGTCGGGGTGGCCGGTTTCTTCAAAATGATGATATTTGCCGATTTTGAAGCCCGGTACGCCGAACACCGGAAAGCCGTAAAAGCGGCCTTCGTCGGTGAGCAGGTTGAACACCGGGAAATTGGCCGGCGTGAAATATTCCGGGCGATGGGGCTGGAACCAGGCCAGCACCTGCCGCTCCGGCACAGCCAGGCCCTGCAAAAAGTCGAGCTGCACACCATCCCAGGCCCCGGCGGTGATAATCAGCCGGTCAGCCTCGTAGAAGCCCCGGTTGGTGCGCACCCGGACGCCGTCGCCGACGGGTTCCCATTCCAGTACCGTTTCCCGCCCGTGGATGTCGGCGCCCAGGGCCATGGCCGCGTTGACGTAAGAGACAATGGTCCGTTCCGGCACCAGAAAACCGCCCTTGGGCTGATACAACGCCAGCAGTTCATGCGGCAGCCGGTAGCCGGGGAATCGTTCGGTCAGTTCGGCTCCGGTCAGCACTTCGTGGGGCAGGCCGTGCTCCACACAGCTTTGCAGCGAGCCTTTGAACACCCAGCTATCGGCCGGCCCGGCATCAATGGAGCCGGTGATGTGCAGCAACTTTTCGCCGGAGACCCGTTCCAAATCTTCCCACAACTCATAGGCCCGGTGGAGCAGCATCACGTAAGAGGGGTCTTCGTAATAGGCCAGGCGGATGATGCGGGTGTAGCCGTGCGACGACCCCATATCGTGCGGGATGTCGAACCGCTCCAGACCCAATACCCGTTTGCCGCGCCGGGCCAGATGGTAGGCGGTGGCGCTGCCCATACCGCCCACGCCCACCACAATGGCGTTGTACCGTTTTTCCGGCACAGAATTTGGCTGATATGCGTTCTGGAATATCACTTGGCCGCTCCCTTGTCTGACTTTTTCTCTTTATCCGGGTCTGACTTGGCCGATGCTTTGGAGCCGGGGGGGGGGGTGTCTGAACGGTCGGGGGGTGGGGCGTCTTCCTGGGGAGGGCGGGGGGGGGCATCAGCCGGCGGTTTGGGTGGCGGGGGAACGACAGATGAGGCGGCTTGCAGGGTATCGTTTTCGGGTTCACCTCGCATCCGCACCCCTTGCGGGTCGAAGAAGGGGGTTTGCACCACCCGGGCCGGCACATACCGATCATTGATGTTGACCAGTAGTTTAGCGCCGGGCCAGGAATATTGCACGTTGATGTAGGCCATGGCCAGCATTTTGCCGACGGTGTGCCCCCGGCTGCTGAAAGTAATGTACCCCACCTCTGGGCCGGGGACAACTGTTTCCATGCGTTCACCGGCTTCGCTGCCGGTGTAAATCTTATCGCTGACGGTATCAACCTGGCCGACGCTGTAAACCCGGTCGGCGTAGGTGGCGGCTTCCGGGCTATCGAGGACCAATCCCACCCAACGCTCGGTCAGGCCCTCGGCCTGTACCCGCAAGAGGGCGTCGCGGCCCACAAAGTCCCGCTTGTCGAACCGAATCCAGCGCTCCAGGCCCACGTGGAAGGGAGTGTAGTTTTCGTTAATGTCGTTGCCGTACAGCACCAACGCTTTTTCCAGCCGCAGGCTCTGCATGGCGGCCACGCCGTAAGGCTGCAAGCCGAACTCTTGCCCGGCCTGAAGCAAAAATTCCCACAGGGGGCCGGCCTCTTCCGCCGGGGTGTACAGTTCGAAGCCCAGTTCGCCGGTGTAGCCGGAACGGGACAGAATGACCTCCACCCCGTTGATACGGGCCGGGGTAAAGCGGAAAAAGCGGAGGCTGTCAATATCGGCCTCCTGAACAACCGTCCGCAAAAAGGCGCGGGAGCGAGGGCCTTGTACCACCGGCAAAGAAATGGCGGCGCTGACATCGGTGACGTAGGCGCTGGCCCCGATGGCGTGGTCGGCAATCCAGCGGGCAGTTTTACGCCGCGGCCCGGAGCTGGCCACTACCATAAAATGTTCATCATGAAATTTGTAGACGGTTAAATCATCAACCACGCCCCCCTGTTCGTTGCACATGGTTGAATAGCGCACCTGGCCCGGCACCATATCACGCACGTCGTTAACCAGCAGTTGGTTGACCAGCCGTTCGGCGCCGGGGCCTTTGATGTCAACCTCCCCCATGCTCGACAGGTCTTGCATGCCCACATTGCGGCGCACGTTGAGGTGTTCTTCCACCGGGGCGGTATAAGAGAGGGGAAACATAAAATCGGCGGCGCCTTTGACCAACTGTCCGGCCCGGCGCAGGTGAAAATCATACAGCGAGGTTCTACGTTCCGGCATTTAACTCTCCTCTTTATTGATTCAGCGATTCAGTGATTCAGGGAATCGGCGAATAATTTGTCATTCTCTACCGCGCTGGGGGCGGGTGGTGTATTCCGGTTTCCAAAATACACCACCCGCCATCAAGTTTGCAGGCATCGGGGCAGCAGAGATTTTATGATGTAATCAGAATCAGGCTGCGTACCATTTGCCCAGATCAAGCGTTTGTCCAATGTCAAACGTTTGTTGGTAAATTTGGGCGTAGCCCGCTTCGCTCATATCACGCGGATTACCAATGGTTTGGGGGTCTTCAAAGGCAATTTTTGCCAGCAGCGGAATCTGGTCTTCGCTGAAGCCCAGTTCTTGCAGGGTAGGAATTTCCACCTCTTCCGTCAACCGCATGACGGCTTCTACAGATTTTTCCGCGGCTTGCCATACGGTCAGGCCGCTGGTATCTTCGCCCATCGCCAGCGCGATACGGGCGAATTTTTCCGGTTCGGCCATGTAGTTGTATTCCATCACCGGGCCAAGCAGGCGGGCGGTCAAATCGCCATGCGGAACGTCTACCACCCCGCCGGCTGATTGGCTCATAGCGTGGGCCGCGCCGGCGCTTTCTTTACCATAGGCCAGTCCGCCCAACGTGGCGGCCATGCTCATTTTGTAACGGGCTTCGGCGTTGTTGCCCTGGGCAACGGCCACCCGCAAATAGCGAGCCGTATATTCCATAGCCAGCAGCGCGGCGGCATCGGTCATTGGTTGGGCGTAGGCGCAGGTATAACACTCGATGGCGTGGGCCAGGGCATCCATGCCGGTGGCGGCAGTGATGCGGGGGGGCAGACCAAACGTCAGTTCCGGGTCGAGCAGGGCCACCCAGGCTCCAATCAGGCCGGTGCCGCCTACGTTAAATTTAATTTTGCGGTTCGGATCGGTAATGACGGCCCAGAGGGTGGTTTCGCTGCCGGTGCCGGAGGTGGTGGGGATACAAATCAGGGGGGGAACGCGTTTTTTGACAGGTTGGGGATCGTCCCATTCATAATCAAGAATGGAGCCGCCATTGTTCACCACCACGCCAATGGATTTAGCTGAATCCATAGAACTACCGCCGCCCAGGCCAATAAGACCGTCGCAGCCTTCGCGCTGGTAGCGGGCCGCAGCATCATCAATCAGGCCAATGGGAGGATTGGGGACAACCTCGGTAAAGGCCAGATAATCTATATTGGCGGCTTTGAGCGGAGCTTCGATCCGTTCCAATAATCCTGCCTGGACGAGACCTGAGTCGGTTACAATCATTGGACGTTTCACACCCAACGCCTTGACCTCATCAGCCAGGGTTTTGATGGCCCCCAACCCATGTTTAATTTCGGTGGGGCTTTCGTAACTACGAACGTTGATCATTGAAAATCTCCTGAATTATTTTGGTACTTATTTGGTTTGATACGTGGTTATTTCTACCACAAAACATCAGAGGGTGTCTGATGCCTGGGTGCGGAAATCTGACGTCTGAGCTACCGCTTCCATTCAGTGCGGGGCCGGAATGTCTGAATTTCGGTCCGGCGTTGGGCTGCAAATACCTGCAATTCTTCGGCAATCGCTTCGTCCAACGGGGGCGGGGTATATTCATTTAATATTCGCTTCCAAATGATGTTGGCCTGTTGGTAAGTAGTCAGGGCACCCTTCTCCACCCATTGCCCGTAATTGTCGGTGTTAAAGATAAAGGGCTGGTAAAAGGCGGTAGTATAGTGGCGCATGGTATGCTGGGTGCCCAAAAAATGCTGGCCGGGACCGGCTTCGGCAAAGGCATCCCAGGCAAAGTCCTCTTCAGTGAGGCCGATACCCTCTACAAAGCTGGTCATCATACCACACAGTTCCAGGTCGAGAATGAATTTTTCGTATCCAGCAATCATGCCTCCTTCTAACCAACCGGCGGCATGTAGCACAAAATTAGCACCGGCCTGGACAGCCGGCCAAATCGAGCCGGCCGATTCGTAACCGGCCTGGGCATCGGGGATACGGGAGGCCGTAAAATTACCACCAGACCGGAACGGCAGGCCATAACGCGCGGCCATTTGGGCGCCACCATAAAGAATAAGGGCATTCGACGGCGTACCAAAAGACGGGGCGCCGGTTTTCAGGTCAATATTCGGGGTAAAGGCGCCGTATACACAGGGGGTGCCGCTGTTGAACATCTGGGCCAGGGCAATACCAAACAGAACTTCGGCATTAAGCTGGGCCAGCGTGGCGGCCAACGTGCTGGGCGACATTGCCCCGGCAACAATAAAGGGAGAAATAATCACCGCCTGCCTGGCCTTGGCATATACTTGCAGTGCGCTCAACATTCGATCATCAAAGCGGAGAGGGCTGGAGACATTGATTAACGAAATAGTGGCCGGGGTTTGACGAATGACTTCGGCCCCATAGAGGATTTCAGACATCGTCACGGTATCCATGGCGTTATCAGGGTGAGTGACGTTGCCCATAAAGGATTTGTCGTTGAGCGTGATATGGGCCAACAACATATCCAGGTGACGTTCCCCAACCGGGATGTCGTTGGGTTCCACCAAGGTACCACCGCCATGATGCAAATAGGGAGCCATATAGGTCAACTTGACGAAGTTTTCAAAATCCTTCATCGTCGCATCGCGGCGACCATTATCCAGATCGCTCACAGAGGGGGGGCCATAAACCGGAGCAAAAACGGTATGCCGACCGCCAATCGGCAAGTTGTTAGCGGGGTTGCGGGCCAACAGGGTGAAACCAGCGGGGGTCTGCCACAAAAAATGCATCAGGGTGTGCTCGTCAATTTTGACGAGGTCTCCCTCAACAATGGCACCATTGGCCTTGAGAATTTCCAGGGCTGGGGGATAATCCAACACCAATACCCCAAACTCTTTGAGCAGGCGTATCGAGGCTTGGTGAATGGTTTCCACCCCTTCCTCAGACAAAATTCTATATGGCGGCAGTTTGCTCAATAACGGCTGCACTGCCTGCACATAGGGTAAACTACCTCGCTCTCGACGCTTGTCCTGGCGGCTTGAAGGCCGTCGTCGTCTCCGCCCGGTCATAATTTTTCTCCTTTGAAAATAAACCTTATGCGCCGTAAGTTGGGCACAACACTGTACCCGACTTGCTGAAACATCGCCTGTAGCGTACCTCAGCTATAAATTTTCTATTGTTGTTGTCCCGGCAGGGATCACTGATTTCCAGTAAAATTAGCAGATGCGCAACTTATTACCGCGGGCTTCCGCAGATGATAACGTCGAAGATACCTTTACGACAAAAAGATTACCAGCCTCAATTCTGATATATCAAAGATATATGCATGGAGAACGATTCTAGTATATCTAACCTTTTCTGAAAAATCAAATAATTTCAGGCCATTTCGCAGCAATTGCCGGGATTCAAACAACCGCCCGGTCGTTTATTTTTCTGATTGAGCGGCCTGGTATTCTTCGGCGCTGATAAAAGCACCGCGTTGAATTTGGCGGTCAGTGATGCGGCGTTGGTCGTCAAAGGTAAGGGTCACATCAATTCGTTCAAAGCAACGTTGGCTGCCCATCAGCACCTTTTTGACAATATACCCGCCATCATCTTGCCGGCTTAAATCGTTGCGCAAATCAATTCTGGTTTTGATGGTTTCACCACAGCGGTTGCAGCGAACATATACCCAATGAGCGTTATCAGACCCACCACCGGAAAAAACAGATTTTATGGCATCTAAAAAACCCATAGCTTCCTCCCTTACCGGCACTATAACGCAAAGCAAAATTTGTGTCAATTAGGGCAGCAATTCCAAATTTGGCGGTAAGACCTGTCAGGTTTTCAAAATTCTGAGGACAAACCTGTGAATTATGATCGTCAGGTAATTATTTCACCAGGATTATGTCAAAAACCTGACAGGTCTGG
>Ga0180430_10005048_pt1 | contig 11025 bp, 9 predicted proteins | sample SS_ome_9_FD_132999 | JGI IMG/M metagenome (GOLD analysis project Ga0180430, IMG submission 132999) | Hypersaline lake sediment archaeal communities from the Salton Sea, California, USA - SS_1_S_2 metaG | ecosystem: Environmental > Aquatic > Non-marine Saline and Alkaline > Hypersaline > Sediment... | reverse complement strand
TTGAAGAAATGGATCGAAAAAGGTTTTTAGATTGCTGCTTTGGCTTTCTCAACGACTTCTGTAAAGGTTTTTGGATCTCTTACTGCTAAATCTGCCAGGATTTTGCGATTGAGCTGAATGTCTGCTTTCTTCATGCCGTAAATAAATTTACTGTAGCTGAGGCCATTCAGGCGTGCAGCTGCGTTGATACGTGTGATCCACAATCTGCGCAGGTCGCGTTTGCGGTTGCGCCGGTCACGATAGGCATACCACAGACTTTTTAACATGGTTTCATTTGCCCGCTTGAAAAGCAAATGGCGCGAGGCCAGATTACCCTTGTTGTATTTCAGTACTTTTTTATGTCGCTGGCGGGTAACTACTCCACCTTTTACACGTGTCATTTTCTACTCCTCTGCAAACCCCTGGGCGCCGGTTTTATTCACCAGTTGCATGCACCCAACAGTTGCAATACATGCTGCAAGTTACTTTTTATCGATATATGGCGCTAATCTTCTCACGCGCTTTTCATACTCTGTACCCTCAACCGGGACCATCTGATCCAGCTCGCCTAAGGCGCGCGGTGAGCGGTTGCGGCGCAGGTGGCCCTTGCCGCCCTTGGTTCGCATCAGTTTGCCCGAACCGGTTGTGCGGAAGCGTTTTGAAGTCGCTTTATGGGTCTTCATTTTGAATTTCCCTTTTCTTGGTTTCTTCGGCACGGCTTTTCTCCTATAATAATTAAAATAACGCCGGAAAGGCGAACGCGTATTATACCAGAACTTTTGGCAAGATGGAATTGCGGGGTTTTCCCGCATTACATTGTCGTTTTATTACTACTGATCAGATTTTCAGCCGGGAATGATCCGGCTCTTAATCCATTCTGTCTTAATTTGCCTGTTCTTTTGCTGGAGCAAGAATCAGGTGCATGGCCCGCCCTTCCATGTTGGGTGCAGTTTCAATAGTAGAAATATCACTCAATTCTTCAGCAATCTCTTTCAGGTCCTGCAAAGCGATCTCGGGATAGGTGATCTCGCGTCCGCGGAAACGGATCGTGACCTTCACCTTCATCCCTTTTTCCAACCAACCGCGCGCGTCTCTCACTTTGAATCCGCGATGGTGTTCGTTGGTTTTTGGTCGCAGGCGGATCTCTTTCAGCTCGATCTTTGTCTGAGACTTTTTTGCCTGGCGGTCTTTTTTATTCTGTTCAAAAATATATTTTCCCAAATCCAGTATTTTACATACCGGGGGGGTTGCGTTAGGGGCGATCTCTACAAGATCCAATCCGGCGTTTTCAGCGGCACGCCGTGCATCTGTGATCGATACGACACCGACGTTTTCACCGTTTTCGTCGATCAAGCGCACTTTCGCTGCCTTGATATTCTGGTTTGCTCTTACGTTAGATGATGTACTGATAATTATCTCCTTTTTCTAATTCGTATTTTTGATATTACCATAAAATGTATCGTTATTAAAAATAGCAGGGTTGCGAAAACGCAATCCTGCTTCAATTATCTCACGACTAATTTTTATTGGCAATTTCCTGTTGGGCGATCTCGATGAATTTTTCAATTTTCATTGGCCCGGGATTATCACCTGATCGGTAGCGCAGGGCAATTTGACCAGATTCCATTTCCTGATCGCCTATCACCAGCATGTATGGTATCTTTTGCTTCTGCGCATCACGGATTTTGGCATTCATACGCTCGCTGCGGCTATCCAGTTTTGCGCGAATGCCTGCCGCTTTCAGCCTGTCAACCACTTCGCTGGCATAGTCCATATGGCGGTCAGCGATGGGAATGGCCATCGCCTGGATCGGGGATAGCCAGACCGGGAAAGCGCCGCCGTAATGCTCGATCAGGATGCCAAAGAAGCGTTCCATGCTGCCCATCAGCGCGCGGTGCACCATGTAGGGGCGATGCTGCTGGCCGTCTTCACCGATATAGGTCAGGTCAAAGCGTTCGGGCAGATTGAAGTCAAATTGATTGGTGGAAAGCTGCCATTCGCGCCCGATCGCGTCCTTCACTTTCAGATCAATTTTTGGGCCGTAAAAGGCGCCGCCGCCTTCGTCTATTTCATAATCCAGGCCGGAACGCTCGAGGCTGGCTTTGAGTGCTGCTTCTGCGTCTCGCCAGCGGGATTCCTCACCGACTGCTTTTTCAGGGCGCGTGCCCAGATATGCCTTGAAATCTTCAAATCCGAATGAGCGTAGGATGTGCAGGCAGAAATTGAGCACGAAATCGATTTCATCCGGCATCTGCTCAGGCGTACAGAAGTGATGAGCATCATCCTGGGTGAAGCCGCGTACACGCAGCAGTCCATGCAGCACCCCTGAGCGCTCATAGCGGTAAACCGTGCCCATTTCCGCGCTGCGCATCGGCAGATCGCGGTAGGAGCGCATCTGGCTCTTATAGATGTGCACATGGAACGGACAGTTCATCGGTTTGATGAAATATTGCTGCCCTTCAATGTCGATCGGTGAGTACATGTTTTCCTTATAAAAACCAAGGTGGCCGCTTGTTTCCCATAGTTGTGCCTTGCCGATATGCGGTGTGTAGACGAATTCATAGCCCGCTTTATCATGTTCCTGGCGCCAGAAATCTTCCATGATCATGCGGATGCGTCCGCCATTGGCGTGCCACAGGATCAGGCCGCTGCCGACCTCATCGACACTGCTGTAGAGATCAAGTTCTTTCCCCAATTTGCGGTGGTCGCGTTTCTTAGCTTCTTCCCGTAGCTTCAAATAAGCTTTTAATTCCTCGGGTTTCTCCCATACTGTGCCATAAATGCGCTGTAGCATCGGGTTTTTCTCATCTCCGCGCCAGTACGCGCCGGCGATGTTTAACAGACGGAAAGCTTTGGGGTGGATTTCCATCGTGCTTTCCACATGTGGCCCGCGGCATAGATCAACAAACTGATCATGCTTATAAATGCTCAGTTCCTGTTTCTCGCTGATAGCCATGCCATGTTCATCCTGCTCACCAGACTCAAGGTCTTTGATTAATTCCAGCTTGAAGGGCTGGTCTTTAAAGATCTCGCGCGCCTGTTGCGCATCGACCACTTCTTTAGAAAAGGTGTGATCGCCCTTGATGATTTCGCGCATGCGTGCCGTGATGTCATCCAGGTCTTCGGGTGTAAGCGGGCGCGGCAGGTCGAAATCGTAATAGAACCCGTCTTCAATTGCCGGGCCGATCGCGATTTTAGCATCCGGGAATTTATCCAGGACTGCCTGCGCCATCACATGCGCGGTTGAATGCCGCAGCTTATAAAGGTGTGATTCTTCGTATTTTTCTTTAATTTTTTCAGCCATTTTTTCTCCTTTTACTTCAACCTTATTTAAACAAAAACGCCCCGTTCTGGGGCGGGAGATATCTCACGCGGTTCCACCCAGATTAGCCAAATAAAATCGGCTATCTCTGCTTGATCGCTAACGGGATCTACCGTCTTCCATAGTAAAAGCTTGCGCTTTGTTCCGGTCGAGACTCGCAGGTGGTTTTCATCGGTTTACGCTGGGAGGCACTCTCAACGGTTGTCCTCTTCTCTGTCAGCGGCCATTCCGGTTACTCGTCCTGGTCATCGTCTTGCAGTGGGCGGTATTGGGCTCGAACCAACGACCTTTGCGATGTCAACGCAACGCTCTAACCAACTGAGCTAACCGCCCGCGAATTCTTATTATATCCAACTAGGTGTGTTTTTGCAATGAGTGAAATAGACCTTCAAAGAGGTTTTCTATCCCATGTTAAAAAGATGTTAAATATTAATAAATCCTATTGAATAATTCTTCTATTCACGTATACAATAAAGTATAGAAATGGAGGTATGATGCAATTCTTATTCTGTTTGATTCCCTTTATTGTGATTGGTTTGTTTCTGTTATTCACCGGGGTACGTTTGCTTTATCAATATGAACGCGGCGTGGTTTTCACGCTGGGTAAATTCAGCAATATTCGCAACCCTGGCCTGACGTTCCTGATTCCGGTGGTGCAGACCATGCGCAAGGTGGACATGCGCATCAAGACCGCAGAAGTGCCGCGCCAGGAAGTAATCACCAAGGATAACATCCCGATGCTGGTCAACGCAGTTGTGTATTTCAAGGTCATCAACCCTGAAAGCGCGATCATTAAAATAGAAGATTATATGTTCGCGATCCGCCAGTATACGCAGGCGGCGCTGCGCGATGTGATCGGCAACAATGATATGGACTTCTTTCTGCAGGAGCGCGAGAACATTGCGGGTGCGATCAAGGAAATTGTGGATTCAGAAACCTCGGAATGGGGCCTGGATGTAGAATCAATCAAGATCCAGGAAGTGGAACTGCCGGCAGAAATGAAACGCGCTATGGCCAAGCAGGCCGAAGCGGAACGTAATCGTCGTGCTGTCATTATCGCCTCGCAGGGTGAATTGTCTGCTTCAGAAAACCTGCGCCAGGCCGCAGAGAATCTGGCCAAGAGTGAAGGTGCACTGCACTTGCGCACCCTGCAAACCATCCGCGACATTGCCGCAGATCCGTCCGAAAAGATCGTGCTGTTCCTCCCAAGTGATCTGGGAGAGGTTGTCAAGAAGACAACCGGCAGAAAATAATGCCGATGATGTTGGATGATAAGATACGCTATCTGCAGATAGCGTTCAACTTCGATGCTGGTATGGTGGCCAGCCTGCTGCCGCGCATCCCGCCCAGCAGCCGCATACTGATCGAAGCAGGCACACCCTTTATCAAGCGCGAAGGCATGCAGGGCATCCGCTTTATCCGCCGTATGTGGCGCGGGTTGATCGTAGCGGATATCAAGATCGCTGATGGCGCGCTGGATGAAGTGCAGATGGTGCGGGCTGCTGGTGCCAATGCAGTGACGGTGCTGGGCAACGCCCCGCGCGAGACGATCGATATTTGCCTGGAGGCATGCCGTAACTACGGTATGATCTCCATGATTGATATGATCGGTGTCAATGATCCGCTGGCAGTCATTCGCCCGCTGCAGAAACCGCCGGATGTGGTCGTTCTGCATCTGGGACGCGACGAAGAAACCACACGAGGCAAGCTGATTCAGTACCGGCATGTCAACCGCATTCGCAGCAAGTACCCTGTTCTGATTTCTGCTGCTGGGGGTGTGGATACCAAGAGGGCACGCAGTGCCATCTTCAACGGCGCGAATATCGTTGTCGCCAATATTGTACGCCAGGGTGCCGTCTGGCGTGGCATTTCTGCTGGATCGGATGTAGGTGCGATGGCGCAAGAATTCCTGACTGAAATAGAATGATTCTTTAGAAGGAGAATGTTCTTATTCTGAAAAATTTTTTTGGGATAAATAATTTGTGATAATTATCAACATCTAGATGGAGTACGCATTGAACGAACAGGTGTTATTTGCGCTCGGGCTAACAATTTTTGCCGGTCTTTCTACCGGAATTGGCAGCCTGATCGGTTTCCTTTCAAAAAAATTTAATCCAAAATTTCTCTCAGCTGCGCTGGGTTTTTCAGCGGGAGTAATGATTTATGTTTCGCTGGTGGAGATATTTTTCAAAGCGAAAGATTCTTTGACAACCGTATATGGCGAAAAAACCGGTTACTGGGTCACAATCATTGGTTTTTTTGCCGGGATAGCCTTGATTGCTATCATTGATAAACTGATCCCTTCCTATGAAAACCCGCACGAGATCAGCAATATTAACCCGGATCAGTCAGATGAGGAAATAGAAAGCAGCCGCTTAATGCGCATGGGGGTTTTCTCCGCGCTTGCAGTTGCGATTCACAATTTCCCTGAAGGGCTGGCAACTTTTATGAGCGCGATGGCTGATCCAGCCCTTGGCATCAGCATTGCGGTCGCGATTGCGATCCATAATATCCCGGAAGGCCTGGCTGTCTCAGCGCCGATCTATTACGCAACGAAAAGCCGCACAAAAGCTTTTGTCTACTCTTTCCTATCGGGCGTGGCAGAACCGGTGGGTGCGTTAATCGGTTACTTTTTACTGCGCTCGATCTTCAATGAATCAATGTTTGGCATCATTTTCTCTTCAGTTGCCGGTATCATGGTCTATATATCGCTGGATGAATTACTGCCTACTGCAGAAGAGTATGGGGAGCATCATATCGCCATCTTTGGTTTGATCGCCGGTATGGCGGTAATGGCTGTTAGCCTGGTGTTGTTTATCTGAACCGGCAGGCCGAAAATATTTTGCGCTCTCTATCCAAGTGCTGAATATAACAGCCAGGCACCCAGCAAGGTAAACACGACCCCCAGCCCAAACTTGACGGCTGCGGCATGTTTTTTCAAAAATTGCGCCAGGTATTTGGAAGTGGTGCCAAAATACGCCAGGATAAAAACAACCACCAACGGCAGGATGAAGAGTATGTTATAGATAACCAGGTAGAAGATGGCCTGCAGGCGCAGCTCGGGCATACTGCTGACAAAGATGATTGTAGGCAGGTATATCTGGCCGGTGCATGCCAGCTCAAGGAGCGAAATAATGACACCGGAGAAAAAGGCGCTGATGGCGTAGCGTCGAGTACCCCGTCCTTTGCGGATGACCGCGTTGATGCGCTTCCGTAGTCCGTCTGGTAGGTTCAGCTGCATGTCTTCCAATTTGCCGCTCTTGGCCTTGCCGATATCACGGAAGCTGAAAACTGCGAGAATCAGGCACATCAACGCAGTAAAAACGTACACCCACCTGGCAATGATTTTGAGAAAATCCCCCAGCAGGTCCAGCACCTTATAAAACCCCAATCCAATTACCAGATACGCCAGAAACACGCCCAACGTAAAAGCGATTCCAATAACAATGATCGCACCACCCTTTTTTCCTGCCAGAGCCAGGTACGAGACAAAGAATATGAGCGTCGCGAAAGCGCACGGGTTGAGTCCGTCTACCAGCCCGGCTAAAACAACGGTTAACCAACCCATATTGCGGAATTGATCCTGTACGTTCGAACTGGCCTGTTCTTCATCAAACGCTGCCCATACTTTGGGTGACCCTTCATTTGCGTAACATTGCAGGGCTGTTTCAATCGCCTCAGGCGTGATCTCTTCCTCGCCGATCCATGCTTCAGAACCGATGAATACGGAGGGGCTGTGGAAGTCATCAGCTCGATTCGTGCGTGCTGCCAGCCAGATGCCAAGGGCGGCATCATCATAAACGTTATATTTTTCTACGATCAGGGTCGGATACTTATTGCGCAGATAAGCCAGGTCGGCTTCAACCCGGCTGCAGGAATCGCACCCGGTCTGGTAAAAGTAGGCAGCATAGATTGGTGAACCGGTTTCGCAGGTGTCGCCGCTGTCAATTGTGCATATTTCCGCCCCGGAAGTGGTATTCTCTTCTGAAATAATTGCGTTTGGATCAAATCCGGGGATATCTGGCCAGGGGATACCCCCAGCCAGAAGGCCCTCCTCAACCACCGCAGTGAGGTTTTCCCGGATCATTTCCTCACCAATATATACTTTGCTATCGATGAAAAGCGTTGGTATCGCTCTTTCAGCTGCCGGTACGCCGTAGTGCTCTTCTGCGCGGATCAGCAGTTCGTAATTCTGTGCGTAATCGATTTCAACCAGGCGGATATGCAGTTTGGTGCCCAGTTCATTCTGCAGGGGATAGATGAGATCATTTAACACCGCCATACAGTGTTCGCAATCCTGCGAGTAGAAATACAAACCGTGCACCTGATCCGGATCACAGGGCAGTGTTCCGGGTTGGATCATGCCGGGACCAATCGGAATGGGGGTGGGGTTCTGGCTGGTGATCGGATTGGTATCCGCACTAGTTGTGGCAGCTGTCGATAAAAATGCGATCAATATTGCCAGGATCAATATGTGCCGCATCGGTGTCAAAGAGTTACTCATACCAGTCTTATATCTTCCGGAAAAAATTATATAACGCAATCTATCTAATCACATTAACCCGGGAAAAGTTCCTTAAGCATTTCCGGTGCATGTTTTCGCACCATGTCTGCGGTGATGGCGTTCTCTTTGCAGATAGCGCCATATAGGGTGGCGCTTGGCCTGCGTTGGCGCTGCTGGGATTCCGGGTCAATGCCCCACAAACCAAAGCGTTGCGACCAACCGCGCTCCCACTCAAAATTATCAACCTGCGACCAATGGAAATATCCCCTGACCTGCCAATTGCTGTTGGTTGCAGCCCATACCTTGCGCAGATGTGCAAGCAGGTAAGCGGGGCGTATAGTGCCCTGCGCATCTTCTACACCATTCTCGGTGATATAGATCGGCAGATTAAATTGGTGGGCCCATTTCAGCGCTGCATACATGCCTTCTGGAACGTTGGCTATAAAGCCGGTCTCACTTAGCTGCGCGTCGGGAAGGAAATGGCGTTCCTGGAAGACCGCATTGAAAGCAAATGGCTTGAATCGGATCTGGTCCTGTGAATAATAATTAATTCCTAAAAAATCCTGTGTACCGATTGCCTGCGGAATGCTTTCTTTCCTCAAAGAGAATCTAAAATTCCCATCAAGGATCGCTCCCATAAAAGCGTCATTGAAGCTGGCGGATGAAAAACGTGTGATCCAACGGTCAGGCGGGAACCAGGGGCGCGAAGGCGCCATCGCGCGGTACTGTTTGGCAATACCCACCTGCGCATTCGGCTGCAAATTATGGATTGCGCTGTAGGCAGCCGCATGGCCTTTTACCAGGTTTGAGAGCACAATAAAGGCTTTGCCGAGATCGTTCTTTCCGGGTGGAAAACCACCGCCCAGATACCCGCCAACGGTATAAACAGCTGGCTCGTTGATTGTTACCCAAAAGGTGACTAAATCTTTCAATGCATCTACTGCATAGCGCACGAAAGCGGTAAAGTGATTGATCGTGTCCGGGTTTTCCCACCCACCGTTTTCATAAATCCATAAGGGTTCGGTGAAGTGATGCAGTGTCACCATGGGTTCCAATCCCAGTTTGTGCATACCCTGGATCATTGTGCGGTATTTTTCAATCGCTTTCTCATCCCATGTGTTTGCGCTGGGCTGGATACGGCTCCACTCTATCGAAAACCGGTGCGCATTTTGGCCATCCTTTGCTGCGTTCGCCAGGTCTTCCTTCCAGCGGCCATTCCACCAATCACATGCCAAACCTGCCTTTTCGCCCTGATGGATGCGGCCCGCCTGGTTTTCCCAGGCATACCAGTTGTTATTCTCATTCTGGCCTTCTACTTGATGGGCTGCAGTTGCGGTACCCCACAAGAAACCTTTTGGAAATTTGAATGTTGCATCAGCCATTATTGCAATCTCCTTTGCTTTGGGATGAACCTGACGGTCATATTATAAATGAAAGATACTTATTAGAGAAATAAGGCTGCGGTACAATAAACAAGTGTGACAAAAGCACGCGTTTATTCTTCCAAAGGAGTAAAGACAAACATGAAATTAAATTACCGAAAGGTTTTTCCTAACCATTTCAAATTACCAAAAAGGATCAACCGCCTGGGTGAATTAGCCTATAACCTGTGGTGGTCATGGAACTTGAATGGCATGCGCCTGTTCCTCCAGCTTGACCGCCGCTTATGGGAAGAAGTATCACATAACCCGATTGCTTTCCTGCATCAGGTTGACCCTGAAAGAATAAAAGAAGCGGTCAATGATGAATTCTACCTGAGAGAGTATGACCGGGTTATGGAAAAATTTGATGAATACATGCAATCTGAAAAGACCTGGTTCAGTGAAAACCATGCAGACCTGACGGAAAAATCAATGGCTTATTTCTCGTTTGAGTTCGGATTGCATGAATCAATGCCTTTCTATGCCGGTGGCCTGGGCATACTATCTGGCGACCATCTCAAAGAGGCCAGTGACTTGGGCATGCCGCTGATTGGTGTCGGTTTTATTTATGCGCAGGGTTATTTTGTCCAGAAAATCACCGAGGATGGATGGCAGGAAACCAGTAACTACCGTTTCGATTTTGAGGAAATGCCGATTATTTCGGTTGTAGGTGAAGATGGCAACCCGATCATGGTCACTGTTGATCTGCCGGGCCGCAAAGTACACACGCGGGTATGGATGATTCAGGTTGGGCGCGTCCCCCTGTTTTTGCTCGATTCAAGCATAGATGAAAATCAACTCAATGACCGCGCACTGACCTCGCGCTTATACAGCAGCGACCTGGAAGTACGCATCTCTCAGGAAATGCTGCTGGGTATCGGTGGTGTGCGCGCGCTGCGTGCGCTGGGTTATTCCCCGGACCTGTGGCATATGAACGAAGGCCATTCTGCTTTCCTGACGCTGGAACGGGTGCGGGAGATCATTCAAACCGGAAAGACATTTGATGCAGCAGCACAAGATGTTCGCAACAGCAATGTTTTCACCACACACACACCGGTACCTGCAGGTAATGACGCTTTCCCATTATGGTTGATTGATAAATACTTCCCTGGATACTGGAAGGAGTTGGGCCTGACAAGAGATCAATTCATCGACATTGGAAAACAGGCAATGGAATGGGGCGACACCTTCAGTATGCCGGTGCTGGCTTTCTATTTATCTAATCATGCCAATGCGGTATCTGAGTTGCATGGCGAAGTAGCACGCAAGATGTGGAATATGCTCTGGCCGGAAAAGAAAACGGAAGATGTGCCCATCGCTGGTATTACCAACGGCATTCATGTTGGTTTCTGGATGGCGCGCCGCATGAAACTGCTTTTTGAAAGATATTTTGGGATGGATTGGTATGACCATCTCGATGAACCGGATATATGGGCCCAGATCGAAAATATCCCTGACCTGGAATTGTGGGATGTACGGCGCCACCTGAAACGTAAATTAATCAACTATGCGATTGAGAGTGCACGCGACCACTGGCAGAGCGGTGATCGGCATGCATCGCAGGTGATCGCGGATGGTGTCATGCTGGACCAGTATTCCCTGACCATTGGTTTCGCGCGGCGCTTCGCAACCTACAAGCGCGCTAATCTGCTTTTTTCGGATTATGAACGCCTGCTGCGCCTGGTATCCAATCAGGATATGCCGTTGCAGGTCATCCTGGCAGGCAAAGCACATCCTGCGGATGAGCCGGGAAAACTGCTGATCCAGAAAGTATACCGGGCGGCAAAAGATTACCGTTT
>Ga0180430_10005046_pt1 | contig 11028 bp, 11 predicted proteins | sample SS_ome_9_FD_132999 | JGI IMG/M metagenome (GOLD analysis project Ga0180430, IMG submission 132999) | Hypersaline lake sediment archaeal communities from the Salton Sea, California, USA - SS_1_S_2 metaG | ecosystem: Environmental > Aquatic > Non-marine Saline and Alkaline > Hypersaline >... | reverse complement strand
TAGGACACTGAAAATTATATGGCACTGATCAAATCAAAACACGCATCAATATAGATCACTCATTAATATAGGATACTCACATACATATGGCACTGATCAAAACAGAACACGCATCAATATAGATCACTCATTAATATAGGATACTCACATACATATGGCACTGATCAAATCTGTACGGGGCTTCACGCCAAAAATGGGAACGAATTGCTATCTGGCCGACAATGCCACCCTTATTGGCGATGTGGAGATGGGAGATGACTGCTCCATCTGGTTCGGGGCGGTGCTGCGGGGCGATGTGAATCCCATTCGCCTTGGAAACCGGGTCAATATCCAGGACAACTGCACCCTGCATACCACCTTCAACGACTCGGTGGTGGAAATCGGCGACGATGTCACCATCGGGCACAATGTGGTGATCCATGGTGCCCGCATCGAGGACCATGCCCTGATCGGCATCGGATCGGTGCTACTCGACCACGTGGTGGTGGGCTCAAACACTATTGTAGCTGCCGGAACGGTGGTGCTGGAGGGGAAGGTTCTGGAGCCCAACAGCCTCTATGCAGGGGTTCCAGCCAAACGGATTAAAAATGTGGACCCTCAGCGACTTGAAAGCATGATCAAGCGCATCGCCAAGGACTATGTGATGTATGCGGACTGGTACAAGGATGGGGAGGGATAGTTCCCGGAGCTATCGCAGGTACAGGGAGGATTACAAGGAGAACGACGGATAGGTGTATTGATCCTCAGATTATTAATGAATTGATCGATCAGAAAAATCCCCGTGTTCCAGTACTTAACCCACCATACAAATCGTGTTCGTGGAAGGCTGTTCTTATATAATCAGGTCATCTGTGGCATTAATAAACCTTGTTATTGAATCAACGACGTAACCGGCTTCAGCTTCCAGAATCCCGTTGATGCATGTACTTTCTAATTTGTGTTTTGCCTGTGTGGATAGTTGTATGATTTCAGGCCTGTTACCATGAAGTATCTTGACCCTCATGCCTGTGAGACCTTCGACTTTACTCAAAATTAATGAGGAGTGTTGATTGCTTTCCTTAGTTGTTGCGTTTGCAATTCTCAGCAAAGTTGAGATTCGCAGGCAGGCACCTTTAATGGAAACGTCAAAACTACTACGTGTAGTGCTTATATGCAGCACGTTTTCTTTATGCCAGAACCATAAAGTCTTTGCCTTACTATTGAGTTCCTCCCTGATTCCATGTATGATCTCTTTCAGGCCTGTGGCAGGACGGCCTGCTATTGTATCAGGTTGAGACTGTTCTCCGATGAGGATATACCTGTGGTAATAATCCAACAATTCATTGTATTCAGTCCATGTTTCCGTGGCATAACCGATTTCCAGGGAATTGATCTCAGAACTTAACAGCAAATTCATGGAACTTGCGATGCCCATTCTTTCATTCAGGTATAACTTGCTGTGCAGGTGAGGAATCCGTTTATACTTCAGGTCCAATTGATCCAGATCGCGATACGTATCTGCGTTGTCTGGACCATCTCTGACATATATATCCAATATAATCCTCCTGCTTTGCAGTCCTTTGATTTTACTAACGAGCTTATACCATTTGGAGATCTTTATGTAGGGAGATACGATGATGACTCTTTCAGTACTCTCATCGAGCAAGGTGAGAATCCTGGCAGAAATCTCCGATGGTTTGATCAATTCCATATTTGGCGGCTATCTATTGACTTGATGGCCTCTTCTGATTTGACTGATATATAATTATTTAGATCTGCAATTTCCATACCCGTACATGACTTGCAGAAGCACATTTCTATCAGCGACAGAGAACACATAGGCCTGGATTCCCATCCTTTCTAACAAGGTTTGGACAAAACATAGGTGAACACCTTTCAGGGCCGGTTCGCTGAATCAAATAGGATGTATCTTTTAAATGGTTTATGTGAAGACAGGTCTGAAATCGACTTTAATGACTTAAAAAACTCCGAAGGGATACTTATTATCCTCTTACTAGCTGATATATGCAATAACCGGATAATAAACATTATTAAAATAACATCTATTATCCGAATACCACCTTATATATGGTAGTAACCCGATAATAATTGTCAATCCCTCATGAGTAAGCAACTGAAGTGGAACATCATTAAGCATTTTTCAAGTAAAAAGATGTTTGGTTTTAAAACAAAGGATGTGGCCAGTGAATTTCCGGAAAAATACGGTGGCCAACTGAATAGGGTCCTTGCACAAATGATTGAAGAAGGTATGCTATGCAAATTAGCCCGGGACCATTATCATATCATTCCTGCAACCGAGAATCCAGATACCTATATTCCTGACAGTCACCAGGTAGCCAAGTACATAATGCAGGATAAAGAATATTATATCGGATATGCTTCAGCAATGAGAATCCATAAATTAGCATTCCAGCCCACGCTCAATCTGGCTAAGCTCAATAATGCCAAGCAATATAAAACTAAACTCAATGCAGCTAAAGACAATGAGCCAAAGCTCAATGAATTTGTAGTCACGAAAGATCAAATGAAGCCGGCTATCCGCATCTTTCTTGGAATCCCATACCAATTTGTTCGGCAAGATACAATCAGGTTCTTCGGCTCCAGCAGCATCTGGATAAACCAGCATGAGAAAGCTCTGGTAAGTGATTTAGAGAAGACCATCGTTGATATGACGGCAAATCCCCAGTATTGTGGAGGCATTATCAAAGTGGCACAAGCGATATTCCAGGCCGAAGACCGGACTATCCATGACAAGCTGTTTTATTATTTTGCAAGGTATCAGGTTAAGTCTGCAAAGAAGAGATTCCTGTTCCTCATTGATTTATTGGGATTGGAATGGACTGAAGACCATGAAAGAATGATGGAAGAGCTGGGTTCCGGCACCACTTTACTAGATCCGGGAGCAACGAACCGTGGAAGAAGTTCGAAGAAATTTAGAATGATTATCAATGTGGATCCGAACCACATTAAAAAGAAAGTGGAAGGGTAAAATAGTTTGTGTAAACGCCTGGCAGCTGCGTTACGGGCTAAGCGCTCTGGAGTCCCCAAAACTCAGAGAGCGTTTAGCCCGGATGATCGCTCAGCAATGAAGGCTATCTTTCTCAAAAGCATGATCAAACGCATCGCCAAAGACTACGTGATGTATGCGGACTGGTATAAGGATGGGGCCTGGTATAAGGAAGGGATAGTTCCCGGGGCTATCCCAGGTACAAGGAGGAGGACCTGGAGAGGATCGAGAGAAGAACTCGAAGAACAGCGGATAGGGTGACAGATAGGAAACTGAATAGGAATCAGAGAGGAGTATCGATCGCGACAGCGATAGGTGATCGGTGGACTACACCCAGATATTGTTTTTCTCCAGATGGATCTTTTCGTTGAAGAACATGTTGGCGATCACCTCGAAATAAGGGGTATGATCGGAAATGTAGAACTGGTTTTCACCGGCCCGTTTGTCGGCCAGCAGTTCCTTGGCAGTTAAAAATTCCTGGACCGCAAGGGCCACAATCCGGGCTGTATCGAATACATTGACCTCAAAATTCAGGAAACGGCTGATCTGGTTGCGAATGATGGGATAGTGGGTACAGCCCAGGATCAGGGAGTCTATCGACTGAAGCTCCTTTCTGGACAGGTAGGCACGAATGATGGCGTTGGAGATATCATCGAATACGAATCCTTCTTCGATCATGGGAACAAAGAGCGGAGTGGCCAGGGAGCTCACATTCAGGCCCGGGTGCGATACGGTGGAGATCTCATTGGATTTGGTCAGCAACTCGGCCAGCTTCTCCTGTATCTTACGTTCATAAGTTCCAGAATCAATGGTGGCCTTGGTGCCAATAATGCCCACCGTGGGGACCTTATCCACCTTGGCATTGCTTTTTTCCTCGGAGTCAACAATGGAACCTGCATTGACACAAACGTGGTTGACCACGGGGTCGATCACATTCATCACCACCGCCCGGTCGCCCACATGGGCCCGAACCTCCTCAAAGGCATTGGAAGAGGCCGAGTTGCAGGCAATCAGGATTACCTTGCTCTTCTGTTTGAGCAGAAAATCGGCAATCCCCAGGGAATACTGGATGATCGATTCGCGTGACTTATCTCCATAGGGCAGGTGGGCCGTATCGCCAAAATAAACCAGCTGCTCATTGGGGAGCAAAGTATGTAATGCATGCGCCACGGTAAGTCCGCCTACTCCCGAATCAAATATCCCGATTGGACCTGTTTTTGCCATCTCCTGATTGTTATTCCCGGCCAGATTGGCTGGAATTTCTAAAAATGAAGTTACAAAAAAAAGGGATTGTGAAACAGATAAGCTTTCACAATCCCCAATTTTTTATGAGCTATGGAATCCTACTGGACGCCCAGTTTGGCTTTCACCAGCGGTACCATATCCAGGCTCTCCTCGGAGGTATAGACCGGGTTTCCCTGGCTCAGATCGAATACATAGATCAATCCGTGCTCCTTGGCCACCTCGTTAATGGCATTCCGTGCCTTTTCCATCACCGGCTGGATCACAATCATGCTCTGCTGCTGCAGGTCCTGCTGGGCAGTCTGGGAGTAGTTCTGAAGACGCATTTGCAATTCCTGGATTTCCGAAGCTTTGGCTTCTTTGATCAGGTCGCTCATGGTGGCTTCACTCTGGTTAAACTCTTCGATCTTCTTGTTGATCTCTACCTGAATGCGTTCGATCTCCAGTTCATAATGCTGCTGCAATTGCTGAAGCTGAGCCTGCGCAGAATCATATTCAGGCATTGCCTGAAGCAACTGCTCCGAAGTCACATGTCCAAATTTCTGTGCGTGGAGTGCAAAGGCCATACTGAGAATACCCACGGCCAAAATAATTCGTTTCATAATTTTCCTTGTCTTTTATTGCGTATATAACTGATTGCTTGTTAGAAGCGGCTACAAATGTAAGATTTTAATTCTTATAACCTAACTTTTTAAGTACTTCATCACTCAGGTCATAGCGCGGGTTTGAATACAAAATAGAAGCGCCCGAGGCGGTATCAAAAATGATGGCATAAGAGCCCTCTGCCGACAGCTCTTTTACTGCCTTGTAAATGGCATCCTGGATTGGTTTTACCAGCTCCTGGCGCTTCTTGGCCAGGTCGCCATCGGGACCAAAATACTTGTTCTGCAGATCCTTTACTGCATGTTCCTTGCTTATAATCTCCTCCTGCCTCTTTGTCTTCATTTCCTCGGTAAGCAGTACGCGCTCCGACTGGTAGGTTTTATACATCTGTTCAATTGCCTCGTATTCGGCTGCAATCTCAATCTCCCAGGTTTCCGAAACCTTGTCCAGTTCAGTCTGGGCAGCACTGTAGGAGGGAATATTCTGAAGAATGTAGTCGCTATCGACAAATGCAAATTTCTGTGCCAGGGCACTTCCTGCGAAGAGTGTCAGCACCAGGGCAGATATCATCAATTTTTTCATGGCAATGTATTTTTTGAATCTCTGTTTGATCAATTATTTATAGTTGCAGGTTCAAACACCGTACCAAAATTGTAAGCTTCTCAAATTAGAACTGTTGCCCGATGGTAAAGTGGAACTGTGATCCACTGATTCCGTCGTGTCCGGGATAGTTATCAAATCCCCAGGCCCAGTCGATTCCCAGCAATCCGAACATGGGCAGAAAGGCCCTTACACCGATCCCCGCTGCACGCTTGGCACCGAAAGGATCATACTGATCAATGCTATACCAGGCATTCCCTGCTTCCAGGAAAGTAAGCACAAAGATGGTTGCAGAAGGATTCAGCGATACCGGGTAACGCAATTCAAGGGTGTACTTGGTATACACGTTTCCACTCTTGTTTCCGTTCTCGTCGGTGGGAGTCAGACTCCGGTTGGGATAGCCACGCTGTGCAATGGTCTCCCGCCCGTAAAGGTTGTAACCCGACAGTCCGTCCCCACCCAGGTCAAAGCCTTCGAAAGGTGAGGGACCAATATCGTTGTTGTAATGCCCCAGGTAACCCCATTGAACGCGGGCCATCAACACCAGGTCGCCCAGCAGCGCATGGAACCAATCGGCCTTGACCATCCAGCGGTAATACTCAACCCACTTGTATTTTTCATCCTGGTCGAGGCTGCTATAGTCCACATCCGATTTAAATAGGGAGTAAGGCGGTGTAAGCTGCAGGCTCACGCTGATATTCGATCCCCGCCTGGGATAAATCATCTGGTCCTGTGAACTCCGTCCCAGGGTGGTTGTAAAACTGAAGTTGTTGAAGTAGCCATTATCCACGAGGAAGAGCCCCGGGTAGTCCTTTACCTTATAGCGCTGATACGAGAAGGCATTATAGAGGGTAAAGAAGTCATCGGGCCAGGTCAGGCGACGTCCCAGACCAATGGATGCCCCGATTACTGAGTAATACTCATCGGCAATATCATCCTTATTGCCCCCGTAGTAGAAGGCATAGGGATTCCGGTTCATCTTGGAGAAGTAACCTGAAATGGAAAAAGAGTTGGGTTTCTTTCCGCCAAACCAGGGTTCGACGAAGGAAAAGTTATAGGATTGGTATACCCGTCCGTTGGTTTGCGCCCTGAGAGAGAGGGTTTGGCCGTCGCCCGAGGGGACCGGTCGCCATGCCTTGGGCTGGAAGATCCTGCTGGCTGCAAAGTTGGAAAAACGGATCCCGACGGTAGCCACCAGCATTCCGCCGCCGTAACCACCGGATACCTCCAGCTGGTCGGTGGCACGTTCCACAAGCCTGTACTCAATATCCACCGTCCCGTCCGCCTGGTTGGGAATGGGATTGGGCTCAATCTGCTCCGGATCGAAGTGACCCAGGTTGGCCAGTTCCCGCACCGTACGTATCAGCTCCGTTTTGCTGAACTTATCGCCTGGCAGGGTTCGGAGCTCGCGGCGAACCACGTGTTCATTGGTCCGGTCGTTTCCACTGATGATCACTTTGTTGATGGTCGCAATCTCACCCTCATAGATACGCATCTCAAAGTCGATGGTATCGTTTTCAACGCTCACTTCCACCGGAGTAAGCTGGAAGAAGAGATAGCCATTATCCAGGTAGACCCCATTTACCGCATCTTCATCGATGAAGAGGCGCTCGTCGAGGACCGACTGGTCAAAGATATCGCCTTTGGAGATTCCCAGTCTCAGATCAAGGTATTCCGAAGGAAACTTGGTATTGCCTATCCAGGTGACATCCCCGAAGTGATACAAATTACCTTCCTCCATATTTATATAGAGGTTAATACGCTTGTCGGACCCTTCCACAAAGGCCATCGAATCGGAAAGCACCTTGGCATCCCTGTAACCGTTTTCATTGTAGAAAGCCACCAGGTTCTTCTTATCCTCCTTAAAGGTTTCAGATACCAGTTTTGAAGCCTTGAATATATTGATATTCACCTGCTTGGTGTCTTTCATCTTTCGTCTCAGAACGTTTGTTTTGAAGGCGGTGACTCCATTGAAAAAGATCTGATCAATCTTGACCCGGTCGTTTTTATTGACCTCAATTTCCATCTGCACCATGTTCACCCGGATGGTGTCGTCCTGCAGCTTGATATTTACATCGGTATTCAGGAAGCCCTTTTCGATGAAATGCTCCCGGATGATCCGGGTGGTGTTGTCCATGATATCGGCGGTCACCTGCTGTCCCCTCTTCAGATTGATCTTCTCCATGAGGTCCTGGTTCTCCGATTTCCCGACCCCCGTGATCTCCAGATTCGACAACCTGGCACGCTCGGTCAGGTAGATATCGATCCACACACTGTCGTTGCGAATCTGCTTGGCCGTGATCATGGCGTCGGAAAAGAGCCCCTGGCTCCAGAACTTCTTCAGTACATCGGTCACCTCATCGCCCGGCAGGGTGATGGTGTTGCCCACTTTCAGTCCCGAAAGACTGACCAGTACCTCCTTCTGGATAAATTCGATGCCACTGACCGTCACATCTGCAATCACATATTCTTTGGGGTGCTCGTAGTCCATGACCTCCAGACTGTCAAGATCGACCTCCTGGGCCATAAGCACGTTTGTCGCCAGACCTGAAAAGAATATCAGGAGCGTTATAAGTAAAAAAGTCCGTTGTCTCATTCCTGCAAAAATAATCCTTCTGTTAATTATTTATTATGGCTCCGGACTTCTTACTCACCTTACCGAACCGTCGCTCCCGTCGCTGATAATCGATAATGGCTTCGTAAAAATGCTCCTTGCGATAGTCGGGCCACAATACGGGTGTAAAGTAGAGCTCGGTATAGGCAAGTTGCCAGAGCAAAAAATTACTGATCCTCCTCTCTCCACTGGTTCTGATGAGCAACTCCGGATCGGGCATGAAAGACGAGGCCAGGTAAGATTCCAGCATAGCAGAATCCACGTGGTCCGGATCCAGTTTCCCGGATGCGGCATCGGCCATCATACTTTTCACCGCCTCGGTAATCTCCCAACGGCCGCTGTAACTCAGCGCCAGGACCAGGGTAAGCCCCTTGTTTTCCGAAAGGAATTCTACCGATTGCATCAGTTGCTTATGTACGCTCTTTGGAAGATCAGACACATTTCCAATTACTAGCAGGCGGACATTATTCTCGTTTAGCTTATTGGTTTCATTGGTTATTGCACGGGCAAGCAGCGCCATCAGCCCGTCGATTTCGGCACGGGGACGATTCCAGTTTTCGGTCGAAAAGGCATAGAGGGTCAGATACTCCACCCCCAGTTCCCCGGCTGCCTCAACTACCTTTCGAACGGATTCCACACCATTCCGGTGACCGAAGATTCGCTCTCCACCCTTCTTCTCTGCCCAACGTCCGTTGCCATCCATAATAATGGCCACGTGCCTGGGCAGGCTGTTCCGGTCTATTTGATCCTTCAGATTCATCCTGTGTTTCGTCCTCTAATCACTTTTTCGCAGTTTTATGCCCTGCAGGCATTGGTCCTTTGTCGGTCCCCGGCCTCCTTTTGGCCGAAGAAGGCTTATCGTTTCTCGATCCAACCCCCGTTAAGGGATGCTTCTTCGACATTCTGAACCAAGTATCACTTTTATTCCTCTTACTGTCGCTCTTCAACCTGTACGATTTCTCCTGGTAGGTAGGACACTCGTTCAGGTAATTAAAGAACTTATAGGTGAGGAAAATCCCGGTAAACATATACCAGTCGTTGTTCCCCACAGCCGTTTGCACCGTTTCGCCGCCCGGATTTTCCACCCCGTCGAGCAGATCGGTGAATGTTTTTCTCATGGTCACCTCGATCCCCCCGCTGAGCCGTTTCCCCAGGTTGGCTTTCAACCCTCCCCCGAAGGGCAGGTAAACGTGCGATTTCCCCTCACCCAGACGGTCGATGCTATACCCCACACCTGCTGCCACATAAGGAGAATATTTCGTTTTCTGGTGAGCCGTTTTATAGGGCCACCAATTGAATTCGAAATTCAGGCCCAAATCTACGAAACTTGAGTGAAATTCCGCCTCTGTTCCCCCGAAAATCTCACCTGAAGCGGCAAGATCATAAAAAGAAGCCTGAAACTTCAGGGCGTGACGCATGTCAAAGTTGTACCTGAGAATGGGGCCGATGGCCGGGGGAAGCAGGACAGGCTGTGGTGTGAAAGGGGCAATATCGCCCAGGTACCAGGGCACGGCCGTCATGATCCCAATATCACTGTTCCGCTGCCCCGAGGCAGGAGAAGTAAAACCCAAAAGTGTGATGATGAATAGCAGGAACACCCCGCCATGCCGTATAACTCCTTTATCTGTAGAGCTTTTTGAAGACCGGCCTTCCGTTCTTATCGTTCCTGATTTTAAGTATGCCTTTAACACTGAGTGTATAATATGAATCGTTGTATTCGGAATATTCTGAAGCATAGCCATCCAGGTAATCCGATAGTGAGAAATTATAACCTCCTTCAAATCCGATGCTCCAGCGGGGATCAATTTCAAACTTAAACCCTACTCCCACGGGGAAAACGGCCGAATAAACCATATTATTGTTGTATCCCGGGTTATCCACCGGTTCCTCGCCATCGTTGTCCAGATCCTTCACCGTTGATTTGGACAGCACACCGGAAACTCCGCCGTAAATGTATAAGAACAGGCGGTTGTAGGAATTCACCATCCCCCGTTTGTTGTACATGCCGCTGGCAAAAATATTCTCCCGGGTCCCCAGGATGTAATACTCCCCCCTGATTCCATGTTCAAAGGCATTGGTATTGAAAGAATAGTAGCGCCCGTGACTGCTGTCCGGATCATCTTTCCCGCCATACATGGTGTAGGACAGGTCCACTGCAACTGCAATACTTTGTGTGAGCATGAAGCGTGGCGTGACCCCGAAACTGGGGCGGAACCCGTTGAACATATTGGCAAAGGGCTTGTTGGCCTCACCAATATCCCCGTGAAAAGCAACCCCTGCCACATAAAGATCCAGCTCGTAGCGTCGCAGCTTCCAGCGTTGACCGTAACTATCCACAGAAGTAATCAGGAGAAGGGCTATGACGGGGATCCAGAGTTTGTTCTTCATGAGCGGCCAGTTCGGGATACAAATATAAAAATAATAAATATTTTTAATTACGTCTGTCCGCACCCCACATTAACTTGTTCCGTAGGGTGCTGTAGAAGCTAATATTCTCAATACGAATCATTTTCAGGGCATAGTCCGCCTTGCGGATGGTCACCGTTGCATCCACGTCCAGATCGATGGTCCGGGAGTCAACTGCCAGCTGATACTGATGGTCGCGGGTGTCGACCGAAAGCTGCAGCACGGCCGAGTCGGGAAGCACCAAGGGCCTCACCGTCAGGTTGTGCGGAGCAATGGGTGAAAGCACAAAGCTATTGGACTCGGGCACTACGATGGGTCCCCCCACACTCAGGTTGTAGGCCGTGGATCCGGTGGGTGTGGAGAGCAGGAGTCCATCGGCCCAGTAAGCACTTAAAAACTCCTCGTTCACCTTCACATGGATAGTGATCAGGGAACCTGAGTTCTTGTATATCCGCACCTCATTGAGGGCCACCGCCATATCATCCAGGTCGATCCCCGGCACTTCCACCTTCAATAACATCCGCTCCTCGATATCGTAGTTGCCGCTGAATACACT
>Ga0180430_10005045_pt1 | contig 11032 bp, 8 predicted proteins | sample SS_ome_9_FD_132999 | JGI IMG/M metagenome (GOLD analysis project Ga0180430, IMG submission 132999) | Hypersaline lake sediment archaeal communities from the Salton Sea, California, USA - SS_1_S_2 metaG | ecosystem: Environmental > Aquatic > Non-marine Saline and Alkaline > Hypersaline > Sediment... | reverse complement strand
TCCGCAGGATTGCCAGCAGTCGTTGGCGGCGAGACCGGTTCGACCGGCGGAATCAAATCGGAAGGACCCGTTCCTGCGGGAGTGGGCGGCACGATCGGATTGACTTGTCCTGCTACACTGCCTGCGGGATCGGATGGCACAGGTTCGATCGGTCCGACGGAGACGGACGGGACTGCCGGTCGAATCGGCGGTTCCGCAATGACAATCCCCGTCGCGTCCGGAACATCCGGTACGGGAATATCGGACGGCTGACCGAACTGATCGCCATTGAGCGGATCGTTTGCCGCAGGTGTATCGATCGGATCGTCCAGCACGCCGGACGGCAAATCATCGCTTACATCCGATGAACCACCATCGCCACATCCAACGACCAGGGGCAGAAGGCAGGCAAGCAAAACCGAGGTACCAAAAACCGAAACGGACCGTCGTCGAAAAACTCCGAACATCATATTATCACTCAACTTGAAGATCCCTAAGGAATGAAATGCATAGATCGGGAAATCGCATCAGCCGCTGTCGCCGCGCGCTCCCGCTGATATTAAATAAGGAATCAATGAACACAAAGTTCACTGTTTCCCACTTTTCAGTCTGAAATTGGATGCTCGCTCAAGGAAGAGAAAATCTAATGAATGTACTTACACGTCTCATCAAGAAGAAATAACAGCCCGCAAGGTTTCACATATCGTCACATTTTGACCATCGGCCAAAACCAGCTCGCTACATTCCTCTTTTCATAAGGAATTACTCTTCGATGAAGAAACTGAGTAAAATATTCAACTTAGGCGAATCAGGAAGTCCCGTTTCAAGTTCGATAACTGCTGGATCGCTTTCCAATCCACCCATGAACGTGCATGGTCGAATGCCTGGCGGAACGGTGATCGTCATCGCGGTTCGCGTAACGGTGCCCGACGCGCCGAACGGTTCGGTCTCGCCCAGTTCGACTTTTAGAAAGTCAGGGTTTACATTTTGTAGTTTCATCACGACCGAGTTGCTATCGACGCCTCTGGTAATGATGAAAACCTTTCGCTCGAGACCTTCCGAACTCTCGATACGACCAATTCGCAGTTCGCCTTTCTGCTGGTTCCATCCTTTCCCCACGACAGAGATGTCATCTCCCACGGTTCCCATGACGGGCACCACCAGTGCCGGTTCGGCCTCGACTCCGGTTGAGATCAGCAAACTTTGTCGAAACGGTCCGCGTGGCAAGCCGGGCAGAACCGTCACTTCGACCGTCACTCCGCTTTTGCAATCGGAATATTCGTCGAGTTCCTCTTCAGTTAAAGGCGTGAACGTCGCTTCGAAAAAGTCGGCCGTCTCTCGGTCGGAAAACTTCCAGCTTTCGACATTCATCGGCTGATCGAGGAAATCAAGAATGACGACTTTACCGGTACTCGGCTTGCCGGCCGGCAACGGATTGCTAAACTTAAGCTCCTCGGGCACGGGAACCAGCGAGGCGGAGATCTTTCCCTTGACGACAAGTTGCACCTGGGGGTACTTCGAATCGTTGGTCAAGATCATCGCCGTCTGCATGTAGGGGCCGGTATAGGCATTGGGCTCCCAACGAAGCACGACGTCGGTCGACTCGCCGGGCTCAACCTGTTCTTTCTTGATTTCACTGACCGTGCACTTGCACGACGTATTTCCGGTCGCCAACGAAAGCGCCGCGGTGCCGGTATTTTTAAACGTAAACGCGTAACTACCTTCGGCATCGGCATCCATGACACCGAAGTTATGTTCGGTAATATCAATTTCCAATCTCGGCGTTCCAACCGACGGGTCGGGCGCGGGCAAACCCTCACGCTGATATCGACCTGGGCTGTCACCAACCGTTCCACTCCAGGGCCAACTAGCGAGCCGAAGTTCAACCAGCGCGAGACCAAAAATCAAGCCTGCAAAAAGTGCAATAATAAGAATCGTTACCACGCGCATCGGGTGCACTCCAAAGAACGGTTGAGCGGCTGGCGGCGAATCGATCGATCAAAACGTGCCGAAAACTACTCCGCCCATTATATTCCCGGGATCGAAAAAATCAAACCGGCATAAGAGGGGAGAGGTGAGAAAAGCCTAGAAAACAAGGGGGATAAGCGGCTAAATTTCGCCCCAAGGGTCGGGCTGCGGCACGACCGATAGGCGACAAACGGTCGGGCGATCTTCGCTCGGAGCTATTTGAAACAGGTCCGCAGCGGGACGAAGTCCAGCCGCGCCGAAATGCCCGACTAGGCAAATCGTGTCCAACTCTTCACCACCGATTTGGAACGAACAGACCCGATCGGTCACCATCGCGGGCACCTCGACCGAACAGCGATTCGATTCGACCCGTACGAGATCGCCACGCTTGATCCCCCTACGCTTGGCCGCCTCGCGAGAAATCTCCAGAAACGGGCCGGGAACAAGTTCCAACAAGTACGTCGAGTTTCGAGAGAAACAACCACCGTGCCCGAGCTCACCCATCCGCGCGAAATACGCAAGTACCGGTTGGGATTCACCATCGAAATCGGCCGGTTCGATCGGCACCGGCAGGTCATCGTCCGGCGGCGTTGCCTCCCCTTCACCGTTGCCCGTATCTTCGAGTTCCAACTCCGCAAATCGATCCGCATAGTATGGCTGCAAACGAGGTTCACCCTCATCGATTTCGGAACGCTCTGACCCGAGCGTTGCCAATGTACCGATCCGGTCGATGATCCACAAGTCGGACCGCGAATGCTCGGGCGGATCGAACAGTGGCTGACGATCGACCGGTCCGCCGGTCGCGATCATTCGACCCGATTTCTCCAAGGCATGTCGCGCGGGAAGTAAGAAGACTTCCGTTTCATTTTGTTTCGGATCCACATCAGGGCGATGCCAAAAACCCGCGGTCTCGGTTTCAAACAGATCGGCGACGACGAGCCATTTCAACCGATCGAGCATCGGTAGTGTCTGCGAGGCGGCATGATATCCGACGGCCGGATTTCGACCTATAACGAACATGCCGCGTGTGTCTCGTTCCGCGTCCTGCTTGCTTTCATCCGACACGTTCGCCGCCAACACCCGCGCGGTACCTCGGAGATTCGGTTCGCCACCGATAATGGCGACGTGATCCATGCGACCGCCGATCGCTTTTTGAAGATCAAGAGCAGCAGCAATCGCATGGCTGGCCGTTCGTCGCTGCGTAACGCCCGATCCGAAAACAATCGCAACACCACGAGCGGTCGAGACGTTTTGCTGCTTTACAAGCTCTGCCAAGCGACGGAAATCGGCCGGCGGCACGGCGGTACCCTCGAGCGAAATTTGCTCCGGACGATGCTCGATCGCACGTAACAACGCACGCAGCAACAGCGGATCACTGCCAGGAAGCGGCCTGATATGCAGGTCCGCAAGCGTCGCGGTGCGTGTAAAACGGGAATCGACGACAACGACCTTGGCGCCGCGCTGCTTTGCCCGTAGCAGTCGAGCTGTCGCCGTCGCGTGCGATACCGCTAGGTCGCTGCCGATCAGAATAATCAGGTCGCGCCCAACCCAATTCTCCGGCGACGCAGCAGAGTGCCGCGGATCTTCGCCCCGGCCAACCATCTTATACCAGGTATCGAATCCCGGATCGATCGACGAGTGAATCGCACCGCCGGTCGCACGGGCAAGCATCGCGGCCGCGAGCGTTTCTTCGCACGTTAGCACGCTTCCGATATCCCAGCGAATGGCTCCGACCGAATCACGGATCCGCCGCGAGATCCGCTGGACCGCCTCGGACCATTCGATCGTCTGCCAGCGATCTGCACGCGGCCCACGGTAGCGAACCCGGTCGATCCGCGACGGAGCGGTAAGCGTTACCCCGGCCGTCAATCCTCGAATACAGAGTCCCGCGTCGGCGGACGACCGACGCCGATCGATCACCAGCCGCCGCGATTCCGGTTCGCCCTCGGCTGCAACCCACGCAACGGGACACGCCAGCGAGCAACCAGCACAATAGCTTCGACCGAGAATCTTCTCCCCAGGCTGGACGTCGGGCAATCCATCTTCGACGGGCACGCCCGGCAAATCGCCAACCTGAGGCTCCGCGCTGACAGGCAACCCAGGCGCGAGCATCGCCCCCAATCCAGTCGCCATGATAGATCGTCGGGTGTGTTTCATTTTTTGAAGTGGACAGTAGGCAGTGGGCAGTGGGAAATGCGTAGTAATGATTCGTTTCACATCAATAAACGCTTATATCTATTGTAATCCAAAGATAACCCAACGGGAAACCGTTTATCTTCGGATCATGACCTGCTTCGAAACCACTGTACAAAAGCAACCCCATACTTGCGTTTTTCTCGCAAGGGCGATAGACTAATGACCAATAATAGGGTAATTTCCCCTTTCCCACACATGCTGGGGCTTTACTTCGAATCGAACAGGGAACGTGGGCCAATTCCGGCCTGCTGCTGCCCATCCAACTACATATTGATCCTAACAAAGCGAGACATCGGAATGACATCTTTCATCACGGAAAACTTCCTCCTTCAGAACGACCGTGCCATTGAGCTTTATCACCAATACGCACGCGATATGCCGATCATCGATTACCACTGCCACCTGCCGCCCGAGCAGATCGCTGCCGACCATCGGTTCGACAACATCTCGCAGGCGTGGCTCGCAGGGGATCACTACAAATGGCGAGCAATGCGGGCCGCCGGCGTTGACGAGCAATACTGCACGGGCGACGCCGACGATTGGGCGAAATTCCAACAGTGGGCCGCAACCGTTCCGCTGGCGATCCGAAATCCGCTCTATCACTGGACGCACCTCGAGCTGAACCGACCGTTTGGCATTAACGACCGGCTGCTGTCGCCCGAAACGGCCGAGGGCATTTACAAAGAGACGGGCGAAATGCTCCGCACCCCCGAGTTCTCCGCCCAGGGGATCATGCGTCAGATGAACGTCGTCCTGGTCTGCACGACCGACGACCCGATCGACACGCTCGAGTATCACCAGCAGATCGCTGCCGATCCGAACTCGGCGGCCCGCGTGCTACCGACGTTCCGACCGGACAAGGCACTGAAGATTGAATCGCCCGTCGATTTCAACGCGTGGGTCGACCAGCTTGCCGAGATCAGCGGTATCGAGGTCAATGACGATTACGACAAATTCCTCGAGGCACTCACACAGCGTCACGACTTCTTCCACCAGTGCGGATGCCGCCTTTCGGATCATGGCCTGGACGAATTCCCAATCCAAGGATTTAACCTGTCGGAAGTAGCGTCCACGTTCAGGCAAGTCCGTCGCGGGAATCGAATCTCTGGCAAAGATGCCCGGAAGTATCAGGCGGCCGTCCTCTTCGAACTGGCTCTGATGAATCATAAGAAGGATTGGACGCAGCAGTTCCATATCGGCGCGCAGCGGAACAATAACTCGCGGATGTTCGAACAGCTAGGGCCCGACTCGGGATTCGACTCGATGGGCGACCTCCTCTCGGCCGAGTCAATGTCGCGATTCTTCGATCAGCTCGACCGGGGCGACCAGCTCGCGCGGACGATCATTTACAACCTCAACCCGATCCACAACGACCTGATGGCGACGATGATCGGCAACTTCCAGGGCGGCGGCGTGCGAGGCAAAATGCAATTCGGCAGCGGCTGGTGGTTCCTCGATCAGCGCGACGGTATGCTCGCCCAGCTGGAAACGCTCTCGAACCACGGCCTGCTAAGCCTCTTCGTGGGCATGCTAACCGACAGCCGTTCGTTGCTCTCCTACCCGCGCCACGAGTATTTCCGCCGCATCCTCTGCAACCTCTTAGGCGAAGAGATGGAACAAGGCCTGGTGCCCGACGAGCCGGAAATGATCGGCAAAATGGTCAAGGACATCTGCTACAACAACGCGGCGACGTATTTCGGGTTTGATTTGGATGTGATGGAGTAGGTGTCAGGCATCCTGGAGGCAATCAGATGTTATATATTCGTGATTTTTGGAAACATCAAGAAAGCCCCATAATCAATGGAATTGTGCTTCCTGACGGCAGCATCCAACTCATTACTATTTCAATCGACTTAAAATCTTCACCAAGATATTTAATTGAACTTGGACCAAAGACATCGATATCCGAACTAGCGGGAAAATCCGAATTACATTGGAGTTCATGTGCTACCCTAACTCGCTTGGACATCCAAGAGGAAAATCTCACTATCGTCGCCGGAGAAGCCAGTTATGGAAGTGATGGATTCGTAGCTGTGATAAATTCAACGACCCATGAATTAGTCTGGCTAGCATTCTTTGACTGTTCAAATCCATTTCATAAGCTTGAGTATGTAGACAAAGAGCTTTATGCTTGGAGTACTCACGAACATATTTGGCGATTTCCAATAAACGAACCTTCAAATGTTTCAGTCGGCTAAGACTCAGTTTATAGTATTGAGTTTACAGTATTCCATATTTCTTGCCACTGTGAACAATCTCATACACTTACTCATGAAACGAATCAAACCATTGAAACCGATCAAAGCGCTCAAAGAAATACGGCCCGATTGCCAAATCTTCCACCATTAAGGAAGCGTCTGTGACACATTTAGAATCTAAGCCTTACACAATTGACGAACGCTTTAAAAATGCCGAAATTAATGCAATCACAGAACCGGCATCTATTCTGACTTCCAAGTTTCCAGATCGCGACTTGCATGAAACACAGCGATCACTTCAACTTGACCTTGTTCGAAAATATAATAGACGACATAAGGAAATCGTCGAAGCAATGCTTGCCGTGTATATTGAAATACAATCGGATGAAGCTCGGGAAACTGGCGTAACCGATTGAATACGACTTCCGCTTCAATAAGAAACTCCAGTCCAAGACCTGCCTGCTGAGACTGATACCAGTCAAAGGCATTTCTAAGATCGCCCTCAGCTTCAGGGCGAATGGTGAGTGGATAACTACTCATCGTCGGATAAGATCGACGACTTAACGTCTTCCCACGACTTGCCCGCTTCCGGAGAACTCTTCCGTGCAGCAAGCCGGCGTTCCAATTCTTGCTTTTGTGCATCGGTAAGAGGAATGGGCACGGATTCATCAGCTATCGTGTCCCAAATTCGTTCGACTAATGCGATTCGTTCTTCGGGCGATAAAAGCTTGGCCTCTGTGAAGAGTGCTTGAGAATCCATAATCTGCCTCTTTTGAAAAGAAGGTTCAAATCAACTACCTATAATTCTATCCAAGATTGCGTAGATTGGCAAGACTATTGAAATTCAGCTACAAGAAACAAGCTAGCGGCCGAGTTTCCGCGACCGCTAATCTTGATTATTATTTATGCTCTTGAGACGAACTACCCCACTTCCTCTACCGTAGGCTTGCTCCCAACAACGATCTTCAGCATCCAGAAGACGACCGCCAGCGCGAAGACGAAGCAGAGCAGGAAGAGGATCAGCGGGCTCCATTGGGTGTTGGTTTCGCCGAAGATGTCGGCGACGCCCGTTAGGTTGTAGTTTTGGAGCAGTTGGCGAGAGATCGCGTACGAGCCGATCAGTGCAAACTGGGCGACGTAAATGCCGGTTGCCCAGCTGCGACTTTTCCCGACCAGGTCGCCGCCGACAAACGACAAAATAATGACGGCAAGTGGGAGCGCGGCCGAAGCGAGAATCGCGATGAGCGATCCGCCGGACAGGATCTCCGCACGGGCTTCCGGAGTCCACAGGCCGAAGATGTACCAGGCGCCGACGGCCCAGAAGATCAGCGCGCCGCCGACCGACAGCCATCGTGTCATTCTGCCGGCCCATGTTTGGTACGAATCTGGTCGATCCCCCTTAAACCACGCCGCGTCGATCGCCGTCCACGCACCGGTCGTCAGCATCGCCAGCCCCACCATCAGCAGGAAACGAGCCCAAACAACCGGGTTGCCGTGAGGCATGAACGTTCCGGTCGCAGCACCGTGCGTCGACGTACCGAGCCAAATCTCGGTCCAACGACCCGGACTTTCGATCAGCGTCATGCCGGCCGCGAAGATCGTGCCCACTGCGATCAACATGATCGACCCGATCGGTCCGCCCCATCGACGCATGATCGGGCGAAGCTTCTCGTAGGTGGCTACAATGATTTTCTCGCCCGTTCCGCGTTCGCTCTTTACATCTGAAAGATCATCACCGTCGAGCAGATCGGGCGTTGGAGTGTCACCCTCGCGGCATCGGAACGCGTTTAGGTAAACACCGTAATAAGCGAAAATCATCAACACGACGATCGACAGCCACGACCAGGCCATCAGAATCGTCGCCGAGTAAAACGCCTTCGCATATCCGAGCTGAAAGAACAACAGCGGGACAATGCCGAAGTTAACACCCAGAGCGACGACGATGGGCATCTGCATCCCCAGCCGTTTGCCAAAACGCTTCCCGTGGTCGCAACCGAACCTCCGCAGCGAAAGCGCGAGCGGCAGTCCGATGAGCCATAAGTTCATCGCCATCATATGAAGCGTAAAGCCGAAAATCTTAAGTGCGGTAAGCAACCACCAAGGGGACGGAATCGGTGTCGTCGTGTCCCAAGTCAATATCGTATCTTGCATTGGTTCGGTCCGTTTTAAGAGTGGGTCGTAGGTAGTGGGTGGTGGGTAGTGCGGGAAAAGACAGAGGCAAATGCTTAACTGCCTCTAGGTCTACCCTCCACTTCCCACTTCCTCCAAAGGCAACATACCGGCGGGTCGGGCCGGGACGATGGTTTCAAGATAGTCGGCCAGCAGTTCGGCCTCTTCATCGTTTCCGCTCCAGGGCGGCATAACGAAGCGGGTTTCGCTGAGATTGTGTATTAGTTTGACTTTCTCCGCACGACTCCAGCCTTGCATTAGCGGCGCGGCGGCCGAGTATCCCAGCTCGGCAGCGTGGCAGTCGTTGCAATGATATTGGAAAATCATGCCGCCCAGCTTCACGCGATCTTCTTTTTCAAGATCGAGCAGCGCGGCGTAGTCGATCCGACCTTCATCATCGACTGCTTCGTCATAATTTTCGGCGACGAACTTTTGCGTCCACTCGCCACCCTGCAAATATCCGTTTTCGCGGAGCGGCTCGACATCGTCGACGAAAATCTGATTGCCCAGCACGACGTTATATACAATGTATGGCTTACGGACGGCCTCGCGAACGAACTCGCCGATCGAAAACGCTCCGAGTCCCATCGCGAAGAGCGCCAGCGCAAAACCGGGCGACATCCAGCGTCGGTTGCTCGCCGGACCGAGCAGCAGAAGCCCGGTTAGCAGGATGGCCAACCCGACGAGCAGACCGGCAAAGATATTCAGCGCGGCCGCACTCTGAAGCGCCGCACGTGCCGACGCCGGCATGAAGGCATACCAGAAGATCGCACCGACGCCGATCAAAACTACGCCAACGAGCGCTAGTTGCGTTACGCGACGCTGCGCGAGATCTCGAAGCTCGACGCGTGCTTTTCCACGCAGAACAATCGACGCGTGCAGATAAACATAGAGTGCTGCGAGCAATAACGTGCCACCGGTTCGTACGACCGTTTGCGGCAGGAATTGCGGATTGAGCATCGCGGTCCAGAATCCGCCGGTCTGAGGCCAACTGCCCGAGTGGAGCATGAATCCAGTGATTGCCGTAATCAGCACCAGCGAAATCCAGGCAGCAATCGCGTAGATCCAAGCGATCAGCAGCAGATTCTTTCGCGACAGGCGATTCCAATAGTAATACAGAATAAAGGCCGAGACGACTTCAATAACGAAAAACGTCCATTCGATCGCCCAGCCGAAGACAAACGTCCGAATGAGCATCGCGGTGGCAAGCGGAGAGCTCAGGCCGATCGTCCACCAGATTCCGACGCCCGTGATCGCTCCGAAAACGACCGTCAGGAGCACGAAAAATCGAGCGTGCCTCCGAAGATAGGCCAAATACCGGTCGTCACCGAGCTTAATCGCACACCCGATCTCACGAGCGAGGAAAATACCTCCCCCCACCGCGTAATGCGAAACAAGGACGTGAACGACCGCAATAAAAGCAATCAGCATCGGAGCCGTCAAATGCGGCACATGCCACCATGGAAAATACATCGGCACCCTCCAGAGAGGTAAATAGTAGTTCGGAGCCAACCGCCCGGGGTTTGTGTCTTGAAATGAAGAAAAAAACAAAGATTGCTATCGTCGTCTCTCTCCATCTCCTTGCTCTTCAGTAGCTTACAACAATAAACCTCGAACGAAACCCAAATCTTCATTGGTCAGAAAATATTACTAAACAACCATCCATTTCGGCGTCACGCCGCCTAGAAAAACCTATATTTAGAAGGATAAGTGTTTTGATCCAGGTCGGCCTGTCATTTATGACAGTTTTTACCGTCATATTTATCATCCAATATAACTATTGCTCAGAATTTGTCAATACTCTACTAAAATAATCGAGAAGAATTATGAGTCCTCAACGCGGCACGCCGAAAATCGATACGACTTATTTAGGCGGAATTCCTCTGCCGCGACTCGAAACCGAACCGCAAGTAGAGCCGGATCATTCTACAGACTCTGAAAAACGGCCGAAAACGAAAGCAGTTCAAGTACTGCACGTTATCAATGGAGAACACTTCGCCGGAGCCGAGCGCGTGCAAGATCTACTGGCCGGCCGTCTGGGGCGATTCGGTTACGAAGTCGGTTTCGCGTGCCTCAAACCGGGAGAATTCCTTACGGCGAGACAAAACACCGACGCGCCGCTTTACGAAACACCGATGCGTGGACGATTCGACCTCGGTGCCGCCCGACGACTAGCAAAAATCGCGAAAGACGGAAACTACCGAATCCTACATTCGCATTCGGTTCGTTCGGCGATGATCGCACTGCTGGCCGCCACTTGGACCGGCCTGCCGCTCGTTCACCATGTCCACAGTCCGGTCAGTCGCGACACGGAACACCGATGGCGTAGTCGGATCAACGCGCTGGCGGAGCGACTTTATCTCACCCGCGCGAACCGACTTATCGCCGTTTCGCATAGCTTGGCCCGACATATCGCGACCTTATCCCCGCGGATCGCCGATCGTGTTGCCGTCGTCCCCAACGGCGTGCCCTGTCGCCCGATGGTGAGACACGAGGTACCAGCAAACATACCGAACCAACCT
>Ga0180430_10005044_pt1 | contig 11032 bp, 11 predicted proteins | sample SS_ome_9_FD_132999 | JGI IMG/M metagenome (GOLD analysis project Ga0180430, IMG submission 132999) | Hypersaline lake sediment archaeal communities from the Salton Sea, California, USA - SS_1_S_2 metaG | ecosystem: Environmental > Aquatic > Non-marine Saline and Alkaline > Hypersaline >... | reverse complement strand
GGCCACTTTTACGGCATAGCTGCGAATCGGCTCGTCCGCCGGATCCACGTTGGGTTCCCCGGTGCGCAGATCGAAATAGCTGCCGTGAAGCGAGCATTTGATTTGCCCGTCCTTTATGCACCCCAACGCCAACGAGTAATCCTCATGGGTACACATCTCGTCGACAACGAAATACTCGTCATCGGTAAAGACCAACAGCAGGCGACGGCCATCGATTTCGAAGGCCTTCATCTCGTTTGGCTGCAATTCGCCATCTTCAGCGATGGCGATGAACTGATTCTCAGGCATTATCTAACGTACCCTTTGTGCTGCCTTGCCACTGTCGAGCACAGCCCGCAGCGCATCGGCACCATCGGCCAGCGAGTCAACCTTGCCCAGATGGCGTAACACGATGGCACCGCTGTAGACCAGCGAATCGTAAGTTGCGCCCTTCTCGCCGCCGAGTGCGGCCAAGCCCAGTTCGGCGGCCTTGGCGGCTCCGGCAGTGATGTCAGTTACAGTGACCGCACCCTCACCTTTCGCCGTTTGCGGGACGTCTTCAGGGATGGGTACGCAGCGCGCCTCCTGCTCGATACCGACGTCTGCGGGAGAGATGTCATAACCGACTTCTTCGGCCATGTCGTGATAACCGAAATATTTCCCGGCCTGGCGCAAGGAGGGCACCACGCCTCCCTCAACTCCACGCACCAGGACCGCGGAGTCGAACCCCGCTAGGCGCGCCAGATCCGCATAGACGGGCGGATAGGGCTTGTGTACGTAGCCTGTGACGAAGTGCGTGCGTTGACGCCCGACGATCGGTTTGGCCAGCACTTCCACAGTGGTGATTACCGAACGCTTGATCATCTTGCGGCGCAGATCGATCAGGTCATGCAGTTTCGGCGCAAAGCTTGCCTGATCGACGTAGGCCCATCCGAGGTCAGGGTCGCTCAGGCGGGCCGCGGCCTCGCTGGTGCTTTGGTTGACATCGACGCCAGCGGCTTGCAGGACATGGCGGTGTGTCATGCCGTATTTCGGCCCAACGGCATCCAGGCCATGGGATACGGCATTCAGACCGAACTCCGCCAGCAAAGGCGCCAGAAATGGAGATGCTGGGATCGTCCGATTGTAGCCGTCGTAAGGATCAGCGATATCAATGACGTCGTCCACGTCCGCCGTGGCGCGGTCTGTGTGATCGAGTATGGCCTGCAGCACACCGCGATTCTCTTCGCGGGTTTCACGTTTCATCCGCAGGGCAATCAAAAAGATTCCGGCGCGCACCGGGTCCACCGCATCCTCCAGCAGGGCGTGCATGCCGAGGCGGGCCTCATCCAGTTCGATGTCCTTGGACAAGTCTGGCCCGGTCGCGATGCGTTGGATGATCGATGCCATCACTTCATCCAGCTTCGCTTGGCTGATGTCGTTACTAATCTGCATTGCTCACTCCCGAAAACTTCCTAATGGAGTATATAAGAGAACGCTGTTGCAATAACCCGCTAAATTTAGGCAAAGGTGCTCAGTCGATGAAGCGTTTGGGCAGGTCATTGTAGGCATCGATGCGCCGGTCGCGCAGGAAGGGCCAGATACGACGAACCGCTTCACCACGCCGCAGATCCAGTTCGGCCAGCAGGATTTCCGGTTGCTGCGAGGCATTGGCCAGCACCTCGCCTTGCGGTCCGCAAACGAAGGAGTTTCCCCAGAATTCGATGCCAGGAGCATTTGAGTCCGGCGACGGTTCAAAGCCCACCCGATTGCAACTGAGGACGGGGATTCCGTTTGCAACGGCATGGGCGCGTTGCACAGTCTGCCAGGCAACCAGTTGACGCTGCTGTTCTTCGGCATCGTCCCCGCGGTCCCAGCCTATGGCGGTAGGGTAGAGCAGGATCTCGGCGCCTGCCAGCGCCATCAGGCGGGCTGCTTCCGGGTACCACTGGTCCCAGCAGACCAGGACACCCAGCCGGCCGACAGACGTGTCGATGGGCATGAATCCCAAGTCTCCGGGGGAGAAATAGAATTTTTCATGGAAACCCGGGTCGTCGGGTATGTGCATCTTGCGGTATCGGCCGGCCAGTGATCCATCGGCCTCCATCACTACGGCGGTGTTGTGATAGAGCCCTGCTGCGCGTCGCTCGAAGAGAGAGCCCACAATCACCACTTGGTGCTGTTTCGCCAAGTCGCCCAGAAAATTCGTCCCGGGACCAGGTACGGGCTCTGCCAAGTCGAATACTGCGGTGTCTTCAGTTTGGCAAAAATAACGCTCGTCATGTAATTCCTGCAGCAGTACCAGGCGCGCTCCACTCTTTGCTGCGATGGCTACGTGGTCCGCAATGTAGGCGCGATTGAGCGCCGTTGAGCCTTGGTTGGCGTGCTGGATGAGTGCAACAGATAGAGTGTTCACCGCTTCAGGCATCCATGGTTACTGCATTTCGGATTGGCACTTTGGCAGGAAACTGCATGGTCAGGCAATGCAGGCTGCCGTTTTGTTCGATGATGCCTCGGCAATTGATCGGCTCGATGCGACGTTCGGGAAAGCAATCCTGCAACAGTGAAATCGCCTGCCTGTCGGGTTCGACTCCGTAAACCGGCACCAGTACGGCGCTATTGATAATTAGAAAGTTCGCATAGCTCGCCGACAGGCGCCTGCCAGCAGAATCCCGCAGGACGCCTGGGAAGGGCAGTTCCACCAGCCGATAGGGATTGCCATCCGGGTCGCGAAAGGTCTTGAGTTGATCGAGCATGGCCTGTAGCCCGGGGTGGTCGGCATCATCTGGCGGTGCGCTGCTGTAGACGATGGTGTGTGGATCGACGAAGCGCGCGAGGATGTCGACATGAGCATCGGTGTCATCACCACTGATTTCACCATGCTCGAGCCAGAGAAAGCGTCTTATCCCGAGTGTTTCGCGCAGAATGTCTTCGACTTGGCCGTCGCTCAAATCGGGATTGCGCTTTTTGGACAGTACGCTGCTACGTGTGGCCAGCAGGGTGCCCAAGCCATCCGACTCTATTGCTCCGCCCTCCAGTACCAGCGCGTGGGTTCGCATTGTCGTGCCATCGAAGACCTGCTGTCTGTCGAGTTGCCGGTTGATGGCATTGTCGAGATCGGCGGGAAATTTTCCGCCCCAGCCGTCGAAGGCGAAATCATTCAGGACCGGCTGGTCATCTTGCAACGTGGTGATCGGCGCATGATCCCGGGCCCAAGTATCGTTGCTGGGGCTGATCGCGAAACGCAGGTTCGGCCGGTGCGCGTGCTTTTCTGCCAACAGGCTGGCAACGTGCGCCTGATGCGTTGTATCCCTGCAGACGTTGATTATTGGCTCGTCAAGCGAAATTGTGCTCGCAATCCGGGCGAATATTGGCAGGGCCCCGTCAAGGGTCGGCGCCCAATCGGTGCGATCATGGGGCCATGTCAGCATCACACCGGCTTGAGATTCCCACTCAGCCGGCAGACGCACATCGCTCATTGCGTGGGGCGAGCTCGATGAACGACCGAGGTGAGCACACGGTCGTATTCGAAATAGACACTGTAGTCAGGGTAGTCCCAGCGCGAGATCGGAGGTTCACCTACCGGGCCGTGGATGGATTCAGGTTTGCCGAAACGGGCCTCAACGGCTTCCATGGTCTTGCCATTGGAGGGGCGTGGCAAACCAGAGCTGGTGTTCGCCGGCTCCTGTGCGATGGCATCGATCAACAACACCTCGGCTTGCGCCGTGGCAGTCAGCATTGCAATGGTAAGCAGGAGAGTCGTGACTCTGATCATGTTGGCTCCGCAATCAATGGACGGGGGTTTTTCACCTTTTCAACTCATAAGTTTACAAGTGATCGCATCATTAACAAGGGGCCTTTTTCACAACATGGTCCGGAATCTGCGCATTGTGGTGTAATGCATTTATGTTTCATCCGCTTTCGTTATTCGTCGGTCTGCGTTATACGCGTTCGCGTCGGCGCAATCACTTTATTTCCTTCATATCGGGTTTCTCATCGTTGGGGATCGCGCTGGGCGTGATCGCCCTGATTACCGTGCTGTCGGTGATGAACGGCTTCCACAAGGAAATCCGTGACCGGATTCTCGGAATGGCCTCGCATGGGGATATACAGGCACTCAACGGTCGTTTGAGCGATTGGCCGAGGGCGCTCGCGCAGGCATCCGAGCATCCCCGGGTACTGGGTGCGGCACCCTACATCGAGGCCCAGGCGATGCTCAGCCACCGGCGCGAGGTGTCGGGGGCAATCGTGCGCGGCGTTCTGCCCGAAATGGAACCCAGTGTAGTGGAAGTGGCCGAGCACATGCGGGTCGGTTCACTCGACGACCTTGAGCCACAGGGCTTCGGCATCATTCTCGGAAACGAACTGGCGATCAAGCTCGGTGCCAACTTGGGTGACAAGGTAACCGTTGTGGTACCGCAGATGACAGTTACGATCGCCGGAAGCATGCCTCGCCTAAAGCGCTTTACCGTCGTCGGCGTGTTCGAGGTAGGCATGAACGAATACGACAGTGGCGTGGCCATGATCCACATGCAGGATGCGGCCAAGTTGCTCAGGATGGGTGAATCGGTTACCGGTGTGCGCGTCCGCCTTGACGATGTGTGGGCGGCACGAGAAGTCTCCCTGGAACTGGCGAACCGAATGGATGGTCTTTACCGGGTGCTGAACTGGACCGATTACCACCGGAATTTCTTCGCTGCGCTGGAGATGGAAAAACGCATGATGGGTCTGCTGCTGTTCCTGGTGGTGGTCATCGCGGCATTCAACATCATCTCCACTCTGGTCATGATGGTAGTGGACAAGCGTAGTGACATCGCCATCCTCAAGACTTTTGGCGCTTCGCCCGGTCTGGTGATGCGTATTTTCGTGGTGCAGGGAGCAGCACTGGGTGCCGCAGGCACGGCTCTGGGTACGGTGCTGGGGCTCCTGCTGGCATACAACGTCGATGAGGTCGTGGCTTCGGTCGAAAAAGCCCTCGGTATCCATTTCATCGATCCGAGCATCTATTACATCAGCCAGTTGCCATCGGACGTGCAGTTGGCAGACGTGCTGCTGGTATCCGGCGGCTCCTTTCTGTTGAGTTTGATGATGACCCTTTATCCTGCATGGCGTGCCTACAGGACCGAACCCGCCGAGGCGCTGCGCTATGAGTGATTCGGCAGTAGTGCAGGCGCAGGGCCTTAAGAAATCTTTCTCAATCGGTCCGAATAAAGTCGACGTGCTCCGCGGGGTGGATGTGCAACTCGAGCGGGCTCAACAGGTGGCGATAGTCGGTGCATCAGGTTCGGGAAAAAGTACCCTTTTGCATTGTCTCGGCGGCCTGGAGTCACCAAGTGAAGGGCATGTCAGTCTGATGGGTAGGCCTTTCAGCGAGCTGCCCGAATACCAGCGTGGCCAGTTGCGCAACCGACATATCGGATTTATCTACCAGTTCCATCACCTGCTGCCTGAGTTCACTGCACGCGAAAATGTTGCCATGCCGTTGATGATTCGTGGAGACAAGGCCGCCGTTGCCGGTGCGCAGGCGCTGGCGATTCTGGAGCGAGTAGGGTTGGGTAACCGTACCAACCACAAGCCAGCCGAACTGTCTGGTGGTGAGAGGCAGCGCTGTGCCATCGCACGTGCGCTGGTTACCAATCCGAGCTGTGTGTTTGCGGATGAGCCGACGGGCAACCTCGACAGCGAAACTGCAGAGTCTGTTTACGAATTGCTGTTGGAGATGACGCAGGAACAAGGCACCAGTTTCGTTATCGTGACCCATGACCGCCAACTGGCTGCGCGCATGGACAGGGTGCTGGAACTGCGTGATGGTGTGATTGAGACAGTCTGAATCAGCGCTTGGCGGCCGGGCGTTTGCGGTATCGATTGATCATGTGCCAGCGCCAATAGCCACGAATCGCGATATAGCCAATTATGCCCCACAAGGTGCCGACCACGAGGCTCCCCAGGTAGAGAGGTAGCCAGATTGCATCCAGCTGGCTACCGATCCATTCCATGCTCAAGTGAAATTCGCCCACGTCCGGCGGTGCTCCCAGTATCCAGGTGCCAACAAGGTAGTTGAAATAGAACACCGGTGGCATGGTCACCGGGTTGGTTAGCCACACCAGCGCGACTGAGATCGGCAGATTGATTCGAATGATTATTGCGGTAAGCGCCGCCGCAATCATTTGAACCGGTATCGGGATCATGGCCCAGAACAGGCCTGCCGCAAAGGCCCCGGAAACAGAACGGCGGTTCATGTGGAACAGGTTGGGGTCTTCGAGAAAGCGCGCAAGGAGCCGTAGATGCTTGTGTTCTCGCACCGTCTTTGGATCCGGCGTGTAGCGTTTAAACAGGTGCTTTGGCATCTCGTTGGACAAAAAGCGCTGTGGGCGCGGGCATTGAAACATGTCTGGTCGATGATGACTATATCGTCCACAAGCGGCGTTTCCTGATAGTCTTCGGATCACCATTTCCGCCGTATGAATCCAGGGAAGGATCATGCTGTTATTGTCAATCGGGTTTTTGCTCGGTGTTTGTCTGCTTCACGACCACGCCTCGCTGCCGGCAGCGTCCTACCTTGCTGGAATTCTCTTGCCGGCAATCCTGGCACTTGTTTGGTCTCCAACCCGATTCATAGCAGGAGGGCTGCTGGGCTTTGCCTGGGCGGGCTTGTACGCGCATTGGCACCAGCCACCGGAGATCCCGGAACTCGACTCGCGTACCAGCTATTCTGCCATCGGCGTGGTGCGTTCCTTACCCGTGGTCGAGGGTGGACGCACCCGCATCCAGTTTGCGGTCGAATCGTTGAATACCCAGCAAGCCGGGCAAAGTGGCCAATGGTTGTTGCGCCTGACCTGGCAGGGCGCACCGCCGGTTTCTGTAGGGCAGCGTTGGCGTTTGCCGCTTAGAATCCGTCCTGTCCGCGGTTACAGGAACCCTGGTGGATGGGACTATGCGGGATGGCTGTATCGCCAGGGAATCCGCTATTCCGCCTATGTAGCCACTGGTGAGTCAGAGCTGTTGGGGAAATCGACCTGCTGCTTCATGGAAAAAGCCCGCGAATGGTTGCGTGAACGGCTGACCCCATATCTGGCGGATGGGGCGGGAGGCGGGATGTTTCTGGCACTCACGTTGGGCGACAAGAGTGGTTTGCGGGATGCGGACAGGCGGGTGCTCGCAGTGACCGGAACCAGTCATCTCTTTGCGATCTCCGGCTTGCATATCGGGTTGAGTGCCGCGGCGTTTGGTGGGCTGCTTGTGTGGGGCTGGCGTCGAGTTCCCAGATTATGCGGCCGCGTGCCGGCGCTGGTGGCGGGTGCCCTGGCGGGCCTTTTGATGGCAACGCTCTACGCTATCGTTTCCGGTTTTGCGATTCCAGCACAGCGTGCCCTGGTGATGTTTGCAGCCGCCGTATGGGTGATATTCAGGCGTGGGCAATCAACACCTGGCGGATTGTGGGCAGTTGCCCTTGTCGCCGTTTTGCTGTGGGACCCGTTTGCACCACTCTCTGCGGGGTTCTGGCTGTCCTTTCTGGCCGTTGTGGCGATCCTGTTATTGATGCCGATGTTGAAGGGACGGCATTGGCTTTTTCAGGGTGTTGCTCTCCAGGTAGGTATCGGCCTGGCCTTGTATCCGGTGCTGTTGTTCTTTGGAATGCCAGCAAGCTGGATTGGGCCCATGGTGAACCTGTTGTTGGTTCCTGCGTTCGGATTGTTGTTTGTTCCGGCTGGTCTTGCGAGCGTTTTGTTGGTAGCGGCCGATGCGGAACTGGGTTTTCTCGCAAGATGGGTTGCCGAATTGCTGGCCCTGACCCACATGGGGTTGGAATTCATCGCACAGCAAGTTTTTCCCGTGCCGGTTTTCGAATGGAATTTGGAAAGGTTGGCACTGATAACCCTGGCAGTGGCGATGATATTGATGCCACCGGGTATCCCGGCCCGAAAAATGGGGGCGCTTCTGCTGGCAGCGGCCCACCTGCCATCTCCGGGAGGGCTGAACGTCGGGGATTTCCAGGCGACTCTCCTGGATGTGGGGCAGGGTCTTTCAATGGTATTGCGCACTCGTCACCACGTCCTTGTTTATGACACGGGGGCTCGCTATCCCAGCGGCTTCAATCTGGCTGACGCGGTACTCGTTCCTTATCTCCGTCATCAGGGGATCGACAAGATCGACATGCTCGTGCTGAGTCACGGAGACAATGATCATGCCGGTGGGGCCGAGTTTCTGGTCTCAGAGGTTCCTGTTTCCGAGGTTCGCGAGGGTGAACCCTGGCGCAACCCCGTGCCGGGACGATTGTGTCGCGCAGGGGAAAACTGGCGATGGGACGGAGTGGATTTCCGGTTTCTGCAGCAGCGGAACGTGGGGCAACAAAAGGGTAATAATGCCTCCTGTGTGTTATTGGTTGAGAATGCAGCCAGCAAGCTGTTGATTCCGGGGGATATCGAGCGGCGTATGGAAAAACGCCTGATTGCCAGTGTGCGCCCCCGTACGCCTATTGATGCCGTTGTGGCTCCTCATCACGGCAGTCTGAGCTCTTCGAGCGAGAGTTTCGTCCGGTCGACCGGTGCCGGGCATGTTTTGTATGCGGTTGGGGCACGCAATCGTTACGGTTTTCCCAAGCAAGAGGTGCTGAGCCGCTGGGAGCAGGCCGGTGCCCGAACGTGGCGAACAGACAGAGACGGCGCCATAACGTTGCATTTTAATGAGCGTGAAGGGCTGCGTGAGCCTGAAACCTATCATTGGCCCAATAGACGCTACTGGCACTTGGCGAACGTAGCGGAGGTTGGGCTGTGAGCAGGCTTCCAGTATGATTTCGCGATCCGGGGTGCGCCCCTTTTTCAGAATCTTCTATTCGGAGGCCAGAATAAGTGTTTGAGCTGGTTCAGGCTGGTGGTTGGCTCATGTGGCCGATTATCCTCTGCTCGGTGATTGCCATGGCGATCATTGCCGAGCGTTTATGGGCTTATCAGGCCAAGAAAGTCATTCCCGCCAATTTGGTGGCACAGATCTGGCAGCTAAACCAGAAGGGCCAGATCACTGCGGCACACATTGCCACGGTCCGTGGCAGCTCGCCGCTTGGACGAATCCTCGCCGCAGGCCTGACAAATCGTGATCATCCGAAAATCGTGATGAAGGAGGCAATCGAAGAAGAGGGGCGACAGGTCGTACATGAACTGGAGCGCTATCTCAACACCTTGGGGACGATTGCGGCCATCACTCCTCTTTTGGGTTTGCTGGGTACCGTCATCGGCATGATCAAGGTATTTACCGCGATCACCTCAGCGGGGGTAGGCAACCCGGCGGTACTGGCAGGAGGTATCTCCGAGGCGCTTATCACAACGGCAGCAGGCCTGAGCGTGGCAATTCCCGCGTTGGCTTTCCATCGCTACCTGAGTGGGCGCGTGGACAAGCTCGTCATCGGCATGGAAGAACAGGCGCTGAAAATGGTCGAAGTCATGCACGGTGATCGTGAGCGTTAAACCATGAATTTACGCCGTCATCGTACCGAACCGCCTCGGATCGACATCACGCCGCTGATTGACGTGGTGTTTTTGATGCTGATTTTCTTCATGGTTTCCACCACTTTTGACAAGCAGACCCAGTTGAAAGTGGATTTGCCTTCTGCGTCGACGGTGGTGGAAAAGAACGATGAACCGGAAAAAATCGAAATCAAGATAGATCGTTCCGGAAACTTCTATGTGAACGAACGGGAGTTGGTTCAGCATGATGCAGAAACCCTGAAACGAGCAGTGCAAAAGGTTGCCGATGGTCGATTGGAGCTGCCGGTGCTCGTCTCCGGCGACAAAAATGCGCCATTGCAGGCAATGATGACGGTGATGGATGTTGCTGCCCAGCTGGGAATGTCGCGGCTGAGTTTTGTGGCAAAACAAGAAGCCACGGAAAAGGCGCGCGACTGACGCTCACGAACGATCGATGAGTATAGAAGCACATTGGCAGCGCCTGGGACCAGTGGCGGTGCTTCTCTATCCCTTTTCCCTGCTGTTCTGGCTGGCGTCTAAACTCCGGCGGTCTGCCTATCAACTCGGAATATTCAAGACTCATCATTTCAAAGCGCCGGTTCTCGTGGTGGGCAATATCACAGTCGGCGGGAGCGGCAAGACGCCGTTGGTCATCTGGCTGGCGGATTTTTTACGCGATAGGGGGCTTCGCCCTGGCCTGGTAGCGCGTGGATACCGTGGTAAAGCAAGCACCTGGCCTCAACAGGTGAGGCCTGACAGTGACCCGGCCGCGGTGGGTGACGAGGCGGTTTTGATGGCGCAAAGAACGGGCTGTCCGGTATGTGTGGGCCCCAACCGGTCCGTTGCAGTACGTGCGCTGCTGGAACATACCGACTGCGATGTTGTGATTTCTGACGATGGTATGCAGCACTATGCTATGGCCCGAGACCTTGAGATCGCGGTTGTCGATGGGCAAAGGCGCTTTGGTAACGGCCTTTTACTGCCGGCAGGACCATTGCGTGAGCCTGTTGCTCGATTGAAACAGGTTGCCCTGGTTATCAGTAATGGCATGGCAAATCCCGGTGAATTCGCCATGACAATGAGTAGTCCGAAGCTGTATCGTTTGAACAACGAAAAATCGTTTGAGGATATCTCCCGGTTCAAGGGAAGCAGGGTTCATGCGATTGCGGGAATTGGCAATCCTCAAAGATTTTTTGATTTGTTGGGGCAACATGGCCTGGTCGTAGAGGCGCACCCGTTTCCCGATCATTATGCCTACACGGCAAAGGATCTTGTTTTTGCGGATGACCTTCCGGTGCTGATGACCGAGAAGGATGCCGTAAAGTGTAAGCGTATCTTTAACGGAGATGCCTGGGTGGTGCGTGTTGAAGCGCTGCCAGAGGCCTCTTTCGGGCGTCGTCTCGATTTGGCACTGGATCAGATTCTTCCCAGGCAAAGCACGTAACAGGAATGGCTATGGACAATAAACTGCTCGAAATACTGGTCTGCCCGGTATGTAAGGGCAAGCTCGTCTACCACAAAAAGCAGGGGGAGCTGATCTGCAAGGGTGACCGGCTTGCTTTTCCCGTGCGTGATGATATCCCGGTGATGCTCGTAGAAGAGGCGAGAGAGTT
>Ga0180430_10005041_pt1 | contig 11037 bp, 10 predicted proteins | sample SS_ome_9_FD_132999 | JGI IMG/M metagenome (GOLD analysis project Ga0180430, IMG submission 132999) | Hypersaline lake sediment archaeal communities from the Salton Sea, California, USA - SS_1_S_2 metaG | ecosystem: Environmental > Aquatic > Non-marine Saline and Alkaline > Hypersaline >... | reverse complement strand
TGAGCTTCGCTCAGAATGACATCACATCAGCTCAGGATTATCTTCACTTCCCCTTAACCAAGTTCAGCCGCTACAGTCTCGGCCAGCAGCCCCACAATTTCGTCAAGCTGCTCATCGGTGACGATGAAAGGCGGGGCAATCATCACCTGATCGCCGTTGACGCCATCAGCATTGCCGCTGCTGGGGTAAATAATCAGGCCGCGCCCAAAGGCGGCATCGCCCAGTTTTTTGGCCAGGCCGCGGGAAGCCGGAAACGGCTCTTTGCTGGGCCGGTCGGCCACAAACTCCAGGCCCCACATCAGGCCCTGCCCCCGGATGTCGCCCACGTGAGGATGGTCGGCGAAGGCGGCCCGTAACTTCTGGCCCAGTTTTTCGCCTTGCTGCCGAGAGGCTTCCACCAGATTGTGCGCCTGTAAATATTGCAGCACGGCCAGCCCCACCGCGGCCCCCACCGCGTGGTGAGAAAACGTGCCGCCGTGGACAAAATCGCCCCGCCCGGCCCGAATGGTCTTGACATCATCCGTTTTGACCGCGGTAATGGACAGCGGGAAATAGCCGCCGCCCACCCCTTTGGCCATAGTGATAATGTCCGGCTCGACGCCCCACTGGCTGATGGCGAACCAATGCCCGGTGCGGCCCAAACCGGTCATCACCTCATCGGCAATCAACAACAGGCCATAATTATCACAAATTTCTCGAGTAATTGGCCAATATTCTGGTGGCGGCACGGCTGCCGCCAGGCTGGCGCCGCTGACCGGCTCGGCGATGAAGGCGGCGATGGTCTGGGCGCCATTGATTTTGATGGACTCCTCCAGGGCATGGGCGCACTGCATGCCGCAGCCCGGATAACGCTGGCCGAAAGGACAGCGATAACAGTAGGGCGGCGGAATGTGCGGCGATTGCTGCATCATCGGCTGGTAAAGCTGGCGCAGGCCGGGCCGGCCACTCACCGCCAACGCGCCCAACGTGGTGCCATGATAACTGTGCCAGCGAGAAATAATCTGGTAGCGGGTGGCCTGGCCGCGGTCAACCTGCAACTGCCGGGCAAATTTGATGGCCGTCTCCACCGCTTCTGAGCCACTGCCCAAATAGAAAAAGCGGGGATTGTCCAGGGGCGTCACCTCGGCCAACGCGTCGCTGTATTCTTCCAGCGGCCGGCTGGTGAACATTGTGGCGTGGGTGTAGGCCGCGGCCCGGGCCTGGTTGGTCATCGCCCGAATGACCTCCGGCACATTGTGACCGATATTAACCAGCACCGGCCCGCCTGAGGCATCTATGTACCGCTTGCCATTCGTGTCGAACAGATAGACACCCTCGCTACGCGAAATCATTGGCCGCCGGTGAGCCATCCGCCGATAAAATACGTGACCGTGTACTTCTTTGTACTCACTCATTATGCCCTCCCGTCAGGCTAATTGGTTGTACGCGCATTGTAAGCCCAATACCGCGATAAATCAAAGTTATCAGTTTGAGTTTTTTTGCTTTTTGCGGATATTGTACCTTTACCCCCGGAGATGGTATAATTCCAGATAGATGTATCTCAAAATCAAATTGACGCCGATAACCGAATATGATAAACTCCGCCTGTTATGAGCCAGGTTGATACCGATAACCTGTACCGGGTGCAGGGCCACAAAATACCATTTTTTCGAACACCCGCGTTCGAGGGGGATGCCAATCTGGTTCACGGCATCTTTGGCCGGCAGGGCGGCGTAAGCCCCCCCCCGTTTGACTCCCTGAATTTGAGCCAGGCCGTGGGAGATACGCCCCAGGCCGTCCATGAAAATTTTGCGCGGGCCTGTACGGCCCTCGGTATTTTACCGGAGCAGACCGCGGCCTGTCATCTGTACCACAGCGCCGAGATTGTCACCGTTACCCGCCAAAATCAACAGCGGGTGATGGGCTGGGCTGATGGCTTGATTACCGCCGAGCCGAATATTTTCCTGGCGATGCGCTTTGGGGATTGTACGCCTCTGCTTTTTTTCGACCCGGTCCGCCAGGCTGTGGGCCTGACCCATGCCGGCTGGCGGGGTACCATGAAAAATGCCGCCGGAGCAACGGTTTCGGCCATGACCAAGCGCCTGGGCTGTCGCCCCAAAGACATCATCACCGTGATTGGTCCGGCGATTGGTCCGTGTTGTTATGAGGTTGGCCCGGATGTTGTCCAGGCCGCCGGTGAAAGCTTTGCTGATATAACCGACCTGTTTCGGAAAAATGGTCGTCCCGACCACGCCCATTTTGATATGTGGACGGCCAACCGGCGGCAGTTGGCCGCGTCCGGCGTCACCCAGATTATCGAAACCAAAATGTGTACTGCGTGCCATACCGATCTGTTCTTTTCGCATCGAGCAGAAAAGGGAAAAACCGGGCGTTTTGGGGTAATTATTGGCCTGCGGAGAAAAATCAGTGCATAATATAGCCGCAAACATCAAACAAGTTCAACAGCGCATCAACCGGGCGGCAGCACGGACCGGGCGCAATCCGGCTGATATTACCCTGGTCGCGGTGACAAAAACCCATCCTCTCGAAACGGTGATTGCGGCCTACCAGGCCGGTCTGCGGCATTTTGGCGAAAACCGAAGCGAAGAAGGCGGCCCCAAAGTGGACGCCCTGACCGATTGGCTGGCCGGGGACAGGCTGGAGCCGCCGGTGTGGCACTTCATCGGGCATTTGCAGAGCCGTAAAGTTGGCGACGTGCTGGGCCGCTACCCCCTGATTCATTCAGTGGACAGCCTGAAGCTGGCCGAGCGCATCAACCGGCTGGCCGAACGGGACAACCACCCGCCGGTGGAAATTTTGCTGGAATGTAACGTATCGGGGGAAGCGGCCAAATACGGTTTTAACCTGAATCACTGGCAAAACGAACCGGACAAATTAAAAACCTTTATCGAGACTGTACGCCAAATAGAGACAATACCTTACCTCAAACTCAACGGGTTGATGACGATGGCTCCCATCGTAACTGATCCGGAACAGACCCGGCCGGTTTTCAAGAGTCTGGCCCAACTGTTTGACCGGCTCAAACAGGAATTGCCGCAATTCCCCTGGCAACATCTTTCTATGGGGATGACTGATGATTTTGAAGTGGCCATCGAAGAGGGAGCGACCATTGTCCGGGTGGGCCGGGCCCTGTTTGGCGAACGGGGCAAATAAAAAATCATACTGAACAAGGAATACAACGATGCTCAAGGATACAAAAATATGCTTTATCGGTAGTGGGGCTATGGCAACGGCTATGATTGCCGGCTTAACCAAGGAAAAGCTGGTAAAACCGGAAAACATTATGGCCAGCGACCCCTATCCCGGCCAACTGGAAAAACTCTCCCAACGATACCATGTTCAAACCACCCAGAATAATATCGAGGCGGTTAAAGACCGTCATATTGTTGTCCTGTCTATCAAACCGCAAAGCCTGAATGAGGTGGCAGCCCAATTACAGGGCCATATCCCCAGTCGGGCGCTGGTGCTATCAATCATTGCCGGCGCTAATATCGGAAAAATCAGTCAGAAACTGCACAATTACCGGGTGGTCCGGGTTATGCCGAACACCCCGGCCCGAATTGGTAAAGGGATGTCGGTGTGGACTGCCACCCAGGATGTAACAGACCAGCAACGGGAGCAGACCAAAGCCATTTTGAACGCGTTGGGAGAAGAGCTGTATGTTGACCACGAAAATTATCTGGATATGGCGACGGCTTTATCCGGAACCGGCCCGGCGTACGTCTTTCTTTTTATGGAAGCTATGATTGATGCCGGGGTACACATGGGCTTTTCCCGGCGGGTAGCCGAACAGCTTGTGTACCAAACTGTCGAGGGGGCCGTGGCCTTTACCCGCGACAGCAAACGGCATCCGGTTGATTTGCGCAATATGGTTACCTCTCCCGGCGGCACCTCAGCCGAAGCATTATACCAACTTGAAAAAGGCGGCTTCCGCACGGTACTGTCTAAAGCAATCTGGGCCGCTTACCAAAAATCTCGTTACCTGGGAGGCTTAGATAACGATGGGTAATATTCTGGCGATGTTAATTAATATAGTTTTTCAGTTTTTGTGGTGGGCCATTCTAATTCGGGTACTGCTATCGTGGTTGCCCATGGCCGGCATCCGCATTGACCCGTACAACCCCATTATCCGCACGCTATTTTCCATTACCGACCCCATCCTGGACCCCTTACGTCGCTACACCACGGTCGGGATGATAGATTTGAGTCCGATTGTGGCGTTATTTGGCCTGGAAATCATTCGCAGTATTTTGGTTGGGCTGGTAGTCTGACTGTGATAATCCCGGCAATGACTGCAAAAATTCACCCATTCGCTTATTTTTAAGGTAATATGACAGTTCCAATATCCGCAACAACGCCGGATCTGAGGAGAAAAAGCGATGCTAAATCGAGACTTTAAAATTACCAACGCCGAAGAAGGAGCCGCCTTTGCGGTGCATATTGTGCCCAAGTGCAAAAAAAACGAAGTGGTGGGCAAATATGGCGATGCGCTCAAAGTGCATCTAACTTCGGCCACGGTAAAAGATACCTGCAACAACACCTTGCTTAATTTTTTGGCTAAAAAACTTAAGGTTGAGCGGCAAAATCTGGAAATTGTGGCCGGCGCGACCGGCGCCGAAAAAATGGTGGTTGTGGTAGGCCTGACTCCGCTCGAAGCGGAACAACGCTTGTTAAGTTAATTGAACTTTTTCACTCCAACCGGCGTCTTATTATTACCCGCCGATAGTTATTTCCGGCAAAGTCGGCCAAATAATTTATCATGTTGGAGGTTAAGTTGTGTTGACTGAACTAATTCGCGTCGTTACTTTTAAGACAATCATAATCATCGGGATAGGGTTACTTTTAATGGCGTGCCGTGGCCGCGCCACGCCGGCAGAAGATATTCAGCCAATGAGCGAAATCGTTTCTCAAAGCGCGGCGTCCCCCACTCCGCTCCAACCCACGCCGCCACCCGCGACCCTGCCGGCAGAAATCATCGAGCCGGTTTCGCCCATAGTTCCGGCGTCGCCGCTGCCCACGCCTCCGCCGGAGGAGCAAACGCCAATGCCCCCAGCCGATAGCCAAATCCGCGTTCCGCCCGGCGGTGAAGAAGCCCTCAAGGCAGCCATCGCGGCCCTGGCCGAACACACCGGCCTACTGCCCGACCAGATAGAAGTGGTATCAATCGAGGCCGTTGAATGGCGTGATGCCAGTTTGGGGTGCCCGCAGCCGGGCTACATGTATGCCCAGGTAATCACTCCCGGCTATTTGATTGTGTTGCAGGCCGATAACCAAACTTATGAATATCACACCGACAGCAAAAGCAACGTCGTTTTGTGTCAGAATAATCAGACCGAAAAGGAGCCATAACAAATAATGAATATCATCAAACGTTTTGCCGGCGGCGCGTCAATTTTTGTGACAGTTATCATCATCGTGGTAGTGGTCGGCGTGCTGTTGGCCTTCTCCAGCCAATTCTTTTACATGTTCGAGCGGGTTGATGAGCAGGAAGTGGGCATTCAATTCCAAAGCGGACGGATTAATGATATCGTTGGGCCGGGCGTGTACAGCGATTTTGGCCTGTTTGTGGATATTGTACGCGTGTCCAGCCAGGCCATCCCCTTTACTGTAACCGACGAAGAAATCATCACCAAAGACAAACAGCGGATAGGCCTATCAGTCAGCGGCGATATTTTTCGGCCCGAATTTGACCAAAAAGATATATACCGCACCCATTGGGCGCAGTATCGCAACATTTACCTGGATGACAATCTGGCCCGCACTCGAGTGCAGGACCTGACCCGACAGGCAATGAAGGTATGTGTGGGCGACCGCACCTTTGATGATAATATTATTGGTACGGCTCGCGACGAACTGCGGGCCTGTGTTGACTCTGAACTGGATGAACTGGCCAGCAACTTTGGCCTGAGTGTGCAAAACGTGGTCGTCCCGGAAGTGATTTTATCGCCGGAGGTGCAGGACGCGCTGGATGCCATTGTCCAGAGCCGGCTGGAAACCGAAAAGGCGGCGCAAGATAAACTACGCGCCCAGGCCCAGGCCGATGCCGAACAGGCCCGGCAGGAAGGCGAAATCCGCATTGAACAGAGCCGAATTCAGGAACAAGCCAAACAGGAAACCATTTTAGCCCAACTGGAGCAGGAAAAAATCCTGGCCCAGAAAGCGGTCATCGAAGCGGAACGGGCGAACGAACAGGCCCGGATCCAGGCCGAACGGGCCGTCATCGAAGCCCAAAAAATCAACGAACTGTTTGCCGCCGAGCAAGACCTGGAAATCAACAAGATACTGGCCGAAGCCGCCACCGAAAAAGCCAAGGCCGACCTGGCCCAGCAACTGGCTCTGGCCGAACTTTACGCCTCGTTCCCCGGTTTTCTGGAGTTACAAAAGGTGCAGGCCAACGCCGACGCCCTGCAACCGACGGATAAAATCATCTTCACCCCGGAAGGTACCACCCCCAATCTGGTCATTCCCGGCCCGGGCATAGTGCCCACGGTTGATGCCTTACCCAGCCAGCCGGTACAACCGGCCCCGGCTACCACAGAGGAAACGGAAGAGTAGCCAGACCCCGGTAACCGAAACGCAGCTAACAAAAAACAGTAGCCAGATAACGGCTACTGTTTTTTGTTATATGTATTTTGTTATTTGCTGACTATTGCCGTTCCTGGGCGTCAATCACGGCCATGGCCGCAATATTGACAATGGAGCGGACTTCATCACCCCGCTGCAACACGTGAACAGGTTTGTTCATGCCCAACAACACCGGGCCAATAGCCTCAGCGCCGCCCATCCGCTGCATCAGTTTGTAGGCAATGTTGGCCGCGTCCAGGTTGGGGAACACCAGCACGTTGGCATTTTTCACCGTGCTGAACGGGTACAGCTCGTCAACAATATCAGAAACAACGGCTGTATCGGCCATCATCTCACCATCAATCTGCAATTCAGGCCGACGAGAGCGCACAATTTCTACGGCCTGCCGCACCTTGTTGGACAGGGGATGGCGGGTACTGCCAAAATTGGAGAAACTGAGCATCGCTACCTGCGGCGCAATATCAAAGCGGGTGGCCGCGTCGGCGGCCATGCAGGCAATTTCGGCCAAATCTTCGGCAGAGGGATCAATATTAACCGTCGTATCGGCAAAGAAATACACCTTGCCGCGGGCAATCATAATGTACATCCCGGCCACTTTGTGCGTATCATCGCTGGTGCCGATGATTTCCAGAGCGGGGCGGATAATATCGGGATAGTTATGGGTTAATCCCGAAACATAGGCGTCGGCATCGCCCTGTTCAACCATCATCGGACCAAAGTAACTGCGCCGGCGCATCAAAGCCCTGGCTCTGGTCATGGTGATGCCTTTCCGCTGGCGTAGGTCAAACAGCTTTTCGCTATAAGCATCAAAATGAACGCTGGGTTTGGGGTCAATGACCTGTGGCTCAAAGTCTAATCCCAGTTCTTTAATATGCTGTTTAATCACCTCTGACCGGCCCAACAAGATCGGGGTGCCGATGCCTTCTTCGTCCACCAGGGCTGCGGCCCGGATGATTTTTGGCTCTTCGCCTTCGCCAAAGACCACTCGCTGGGGATTGTGCCGGGCTTTGTTGATGATTTGGCGCATCAACTCCCAGCCTTTGCCCAGCCGGGCCTCCAGTTGGGCCACGTATTCCTCAAGGTTAAGCGAGCGGCTGGCTACGCCGGTTTCTATGGCGGCTTTAGCCACGGCAGGGGCCACCCACAGCAACACCCGGGGGTCTACCGGTTTGGGGATGATATAATCCCGGCCAAATTTCAGGCTTTTCAGGTTGTAAGCCTTTAGTACAGAATCCGGCACATCTTCTTTGGTCAGTTTGGCCAGAGCCTCTGAGGCGGCCAGTTTCATATCGTCATTAATCTGGCTGGCCTGCACATCGAGCGCCCCCCGGAAAATAAAGGGGAAGCCCAGCACATTGTTAACCTGGTTGGGGTAATCGCTGCGCCCGGTAGCCATAATCAAATCCGGGCGGACTTCGGTAGCCAGCTCATATTTGATTTCCGGGTCGGGGTTGGCCATGGCAAAGATGATGGGGTCGGGCGCCATCGAGCGAACCATATCCTGCGACACCACATCGGCCACCGACAGCCCAATCATCACGTCGGCTCCCTGCATGGCATCGTCGAGCGTGCGGTCTTTGGTGTCAATGGCAAACTGTTCTTTGTATTTGTTCAGGCCCTCCCGGTCTTTGTGCAGTACCCCGCGCGAGTCAAGCATGGTAATGTTCGACTGCGTGGCGCCGGCCAGCACAAACATCTTGGCGCAGGAAATGGCCGAGGCGCCGGCCCCGTTCACCACAATTTTCACATCTTTGATATCTTTTTCTACAATTTCCAGGGCATTAATCAGACCGGCGGTGGCAATGATGGCGGTACCATGCTGGTCATCGTGAAAAACGGGGATATCGAGCATGGCTTTAAGCCGTTCTTCAATTTCAAAACATTCCGGGGCTTTAATATCTTCCAGATTGACGCCGCCAAAGGTGGGGGCGATGGCCCGCACCACATTGATGATTTCTTCGGGGTCGGCAGAATCAACCTCGATGTCGAATACATCCACATCGGCAAACCGTTTGAACAATACGCCTTTGCCCTCCATCACCGGCTTAGAGGCCAGCGGCCCGCGATTACCCAGGCCCAAAATGGCGCTTCCGTTAGAAACCACCGCCACCAGGTTGCCTTTGGCGGTGTAACGATAAGCATTGGCCGGGTCGTTGGCAATTTCCAACACGGGCACGGCCACCCCCGGCGTGTAGGCCAACGACAGGTCCATCTGGCTGCCGGCGGGCTTGGTAATGGTCACTTCGATTTTGCCGGGCCGACCTTTTTCGTGATAGTCAAGGGCATTTTCTTTGGTGATTTTCATAGTCTATGCTCCTTTGCATAAAAAATAATGACAGTAAGCATCTTTATCATAACCCTTTTACCAATTCTTTTCAAGTTGCGCCAGGGGTCTGTCCCAGATTTTGGGAACAGACAGGGGGGTACGGGGGTATCCCCCCGAATCCCCCCTAGTTTGTCCCAATTTTTTGGAAATTGGGACAAACCCTTGCGCCAGGGTGTGTTTCGTTGCCCCAAAAATCGAACGCTTCCCAGGGGCAAAAACAAATGGCGACAGGGATAACCCTGTCGCCATCAATGCCGGGATAATACTTTTTTCAGTCTATGAAGCCTCAGGCCGGCCAATCCGCGCCATCGTAATAACGGGTGCCGCGATGCCCTTTTTTGGGGATGGGCGTTTCCAGCCGCTCGCCCGGCGCTTCGACCATAATCAGCGTGCGGGGGCGACCTGATTTGGGGTTAGTCGCGCCGCCAATCAACTGCTTGATTTTGAGCCGCCCATAAAGTTGGTCGTTAAAAATGGTGTAAACGTAATGTCCCACCTTTAATTTGGAAGGCGTACCAGCCATGTGAAACTCGTATTCGGCCAGCGTCCCATCGTACAGAGCCTCGAGTGCGGCTCTTCCTTCGCGGGCGGGAATTGTTTTGGTAATGCCAAAACTCATATTGATGACCTCCACTGTGAAATGTAGAGAGATTTTACCCGCGGCCCCAAAACTTTGCAACCGTTTCTGGCCTAACGCCGCCCTTTCAGGCTAATCGCCACCACAGAACCGTTCTCCTCGGCGGATAGTTGCAGGTCTACGGCCTGCTGTACCTCCGTAAAGGCCCGCCGCACCGATTGAATTTTGACGGTAGTGCCCGGCCACAAGGTGCCAGATACCACAATATGTGGCTCAATTTCTCCGGCAGCTTCTATCTGGGTCTGTATCTGGACCAGTTCTTCTTCCAGCATAGCCAGCGTTTGTTGGCGCTCTTGCTGCTCTGCTTCCAACTGCGCCAGATGATTTTGCAGTTTCTGATCTTTTTCGGCCTGGGCGGCCAGTTGCGCCAAATATTGTTCAATTTTGGTCAGCCGTGCTTGTGATGCTTCCAGCCCGGCTTTAACCTCGTAAGGTACGTTGGCCCACGGGTCCTGGGGTTGATTATACCGGTGCTTCAACCCCTGTAATTTGTCAATTAAATTCTGCCGGGCGGCTTTCAATTGAGTGATAGAGACCTGACCATCTGCTGCGGCTTCGCTGACGAGGTCATCCTGGTCATGCTCCAACAGCCGGTTGATGTGCGATTCTACCCGTTGCAGGGTTTGGGCAGTTTTCTTTATCTCGACAACCACATCATCTTTACTGTCGTTTTCAAAAACGCCGGCATCCTCTAATTGTGACAGAATACCGGCCATTTCGGCTTTTACTTGAGTCTGCTGCTCTTGCAGTATTGTTTGCTGCTGCTCCCGTTTGGCCTGGTCAGCAGTCTGGCTTTCCAACACCGGACGCAATTTCTCCAGCTCGGCCTCGCCCTGTTTTTGCTGCTGGCGGTAGCGGTGGAGTTCAGACCTCATTTGCTGCCGGCGTTCCAGCAGACCGGATTGCACCCCTACCAGCAGTCGAGTGCGCCGTCCGGATTCCGTACCAACATTAACGGTTTCGATCCGGTAGCCGGCTACTACCTGTCCGCCGATAATAGCCCCCATAAATTTGCGTTGTTTGCCCACAATGACGGTACCATCGGTTTGCACATCGCAATTGAGCAGTTCTTCAGAAATCAGCACATTGCTGCCGGCCCGAATATCGGCCTGCCCGGCAAAGCGAGCCGTAACATTATCTCCAGCGTTGATGATGGCCCGCTTGTGGCCGCCGATGATGCCGCCTTTGATGTCTATCTGACCACCGGCATGAATTTCGCAGCCCTCTACCGAACCGCCCACCAACACATCGCCGGTGGCCTGTACCCGAAAGCCTTCTTTAACGTCACCCCGAATTTTGACTGAGCCTTCAATATCAAGATTGCCGGTAGACATATCAACATCGCCGGACACATCAAACATCTGGTCAACAACCACCCGGTCAAAGGATTTTTTGTCGAGCCGGACAAAGCCGTCTACCCTGGCAATCAATTCACGGGGATTTTCATCTGAAATTTCGGTGCCGCTGCCCATCGGCAATCTGGGTTCAC
>Ga0180430_10005040_pt1 | contig 11037 bp, 6 predicted proteins | sample SS_ome_9_FD_132999 | JGI IMG/M metagenome (GOLD analysis project Ga0180430, IMG submission 132999) | Hypersaline lake sediment archaeal communities from the Salton Sea, California, USA - SS_1_S_2 metaG | ecosystem: Environmental > Aquatic > Non-marine Saline and Alkaline > Hypersaline > Sediment... | reverse complement strand
GCCACATCGAGGAGCGGCCGGAGGCTCGAAACGCGTCGCGGTGAAGACGCCTGCGCAGCTCGTCGTAGTCGTAGAGCACCTCGAGGGTCCCTCGCCGGGGCCCGCACGCCGGGCAGTGGTAGTTGAGTTCGACCGGCCCGTATTCGGTCCGGCAGGAGATGCAGCGAAGGGCGATCGGGCGGCCCATCAGCCGGTCCTCCCGGAGAGTCCTACGGACGCCTCGATCAAGTGCGGCGCGCTCTCCTCGATCCCCCGGAAGAGCAGGAGCATCTCGATCGCCGGGCGCAAGGAGACGGACGGGTCCGATCCGCCCGAGGCCGGTTCGACGGTGAGCGTTTCGACGGTGCCGTCGGAGCTCAGCCGAGCTCGAACTCCAGAAGATGTGTAGTCGAAGCCGCCGTCGCTTCGAGTCAGGGTCGCCACGAAGCCCCGCTCGCGACGGTGGAGGCCCTCCGGAGTCACGAACCAGGCGTTCTCCTCCGCGGCGTCGAAGGCGGCACGTCGGAGGAAGAGACGTGGCTTGTCGCGATACGGATCTCCCTCGTGGACGCAGAACGTGGCGCAGTTCCCACACTCGTTGCAGAGTTCGTCGACGTGGAGGATCTGTCGAGGCTGCGAGATCGTCACGCGCTCCTCGCCTGTGGCCTCGGCCTGATCCCCGCGGACATCAACGACCGGGATAACGGTGTCGACGGGATGGACGACGAGCGCGACGTTGGCGCGGTTCGGGCACACCTCAACACACTTGTCGCAGACGGCCGCACACTGCAGGCAACGTGCCGCCTCGGCGCGTGCTTCGCCCTCGGTGTAGGTCTGCTCGACGAGACCGAAGCCGGAGCGCCTCTCGACAGGCAGTTCGGCGGTGGGCCTCTGCATCGATTTGCGGGCCCGGGCACGCTTCGTCTCCGCCAGCTGCGCATCGTCGAGTGTGGGCCGATTCCAGGGAACCGTCGCGAATGGGACGTCGAGCGATGAGCAGATCGACGCTGCGGCACGGCGACCGTCGGCGCAGGCGGCGATGATGATCTCCGGACCGCGGACGACGTCGCCTCCGGCGAACACCCCGTCTGCGGCTCGTCCGGTCTCCTCGTCGACGACGATCGGGCCGTCGTCTCGCCGTCCGACGGCGCCTCCTTCGAGGAAGCCGAGGTCGGGGCGTTGACCGGTGGCGAGGACCACCGTCTCGGCCTCGACGATGAACTCGCTCCCCGGAATCGGCACTGGACGCCGGCGCCCGTCGTCGTCCGGATCCCCGAGTTCATTGCGGAGGCACGCCACGCCGGACACCTTGCCCTCCTCGGTGAGGAAGCGGCTCGGCGAGGCGAGTTCGACCAATCGGTTCCCTTCGGCGAGGAGGTCTTCGATCTCCTCGACCTCGGCAGGCATCTCATTCCTGCTGCGCCGGTAGAGGACCGTCGAAGGCGCTCCGGTGAGCCGTTGGGCGGTTCGTGCGGCGTCCATCGCTGTGTTCCCCCCTCCGATGACAACGACACGGCCGAGTTCGGGAGGCGCCCCGATCGCGACACGGTCGAGGAAGTCGAGGGCCCCGTGAACGCCGTCCGCATCGATCCCTTCGATCCCGAGCTTCGCATCTCGAGTGTAGCCGCAGGCCACGTAGACAGCGTCGAACCCCTCGGCGAGGAGGTCCTCCGGCGGGCCGGTGACCGGGGCATTCACTTCGATCGTGACGCCGAGGCCGCGAATCCGGTCGATGTCCGCTTCGACGACCTCTCGCGGGAGCCGGAACGTCGGCGCGATCGCCAGCATCCCCCCCGGACGCGCCTTCGCTTCGAAGACCGTGACGGCGACGCCGGAGAGGGCAAGGTGGAAGGCCGCGGCGAGGCCGGACGGACCGCTTCCGATCACGGCGGCCGTTCGTCCGGTCGGTGCAGCGGAGGACAGCTGGACGCGTCCGCGCTCCGCGGCGTAGCGCTTCAGCTTGCGGATGGCGACCGGCTGATCGTAGTTGTTCCGGGTGCACTTCGTCTGACAGAGGTTGGTGCAGACGTGACCGGTGACGCCGGGGAGCGGATTGCGGCTGAGGATCGTCGCGAGGGCACGATCCGGTTCGCCGGCGGCAATCCAGCGGGCGTACTCCGCGACGTCCTGGTGGACGGCGCAGGCAGCCGAGCACGGCGCCTCGATGCAGTCGAAGGGTGCAAGCTCGGTCTCGACCTTCGGCAACCCGTGGGGGAAGAACGCCTTGGCGTACCTCTCGGAGGTCACGGCTTCGCCAGCGATCTCCTTCAAGCGGGCGTCTCGATCGCCAGTGAAGGTGACGAGGTCGTTCGCCCCGGCCGCTGCCATCTCCGCTTCGATCGACTCGACGAACTGGCGGAGTCTCCCATAGCCTCCCGGCTTCAGGAGATCGGAGGCAACGGTGATCGGCTTCGCCCCGGCGGCGAGGAGTCCGGCCACGTTCAACGCGTCCGCGCCGGCCGAGTACGAGACGGCGAGGTCCCCGTCGAACGCCTCTCGCAGGCGGTCGAACAGGGTCACCGTCACCGGGTACAGGGCCCGGCCGGACATGTACATCTCGTCGCCCGGCAGGATGCCGCGATGGTTCGCCATCGCAAGCGTGTTGGAGAGCTTCACCGCGAACGTCAGCCCCTTCTCGGCGGCGAGAACCTTGAGCGACCGGATCAGCGCCAGGGCGCGATCGTAGCGGAGGTCATGGTCGAAGACGGCATCGGGGATCTCGATCTCCTCGAATCCGAGGCGCTCGTGGAGGATCCGGAGGACGTCCTCCTTGCCGAGGAGGGTCGGGTTGAGCTTGACGGTCGTATGGAGGCTCCGCTCCTCGAGGAGGTACCGTGCGATCTTCTCGATCTCGTCCGGTGGGCATCCGTGCATCGTCGAGAGGGTGACGCTGTTCGTCAGCCGATCCGGGAACTCGATTCCGGCGAACTCCGGGAACCGGCTCAGGCGCTCGCGAATGGCGTCGAGCTCCTCGGACGCATCTTCTAGTTTCCGCATGAACGCCTGCATCGGGTCCGAGAGGATCCCCTCCAGGTTGTAGCCGACGCTCATGTTGAAGATCGTCCCGAACGGCGTCGCATCCTCGAACTCCAGGAGCCGCCGGAGGACGAAGAGGAGTGCCCACGCCTTCGTGTACTCGCTCACGGACTGGCCAAGGTGCAGCTCCTGAGACCATTCGACGTTGTACCCCTCGTCGGCAAGATCGATGCACGGGCGGGGGATGTCGAGCTCGTCCATCACCTGGACGGTCTTGAGTTCGATGAAGCGGCCGCCGCAGAGCCACGCGGCGACGATGTTCTGCGCCAGCTGCGTATGGGGGCCTGCGGCGGGGCCGATCGGCGTGGTCAGGTGCGAGCCGTACAGGTCGGTGGCGCACGCCGGATCCCGGTCGGGACGGTAGAACTGCGACTCCGGGATCCCGAAGATCGAGCCGGAGTGCCGGTACTCCCGGAGGATCCAGTCGAGGAGTACGTCAAACGGAAGGGGATGCATCTGATCGCTCATCGAATGGGCCTCCTCTACTCGATCCGGTCCCACAGGGCCTTCGCCTCTTCCCGTGCTTGCGCGTAGATCGTCGCCTCGTCGAGGTCGACGAACCGACCGTCTCTCAGGACCTCGCGGCCGCCGACGATCAGCCCGGAGACGCGCCACGTGTGAACGGCCGCTCCGAACAGCAGATGCCCGAGGACATTCTCGGCGGTCAGCGGGGTCGGTGGCGTGTAGTCGATGATCGCCAGATCCGCAGGACCGCCGGCCTCGAGCCGCCCGAAGGAGCCGCCAAGGAGCCGCTGCGCGATCGCCGGGTTCCCGCGGAACAGCAGCGCATCGAGCTGCGGGAAAGAGCCGACGAGCGGGTCATGCCGCGTGTGCTTCTGCAGGGTCCCGGCGGTGAACACCTCAGCGAGTAGATTGCATCCGAGCCCGTCGGTACCCAGTCCGGTCAGGACGTCTCTTCCGAGGAAGCCGGCGAGGTCGAATGACCCGACAGCGTTGTTCATGTTCGAGCGCGGATTGTGGACGACGATCGCGTTTCTCTCGGCGATCAGGTCCTTCTCCGCCTCACTGACGTGGAGACAGTGCGCCAGAACGGTCTCTGGACGGAGGAGGCCGAACCGATCGAGCCGCTCCGCGATGCGAAGGCCATGCGCAGCCTCGCAGGCGGTCTCGTCCTCGGGTCCTTCGGCGACGTGGATGTGCACGCCGACCCCGTCGGGGAGACGCGATGCGACCGCATCGAGCGACGCGTCCGACAGGGTGAACGAGGCGTGCAGGCCGAACTGGGCCGCCGCACGGGAACCCTCGTCCGAACAGGATTCGAGGAACCGGAGGTTCTCCTCGACGCCTTCGTCGCGGAGCTTCTCCCCATCGCGGTCGGTCAGCTCGTAGCAGAAGACGCCGCGAAGGCCGACGTCGTCACAGACGGCAGCGCGCACTGCATCGAGGGACCCTGGAATCGCGTTCGGACTGGCATGGTGATCGATCAGCGTGGTGACGCCGCATCGTGCGGCTTCCATCCCGCCGACGAGGGCGCTCGACCGCACCGAGGGGGGATCGAGGGCCTTGTCGAGGCGCCACCAGAGCTGCTCGAGAATCTGCGTGAACGTCGTCGGAGCGAACCCGGGAATCGCCATGCCGCGTGCCAGACTGCTGTAGAGGTGAGTGTGGGCGTTGATCAGTCCTGGGATGGCAAGGCGTCCTTCCCCGTCGATCCGCTCGGCCGTCGGATCGAGGTCCGGTGCCGATTCCCTGGGGCCGAGGATGGCGGAGATCCGGTCCCCGTCGATGAGGATCGTCGCGCCCTCCATCAGGGTGTCGACGCCGTTCCATACCGTGATGCGCTCGAGGATCCGCTTCATGGGACAGCTCCTTTGCGTGTCCGGCGCCGTTGGTCCGTCCTGCGCCGATCCTGTAGGATAGCCCCTGTCGGACTGTCAGACAACTTGTCGGATCGCCCGCAGGAGCTGGGTTAGCGGCATCCGCGGTGCCTCCAGGAAGGCAGAAGCCGGAGGCGGGAAAGCCGTTGTCGCGACGCCCGGTTTCGCGGGGGCCCGGTTGGTTGGGCCTTCGGATTCGAGCGATAATCGCTCGCGAAGGGAGGGATGTCGGCTTGCATCACCAGATGGAATCGATCGAACGCCCCACGTCATTGCAGGGGGCGTGGGATCGGAAGGCCGAAGGGAAAGAGGCCGTCCGTTTCCTTGGAGGGGGGATCGATCTGCAATTGTACTCGCCCGCAACGGTCCGGACGTTGGTCGACCTGAGTGGGCTCGGTCTCGCCTTCATCCAACGCGAGGAAGGCCTGGTCCTCGGGGCGACGACGACGATGACCGAGGCGATCGAGTCGGATGAGGTCGGGGAGTACGCGGACGGTTTCCTGCGTGAAATCCTACGGCAGGTCGCCTCGCCGCTGCAGCGGAACCTCGCTACGTTCGGCGGGACCCTCGGCAGCGCACACCCGTGGTCGGACGTGATCCCGGCGTTTCTTGTCCTGGATGCGGAGTTGACCCTGTTCCGCGGATCGGAGGAGACGGTACGCGTGGAGGAGTACTACGCCCAGCGTGAAGCGTACGCCGGAGGGCTGATCACGAAGGTCCGCCTCCCTGCACTCCCAGGAAACGGCCGATGCGCCTTCGAGACGTTCACTCGAACGGCGTTCGACGTGGCGATGCTCAACGTCGCTTGCTGTGGGGCGATCGCCGACGGTCGCTGGGAGGACGTCCGGATCGCCGTCGGTGGGACGCCGGCGCTGGCGACGCGGCTGCGTTCGGTGGAGACGGGACTCGTCGGAGCAGAGGTCACCGAGACGTCGCTTGGGGAGGCCTCCGCGGCGTGTTCCGAGGCGATCGAGGCGAGGGACGACCTTCGAGCGACCGGCGCGTACCGTCGGACGCTCGCACGGCAGCTGGTCCATCGCGCCCTCCTCGACGTCGCAGGGCTGAAGAAGGGAGACGGCGCATGATGATCACGGTCTCCATCAACGGAGCGTCGAAGCGCTGGTCGATTCGTACGGGCGAGACCCTTCTCAGCGTTCTGCGTCGCGAGGGGTACCTGAGCGTGAAGTGCGGCTGTGGGACGGGGGACTGCGGTGCGTGCACCGTCCTCTACAACGGTCGTGCGGTGAACTCTTGCCTGCTGCTCGCTGCGAAGGCGGATGGCGCGGAGGTTCGGACCGTCGAGGGCTTGGCCGCCGGAGACCGGTTGCACCCGATCCAGGAAGCCTTCATCGACGAAGGGGCGGTCCAGTGCGGCTACTGCACCCCCGGCGCGGTCCTGAGCGCGTTCGATCTCCTCTCTCGGAACCCTTCGCCGACCGAAGGGGAGATCCGAGAGGCTCTCTCGGGGAATCTCTGCCGATGTACGGGATACGTGAAGCAGGTTCGAGCGGTTCAGGCGGCGGCGGAGCGGATGAGGAGCGATGGCGATGCCTGAGGATCGAGACTACGCAGTCGTCGGGAAGAACGAACGCAAGGTCGACGGCGTCGGGTTGGTGACGGGGCGGCCGAAGTTCGTCGCGGACCTCGTGCTGCCGGAGACGCTCCACGTGAAGATCCTCGGGAGCCCCCTCGCCCACGCACGGATCGTCGATATCGATGTCAGCGAGGCGGAGGCGATGGAGGGTGTGGTCTGCGTCCTGACCCACACCAACACGCCGCCGACGCGGCACACGACAGCGGGACAGGGGTATCCGGAGCCGTCGCCCTACGATGCGAGGATGTTCGACCCGAAGCTTCGCTTCGTTGGGGATCGGGTCGCCGCGGTAGCGGCGGAGACCGAGTCGATTGCGAATGAGGCGTTGAAGAGGATCCGTGTCGAGTACGACGAGCTCCCCACCGTCCTTTCGATCGACGAGGCGATCCGCGACGGTGCGCCCGTCGTTCACGACGAGAAGGACTCGACGGGGATCTACGACGCGGCGAAGAACACCGTCGCCGACGTTGACATCGACGTGGGCGATGTGGCGGTGGGGTTCGAGGCGTCGGACGTCGTCGTCGAGACGACTTGCGAGACGCAGTACGCGCAGCACACGCCGATCGAACCGCACGTCGTCCTCGCTTACCTCGACTCCGATGAGCGACTGGTCCTGCGGACGAGCACTCAGGTTCCGTTTCACGTTCGACGGATCGTCGCGCAGACGCTCGGACTTCCGCTCCGGCGCATCCGGGTGATCAAGCCGAGAATCGGCGGGGGCTTCGGCACGAAGCAGGAAGTCCTCCTCGAAGACATCGCCGGACTGGTGACGCTGCGGACCGGGCGACCGGCCCTCATGGCGCTGACGCGGGCCGAGGAGTTCATCGCTGCACGAACGCGCCACCCGATGCGGGTGCGTGTCAAACTCGGCGCCAAGTCGGACGGCACGCTCCACGCGATCGAGATGGAGGCCCTGTCGAACACGGGCGCCTACGGAGCCCATGGGCTGACGGTCCTGGCGAACACCGGGTCGAAGACGCTCCCGCTGTACAACAAGGCGCCGAACGCCCACTTCTTCGGACAGGCCGTCTACACCAATCTCCCGGTTCCGGGAGCCTATCGCGGGTACGGGGCGACGCAGGGGTACTTCCCGCTGGAGACGGCGATGGACGAGTTGGCGGAGCGTTTGTCGGTCGATCCGATCGAGCTTCGCCTGAAGAACCACATCCGCGTCGGCGAGACTTCGCCGATCTTCGAGAAACTCGGCGAGGGACGCGAGGGGGTGTCGCAGACGGTGAAGAGCTGCGAACTCGCCCGCTGTATCGAGCTTGGAGCGGAGCGGATCGGCTGGGCGGAGAAGCGGGGGAAGCGGAGACCAGACGGACCGTGGGTTCACGGCGTCGGGATGTCGATCATGATGCAGGGGTCTGGGATCCCGGAGATCGACATGGCGGCGGCGACGATCAAGATGAACGAGGATGGTTCGTTCAACCTGTTGATCGGGGCGACGGACATCGGTACCGGGTCGGACACGATCCTGGCGCAGATGGCGGCCGAAGTCCTCGGCGTCCCGCTCGACCGGATGATCGTGACGTCGTCCGACACGGACATCACGCCGTTCGACGTCGGCGCCTACGCGTCTTCGACGACCTACGTGTCCGGAACCGCCGTCGTCGACGCCGCGAAGAAGGTGAGGGCGCAGATCCTCGAGGTCGCCGGTCCGCTTCTCGATGCGGATCCGGGCGAACTCTCGTTGGAGAACGCGGCGGTCGTCGCACCCGACGGAAGCCACGTCGGTCTCGACCGGGTCTGCCAGCGGGCGATGTACGAGGCGGGGCAGTTCCAGATCGGCGCCACGGCGTCGTTCGTCCCCTCGGAGTCGCCGCCGCCCTTCCTCGCAAACTTCGTCGAGCTGGCGGTCGATACCGAGACCGGAAGGGTGAAGTTGCTGCACTACGTCTCCGCGGTCGACTGCGGCGTCGCGATTCACCCGAAGCTCGCCGAGGGGCAGATGGAGGGCTCGATTGCCAACGGGATCGGCTACGCCCTCACCGAGGAGATGCTGATCAGCTCGCGGGGCCGCGTCCGGAACCCGTCCTTCTTCGATTACAAGATCCCTGGGGCTCTCGATCTCCCTCCGATCGACGTCATCCTCGTCGACTCGTTCGAGCCGACCGGGCCGATGGGAGCGAAGTCGGTCGGGGAGATCGGAATCAACGGACCGATCCCCACGATTGCCAATGCGATCTACGACGCCGTCGGCGTCCGATTGCGTGAAACGCCGTTCACGCCCGAGCGCGTGCTCGCGGCGATCCGAGCCGCCTGAGCGCAGGCGGGTCTCGTCGGTTCGTCAGTCGACGGGGCCCAGGCTCGGAAAAGGAAAGGAGAACGATGAAGGTCTTGGTGGTGACGAGCAGCCCGAACGAAGAGGGCCTGACCGCCGCCTGTGGCGAATCGGCGCGGCAAGGGGTCGTTGATGGCAGAAGCCCCGCCCGTGTCGTCAACCTGAATGGCTTCAAGATCGAACGTTGTGCCGTTTGCGGTGACGGATGGGGGATCTGCCGGTCGGAGCATCGCTGCTCGGTCGGCGACGACTTCGCCAAGCTGAAGGAGATGTTCGATCAGGCGGAGGGATTCGTCTGGGTCACACCGGTCTACTTCGGCGAGCCGAGCGAATCGTTCAAGGCGTTCTTCGATCGGCTTCGACGGTGCGAAGCGACGAAGCAGGAGCGGAAGCGAGGTGCCTTGTTCGACAAGCCGGTCGTCTGCATCGCGGCGGCGGGAGGTTCCGGGAACGGGGCCGTCGCCTGCCTGGGGCAGATGGAGCGACTCGTCAAGCAGCTGGGCGCAATCGGCGCTGACTACATCCCGATAACGAAGCGATCGCGCGAATACCAGCTAGAGACGATCCACGACGCGCTGGTCAGCATGTGCACCTACCAGCCGGCGGAGAAGACGGAGATGCCGATTTCGGCGAGGAAGCGACGCCGGCCTCCGCGGCGAAGAGGCCGCCGGCCGCGTCCGAAGGAGTCACGAACCGCATAGCTTCCTTGGGTAGACAAGGAGCAGCGGCGCGCCCGTCGGGGAGTTCATCTCGCCCGACGGGCGCACCTGTTCTACAGCTTGTAGATCCCGGAGTACTTCTCGGAGATGTATCGGACCAGATGCTCTGGATCGAGGGGCGAGCCCGTGATCCGTTCGATCAGCTCCGCCGGTTCGAAGATCGCGCCCAAGCTGTGGACCTCCTTGCGGAGCCACGCGAGGAGCGGCTCGAAGTCACCGGCTGCGATCTGGTCGTCGAGTGCGGGAATCGCCTGACGCAAGGTCGTCAGCATCTGTGCGGCGTACAGATTCCCGAGCATGTACGACGGGAAGTAGCCGAACATGCCCATCGACCAATGGACGTCCTGCAGGACGCCTTCGGCGTCGTTCGCCGGGACGATCCCCAGATACCGCTCCATCGTCTCGTTCCAGATCCGCGGAAGGTCGGAGACGGCGATCGAGCCGTCGAGGAGCCCCATCTCGAGCTCGAACCGAAGCATGATGTGGAAGTTGTAGGTTACCTCGTCCGCTTCGACGCGGATCATCGACGGGTTGACGATGTTCGCCGCCCCGTGCAGCGCGTCGACGCTCGTGCCGGCGAACTGCGGGAAGAACTCGGCGAGGATCGGCTGGAAGTGAACCCAGAACGGGCGGCTCCGTCCGATCTGGTTCTCGATCATCCGGGACTGCGACTCGTGGATGCCGTTCGACGAACCGCGCGAGAGCTGCAACCAGACGAGTTCTTCGCCCATTCCCTGGTTGTATAGGGCGTGGCCGCCTTCGTGGAGGGCCGCATAGAGTCCGGGCCCGAGATGCTCCTCGAGGTAGCGATTGGTGACCCGTACGTCGCCGAACCCGATCGTCGTGGTGAACGGGTGGGCGACATCATCGAGCGCGCCGGCGTCGAAGTCGTAGAGGACGATCTCGAGAGCTCGACGGGCGAGCCGTCTCTGGGTCTCGAGATCGAAAGCACCGATGAGCGGCGCCGGGTCCGGGGCGGTCCCTTCGGTCATCAGCCGTTCGAGAAACGGGACGAGTTGCTCGCGAAGCGGCTTGATGATGTCGTGCAGACGGGCGCTGGTCATCCCCGGTTCGAAGTCCTCGAGGAGGGCGTCGTACGGATGATCCTCGTAGCCGATGTAGTCGGCGAGACGCCGCGCGAACCCGACCATCTTCTCCAGGTGCGGCTCGAAGCGGCTGAAGTCGGAGGTCCGCCTCGCCTCGGTCCACGCCGCCTGCGACTGGGATCGCGCGACGGTGACCTCTTCGACGAAGGAAGGCGGCACGGCCTTTCGGCGCCGGTAGTTCTTCCCGACGCGGTGAACGCTGGCCCGCTCCGCTTCCGACAGGTCGTCCTGCCCCTCCAGCTTCTCGATGAGGCCCCCGAGTTCATCGCTGACCATTCGCTCGAAGGCCATCTTCGCCAGCGCGCCGGAAACCTGCGAGCGGAAGGCGATTCCCCTCTTGGGCATGTGAGTCTGCTGATCCCAGTTCAGAAGCGCCTGAACCGAACCGAGCTTCACCGATAGGGCAAGGTAGTCTTTGTACGCTGCGAGTGTCTCCAACGGATTCCCCTTTCGCGATCTGCTGCCGCTTCGACGAGTTTCG
>Ga0180430_10005039_pt1 | contig 11038 bp, 5 predicted proteins | sample SS_ome_9_FD_132999 | JGI IMG/M metagenome (GOLD analysis project Ga0180430, IMG submission 132999) | Hypersaline lake sediment archaeal communities from the Salton Sea, California, USA - SS_1_S_2 metaG | ecosystem: Environmental > Aquatic > Non-marine Saline and Alkaline > Hypersaline > Sediment... | reverse complement strand
CATTGATGATCGTGCTGCCCCTAGGTTGCCAACCATCTTCGTCTCCTCCGAGTGGGTCTGAAAAAATAACGCCGGAACCGGCTGCCGAGGGGGCCAAAGAAGCGATACCGCCTTCTCAGGCAGCTTCTCAAGCATCCGAGGAACCGAAGGAGGAAGAATCGGCCACCCAACCGCCCTCGGACTCTGCCGAAGAGAAAACTGCCACCAGCGGCGACTTACCCAAGGTTCCCCTGGGTCTGCCCCCGGTTCCGGTTCCCGAGGATAACCCCATGACGCCCGAAAAAGTCGCCCTGGGCAAAATGCTTTATTTCGATACACGCCTCAGCAAGGACGGAACCATTTCCTGTGCGACGTGTCACGATCCGGAAATGGCCTGGGCCGAACGTCGCCCGACCAGCGAAGGCGTCGGCCATCAGGTGGGAGAACGGAACTCTCCGACGGTACTTAATTCTGCCTATGCCAAGGCCCAATTCTGGGATGGCCGGGCGGCCACGCTGGAAGAGCAAGCCCTGGGCCCGATCGAGAATCCGATTGAGATGGGTCAAAAAATGGCAGTTCTGGTTACCAACCTGGAAGACATCCCGGAATACAAGGAGTCTTTTAAGAAGGTTTTTGGAACCGGGGTAACGAAGCAGGGCATTGCCAAAGCCATTGCCGCCTTCGAGCGGACGGTACTGACCGGCAACTCACCCTACGACCAGTATCAGGCCGGCAAGAAGGACGCCATGACCGAAGCCCAGATCCGGGGCATGGAACTGTTTGAAGAGGTCGGCTGCGCGACCTGCCACACGCCGCCGCTTTTTAGCAATTATCGCTATTACAACGCGGGAGTGGGCATGGACAAGGAAAATCCCGACGAGGGGCGCAAAATCGTGACCGGCAAGGATCGCGACTTGGGCAAATTCCGCACGCCCCCGTTGCGGGAAGTCGCCGGCACGGCCCCCTACTTCCACGACGGCAGCGCGGAAACCCTCGAAGAAGCCGTGGCCCTGATGGCCCAAGGCGGCAAGGACAATCCCAATCTATCGGCCATGCTCAAAGCCCTTCGCGAACAAGACATCTCCGACGAAGACCAAAAGGACCTGGTCGAGTTCCTCAAGGCCCTTTCGGGAGATTATCCCCGCAAGGACGGCTGAATCTCTTGGAAACGACAACAAAACACCCCGCGCGAGGCGTGTTTTGTTGCCCATCCCTGTCCCGTCAAACAAAAAGCTCCGAAGAATCGGAGAGTGAAGGCGCTACATACCCGGCAGCCTGGTGCTCTTGCTCGGCATCGATGATGGCTTTCAGATCGGCAAGAACCTCTTCCGGAATCGGGCGATAAGCCATCGCGGTAGAGGAAAAAGATTTCCTGAAGATCCGCCGATACGCGCGCGGATGCAAGCTCCGTAAGGTGTGGAAATCGAGGGCCAGCGCGACGGCCGGATGGTCGCAAACCGTGGCGTATGTTTTCTTTTCACCACATAGCTGGAAACCGAGATATCCCTGGTAGAAACCGGCGTGCCGCGGGTGCACCGCGATGACAACCTGGTCGATGCCGCGATGTCGAGCGCATTGCAGGATGAAACTCATCGCTCGAAACATGAGGGAAAATTCCCTACTCTCCGAAAATGCCCTGCGGCGGTCCGCGAGGCACGAGACCTCGGCAAGTCGCAATCCGCGCCGGCGTCGTTCCTCGACCTCCGCTTGATAGATGGTTTCCATGGGCAGACCCATCTCGCCATCGCGCACCAAAGTCATGGTGTGGGCAATTTCGTCGTTGACCGTGGCAATGACAATCTCGGTCGTGGGCAAGACATGGTAGGGAGTCGCGCGCATCCGATACGGAGAAGGTTTGCTAAGCCCGGCACGGACGTAGGCATGGTAAACCAACCGCAATGCCTCTTCAATCTCGGACCGGGTTGACGCAAGCTTGATTTACGTACGTTGTTCGTTACAGAGAAGCCCCTCGCGCGGACCGTTAGCACACAACATACGATCGTCCGTTTTGATTTACCTGGAACCTTGAATCACCACGGGGATAAGCGTGGAATCGACAATGAGGCTAGCCCGAAAGCCTCATGGGGAGGAGTTCGGCATGAATGAATTCACGCCTTCAAAAACCCCGGAATAATCCAACATCATGTGAAAAGGATGGACCGAAGTTCCTTGAAACCAAACCATGGATGACGATTTGGGTCAAACATTCAAGGTTCCCAGGGGAAATTATTCATTCGCGTCTTCTCGCGCGAGGCGCGACTCCACCAATTTTCACAATTGTAAGGCACCCTGTCATGCTACCAGCATGGAACCACGCGCGGTTTCCCCAAAGGATGCAAGGTTGAAAAGGCACATATCAAGTATACATCATAGGGCATGATCACCATGGCATTTATGGCTTTATCCGGCCCGTGGCTGTCTCGCGCGTGTACCTTCACTCCCTTTATCGGTTCCGACGAAGCATGATGCCACGCGAACCGCGTAAATGCACGAAAACGGACAACTACCAAGGGAATACTGGCTGATTCGTGTGTCATCGCCTGGTATCCAAAAAAGCACTCTGCTCCACCGACGGGTTTTGGTAATGCTCTTACCATCACGTTCCCGTTCCTTGAGAAGCAGGACACCTTCTCGGGCTGATTGGTATTGTCTGGAGATCTGGAGCTATCGTCGGTAGGACGGCTGGCCTCAATCTTTGAAATACGCGACCAAGGGCCGTTTTCGGAAGGGCCTTTTGTTGCGCGCCGCGCGATACGCATTTATCCCGCCAGAGGACCGATGTGGGCTTTTTTCTAATTTCGGGAGTGCTCTGTCCGTTGGCAAGAAATGAAGGGGAATTCTGTGACATTTTGAGTTCGGTCATCCTTCCACTAGAAGACCACCCATTTTGTTATAAATTTACCCCCAATGTTTAGTATTCTGACTGCGCCACTCTGGCGGGGTTGCACTGCCTCCAGAGGTCGGGATGCAAAAGGATGACTAAAAAATCTGGTTCCATTTGTCAGGAATGGGGCCTCAACGGCCTATTAGATAATAGTGTCTTCACTGTAGCCAATCTATGATGATTTCCGAAGCTTCCATGGCCGATTTATTAATCCCTGACAGACTTTGGGAACGGATTTCGCCTTTGTTGGACGAGGGGGAGGTTGCCCCACAGGTGGGCCGACCGCGAATTCCTGATCGAGATGTACTCCGGGGGATCCTTTTCGTGCTTCGAACCGAATGTGCCTGGGAGGCAATCCCCAAGGAACTGAAGAGTGGAAGCAGCATGACGTGTTGGCGCCGCCTTCAGGAATGGCAACAGACGGGTGTCTGGAAAAAGATCCTTCGAATCCTGGACGACGATTTTGAGGAGACGGATAGCGTCAACTTGTCGCGCAAAGGAGGCGTGGCCAGAGCACTACGGAACACAAATCCCCGCCAGAATCGCGGTAGAAAATCACGCCTGAGAAGATCAACTTTGGGGCGTTAACTTGTGCATGTTTAGATATTTAAACAACACCTCGCACGGTAGAAGATGCTGCAGGGGGCATGAGAAGCTAACCAAAAATACGTGCTCTAGCCCCCGCTTTTGCATGATTCGTCATCGCTTGCCGCGGAATTCGCAGCAAGTCCGAGATAACGCACAAGCTTCACATGGATTCGGTGAGTAAGCTGCCACACGTTTGTCTGAGAGAAGAAAGTTTTGCTCCCTCCGACGAAAGAGTCGTTGCCATCGATCAGGAGGTGCTCGCTGGCAAATTCGCGTTCCCGTGGAGTCAGAGTGTCCATGAATTCACTAAGACAGGCTTCGACAGCCATTTGGGAAGACGTATCCGCGGCGCCACTGGTCGCGGCAGCCAACTCCCGCTTTCGTCTCCGTACCTCGGAGCGAAAGTGGCGGCACATAAGATCCTTAGCCACCGCGCGGATGAAAGTAATGAGGCGGACCTGACGCTTGGGGGTGTATTGCATCAGCAACTCGCCGTCGTTCTTCACTAGGGCATACCAAACTTGCGCAGCCAGTTCGTCGACCAAATTGGGATCGCTTTGTTTCGCGCCAAGTGCGGAGCGAATAAAACGACAAAGCGGAGGATGACACTTTTCGTACATTTCTTCCCAGCCCGCGACCTCACCCGCGATACAGCGCTTGACCAGCGCCAGATCTGCCCGTACATCTAGCTCGGATGAACCCTGGTCCCGAGCTAATTCGGTGATCGTGTGCATGGGTTTCATAGGTTGCACCGGTACTTTCTCTCGGCGGCCATTATCGTCTTGCTTCAGAAGCATGGCCCCACCTTCGAAACATCCCAGAATAAAAACCGCGGCCCATGTGCATCCCCTGAAAAGGTGCTCGTTCGGGAAAATACACAAAGTTCAGTAACACGGATTGTCCCATCAACTCCCATATACCTCCCTGAATGCCTAATTGAACACTGATGCTCCTGGGTACCGCCTCAGCGACACAATACAGCTATTGGAACAACTGGATTGTCCCGTGTCAAATCTCTTTTCATAAAATGGGCATACTGACTACAAGTGCGGCTGTACATCCAGACATTGGGGCGCGCAGGCCTATCCTGCCAAAAATCAAAGTGTTCTGTCCACGACACTCCTTAAAAACCCACCAGAAAAAGGGAGCCCCTCATGGAATGCTCACAACAGAAAACGCGACATTATTCGAGTTTGTAACCCCCGAGCAGTCCATCGCTTACGTTATTCCGTCCGCTGGTCGACGTACAAATTCCGCAGGGGAATAATAAAAATCTTGCCATTTCTGCTTGACTAACTTCCCTTCCACACCAATACCCCCCCAGTTTTTCATGACCAGGTAATCCCCCCAACAGCGTGTCTTTTTTTGGGTCGGTGTTCTGAACCGACCAGTTCGCTTCCATGCCGCAACCCTAGCCCAGGAAAAGCGGCCAACAGGCTCGCATGCTAGGAGATGAGGCACTAACCGGAACAAGCCATTACCTTTAGCCCCTTTGATTATGTCGTAGGGATTGGTGTAGGCAATACAACGCTTGGCAAAAAAAACCGCTTTTTCTAACAAAATTATCGGCCGGATTATTGACAGAGCTGTGTGAGTCTGTTTAATATAGCTTCTTATTCGTGGAGCGTACCGCTTCGTGGAGCGTACCGCCGCTGGTTTGATAACACGCGGACGAACGTGAAAGTTATACGGCTTTTTTCTCGGAAACCGCGAAATCAAATGGACTAAGCCGCAACGGAAACGAAGTTTGTCGCCTAGCTTGCGCAGGCGGCGACGGACTTGGTTGAAAAACGGCTATACAGCACGGATGCCCAAAACATGGTTGCTGACGGCTGAGGGAGTGCTAAGTCTTTCTTTACTGGGCAAGTGCGCCTGAGGCCATGTCAATTCAAGCAGGAAATGCGGGCCCCGCCACGGAATGTATGGCAAAACGGCAAAGGGATATCAACACCCGATGGGCACGGAGTGTGCGCAGCCAGAGCCAAATAATAACCGTGGCACTTCTAGCACGATCCTCTCGCACATGGATAGCTGTGTAGCCACAGATACTTCCGGCACAAATACTTAGGGCATGGCAATCATGCGTGTGTCGGTATTTCTAAAGTTGGGCCCAAGACGCACGATTCGGGCGACTGCCTGGCATCACGAATGCGAAATCCGACCCTCAACCCAACCATAAAACAAGTGACCCCCACCCTATTCGCTAGAAAAACAGAACCGCAGTCCCATGCGCACGACGTCGGTCTGGACAATGCAGTTGGCGCGAGAATGGGTACCCTCAATCGGGTTATTGTTGTGGCGATCACCATTATCCTGGGAGCGCTCTTTGGGTGGGCGTATTGGCCGACCATCATTGAACTTACCGAGGCTTGGGACCGGCTCCCCGACTACTCGCACGGTTACCTGGTCGCACCCCTTGCCGTGTTCTTTCTTTGGGCCCGCCGCGATCGTTTTCCGGCAACACCTGGCAGGGCGAGATGGGCAGGGGCGTTGTTGATCGTTGGGAGTATCTGCATTCGCTATATCGGAGCGAAGTATTATCTGGGAGGCGTGGATGGCTGGTCGATCCTTTTCTGGGTAGCCGGCGTGGTCCTATTGTTCGGGGGGCATCGGGTGCTGATGTGGGCCGCTCCCTCGATTGTCTTTCTCCTTTTCATGGTCCCCCTTCCCTACAGTGCGGAGCGAATGTTCAGCTTACCGCTTCAGAAGCTGGCAACGTGGATTAGCTGTTGGACTCTGCAGTTCCTGGGCCAACCGGCTATTGCCCAGGGAAATACCATTTTGCTGGGAGACTATACCTTGGAAGTCGCTGAGGCCTGCTCCGGGTTGCGAATTTTCATGGGAATCCTCGCATTGGCTTTCGCGTATCTGGTGATCGTGCGGGGCCCCTGGTGGCAGAAAATGATTCTGGCCGCAAGCACCCTGCCTGTCGCGCTGGTGGCCAACGCAGCACGGATTGTCGTGACTGGTTTGTTGTATCAGTGGGTTTCGGGGGGGGCGGCCGAAAAATTCAGTCACGACATGGCCGGCTGGATCATGATTCCGTTTGCCGCTCTCTTGTTCGCGATGGTACTATGGTATGTGCGTAGCCTCCTGCAAGAGGTGGAGGTCCTCGACGTCCGAAGCCTGGTCCTTGGGGATGCAGATCAGCACTACTCGCGCTCTAAAGCGGGGTCACAGCCCACGGAACTTGACACCGACAAAAAATGCGGGGGGGTAAGCCATGTCTGAAACGCAAAGAAGGCAATTTTCCAACACGGAATCCGAAGTCCCTGCTCAGCCTGCAACGGGTCGCTCCTCGGGCTCTCGAAGCCTCAAGGTTGCCGCCCGAGAACCGGAATCGGCAATTACGCCAGCGATGGTCTTCAACGCCCTGCGGTTTTGGTGGAAGTGGACGGTGCCCACAGCGGTTCTCCTGGCCCTAGGGGCGGGCGCAGTCGTTTTCTGGACCTTCGAACCGAAATATGAGGCGGTGGCCCTCCTGCAGATTCGCGACACAACCCCCTTCTTGGCTTTCGCGCCGGAGCGGGAAGAACGAGGGTCCGAGAAGCGTTTTGTCAGGACGCAAATTGAGCTATTGCGAAGCCAACTTGTGCTTGGTCCGGCGCTGGCCAGTTCGAAAATCCGTCTCATCCCAGAGATCGTGGACGAGAAGGACCGTATCCGCGCGTTGGCCGAATACGTGAAGGTCAGCTCCCTGGGGGATTCCGAGCTGTACCGCGTCGCCGTGGCAAGCAGCGATCCTCAGGCCGCTACCGCCACTGTCAATGCCGTGGTTGGCGCTTACCTGCAGTTGCATGACCAGGATGAAGCGTCTCGCCAACAAGAAGTGATCAAACTTCTCGATGAAGAGACCGCCAATCGACGGATGCAGGTTCAACGCGCGCGGAAGAAGCTCCTTGAATCGGTTGGGAATGCCGGTCTGAGTGGTGCAGCGTTATTGACCGAGAACGGTCCCCATCTTACCCGGCACCCCATCGCCGATCTGCGTGAACGCCTCACCGCGGCCGAAGTGGAAAAAGAGGTAACGGCGGCCCGGCTCGAAGCCGCGCGAAAACTCGTGCCCACCGATGTGGAAGTTCCTGCTTCCCTCGTTGCCGAGGAGGTTGAACGGGATCCGGAAGTCGGGCGCCTTATCAAACAATTGAACGATCTACGTGGGCGCCGGCACGAGACGGCTCTCCTGGTAGCCAACCCAGCCCGGGACGCGAGCTGTATTCGGCTTGACGAGGACATCCGCCATACAGAGCAGACTCTGAATACCTACCGCCAACAACTTCGCCAGAAAGCAAAATTCGCCATTCGTGACCGCCTGCACAATGAGCGGCAAGGCGCCATCGCCAATCTCGCCAATGAACTGCAAAGCCTTGAGAAAATGGTCGATGTCCTCTCAACGGAATACAAGAATCAGCTCGCGGAGTTCCAGGGGAATACGGGTGAAAGCCTGGAAAATCATTTTCAGATGGCGGAGCTGGCCCGCGCCGAAGAAGTCTTGGACCGGATTTCCAGCCGCGCCATCGCCTTGCTGACGGAGCGACGAGCACCGGAACGGATTCACCTCCGCCACGAAGCACGCGAACCGAGCGAACCGGTTGAGGCCGTGCCGATCAAGAAAATGGTTGCCGTCATGGGTGTCGCGTTTCTCCTCCCATTCGCGATTCCCGTCTTCTGGGAGCGTCTGGCGCGGCGCATCTCGGATCCCGAAAATCTCCAGAAAAACACCCGCATGGATGTTGTGGGTGAAATCTCCCACCTGCCGGTTACCCGTATTGGCGGCTCACAAGAAAAGGTCCAAACCGCCGTGCTCCTGTTCGAGGAGAGTGTCGACGCTCTGCGAACAAACCTCGTTCTCTCGCCCAAGGTGGGCGAGCTACGAATCCTGGCGGTCACCAGCGCCGTTAATAGTGAAGGCAAGACCAGCGTGGCCACCCAATTGTCCCGTAGTATTGGGCGAGCCAACCGTACGCCGGTCCTGCTGATCGACGGCGACCTGCGTTCTCCCGACCTGCACGATATTTTCGACACACCGCTCGAGCCCGGTCTGGCGGAGGTACTTGCCGGCGAATGCCCGTTTGGCAATGCCGTCCATGAGCTGGCAGACCCCTATGTCCGGCTCATGCCAGCCGGGGTGCCCAGTGAAAACATCCATGCCCTTTTCGCCAACGGTCACTTCCACCAGTTTCTGGACGAGGCCAACCAGCACTATCGAACCGTCGTTATTGACACGCCACCCGTCCTGGCCGCTAGCGAAGCCCTGATCATGGCCGCGGCCGCCGATGGGGTATTGGTTTGTGCCATGCAAAATATCAGCCGCGCCGACCAAGTCAAGAAAGCTTGCGCACGGTTGTCGGGCGCCGGGGTACGCTCTCTCGGCACGGTCCTCAACGGCGTTCCGTGTCGCCAATACGCTTCGCGCAATGGGTATTACGCCTACGCCGGTCCCGGCAAAAATGAAAGATGATCAAAACGCGTAAACTGACTCTTTCCATGGGTTTTTAGTCGGTTCGGCAGGGACGTCGTGAAGCGTGTCCCGGAAAACTCTCAAGTAATTCACTTACGAGTACTCAGCATGATTCACCGCAACACAGCCTCAAACAATCCCGAAGGAGACATGAAACGGCCAAGAGGGCCCAGGGGACGGGTCGCGTGGATCCTTAACGTCCGACTGCTCGCGATCACGTTGATTCTACTTGCCCTAGCCGTGCCCGCATCCTATGCCTGGCGCGCCTATCAGGTGCATCGGACTTCGATCGTGCTTCTCAAGCATGCGGAAGCTTGTGAGGCCGAAGCCCAAGCACTGGAAACCGGCACGGTCACCCCGGCTACCGGCGAAGAAGACAAGGATATACCCGAGCGAATCGAAAACCAGACAGACGACTCCCAAGATATCCAGACCAGCAAAGACATCCCAAAGGCCATCCGAAAATGGGCAGAAGCCGCCAGCTATCTGAACCGATACCTAGAGATCTACCCCAATAGCGCCGAGGCGCGGATCCGCCTGGCTGAGATTGTCGACAGGTGGGCCGAACTGGAGCCCAGCCGTAAGGCCCGGGCCATAGAACTCCACCAGGAGGCTCTTCAGAGCGTGCAGGAGGACGACCACGAACAACGTGCCCACCTGCAGATTCGCCTGGTCACGCTCCTCATGGAAATGTACCCCCCCCGCTACGTTGAAGCGGAAACGCTCGCCGACACGCTCATTGAACGGGCGGATCTCCCAAACGAGACGGCCAAAGCTGCCGCATGGCGTGCCAAGGCCCTGGCGCTTTTGTACCGTCACGAACTGGGAATTCTGCCCGATCAACTCACACTCGCCCAGTCGGTCGCGGATGCCCTGGAACAAGCCGTGCAGCGGAATCCCACGGACAGCGACCTCCACCGTAAACTGGCCAGAATCTATCGGCAGGGCATCCCGGAATTGCTGACCGAAGTACTTCCCGAGACCGAGCGTGTCAGCCGTGCCGACACACTCATGGACGCCCTAGTCCGCGCCAACCCGAATGATGCACAGGCCTACTTGGCCCGCTATCATTACCGGGATCGATACCAGCTCGGCGGTGCCTATACCGACTTGCAGCAAGCATTGACACTCGCCCCGGAAAACCCGGAAGTTCTGCTGGCTGCGGGAGATGCTGCTCGGGATGAGGCCGAACGACTGCGCCGCGCCCAGCAACCAGAAAAGGCCCAGAAACATTATGACGAGGCGGAAAAACATTTCAAACATATTACGGATCTCCCCCCACGCGCGATCCAGGAGGCGCGTTTCAGAGAAGAGGGTTATGCCAGACTGGGGGCCCTCTACCGGGAGCTTGACAGAACCGACGACGCCATCAATACCTGGACCGAAGGGCTGGGCCGAACCAACCAAACGAGCTTTCCCTTGAACCGGTTGCTAACCGAAACGCTCATCGCCCAGGGCAAATCGGAAGAAGCCAAACAAGCACTCGACCAACTCGACGAATCACTCCGCTTTTTGCGAAATCGGATCTCCACTGCTGACCTGACGAGCCTGAAAGCCCAACGGGATTTCTATCGCGGAAAATGGCACTTCGCGCAGCAAGATTATGCCCAGGCCATCGAGTTGTTCGAACAGGCGGCCACTGACCCGGGGTCCTCACTCCAGGAAGCTGCTTTGGCCGCACAAGCCAGGCTTTTGATGGGTCGCGCACACGCCGCACAAGACCAATGGGACCAAGCCGCCCAGGCCTTTGGGAAAGCGATTGAGATCCAACCCGAGCTTCTCCCTGCCCGCGGCGATCTGATCGTGGCCTGGCAACGAGCCGGCCAGGCAGGACGCGGAAAAGACGCCCTGACGCAACTTGAGAAGTACGCCATAGACAATCCGCAAGACCCGCGACCACTCCAAATGTTGGCCGAACTCGCGTTCCGTGAGGGAGACTTCGCTTCTTGCGAACAGTGGGAGACCAAGCTCAAAACCCTCGAGGGCAAGTCCAGTTCGACATGGAAGGTCTACCGACTACGGCGTCTGCAGGTACAGGCTGAAATGGCTCTACGCCTGAATGACTACGCGAAGCTCGAAACAATCGAGGACCAAATCAAAGAAGTGGGGGAGGAGACGGCGCCCCT
>Ga0180430_10005038_pt1 | contig 11039 bp, 11 predicted proteins | sample SS_ome_9_FD_132999 | JGI IMG/M metagenome (GOLD analysis project Ga0180430, IMG submission 132999) | Hypersaline lake sediment archaeal communities from the Salton Sea, California, USA - SS_1_S_2 metaG | ecosystem: Environmental > Aquatic > Non-marine Saline and Alkaline > Hypersaline >... | reverse complement strand
AGTGGGGAAGCGTAATTGAACCAGTTGATGTTCCAGCATTTGTGTCTGAGCGCCTGGGTTTCCGCTGCCGAAGATGCGCACACCTCTCTACTCCAAGGTCTCTCTACTGCTCCAGCTGCGGTGCAGACAAACACCCAAAGAACAACAGCCCTTTTGGAGACCTTGTTCCCACTAATGAACAGAGAGATGGCAGAGTGCACGCACTTAGAATTACTGAAGAAGGAAGCGAAGAGCCAATCGTATATGAGAAAACCGAAGATGATAAAATCAGGCGCCTAACTCATGAGGAAATAAAAAAGCGCGCAAATGCGAATGTCAAAAAGCTCAGAAAAATAATCGTTCCACTCAACAGATCTCTCTTTGTCCAGGTTGTAGGAAACAATGAAACTGAACTTCTTGGAGATGTTCGCCATGACCCTTATGGCAGCCACCCGGAAATCGGGACTCCCGCATACCTGCGTGTTACTCCCGGTGCCATTCATGAAGCCCATGAAGGAATTCTCTACCTAGATGAGATGACTACCCTGGGCGAAGCCCAAAAGTATCTTCTTACTGCAATGCAGGAGAAGAAGTTCCTAATAACAGGGCGCAACCCAACAAGTGCAGGTTCAACAGTAAGAGTAGATGGTGTGCCCTGTGATTTCATATTAGTAGGTGCCATGAACATTAACGACCTTCCAAGCCTCTCACCTGCCCTCCGCTCCAGAATTCGCGGAAGCGGCTATGAAATTGTCCTAAATACAAACATGGAGGATACTCCAGCCAATAGGGTAAAGATGGCACAGTTTGTAGCCCAGGAAATCCAGATGGATGGGCGCATTCCGCATGCAACAAATGGGGCAGTAGAAAAAGTAATTGAGGAGTCCCGCAAGCTCTGCAAAATGACAGACAATAAGAGCGGCCTCACCCTCCGCCTCCGTGTATTAAGCGGAATAGTAAAACTAGCCGGAGACTTTGCAGCCCTTGAAGGTGCAGAACTAACTGATGTTAAACATATGGAGCAGGCCATAAAATCTGCCAAGAGCGCCGAAGAGCAGTTGGAAGAAAAGTATGGAAACATCTGGAGTGCTGGCATGGCAGACTATGGTGCAAGGCTAAAGAAGGGCTCCGAGACTGCATAGTGTTTTTAAGTGTAAAAACAAGGTTTATAAACTTAATTGCACCTAATTTAATAATATGGCAGATGCAAAAGTGATACCTATGGCACCTCCTACTGGATTTCTCGATGATATGGAGCGCTTATTTGACGAGTTGGTAGCTCCGCAGGATGAGCCTGCAACAGCACACAAAGGCACTTACACTAATTTAGATGAAGCCCTTGCTCCTTTTGGAGAAGTTGACCCTAAAGCCTACACCAGGCTTAAGCCGGAGCCTCCCCAAAATGAAGTTAGGGAACAAACCCTCAACCCTGTAGAGAGAATGTTAACCGAAGAGAAACTGCTTAGCCACACAAACCCTGAAGTTAGGAGGGGCGCAGCAGATGACCTGGTTGAATTAGCAGAAGATGAGGAGACAACGCTTCCAAGCGTTTGCCGAATCAGGGACATGCTTGCTTTCGCAAACAAAAAAAGAGGCGGAGAAGAATTTGCCCCCCAGCTAAGGCTAGTCAAAAAGGCACTCTCCCTCAAGGTAAGAGAAGCAGAAGAATCACTCAGTTTTGAAACTAGGAAAACACCTCCCTATGCACCAGAACTGCCCCACAACCAACCAAGAAAAGCCGTGATAATTACTAAACCTCAAGTAATCCTAAGATAATCACACTTTGCCTTCTTAGTACCTGCAAATCTATTGAAAAATAGCTAAAGCTATTTTAGAGAATATAAGGGCGGAGGGGGAGTGGACAAACAACTGTGTGGGTGGGAGGTGAGCTGCCCATCTCCGGTCGCCTCACGCCTAATTGAGCCCGCATTTCTGCGGAAATTAGGGTAAGAGGAAGATCACTTTTCTTCCTGCTTGTGTTTTTTTGAGTATTCCCTGCTTCACGAGCCTGTTTAATCGTGAGCTGGCCGCGTTAGTTCCTTTATACCCAAACTCTACTTGAACGTCTTTCGCGGTTGTTTTACCGGTTTTCTTTGCGAAATCAACAATTTTCTGGTCAATTTCAGGTAGGATAGGTGCGTTTTGGGGAGGTAACCTTTCCTTACCAGCCTCTAACCGATCCAACCGCGTCAAGACATTCTTTAGTATTCTGTTAGTGTTCTCCCGCTCTTCTAAGAGCTTGTAGGCTATGGTCGCGAGCACTACAGGATCCTTGAATTTTTCAAGGTTCTCTTCTAGCTCATCTCCTATTTCCTTTTGGAGGTAGGGAGCAGGCACACTTTTAAATTTTTCTTCCGAATGTTTCTTGGGCATTTCACTTGGCCTCACTTGGGGACTCAATGTGTTACGCCAAAATCGCGTAACTGTCATGATAATATCATGATACGTTTATAAAGCTTCCATTTTTTTGCAGTTTACTGAAGTAAGATATTCCATATTTTAACCTCTTTTTAGCCTGTTTTGGGCCCTTTTTTGGGGTTTTTTTGCCCAAATACAACTCTTTTTATTGATTGCTCATGATACTTAGATATGCTTGACCTCCCGACTGCAACGCGTTTGGTGCGAGACGCATTCAAAAGCCGCAACCAACGCCGAATGCGCAAAGCAAATGACAAGATCATGATAGGTTCTTCATCTGGTTTTTCAAGAGAGCTCTACAAACTTGCAGTGCTCTCATATGTACTCTCTAAAATTCTCTCCAAGCCCCGCTTTATGGGAAGGGCATATACAGAAAAACACAAGGAATTTGACGCACTTCTCTTGGATATGGTAAGTTCAGCAGAAGCAGGAGATGAAAAAACATTCTCCAAAAAACTCAAAAAACTAGAATTCTCAATTCAGAATGTGGAATCCTCAGATTCCAGATACATAATTAACATGATGTATAAAGGAAAACTAAAAACAGCAGCCACCCTTTATGCACAAGGTTTTTCTCTTTCTGCAGCAGCACAAATGACAGGGATAGACCAGCAGGAACTAATGGACTATGCAGGAAAAACCCACATGTTTGACCGCCTAGAAGACAGGACGGCTTTAGGAAAAAGGCTAAAAAAAGCCAGAAAAATCCTAATTGGTGATTCTTCATGAAGAAAAAATATGTCCTTGTGGATGCGAGTTCCCTCATTTCCCTAACAAGCTCCTGCCTGGATAACGCACTGGAATTTTTCCACGACAACTTTGATGTGCACTTTTATGCGCCCCAATCAGTGGAATATGAAGCAGTTACGCGCCCACTGAACCTTAAAGTAAAAATCCACCAGTTTTCTGCCCTGAGAATCCAAAAAATGATTGATAATGGAATCCTGGAAGTAGTTCCCGAGAACCTTGAAAAAGAAACAAAAAAACTAATGGCCCTCGGAAATTCCATCTACTATGCACGTGGGCATTCCCTCAATCTCTTCCATAAAGGGGAAATTGAAGCACTGGCCCTTGCCAATAAATTGGAGATTACCTCCCTTCTAATGGATGAGCGCTCCACAAGAATAATTGTGGAAGACCCCGAAGCCTTTAGAGACCACCTCCAAAAAGAGTTTAAGACCAACATTCTAGTCAACAAAAAACACCTCTCACAATTCTTAGGTGCCCTAAAGCACACCGATGTTATTCGCACTACAGAATTAGTTTACTTTGGCTATACAAATGGTTTTTTTAGCAAATTTGGAAAACTAGAAAACGCTGCAGCAGTAGCAGCACTCTATAAACTCAAGTATGCCGGCTGTGCAATCAGTTTCAAAGAATTAGAAGAATACGAAAAGTTGATTCAATGAAAGCAGTAATTGCAGTAGACAACCGGGAGGATTCCCTATTCAAGGAATTGCTTGAGTCTCATGGTGCCGAAGTTCAATTTTCCCAACTTCCAGTTGGGGATTTTATCTGCTCAGACCGTACAGTAATTGAGCGCAAGAGCAGAAGTGATTTTGAAACCTCAGTAATTGATGGGCGCCTCTTTGACCAGCTTGCCCGGCTCTCTTCTTCTTACTCCCGCGTAATTTTGGTTGTGGAGGGAACAGAGGGCACAGGCTCTCTTCAAAAACATTCTCTTCTGGGCGCATATTCCTCAGTCCTAACTGATTATGGAGCAGGAATATTCTTCACAAGAAATGCCAAAGCAACTGCGGAATTAATCTATGCAATTGCAAAACATGAGCAACTAATGGAGAAGCGCCCCCTTAGAATTTCGGGGCGCTCCAAAGGAAAAACCCTGGCAAAAAACCAGTTGGTGATAGTTGAAATGCTTCCTTTGGTTGGCCCGAAAATGGCCCGCACCCTTCTGGAGAATTTTGGAACAATCCAAAACCTGGCTAATGCAACTGAAGAAGAGCTTTTGCAAATTGAAGGGCTTGGAAAGAAAAAAGCACACCTAATCAAACGCACACTCTCGCTTCCCTACGAAGCCGATCCCGAAGCGGAAGACTACTACAAATAGCTATTTATTCTTTAGTTGAGATGTCTGGATATGAACCTCCCAGTTGCCGGCAAAACCATTGGCCTAGACAGAGGAAAGTGTGAACTTCCCTTCCTCTCACACGCACATGGAGACCATACTGGGGGCATGAAAAGAAAGGAGGAAATAATTGCAACCAAAGCCACAATTGAATTAGCCCGCCTCAATGCAACTGCAGTTTCGCATCCGGGAACCCAAATGATTAATGCAGGGCACATTCTAGGCTCAACCCAGCTTTGGGCAGAAACTGATGGCGGCTCAGTCCTCTATACAGGTGACTTTAGGACTGAAGAAGGCATCTGCACAAAAGGAGCAGATTCAAAAGAAGCAGACAAATTAATTATTGAGTGTACATACGGAGACCCATCGTTCTCTTTTCCAAGCCTTGAAGAAACATATTCAGAAATTTCCCGCTGGGTAAAACAAAACCAAAATTCAATTCTCCTCTTTGGAGCCTATAACCTGGGAAAAACCCAGGAAATAATCAAGGTGCTAAATGAATATTGCGGAATTACTCCGGTAGTTACTCCCGAATCTGAGCACTTCAACTCAGTCTATGAAAAGCACGGAGTAAAATTGGACAGAGTCGTAGTAGGAACCGATGAAGCAGAAGAAGTAATGCGCGACTCTTTTGTTGCAATAACTACTCCCCGAATTGCGCGGAAGAGTTTTGCCTCGCGCCTCTCCCTTGCATTCAACCGCAGGGCATATTGTGCAGGAATCTCAGGTTGGGTGCAAAAATACCGCATGAACATCGATGTTGGTTTCCCGCTCTCAGACCATTCAGACTTCGAAGATATTCTAGAATACGTTGATTTGGTTGACCCAAAAGAAGTTGTATTTGTGCATGGAGATGGCTCCCACTTAATGCGCGCCCTGAATAAGAGGAAGGGTACTTTGTTTGCTTCTTTAGGAAGCCATTAACAATACATTTTAAAACACTTATATACACATTTAAATTATGCAAAGAGCCCTCAAAACTAGTATTACTCCAAAGCCCAAAAAACCCAAGTTCTACAAGAGGGCACTCAAAGCAATTTCCCCTAAAAGACGCAAAATTCCTTCCTTTGACAGGCTCCCTACTCTTTCCCACCTCAGAATGGAAAATCCTACTGTTTCCAGCGCCGCCGCCCAAGTAGAAGACCTTCTTGGGCGCCCCCTAAAAAACAATCCAAAAGTTTTCCTCTCTCCTGGTGCAGGATCTCTAACAAATGATGCAAAACTCCTAATCTCATCTTCCTCTAAAACTGTTTTAGTGCACGAACTTGTCCATTCAGAGGACTTCTATGCAATGGGCGCAACAAAGTACGATGTAGGAGATGGGAGCAGGAACGAGCTCTTACGAACTGAATCTTCCCCTGCCTCAGTTTTTTCACATATGCGGCTTTTCTGGAGCCGTTCATTTCCAGAGCCAGAAAAAAATCCCAAAAAACCTCCATCCCATAGTTTAGCACTAGGCTGCGCACTTGAGGGGAGGGCAGTTTTTGCCCAGGAGCTCTCCAAAGGCAAGCCAAACCGTTTTGCTACTGAAACTTTCAAAATATTCTCACGTGCTTCTGCTGTTGCAGCCACCCTTAGCTTCTTTGCCAAAGATATCCATTCTTTCTGCAGCAACTTCTGCCAAAAGGCATTCTCAGTTTTGGGTTTAGGCTCAGATCCTGACTCCCTCTCCACAACTATCGCAAATATGGCAGCCCAAGCGCTTCCCGCGCTGGCCACAATCGCACCAATCTTAATCTCAGGTGCCATTGCATTTAGCGCCGCCAAGTATTGGCTCTTCTATAACTCACTTTGTACCCTTACAAGAAAAGCCGGCAGCCCTTATGCAGCATTTAGGTTTACCGCAGAGAAATTCCCCAAAAATCTGGGACACATTCTCTTCCCTTCCAAGTATTATTCCGAAGAAATCAAGAATGCCAAATCTTATTTAACTAAAGACGAGCTCCCTTAGAAAGCCTTTTTTAACTTATCTATACTCATTATACTTCCACTCAACATGGCCACGATTAGATTGAACTTGCGTTCAATGATTGTGTCCATTTGCATGGCCACGATAGTGTAGTCGGCAGCACGGGGGGTTGTGGTCCCCCAGACCTGGGTTCGATTCCCGGTCGTGGCCCATCTTTTTATTCAAAATTTAGCCTTGGATATCCCAAGGAACACAAGAAGTGCTCAACGATCGGTCAAATCTGGCCATTTATCTTTTTCTAGGAATAGCTCTAGGCCCAGTGGAAATGGCTCTGCTGCCCCTGACAAATTCTTCCCGGGCTCTCTTTGCCAAAAACGTTACCCTCTTAGATCGATCAACTTCACTTCCCCCAAACACCCCAGAATAATTCCTGCTAATTAATGCACTATTTGCAGCAGCCACCTTAGGCATATGGCAAGACCCGGCCAAAAGCCCGATAACAAGCCCCATAGAAGCACGCTTTGGAAGGGGGCAGTTCTCAACTCCAACTAGTTTAGATGCCTCTACAAATTTCTGGAACAAGTGCCCCATCCTCCTAAGTTTCCTAGGCTCCACATCTTCTAAGCGTACTGGAGCATTAGTGCCCATCATAACTTGTGCAAACTCGCTAATCCTGCTTAGCCTGTTTGTTGCAAGTGCCTCATGCAAGCTCTCTGCAACCCAGCCAATTGCGCGCCCTATTTCGCGCTGGGAGCTCACCACACGGCCCTCATTATCTATTTCTGCATGGGGGACAATCAATTGGTTAATTCCCTCAATTTGCAGCCCCAATGCAGCTCCTGAGCGTATTTTTCCCAGAGCAACAAAAGAGGAGTGGTGTATTCCCCCAAGCCTGAAGTTGGCTATGGGCTGCCCGCTTCCCAAACCATAAGCAGAATACCAAGGGTGCGGAAGCCCCACATGCGGGCTCAAAATGGCTCTAAAGCCGCGCAAGGCCTCCCCTAAAAGGTGGCCTTCTACTTTGCTTCCCTCAAAGAGAACAGCTGCTTCTTCCCTGCCCCGGTTCCCATCAATTAAGCGCCCAAAGCTGGCAATTTCATTAGCAAGCCTGAATTCCATCTCAGGCTCCAGGCCCCCCCTTGCAAAAAAGGCCATTAAGCTAGCTAGGGTGTTTGGCTCTTTAGCTTCCTTAACAATTTCAAATACTTTACTCTGAATAGCATCCTCATACATAAATAATGCCTCAGTCAGGCAATCAAGTGCAAACTGCTTTTTTTCAGAACTCCCTGAAAGCTCATATACTCTCTTGAGGCACTCAACGCACAAGCGTTCTCTTTCAATAGACCCAATTACCTGGTCCTCTCCGGCATAAAGTTGCAGTGCCAGGAGGTTGGCAAAAGCCCTCCACTTGTTCCCATCCTGCTCCTGGAGTGCTCCCCATTCAAACAATTTGCAAAGAAGCAGCATTTTTCCCATAGATCTTTCTGCACTTAAGCGGTCTGAAACCAGCTCCAGGTCATATCCAATCTCGTCATTTGTTATTCTCCTTATAGCCTGGGTGGCATCCAAAAGCTTCCTCCTGAATTCCGCAGCCTTCATCTTCTTCCCTCCAGGTCCCCTGACTTCTAAGTGCTCAGCAACGCTAAAGAGGTCTTTGGAGTAAATAGCCCTAACTTCCTCCCGGACCCTTGGGTCAAGGACAACATCCAGGCTGTAGAGCTCTCGTATGCTTTGGTGGAATTCTAGTTGGCCCATAGTAATCTCTCTGCATAATTCATTTTATAAATACATGTTTTCCTACTTTTCAAAACAAAATTAAATCCCAGCCGGAATAAGCAGGGTTGCCCCCTCCCCAATGGGCACCTCACCAATATTCTTCTTCCCGGTTTGTGGGTTTTCTACAGTTCCAAGCCCAATTAATCTTTCAAAAACTGCATCTCCAATTCTTTTTGCACATGAGCCCATATTCCGGAGCCTCCCAACATTATCCAAAAGGCGCTCGGCTGCCATTCCCCTGCGCCCTTCCATCTCGAGCTGGCTATGGGCTGCACAAATAATTTCTATACTGACTTCAACTCTGGCCCGCACTTCTTCCCTTCCAAGGGGGGCCTCCCGTTTGGGGAGTTCCCTCTCCAGGTGTTTTGCCTCACTAATGCGTGCAGCTGCAATCTGCGATGCCTGCTGCTTGCTTACGTTCTTTAGGTGTGCCAGAATGATTTTTCCAAGTTCCCTAACTTTTGCAGGCTCACTCACCCTGCGGTTTTCTGGGCCTTCTCCAAAACCTCCATATCTCTCTAGGGCTTTGCTAAGGCTCCCCAGCAACAAATCAATGCAAGCAGAATCCTTTTTTTCGACAGCAAACTTCAGTGCGCCCTGGATTTCTTCTAGGCGCCCAAGATAAACCAATTTCCTAATTTCCTGCTCGGCTTTTTGGGAGCTTGCCCCTTCTAGAATTTGCACTAGCCTAGGTCGAAGATCATCTCTTTTTCTTCTCCCAAGTCCCCGCAGAGTAGGCCGGACTGGCCTAATGAGCCTGTTGGGCACTGGAATAACGCTAGGGCTAGCTCCTTCTGCCATGTGTTTTTTAGCTCGTTTCTTATTTATAATATTATCTATTTGTCCAAAAACCCCCAAAACCATTTAAAAACCTCCTTACTTACTAATTTGTCCCTGGGTGAACTTGTTTGAAGAAGTTTATTACTAGCAAATTGCAGATTGCCATAGACGTCATAATCTCGGTAGCGATAATGGCACTCATCTTCCATTTTGTAGGAATAGAAGACTTCATGCAGGCAATTGAAAACATCAACCTCTGGTGGCTCCTGGCCTCAATTATTCTTCTAATTGGGATGTACCTTATAATGAGCTACCGAATGCAGATTCTCCTAAAATCCATGAACGCTTCCATTCCATTTATCAGTATTTTTAAGTGCCACTTAACAGGAATGCTCCTAGCTGATGTTACTCCTGCAAGAAGCGGGTATTTGGCTACTGCAGCAGTAATGCACAAGAACTATGAAGTTCCTAGCGAAAAAGCCATGGTGGCAATCCTAGGCCCCCAGGCCTACGACTTTATTTTCAAGATAGTAGTAGGCGGCCTCGCAATTCTTTTCCTGCTTGAATATGCAATGATTCAGGATGGATGGCTAATGCTAATTGGAGTAGTTGGGCTTGCTTTTGTTTTAGTGGTGATGCTCCTCTTAATGTATTCAAGGCGCTTTTTGAACTTCTTCCATTTCTCCCAAACCTGGCCTGTAATTGGGAAGATGTATGATATGTTCCACAGGGTGCAGGACCACTCGGACGTTGTAATCAAGAAGACTCCTATCCTCTTAGTTTTGCTCTTAATTACCTGGACCCTAAAAGCATTCAGCTGGTATGCAGTAGCGCTTTCCTTGGGAATTACAATTGAAGGATTCGGCTATCCACAATCTGTCTTCTACTTCTTCTTCCAGCCATTAGTTACAATGCTTGAATTTGTCCCAACTCCAACTCTAGCAGGCTTAGGTTTCAGTGAAGCAGGAGGAGTTCTAGTTATGAGTATCTTTGGAGTTAGTGCCGCCCAGGCAACAGCCTTCATGCTGGTTGCCCGCTTCAAATCAACTCTTGTGAATTTGCCCGGAATAGAAGAAGCCCTAAAATGGATAAAATAGAAAAAGAAAAAGCCTAAGCTTTTCTTTGAACAACTCCTCGGTGCACCCTGGCTGGTTTCTTTGGAAGGTTCTCCCCTGGTCCGCTCCGGAATTTATGGGTCGGCTTCATAACGGAAACAAATGATCTAATTTCCTCTTCAGTGCAAACCCCCACTTTCCTAAACAAAGCCAAAGTCCTCACTCCGGTAGCCAGGCGCTCATCCGTTTCATTTGCAAGTTCTTCTGGAAGCTTCCCATTTTCTCGAATCTCCCTAATTTGGGAAACAAGTTTATCCTCACCCGTTTTACTCATAATTACCACGCTTCTAAACTTTCAGAAGGAAAACCTTTTTAACCTTTAACTAAAGCCTAACTAGGAAGGTAGTCCGGTAAACCCTTCGCCCTTCCTTTTCCCCAGCAAGGGTTTTGCTGATTTTTGCTTTAATTCCAAGTTCCGAGAGCATCTCAACTACTGCCTTGGAATTCCCGATATAGAGGTCTAAACCTTCCTTGCGCTCAACTTCCTTAGTAACAAAAGTGGACTTCAAGAGTATCTTCCTAAACATCCGGTCATGACGGTTAATTTTAGAAATTGGCCCCCGAAGCTGAATAATTGCTTCAAAATATCCCCCGCTCTGCCTCGAGCAGTGTGGGCAGATATTCTTTACAATCCGCACATTTATTGGAATCTTAATTGGAAAGAGCCTGTCCTTATCCCCCACAAAGAAAGTGGCCTCCTGCTCATGCATAGAATAGCTCCCCCTAACAAAATCTCCCTTGCATTTACTGATTATCACTTCGGATAATTTAGCATCATCAGCCTTGATCCAGTTTCCCTTAATGCGCGTCTTTTTGCATTTAGAGCAGCGCATAAATTCCATTCTCTTTGGACAGCTAATGTGCACCGGTTTGCATTTTACGCAAAATGGACCACTAAAAGCAATTTCATCATTTGTGGCCCCACACTTTGGACAAATCAATTTCATGACGACTAAATTAGCCACCCTCTTTATTT
>Ga0180430_10005037_pt1 | contig 11042 bp, 10 predicted proteins | sample SS_ome_9_FD_132999 | JGI IMG/M metagenome (GOLD analysis project Ga0180430, IMG submission 132999) | Hypersaline lake sediment archaeal communities from the Salton Sea, California, USA - SS_1_S_2 metaG | ecosystem: Environmental > Aquatic > Non-marine Saline and Alkaline > Hypersaline >... | reverse complement strand
GAGGGCAGCCTGTTCGGGGGCGGGCACGAGCCCGAAGGCGTGCGCAAGATCGATGGCAGCTGCGACCTCGGCGATTGAGCCCAACGAGATCTGAAAGAAGCGGCGGCGTTCGGCACCATATGCCCGCTTGCCGTTGCCCTCGGCGAGGTTTAAGACCGCAGACGTCATCGCCCGGCTGAGCTGATCGGCCAGGTAACCATTACCCTTCGGCCACTTGGCGACCCTCTTTGCAAGGTCCTCTGCCAATTTCATGAGCTGCCTGAAGCAATCCAGCTTTTCGTGATTCATAACGCCTCCTTTTGAAGTTGGTTTTTTCGTTGCCCTCTCAAAAAGGGTGGAGGGCAACGCAAAAAAAACCAACTCAGAGGAGGTAAACATGTTTCACGAAAAGCTGAATTGCTACACGCAGTCGGTGGCAGTGGCAGAGGACCTCAGCAAAGAGGTTGCCAAGTGGCCTAGGGGCTATCGATATCTATCCGATCAGCTGAATCGGGCTATCGCTTCGGTCGCGCTCAACATCGCCGAGGGCAACGCCAAGTTTAGCCACGCCGAACGCCGCCGTTTCTTCAAGATCGCCCGCGCCAGCATCGCCGAGGTCGGCGCGTGTTTGGACCTCATGCGCGCCTTCGGGCTCACCAGCCCCGTCGAGGTCTATGCCCTCAAATCCCGCCTGGAGGCCGTAAGCAAGATGCTCTGGGGCCTGATGCGCTGAGGGGTTCAGAAAAGTGTCACCCATGTCCTCGGTACTTTCTGTAACCTATGTATCCGGTTCGGACCATCCGCCCCCAAGTGTACACACCGCTGTGTACACTTTTTTCATCGAAATCGATTTTTTGCGAAACTGATCCTCGTCTCCGCCGATAAGGGGGTAATTATAGGGAGGGTTATAAAATGATACGTCCCACGATCACTACGAACCAGATCTTCACCGGCGCCCAGGCCTTCGCCGGCGTTCCGGCGCATCAAGGCCCGATGGGCGGCTATGTCGCCCGGCCGGACAGCGCATTCGTGCGCTCCGCCATCGTCGTCCCGGCGCTTGCCACGGGAAGGCAGTCTGCGGTGGAAGCGAAGCGCTTTCGCCACGACGCACAGGCCTACCTCGCCATGCCCTCCGGAGGGACCGGCGGCACGTCCGGCTCCGACAGCGTCGGCGCTCCTCCCGCGGGTGGCAGCGGCGGCGACGACGGGGACGACGGAGATGGGCGCGTGGACGATAGATTCAAAAGAGTCTTCGGACTCATCCAGGATTTAGCGTGTTACCACAGGGGCGAGAGAAGGTATGAGGAGATCAAGGGCGCCCTGATGGAGTCAGTCGATTACATCAAGGAGAACTTTCCGGCGATGGTCAAGATAAGCCGGACCGACAGCGGCGCTGAAGTCGGTTACGATGGGTCCGTGTCGGATGAGGGGCTTGAAGCTTTGCACTTCATATTCGCCGAGGACGATATGCCGACGGCGCTCAGGCTGATGGAGCACAGCGACACCTACTATCGTTACGCGGGCGTCCTCATGACCCGTTGCATCGGTTGGAACGGCGATGCTACGGCCGCCGTCCCGAAGCTCCTCGAGCTCTTCGGATCCGACAAGGATGAGGATGCCATGTATCAGATAAAGTGGACCCTGGAGGAAATGGGGGCAAGCGACGAGCGCACGATCGATGCGCTCCACAGGGTCGCGCGTGAGGAGCGCTCCTACGAGCTCGGCGAATTGGCGGTAGAGCTGCTCGTAAAAATAGGATATCCGGCCGTAAGGGCCCTGCCGCAGATATACAAGTTTGATAATGATAGCGTCGACATGTTTGTAAGGCAGTTCCGCAAGGAGGAGCTTCCTTTGCTGCAAGCGTGGGCCAAGGAGGAGGGCAATGAGTACCGGGAGACGGTGGTAAGGGTCCTTGGGGAATCAACGGCGGTGGCGGAGGGGAGGGCCGAGTTCGTCCCCCTGCTGATGGAGATTTTAAAAGGTTACGACAAGTTCGACGAGTTCATCGTATTTTTGGCGATAGTAGCATCCGGCAATGTCGGCGCTGCAGCTATGGCGACGATACCCCATATTCTGAAGGTAGCTGGGGAGTCCGAGGTGGATGCCCTCAAAGCCGTGGGGAAAATACTCGAGGATGCCGGGGACAGTTGGATGAAAGTTATCGAGCGGGTAGGGGGAACACCCGTCACGCATGGAGAGTCTGCGGAGGGCAACGCAAGGGCCGATGCTGTGGATGCCGCGGAAGCAACCTTGCAGCGGAGATTGATTGCGCGGGCCCTTACAGAGACCGGCAGGAACGTTGCGAGGGCTGCCCGGATGCTGAAGATATCGGAAGAGAAATTACGAGAGAAGATGCAGGAACTCGGGCTGCGAGATGAGTGAACACCCGTCACGTACAGCTAAAACAACCTGCTTCCTCGCTCTCCCAAAACAACCTGCTTCTTTTCTAGCCTATAACAAGCAGGTTCTTATGTGTCCACGGAGGCCTGTGCAACTTGAAACATGGGTCACAGTTTGAATCCGATCCTGTCTTTCTTCTGCTCCGGCTCGGCCATCAGCGCGCGTATCGCGTCGAAGACTATCTTGAAATGCGAGTCGTATCTCTTCTCGAGCTCGTCCAGCCTTTGCGAGAGATCGGAATGTGTGCGGACGAGGCGGCGCAGACGCACGAAGGTGCGCATGATCTCTATGTTGACGATGACCGCGCGCGGGCTCGTGAGGACGGTCGCGAGCATCGCGACACCCTGCTCGGTGAAGGCATAGGGCATCGCCCTCCTGAGCCCGCCCCAACTTGAAGTCACAATCTGTGACTTCAAGTTTATAACCTCTTGTTTTGTAAGCTGAAACATGAAGTCCGGAGGGAACCTGGCCAGGTTTCTCTTAACCGCCTGGACCAGGACCCTGGGCTGCACCTCGTAGAGCTCGGCCAGGTCCGGACTCAGCATGACCCTCTGATCTCGAATGAGGTGGATCCTGCCCTCCAGCCTTTCGGCCGGGATGATCGCCTTGGACCTTTGCATCGCATGCTCTCCTCTCAGGATTCAGTGCGGGGAGATGCTTTGCAATCGAGATGCCAGAAAAACGTCCTTGAATTCCAAGCGAGCCGTCGCAACGGGCGACCAGTTTCGCAGCAGGCTGTACAGTTTAGAGGCAGAAACTCAGCAGACGGAGCGCTTCGATGCAGCCGTCCTCCCGATCATCTTCGAGGAGAAGGAGGATTTGGATCCGAGCAATCGCCCCTTGAGTCCTCTCCCACCCGTCACGGAGCAAGCGTCTGAAAGTGCAGTGAGGTGAAACACTTAGCTGGCACCTAATACGCGAATAGCCTAGAACGTCCTTTTGTCTTTGTAGCTTGGCATGACCTTTGCTTGTTCGTGTGGCATATGCCGGCTGCTCCCCGAAACGAAATCGTCTACGACGGCTGTCTTTTTCATGTAGCCTGGCAGTGTCATAATAAGAGCTGGTTGTTCCGGGACGAGCGAATCAAGAGGCTTTACTATGAGTTACTGCTGCGGTTTCGCCCTGTTTATCGTCTGGATTTTCATGCTTACCACTTCATGGAAAATCATATTCATCTTGTAGGAAGGACCGAATCGCAGGAATCGTTTTCCAACTTTTTCCGGGTTACGCACAACGTGTTTGCACGACAGTACAACTGGAGAAAACGTCGTCGAGGGCAGGTTGTAATGGAAAGGTTGAAGTCGCCAACCATTGACGATGACTCTCACCTCCTCGCCGTTATGGCTTATGTCGATCTCAATGGCGTTCGTGCGGGTAGGGATGTGAATCCGGGGGAAAGCATTTGGTCCTCATACCATTATTATGCCTTTGGAAAAGGGGACGATCTGATCAAGCCGGCACCTTCGTATCTCGCCCTCTCCGGTGATCCCCTCCAACGGCGAGCTGAGTATAGAGCTTTTGTTGCTGGCATGATGAAGGGGTCCGCTAACTAATCTGAAACAGTGAATTATATCTGCTTTGCTCCGTGACGGGTGGGGGGGCGGCCCTGCCTGAACATAAGCCGGGGGTGTTCAGTTTTGCAGCGGGGTGCTGCAAAAGTGTGCGGTTTTTGAGGTCGTCCAACTTCACCCGAAGCGATCGCCATTCGGAAAATTATCTTTAAATCCCACCACATCTGACTTTTTGTGGGCCCTCGGCTGTTTTTGGCACGTCGCTTGCTTAAGTGCCTCCGCATGAATCCTCGCTTCGTCCGCACAAAGTACCTGGCATGCCTGCTAACCGTCATGATTTTGGTGCAGCCGGCCGTGTGCCTCTCCGGCGAAGCGCCGGAGGGCGCCAGGCCCGCCGGCTCCGGCCTCGTCCCTATCATCGAGGCGGAGGGGCTGATAGCGAGGGCCAAGGAGTGCTTCTTCGACTTTCGCTACGCAGACGCGCGCAGGGCGCTGGGCGGCGCGATAGCGATCCTGGGCGATGGCTCCCGCGAAGTCGAGTCGGCGCCGCTGCTCCTGGATGCCCATCTGACTGATGCGATGATCTCCAACTCGCTAAAGCGCGAGGACGAGGCGAGACAATCGCTGATCAGCGCGATGGAGATCGACCCGCTGCTTGAGCTCTCGGAGGCCGAGTATCCCCCGAGCATGGTCAGCCTCTCACGCGCGGTGCGCTCCTCCGTCCGGGAGAGACCCGCCGGTTCGCTCAAGGTCTCCTCCCGCACCAAGGAAGCTCAAGTGTACGTCAACGGAATCGGCCGAGGCGCCGCGCCCCTTGAGATCGCGGGCCTCCCGGAGGGCCCGTACGCCGTCTCCCTTGCGGCGGAGGGCCACCGCACGGAGACGAGGCAGGTGCAGGTGGCGGCGAATGAGACGTCCTCGGTCGACGTCCGTCTGAAGAGGCAGAGGGCTGGTCGGAAGAATGCCGAGGGTGATGAGGGTTCGGACAGTCGAAAGAGGCCGATCTACAAACAGCCGCTGTTCTGGGGCGCGGTGGGCGCGCTGGCGGTCGGCGGGATAATCGGTGGCGTTCTGGCCGCGTCCTCGGGAGGTCCGAGCCGCGGCGACATCAAGGTCACCTTCAAGTGAGGACATCGTTATGATGGCAGACGAGATGAAGAGGTTGTTGGCGCTTTTGGCCCTCTTGGCGCTCGCGGGCTGCGGGGTTAATGAGGCCGGCGGCGCGGGCGAGGGAGGCATCTCGCTCAAGGTCACCGGCGCGCGTAGCTTCGACCCGAATGCTGAGCACGGCCGCGTCGAGAAGTACCGCGTTACGGTCGAGGGCGAGGGGATAGAGCCGAAGATCGTGAGGGAGTTCTCGGGCGATCTGGAGGAGGGGGTCATAACGGGTGTGCCCGCGGGCGTGGGGCGCACGGTCTCCGTCGAGGCCGTAAACCCCAACAGGCTCACGATCAGGGCCGGCGAGGCGGATGGCGTCAGGGTGGGCGGCGGCATCACCGAGGTGCCCGTGGAGATGGAGGCCGTGCCCATCTTCATCAACGTTGCGGACGGCAGCACCGTCTACAACACAAGGCTCGCCTTCAAGATCTTCTCCGATCCGGCCAACCCGGTGACTGTGCGAGAGCACGCGGGCGAGACGGCGCGTGCGCTCGTCGATGCCTCGACGAACCTCTCCGAGATATTCCTGGACGCCGCCACCGGCGTGGGCAAATTCGCGCCGGTCGTCATGGATTCCGGCAAGAGGGCGTTTGCGGTGAGCGACGTAGCCACCGGCAGGACGCACAAGGTGAGCGTGCTCGTCGTCGACGGCACCGCGGTGGAGCCAGCGCCGCTGGTATCGTCGACGTCAGGGGATGAGAGAGGTTCTGCGTGCAGCGCGCCATGGTGTGCGCCTTGAGACTATCGTGACGGCAAAGGGGGTAAACGATTTTATCAAAGGACAGGAGGTGTGGCATGAGGTGGCAGGTTTTCGTGGTTATGTTTTGTGTGGCTCTGTTCCCCCTATTCTCGGTCTCCGCCGCGGAGGTGCCCAACGTCATGGGCTACCACAGCGCGATAGTGGACGAGGGCGGCAACCCCATACAGGACGGCGAGTGGGACGTGACGTTCAGGATCACCGATGTGGCAGGCTCCCCGGTTTACGAGGAGAGCCAGAGGCTGTCCGCGGTCGGCGGACAGATCTCGGCGCTCATCGGAAACGGGCTCGACTCGAGCGGGGCCCCGACCGGCGGGCTTCCCCTGGAGGCGGTTGAGCCCGGCGGATACCGCTACCTGGAGGTGGCCATCGACGGCATGGATCCGCTTCCCGCCCAGGAGCTGGCCAGCGTCCCCTACGCCAGCTACTGCCAGTCGGCGCTATCGGTGGCCGCAGGCGGCGTCACCAAGGACTCCCTCGACGGCAGCGTGGTCGACCACATAGCGAGTCAGATGACTGATGGCGCCGGTGCCGAGTCGATAGTGCTCCAGCAGGATCTGAGCACGGTGTACAGCGAGCCCGCCTCGGCCACCTACATAGGCGTAGCCTCCGAGAGCATAGCGTGTTCCGAGGCCTCGAACCTGCAGTCGATACTGGACGATCTGGATCAGGCGATAGCCGTGAACTCGCAGAACATCGCCAGCTGCGAGGACGACAAGGTCTCCAGGGAGGGCGACACGATCGACGGCGACGTCAATCTTAACGGCAACGTGTACGTGCAGGACGGCCGCACGATCGACGGCTACGACATAAGCGTGGAGTTCGTAAGCATCAACGAGAGGACGTCGAACCTGGAGTCGAACTGCTGTCTCCGGACTTGGGGCACGGTCGTCGGCGGTCCGAGCCCTACGATAAGCGGTTCCAACGTAGCGCTAAGCTCGACGAGCGTCGACAACTACCATGTCGCGTTTACCCAGCCCTTCGCGGACGCGAGCTATGCAGTCGTGCTCACCCCCATCGCCGGCATAGTGGAGAGTCCGGCGCTGCCCAAGGTCTACGGCAAGACCTCTTCGGGCTTCGATGTGCACTTCGACGGGGCGAGCACGCGCAGCTTCGACTTCATCGTCATGGGCAACTACTAGGGCCGCTGGGAGCGGGGGATCGGCTTGGGGGAGAATGTGCCCCGGCCGGCCCCCTTGTAGATGCCGATCTGGTTTGCGAAGGTGGCCTTGGTGTTGAGCCTGCGGAGCTGTCTTGCGAGCGCCAGGAAGTTCTCGTTGCGCCTGCGCTTCGATTTTAGGTCGAGCTTGCCGTCCTCTAACCCAACCGCGCGGTATATGTTGAGCACGAGCGCGCCGTCGATGAACGGCAGCGAGCGCGCCATGCCCTGGTCGTTGCCGCCCAGGTGCGGATCGGCGCCCTTGATGTCGGAGTGGGGCGCGAAGTTGTCGCCGAAGACGCCGGCGAGCTTAAGGTCGCTCATCGAGATCTTGTTCCCGGGGAAGCGCCTGTTGTGCTCCTGGACGTGGCGGGCGGCCACCGACAGAGTCCCCGCGGATTTGCCCTCCCTGGTGTTTGCCACGCCGCTGAGCCTGGCGCGGAGCTTGAGGTGACCGTAGCGCCTGAGCAGCTCCTTCCAGGTCTTCACGCCTTTGCTCTGCACGAGGTTCGACAGAAGCACCGATCCGTCGCGGTCCCTCGGATCCTGCACGAAGATATCGAGCCCCTCCATCTGCCAAAGCGGCACGTCGTAGCCGGCCTCGGCAAGCATCGGCGGGACGTTGAAGAAGATGCTGGCGGAGACGAAGCCCACGGCCACGCCCCTGTCCATGAGCTCGGCCAGCACCGCGCGCACCTCATCGTATCCCGCGGGCAGCCTGCCGTCCTTCTTCGCCTGCTCGAATATCTCCTGAACCTGGTTGAGGGTGAGCCCGTCGAAGGCCATGGAGAGGCGATCGTAAGATATCAAAAAGTCCAGGTCGTAAAGGGGCTTCGCCCTATCGATCGCCTTCTCCCCAGCTTTTCTCGGCAGGGTGTCGGCGAAGAGCGTATATGCCTTTTCCTCTGAGGTGTAACCGTGGGCCAGGGCCGTCTTAAGCATAGCGTCCTCGATGTCGTCGGCCCATACGGTGTTGTCGCAGTCGACGACGACCAGCAGCCTCTCCGGCGGATAGGCCTCGAGCCGGTCCAGCCACTCCGTCACGGCCTCATAGGTCCGCTCGTTCCAACCCATCCGCGGGATCTCGCCCGCGAGGGCGCTGGATAACGACGTGAGGATGATAATCGCTGCGGACAGGGCGGAAAGAAGATATCTCTTCGACATGGGCACCTCCCGCAATCCTTCTAGCAGGCAAGGCCCACGACGAAAAGTGAGAATTGGATTAGTGTTTACAGATATTCATTATTATTCATAATCGCCGATCTGGAGGATATTATGAGAAAGATTTCCATGTTTGTGTTGGTAGTCTTCATGACAGCAATAGCTGGCACTTGTCTTGCCGAGGAGCCCGTCGTCTACTTCGAGATGCCGCCGGATCTGATGAACAAGGCGTGCAAGGACAAGGTCTGGGCGGGCGTCGCAGCCAAGTGGGAGGGCGTCACCGACTTGCGCGAGAGCAAGGCGGTGGGGCTGCAGACCAAGAAGGGCGGCGAGGAGATCCGGGTCTACTCTAATCCAGCCTTAGACGTCGTGATGAACGATGCCCTTCAGGATATCTTTAGGCAGTGCGGTATGGCGCTCGTTGAAAAGGTGCCCGCGGACGGGATCAGGATCAAGGCGAACATCAAGGAGTTCTTCGTCGACGTGATCAAGAACGTAGTCAGCAGCCGCACCGAGGCGCAGAGCGTGATAATGTTCGACATCCACAGGGGCAAACACGTGGAGTCGATCGACGTCGGCATGACCATCGAGTACAAGGGCATGCGCAATCGGAAGATCAAGGGCATACAGAAGGCGGCGAACAAGCTTATGGCAGAGACCCTCGCGGAGATCCCCAAAAACCGCCACATGAAGGAGATAAGATAAAAAAACGGCTGGATGAGCGGGGCTGACGGGACTCGAACAGCAAGCCCGGAAGAAATTCGGTTTGCGGGGCTGACGGGACTCGAACCCGCAACCTCCGCCGTGACAGGGCGGCGATCCAGCCGATTGATCTACAGCCCCGCAAACCGAATTTCGTTGTCATAGCGAGATGCGTTTGCCAACAGCCACCGACTGTTGTTTACCGCATCTCGCCCTCCGCCGTGACAGGGCGGCGATCCAGCCGATTGATTCTGCCGCCCCGCTCATCCAACCGCATCGAAAACGAGCGGCTTTTTTAGCCGAACACGACGAAAAGTCAATCTTTATAAATGCTTGAAATCTGTGGGCGTTACAGGATTTGAACCTGTGACATCCGCCTTGTAAGGGCGGCGCTCTCCCGCTGAGCTAAACGCCCGGAATCACAGGGCGCGAGTCTGCCAACGCCCCCTCTCAATATCAATAAAAAAACGCCGGCCAGGGGCCGGCGTTTTTCTGCTCTGATATCGATTGCTTATTTCTCGCACCAGATGCTGTAGCACTTCTCCTTGTTGCAGCGCACCTTAACGGTGGCGAACTTCTGATAGGTGGCGCGAAGCTCCAGCCTCTCGGGCTTGTCGGTCTCTGTGATGATGTTCTCGAAGTCGCTGCCGCCCATCTCGCCGCGGATGTTGCCCATGTTGTACGCGGTGTTGTTCTCGTGCTGCTTCTCCCAGGCCTGGCAGGCCTCGTAGGCCATGTCCTTCGGCGCGTCGGCCACGTCGCTCACGCTCGTCGGGATGTCGAACGCGTGGCTGTTCGTCGCGATCGCACCCACGGCGACCACAGCCGCCAACACGATTGCCGCTACCCATACCTTCTTCATAAACCCTCCTTTTGTTGCGAAGTTTGGTGAGACGCAGCTTTATAGAAACAATCGTTGGGGGCCGCAAGCAAAAACGGCTGACCCCCAAAGGCCCATCATATCGATATCAGGGGAGAATTATCGTGGGTGTTTACATGTCTTTCGACTGATGTAATGAGGTTGGGGATCGTGAGCTGGCGATGGGGGATTTCCCGGGCCCTGCCAGGGCCCGGGATTTTTTTGCCCTGAGGCGGGCGCAAATTGACAATGCCGGGCCCCCCGCCTAGTATGCCTCGCATGGGAAACCTGACGGCATTGAAGGCCGTTTTTCTCGGTGCCCTCCAAGGGGCAACGGAGTTCCTGCCGGTCTCGAGCTCCGGCCACCTCGTGATCGCCCAGAGCCTCCTGGGCGTTCAGATCGAAGACGGAGGTCTTCTAACCTTCGACGTCTTTTTGCACTTCGGCACGCTCGTCGCCGTCGTGGTCTTCTTCTGGCGGGAGATATTCGAGATCCTGACGAGCCCATTCAGGGCGAGGGAGGCCGCCCCCGGCCGCTCCGGCATGACCGTCCCGCAGGCGCGCAGGCTTGGGCTCATGATCGTGCTGGCCACGGTGCCCGCGGCTGTGGTGGGCCTGCTGCTCGAGGACGTCTTCGAACGCCTCGTCTCGAGCGCCCCGGCCGCGGCTGCGATGCTTCTGGTCACCGGCGGGATGCTGTGGGCTACGCGCCGGGTGAGGGGCCAAGGCGAAGGCCTGGAGGGTCTCACGCTCCGCCGCTCGCTGATCGTGGGCTTCGCGCAGGCGCTGGCGATAATACCGGGCATCTCGCGCTCCGGCTCCACGATATCCGGCGGCCTCTTCATGGGGCTGAACAGGGATCTCGCGGCCAAGTTCGCGTTCCTGCTCGCGGTCCCCGCGATCGGCGGCGCCGCGGTCCTCAAACTCGGCGATCTGAGCGCCTTCACGGGCGATCTGCTCGCGGCGACCGCTGCGGGCACGCTGACCGCCGCCGTGGTCGGCTTCGCCTGCATCAAGTGGCTTCTGGGCGTCGTCCGCCGTGGACACCTGTCGTGGTTCGCGCCCTACTGCTGGGCCGTGGGGCTTGCCACCATAGCGTACGTATTGATTTCGGGATGACATATGTACTTCAAATCAAATCCTAAATCCGAAATCCTAAACTCTAAACAAATCCGAAATTCTAAATCCCAATGTTCAAAACGATCTTGTTTGATATTTTGGATTTAGTATTTTGAATTTGTTTAGAAAACCGGCCAGAACCCCCCGGGCTTTTAAGCCCGGGGATGAATGGCCGCCCGGAGCAAGCCAGCGGAGCTGGCGCAGCGGAGGAATATTTGGCATAGTTTGGCTATGGTC
>Ga0180430_10005036_pt1 | contig 11042 bp, 8 predicted proteins | sample SS_ome_9_FD_132999 | JGI IMG/M metagenome (GOLD analysis project Ga0180430, IMG submission 132999) | Hypersaline lake sediment archaeal communities from the Salton Sea, California, USA - SS_1_S_2 metaG | ecosystem: Environmental > Aquatic > Non-marine Saline and Alkaline > Hypersaline > Sediment... | reverse complement strand
CCGCAGGGGTTTCCATCACGACTGTTTCAAGGGTTCTCAACGGCCATCCGTATGTCAAAGAAGAAAAACGCCAAAAAGTTCTTGAGACGATTGAACGTCTCGAATATGCAAGGAATATGCATGCCGTTCATTTATCCAAAGGCTTTTCAAATATGATCGGTGTTGTGCTGCCGACCATCGGCCTCCCTTATTTCGGCGAGCTGCTGGAAGGAATCGCTGAAGAAGCTGCAAAGGAAGGCGTTCACTTTTCGCTTTATCAAACAAATTATCAATTGGAAAAAGAAATTTTTGCATTGGAGCAGCTGAAACAAAGACAGGTGGACGGCCTGATTTTCTGTTCAAAAGCGATGTCTGATGAAGCGCTTTTGGACTGGCATGAGACCGGTCCGTTCATCCTGTGCCAGGACTCAAGCGAACAGTATTTTTCAACGGTAAGCATTCCGCATAAAGATGCTTTCCGGTTAGGACTGGATTTTTTGATTGAAAAGGGGCACACAAAAATCGCCATTGGTTTGGCAAGGAAAAATGGCATGAACAGCCATTTCCGCCTTGAGGCATACAAGGAAGCTTTGGCCGCGATCGGGGAGCCTTACCGGGAAGAATGGGTATTCGAGCGGTCGCTGACGATAACCGACGGGCAAAAGCTGTTCTCTGAATGGAGAGAGATGGAGGAGAAGCCGACAGCTGTTTTTATCGCCAACGACCAAGTAACAGCCGGTATGTTTCTTGAAGCGCAGCGTCATCAGGTGGATATTCCCGGAAGCCTCGCCATTTTAAGCTGTGACAACCAGCCAATCAGTGAAGTGCTGGGCATTTCAACGATCAAAATTAATATAAAGGAAATGGGGAAGCATGCGTTTCGCCTTTTGCGAAAAAGAATCGGCGGTGCCGGCCCGGAAAAACAGACCGTTCCATACAAGCTGATCAAAAGGGCGACTGTGTAATGTAATCAAAACATCAATCATTTTCCAGACAGTGATCAAATTTCGACATTTTTCATCAAAAAGGTCAAAATAAATTGACGCGCTTTCATGAGTTTTGTACGATATGAGAGATTGATGACAAAAAGGAGCTGAGGATCGTGAACAGATCCTTTACCGTTGAAAAGGTACTCAACAACAACGTTTTAATCGCTCTCCATGATGATTACAGAGAAGTTGTCTTGATTGGCAAAGGAATCGGTTTTGGCAAAAAGCGCGGAGATCTTATCGAACATGAGAACTATGAAAAAATGTTTATCTTGGAAAATGATAAGGAACAATCGCAGTATAAGAAGCTCCTCACTTATGTCGATGAAAAAATGGTTGATATCGCCAATGATGTTATCTACCATATCGCGCAAAAAATCGGCCAGCCGCTGAACGAACACATTCATGTCGCGTTGACGGACCATATCGCATTTGCGGTTAAGCGCTTAGAAAAGGGATTTGATATGAAGAATCCGTTTTTGCTTGAGACGGAATCGCTTTATCCGAAGGAATACGAAGTCGCCAAAGAAGCCGTCGATATGATAAATGAAAAATCAGACATTCAGCTGCCTGAAGGCGAAATCGGGTTTATCGCACTTCATATCCACAGTGCGATGACGAACCGCCCGCTTTCTGAAGTCAATCAGCATTCCCAACTGATCTCCAGGCTTGTCCAGGTCATCGAGGATTCGTTCCAGATGCAGGTCAACAGGGAAAGTGTGAACTATTTGCGGCTGATCAGGCACTTGCGCTTTACGATCGACAGGATTAAACGGGACGAGCCGATTCAGGAGCCGGAAAAATTAATGTTATTGTTGAAAACGGAATATCCGCTGTGTTACAATACTGCTTGGAAGATGATCAAGATCTTGCAGCAAGCGCTCAAGAAACCGGTTCATGAGGCAGAAGCCGTTTATTTGACATTGCATTTGTACCGTTTAACTAATAAAATTTCATAACGCCTTTATAACGTGTTACTGATTCGATCAGGCATGAGTGAAAAAAGGGAAGAAATGAAGACGCTGTCTTTTGTTTCTTAGTGTACCCGCTTTCACCCATGCCTTTTTTGTCGTTCTAAAGGCGAAATGTAAACGGTTTATTTGGATGAAAAAGCAGTCTTTTGAACGAAGTTGTCATGAATTTTTGCTGTAAGGTCAAACTATCCTTAGAGGGGGTTAAAACATGTTTAAATCGCTATTTGGCGTTCTGCAAAAAATTGGACGGGCGCTGATGCTTCCTGTTGCGATCCTGCCGGCTGCAGGGATTCTGCTCGCGCTTGGTAATGCCATGCAAAATCCGCAGATGACAAAAGTCGCACCATTCTTAACGAACAGCACCGTTCAGCTTGTTGCGAAAGTGATGGAAAGTTCAGGTGACGTCGTGTTCACCAACTTGGCGCTCCTTTTCGCAGTCGGGGTTGCCATCGGTTTGGCTAACGGCGACGGTGTTGCCGGAATCGCCGCTATTATCGGATATCTTGTTATGAATGTCACGATGAGTGCAGTGCTTCTTCAAAACGGTTCGATTCCAAGCGACGCAGTTGAAAGAGCACAGTTCTTTACTCAAAACCATCCGGAATACACGACAATGCTCGGCATACCGACATTGGCAACGGGGGTATTCGGGGGTATTATTGTCGGTGTCCTGGCCGCTGCCATGTACAACCGATTCTACACAATCGAGCTTCCGCAGTATTTAGGATTCTTTGCCGGAAAGCGCTTTGTTCCGATCATAACATCGATTTGTGCATTGCTGCTGGGACTCGTCATGCTGTTTATCTGGCCGCCGATCCAAGGCGCGCTGAACAGCTTTTCGACAAACTTGCTTGCAGCAAATGAAGCGGTCGCAGCTCTCATTTTCGGAATGATTGAGCGGGCCTTGATTCCGTTTGGTCTGCACCATATTTTCTACTCGCCGTTCTGGTACGAGTTCTTCAGCTATACGAATCAGGCGGGAGAAATTGTCCGCGGTGACCAAAGAATTTTCATGGCGCAAATCAAAGACGGCGTCGATTTGACAGCGGGTACATTTATGACCGGTAAGTATCCGTTCATGATGTTCGGTCTTCCTGCGGCAGCGCTCGCTATTTATCATGAGGCAAAACCGCAGAACAAAAAGCTTGTTGCCGGTATTATGGGTTCAGCAGCATTGACATCATTCTTAACAGGGATCACTGAGCCGATCGAATTCTCATTCTTGTTCGTCGCTCCGATTCTGTTTGCGATTCACTGTGTGTTTGCCGGCCTGTCATTCATGATGATGGACATTTTAAATGTTAAGATCGGGATGACATTCTCCGGCGGTTTGATCGACTACTTCCTGTTCGGAATTCTGCCGAACCGTACAGCTTGGTGGCTTGTCATTCCTGTCGGTTTAGTCCTGGCTGTCGTCTACTACTTCGGATTCAGATTTGCCATCCGCAAGTTCAACTTGAAAACGCCTGGACGCGAAGATGCAGCTGCAGAATCCGCTGATGAAGGCAAAGAAGCAGCAGGAGATCTTCCTTATCAAATTCTAGAGGCGATGGGTGACCAAGAAAACATCAAACACCTTGACGCTTGTATCACAAGACTTCGCGTCACAGTCAACGATCAGAAGAAAGTTGACAAAGAGCGCTTGAAAAAACTCGGCGCATCTGGCGTGCTGGAAGTCGGCAATAACATCCAAGCGATTTTCGGACCAAGATCCGACAATTTAAAATCGCAAATGCAAGACATTATGTCAGGCCGCACGCCGCGTCCTGAAAAAGCACCAAACGCTGCCGAGGTAGAGCAGCAAATCGAAGAAGTCATGGTCGAGCCTCTTCAAAATGAATCAGGTGAAGAAGTATTCGTTTCACCGCTTGCTGGTGAGCTTCATCCGATTACAGATGTTCCGGATCAAGTATTCTCCGGAAAAATGATGGGCGACGGATTCGCGATTCTTCCTGCAGAAGGCACAGTTGTGTCACCTGTAAGAGGGAAAGTGCTGAACGTGTTCCCGACAAAGCATGCGATCGGTCTGCAGTCTGACGGCGGCAGAGAAATTCTGATCCACTTTGGAATCGATACGGTCAGCCTGAAAGGTGAAGGCTTCACTGCATTTGTTTCTGAAGGTGACCGGGTTGAGCCGGGCCAGAAACTGCTTGAAGTCGACATTGAAAAAGTGAAGGACAGCGTACCTTCCCTGATGACGCCGATCGTGTTCACGAACCTTCAAGAAGGCGAAAGCGTGAGCTTAAAGGCAGAAGGCAATGTCAGCCTGACACAGGACGATATCGTCCGCGTTGAAAAATAAATTCACAAAATGGCCGTACTTGTCAGATGACATGTACGGCTGTATGATATAATATTGTGAATGTACTAAAAGCTTTAAATTAAAAGGAGATTGATAAAAAATGGCACAAAAAACGTTTAAAGTAACTGCAGATTCTGGAATCCACGCTCGTCCAGCGACTGTTCTTGTACAAACAGCAAGCAAATATGATGCAGATATCAATTTGGAATATAACGGAAAAACCGTCAACCTTAAATCAATTATGGGTGTTATGTCACTAGGTATTGCTAAAGGTGCTGAAATTACGATTTCTGCTTCCGGCGCTGATGAAAATGATGCTCTTTCCGCACTTGAAGAAACAATGAAAAGCGAAGGTTTAGGCGAATAATGCTTGAACTAAAAGGAATAGGCGCTTCAGCCGGTATTGCGATCGCAAAAGCATATCGGCTTGAGGAGCCTGATCTAACGGTTGAAAAGAAAAACATCTCTGATTCTGATGCGGAAGTAAATCGTTTTGAAGACGCCATCGAGCGTTCTAAAAAAGAGCTTGAAATCATTAAAAACCATGCATTGAAAGAGCTTGGAGAAGATAAAGCGGAAATCTTTTCTGCACATTTGTTAGTATTAAGCGATCCGGAACTGTTAAACCCGATTAAAGACAAAATCAAATCGGACTCCGTCAACGCGGAATTCGCTTTAAAAGAAACGGCCGACATGTTCGTCACAATGTTCGAGTCGATGGATAACGAATATATGAAAGAACGCGCCGCAGACATCCGCGATGTCACCAAGCGTGTCACAGGGCATCTTCTCGGCGTTGAAATTCCGAACCCGAGTCTGATTTCCGAAGAGGTCATCATCGTAGCCGAAGACTTGACACCGTCTGATACAGCGCAACTAAACCGCAACTTTGTTAAAGGGTTTACAACAGATATCGGCGGACGGACGTCCCACTCAGCCATCATGGCGCGCTCGCTTGAAATTCCGGCCGTTGTCGGCACAAAAGCGGCAACAAAAGGCATTCAAAACGGCGTAACAGTGATCGTTGACGGTATCAATGGCGATGTCATCGTTGATCCTGCCCAGGAAACAATCAGCGAATACGAAGAAAAGCATCAAGCCTTCCTGGCGCAAAAAGCCGAATGGGCGAAGCTTGTCAATGAACCGACTGTAACGAATGATGGACATCATGTGGAACTTGCCGCTAATATCGGTACACCTGATGATGTAAAAGGCGTTCTGGAAAATGGAGGAGAAGCAGTCGGCCTTTACCGGACTGAATTCCTTTACATGGGCAGAGACCAGCTTCCGACTGAAGAGGAGCAATTTGATGCCTATAAAACCGTTCTTGAGCGTATGGAAGGCAAATCAGTTGTCGTTCGTACTCTTGATATCGGCGGAGACAAAGAGCTTCCATATTTAGAACTGCCAAAAGAAATGAACCCTTTCTTGGGATACAGAGCGATCCGTCTTTGCCTTGATGAGCAAGAGATTTTCAGAACGCAGCTTCGTGCGCTGCTTCGGGCAAGTACATATGGAAACTTAAAAATTATGTTCCCTATGATCGCGACTGTAAACGAATTTAAAGAAGCGAAAGCAATTCTTTTAGAAGAAAAAGAAAAGCTGAAAGCTGAAGGTCAACAAGTTTCCGAAGACATTGAAGTCGGTATGATGGTTGAAATCCCTTCAACAGCTGTGATCGCTGATCAATTCGCTAAAGAAGTGGATTTCTTCAGCATCGGAACGAATGACCTGATTCAATATACGATGGCTGCTGACCGGATGAATGAGCGGGTATCTTACCTTTACCAGCCGTACAATCCTGCGATTCTCCGCCTGATCACGCTTGTCATTGAAGCGGCCCATAAAGAAGGAAAATGGGTCGGCATGTGCGGCGAAATGGCGGGAGATGAAATCGCGATCCCGATCCTGCTCGGTCTTGGACTGGACGAGTTCTCAATGAGCGCGACGTCAATCCTGCCGGCAAGAACGCAAATCAGCAAGCTTTCTAAAAAAGAGACGGAATCGTTCAAAGAGCAAATTCTGTCCATGAGCACAACAGAAGAGGTTGTACAATTCGTAAAAGAAACCTTCAATATGGCATAAGCGATTGAAAATCCGGACAGGCATAACCAATGCCCGTCCGGGTTTTTTTGTTGATCTGAATGATCTCGGCTGCGGCGGAAATAATACATGTGACCAATAGTTAGAAAGGGGGATTTTGATATGCCCAGGCAGCCATTCAAACCGGGTGATGAGGTCTATGTCATTTACCGGAACCCGCATGCCGCCAATGTCGCGCATATAAAGGAAGCTGAAGTCGTTGATCACCCGCTTCACGAAGGTGAACTGGCATTGTTTATGTATGATACATATCACGCCTTTGCCGAAGATGATGCAGTTTTTTCTTCATATGAAGAGGCGGAACGGCTTTACCGTGAGTTATTTGACGGGGTATGAAAATATTACCGGTATATCACATCCTCTAAATGCAAAAAGTAACGGAAATAAGCAAAGGATGTGTCTGTTTCCAATGGTAAAACCGTTTGTTCCCCAGCTCGTCTATATTGAACCGAGAGCGCTGGAATACCCGCTGGGAAAAGAGCTGAGGGATAAATTTTCAAACATGGGGCTTGAGATCAGGGAAACGACTTCACACAATCAGGTGAGGAATATCCCGGGGGAAGGCCACCTGCAAAAATACAGAAATGCGAAATCCACTTTGGTCATCGGCGTCAGAAAAACATTGAAATTCGATTCATCAAAACCGTCCGCAGAATACGCGATTCCGTTTGCAACAGGGTGTATGGGTCACTGCCATTACTGCTATCTGCAGACGACAATGGGCAGCAAGCCGTATATCAGAACGTACGTCAATGTGGAGGAAATACTTGATCAGGCGGACCAGTATATGAAAGAACGCGCTCCCGAGGATACGCGGTTTGAAGCTTCTTGCACATCTGATATTGTCGGGATTGATCATTTGACACACACATTAAAGCGTGCAATTGAGCATTTCGGTCAATCCGACCACGGTAAATTGCGTTTCGTGACAAAATTCCATCATGTCGACCATTTGCTTGATGCCAAGCACAACGGAAAAACGCGTTTCCGCTTCAGCGTAAATGCCGATTATGTCATCAAAAGTTTTGAACCCGGCACATCCCCTTTGGATAAACGGATCGAAGCCGCCGTGAAAGTAGCGGAAGCAGGCTATCCGCTTGGTTTTATCATCGCTCCGATTTATATTCATGACGGCTGGCAGGAAGGCTACAGAGTGCTGCTCGAAAAGCTCGATCGTGCGCTGCCGCAGCATGCTAGGCGCGACATTACCTTTGAAATGATCCAGCACAGATTCACGAAGCCGGCAAAAAGAGTCATTGAAAAAAACTATCCAAAGACAAAGCTCGAACTGGATGAAGAAAAACGGCGCTATAAATGGGGCAGATACGGGATTGGCAAATATATATACCAGAAGGATGAAGAAGCAGAGCTTCGCAGCGCCCTTGAAACGTATATTGATAACTATTTTCCCGAAGCAAAAATCGAATATTTCACATAACAGAGCTTTAGCCGGAAAAGCTCTGTTTTTTGTTTTGAGATGTTAAAAAAGGGTTTTTCCACTCCATTAAGACCGCATAATGAAGCGATTCCTCATCTTCAATGTAGCCGGGAATCACGCAAACCGGCGATCGTCCGCACTGGAGCAGGAATGAGAGCACGGGATCGCGCTTTTCCCCGTCCAATACAGCTTGAACATACTGTTCGGGCGTCATTTCTTCAGCCGACTTGTGATAATGGGGAATCCGTCCGCCGCCAATGAGCCGCTTGAGCCCTTTAAAAACCGTCAGTTCATACATGGACTGCATCAGCCGCTTTCCGATGCCGAGTTTTCGATAGTGAGGGGACACGGAAATATCGACGACATAAAGGGAGTTTCCATCGTTTTGATGTGTGCCGATATACCCGTTGTCTGTCACTTCGTCCCAGCTGTGGTGAGGATGATGCGGATCAAAATCAGTCATGAGCGCCGTCATCGAACCGATGATTCGGCCTTCGGAAACCGCGCAAAGTGCACCATCGGGAAATCGTTCAATATGGGAATGGAGCTGCTTTTCATTCCACAAAAGGTCTTCCGGAAACGGAGGCGGAAAGCATTCTCTTTGGAGTGCAATCAAATCGGGAATATCTTTGTTGTTGTAATTGCGGATGTCCACCTGCTGATAAGAAATGCCGTTATCGACGTAAAACTGTTTATAGATCGCCCATCACTCCTTTTGATATTTCCTTCATTATACCGTTATTTTAGCAGGCTATATTAATTTTGCGAAATTTTGGCCGATAAAAAGAATATGAAGGTGCATGTAAAGGAGGGTTTCATTTGTTTAAAAAACTGCATGTCAAAATTGCCGGATTTGTTGCCATCCTGCTGATTTTGACGGTTATCGTCCTACAGTTTTCCACAACACATTTGTTGAAATCGATGCTTGAAGATCAAGCAAAAGAATCGACTTCAAGTCTGCTTAACTCGATCAAAGGTAATATCGAGCTTCAATTAGAAAACTATGAAATCGCTTTAAATCGTATGAGCGACAGTCGAATGGCGCAGTCATTTTTAGAAGATGATCAAAATAAATTATTGGGCAGACTGATCAACGACGAATTAAAGCAAATCAAGGATAAAAACGAATTTGTCACCAATGCGTATATAGCGACTTCAAAAAAAGATATATGGATATACCCGAAAGCCGAATTTGATAAAGATTTTGACCCGACGACCCGGCCCTGGTACACATCGGCTGCCAAAACGTCTGATCAAGTGATCTGGACAGAGCCGTATCAAGATGTCGTGTCTGGAGAGATGATGGTCGCAGCGGCTAAAGCAGTCGTTGTCGACAATAAAGTATTAGGCGTCATCAGCTTAGATATTTCATTGAATTCATTAAACAAAATTATCGAAAATCAAAAGATGCCATATGACGGCTACGCATTTATTTTGGACCAAAACGGGACAATGCTTGCCCACCCGTCAAAACAAGGTGACGATATATCGAAAGACAAAACATATCGGGACATCCCGTCATCCAAAGACGGAATCAAAGTAGGCAAAGATACTGTGATCGCTTATCAGACCGTCGGTGGTACGGGCTGGAAAGTCGGTACGCAATTCGACACGGCGAAGCTGATGTGGGTCGCACAGGAAATGAACAAAATGGTCATGATCGTTTCAATCATTGCTTTGGCAGCGGCGATCATTTTAAGCTATTTCCTTGCCAAAACGATCACAGGCCCGATTAAGCAGCTGATTGCCAAAACAAAGGCTGTCGCGGGCGGTGATTTGACGGTCCAGACAGCAGCTGCCTCAAAAGACGAAATCGGTATATTAACAAAAGACTTCAACAAGATGGTCGAAAACATGAAAGAAATGATTGTGCAAGTCGGAACCTCGTCCGGAAAAGTATCGAAAACGACCGATCAATTAAGCGCTGTTTCAAAAGAAACGGTTTCTGCGAGCGATGAGATTGCCAAAGCAATCGAAGAAGTGGCGACAGGTGCGACAGAACAAGCGGCAGAGATCGAAAATGTAAATGAACAATCCGAACGGCTATCTGTCAAAATTAAAGAAATTGAACATCATGCCGACAGCATCAAGAAGCTTTCGAGAACATCAGAAGATGCAAGCTATACAGGAATCGATGCCCTCGGGCAGCTGCTTGCAAAATCAAATGAAGCCAACTCGGAGACGAAGAAAGTGGAACATATGCTTTTGCAGCTTGAAGAAAAAACGAAAAACATTGAAGAGGTTGTTACAGCCATCTCGGCGATCTCTGATCAAACAAACCTGCTTGCTCTGAACGCCAGCATTGAAGCAGCCCGTGCTGGCGAAAGCGGACGCGGTTTTGCGGTAGTTGCAGATGAGGTGAGAAAGCTTGCCGAACAATCGGCGGTCTCTTCACAGCATATCAGTGAAACGGTCAAGCAGATTCAGCTGGAAACGAAAGAAGCCGTATCAGCGATGACGGAAGCAAGCAAGATGAATGAAGAGCAAAATGGAATGATTCATGAGACAGGAGAAGCGCTCAGCAAAATTACTGCAGAAATGCAGGCGCTCGTCAACTCAATTGACCACATTTACTCTGAAATCTCTGGTATGAGCGGAGAACAGCAAAAAATGTCTGATTCGATCCAAAGCATTTCAGCTATTTCCCAGCAGTCAGCAGCGGCTGCGGAAGAGGTCAGCGCTTCGACAAACGAGCAGCTGACAGCGCTGGAAAGCATCGCCAAATCGGCTGAAGCGCTGAGTGAGGCCAATCAAGAATTATTAAATGCGATCAATAAGTTTAACGTGTAATAAAGAAGTCCCTCTTTTTGAAAGAGGGACTTTTTCAACGCTCACAATCCCAATTTTCAGAATATACGTGTTACACTATAAATATGAAGGGAGTGATGATTGTGGACTTAAAGATGAATGGCAAAACGGCGCTTGTGGCAGCAAGCAGCAAAGGACTAGGCAATGCGATTGCAAAAGCCGTTGCGAAAGAAGGGGCAAATGTCATGTTGTCCGGGAGACACGAAGCGGACTTGAAAAAAGCTGCGGAAGAGCTGAATGGACTCGGCGGCGGATCCATCTCATATCAAGTATGCGATCTTGCAGATGCTGACGGGATCAAAGCGCTCGTTCAAAAGACTGCTGACACATTTGGAACGATCGATATGCTCGTCAACAATGTCGGAGGACCGAAAGGCGGCAGCCTGCTCGATCTGACAGACGCTGACTGGACTTCTTCATTTGAATTGCATCTGCTCAGCTATGTCCGT
>Ga0180430_10005034_pt1 | contig 11049 bp, 4 predicted proteins | sample SS_ome_9_FD_132999 | JGI IMG/M metagenome (GOLD analysis project Ga0180430, IMG submission 132999) | Hypersaline lake sediment archaeal communities from the Salton Sea, California, USA - SS_1_S_2 metaG | ecosystem: Environmental > Aquatic > Non-marine Saline and Alkaline > Hypersaline > Sediment... | reverse complement strand
ATTGAATTAATCTAACCGTTCCATAGGCCGCTGCAATACTCCATACTAACCAGGCTTGGTAGTAGAACTTAAATATTGTATTGATCCTGTATCCAAACAGATCTTTTAGGAATATAAACTCAGGAAATAACACCAGCGCCATTCCAGCGATGATTAATACTAAAACAAAACTGTTGGCGGATTTTTGGGGTAGGTGGATCTTATCCTTATCCCCGGTTCTTTTATTAAATATCAACCCCCATCCTAGAGTCGAGAGGACGATTAGTGTGATCAGAGTCCCAGGGATCATCACTCTCCTACGCAAACCTTCTATCAGGACCTGGTTGATATCCAGACCGCCAACTGACCCCAGGAATAATGGAAGTAATTCAGCTCCATCCGCCCGCAACGGGAACCAGGCCAGCAGCCCAACCATCAACAGCATAAGTAATAATAGACCCAGAACTATTAATCCGGTCAATGCCAATCCAGCGACCTTGTTGCCAGCGGGTTGATTTCTTTTCCAGGCAGTGATCAACCAGGCAAATATGGGTACCAATAACGGTCCGAACATAACCCAGAATTGGCTTCCCTTGGTGATGTATAAGACATTCGGGATGAGACCACCCGCCTGGGAAGCAAACCCAAAATACCAGGGAAGGTACATTAACCCACCCGTCAGACCCAATGTCACACCGAAGAACAGAAAATCTTTGACCATATCAGCAGTCTGCCATGTTGTCCGCTCTCGTTGATTGCGTAGCGCATAAACACCGGCCAGTATGCCGACGTACATGGGAAAATTCCAAGTATTCAGAAAAGCCATCCCACCTGCCAACCAGGCCAGGATCAGGAAGAAAATCGAAGAAATTTCAATGGGTACCAGGGTAATCCAGCGGAACGATTTGCCTTTGGGGCGCAGATAGAGCGCCAGGGCAAACCCCAGAATCAAGAAAACATAAGGAATTGATAATACATGGGGATGAAGGTCTGAAAGTAAGAATGAAAACAGCGGGAACTCGCTGATCACTTCTCTACCAAAACCCGAAAAATCATAGTCTTGTATTACACGGGAAGCACGCCACCACCACCAATGGCCAAATGAGTCTCCCACAGGTGGATCAACTAAATTCTGGATATCCAACCATTTCCAAAAAGGCGAATTGGCCTGGTCTGGCAATCCTCGCCAGAATAGACCTTTAGAGTGAAGATAGTGGAGAAAACCTTCCCAGTTGCTGAGGATCAGAGTGAAAAATGGGCCTAATAAAGCCGGCAGCAGTTGAGATTTTTTTTGGCTAGTCCTTAATGCCAACAAATTATATAAAACACCGAAAGATCCCACTGCAGCTAACGCAAAAGTAAGTGATACTCCCAGGTTGAAGGCGATGCTTCCGAGCGTGCCGGAAAACTTGGCCAGCATGGCAACCAGCACATAACCAAAATAATAATAAGATATCGCATAACCCGACAGCCAGGGATCATTGGGAGGCATTGTGTCTGAATGCAAGATAGCATTGATAAAAGCCAGTTCCATAGGCTTTTCAGTCCCCAGGATCTCAGGGTTGAAGGACCGGATTAAAGCCCAGCCAACAAAAGCCACCAGAAAGAGGAGCTCAGTTGTTATGATCAATTGCCAACTGGTTCGAATCCAATCCCGCAATTCTGAAACCCCATTCATTCGAAGTATCAGAAGACAGGATCCGATAACCAGGAGTAAAGTAAAGACCAGCCCCGCCATATTATTCGCTGTAAATCCCAGCCGTCCCAGGATCCAGTATAAATAGCCCCAGAATAATAAACCGAAAATTTTCGAGAAGGTGAAACCGCGCCCCGGGATGTCGGAAAGCGTGTGAAATAACAGGGGAAAAACTATCCATCCCAGAGCAGTGACAAGCACATACCAGGCAATAAAATCAAGCATAATATTTCCTAATCAGCTGCTGAGATCGTTTGATATATAGTAGTGTCCTGGTTCTGATAAACTACCTGCCAGAGAGTGCCAAGGCCTTGTTCAAATTTATTTATACCTTCAGGAAGATATTTGGCGCGCTCCAGTTGGCCAACAATAATATAACTGACTTGATACTTCTCAAGGAAATCCTTGGCAGCTGTCAAATCAGCAGTATCATAAAAAACGTTCACATCCTCCACCCTGGAAAAGACCCAGTCATGAGGTGTCAAGGTCCGTTGTTGACGCTGGTGCCAATTCCACCCCACAACACCCGGCAGTCCTGTATATACAGTGTACCTTGTGGCCCAATGGTATTCAACCTGATTGGCTTCCACGATAACTGGGGAACCCTGAATATTATCCTGGGCCCAACGGATAGCTTCAAAATCCTGGGATAGATCCATAGCCGTATCCAGATCGTGATAGATTGCATACTCCATAAACTCCATGCCGTCCAAACTATGGGGAGCATCTATCACCATCCGATCTTTGATTTTTGCCACACTTCCCAAAATCGGATAAAGTGCAGCACCCGACAGTAAGATCAAAAACAGAACACGCCAGGTGATCCGTAAGGGTGATTTCCAGTTTTTTGCCAATGGAATGAGCCAACAAAGAGCTGCAGCAGCGCTGACGGCCATAAAGGTCCAGGCCTGGAGGTAGAACTTAAATACTGTGTTCATCCGGCCGATATCCCCTTCAACATATACAAGCTCAACCATGAGAGTAATCGCCAGACTGGTACCAATCAAGAATAATACTGTTCCTTTCATCAGGCTTTGCCCTGGTCGGAATATCAAGACCAGTGCCCAAGCCATGACTGGAAGAACAAACCATATGATATGAACCCCACCTCCGACGAGAGTGAAATCACCTAGAGTAAAATCATTCTCGAGAGTGACTCCAAAGCTGACTACAATCACTATCATTATCAGGAAGCCGGCTATGATCAGCTCCCTATATTTTTTTAATTCCCTTAATGCTGAGACGGGCGTTTTTGCCATCCAATCCACTGTTTCTGCAAACATCCAACTTACCAAGATCAATAGGAAGAATCCCCAATGAGTGAAATACTCCCTCAGTGGTGTGTGAGTCCCAAACCAGGGTTTGATACTGGTATACCCTTCGCCATACCAATTTGCATAAGGCTGGAAAGTGATAAAAGAAAAACCAAGGAACAGCAGCAATCGAAGCGCAGGAAGGACCCAGTTATATCCATCCTCTTTGCTTTCCCGCCACCAAGCATAGATCAATGCAGCAGCTCCCAGAGCCAGGTAGGGATAAAAATCCCAAGTATTTGTCGGACGCAGAACCCCAACAGCTAATCCCCCAAACAAAGTTATCCCAATCAAGTTCCCAAACCCATATTTATTGATTCCCTTTTGGCGGGTTGATTTTATGATCGATAACATCCAGGCGAATGCTAAAACAGTCAATGGGAGAGATATAAAATGGGCGTGGGGATCCCCATATAAGAAGGTGAAAAAGGGAAATTCTGTAATCGGTCCGCCATGTTCACCACCAATCACTCGGCTGGGATTCCAATACCATTCATCCAACCTATAATGCAGCGTTGGGGTATAAAAAAGCTGGACAAACCCAAGCAGGGTCCATTTAAACCGCTGGAAAAAATTACCATCAACAACATTCACACCAGCTGATGCCAGCCGCTGCAACCCTCTTAACACCATCTGGATCACTCCCAAATTTCCAAAAATTGCCAAACCCAAAATTCCTGAACCTCCAGCAAGATAAGGTAAGTCCTGGAGCTTATGTTCAGAGGTATTTCCATTTAACAGGTTCCAAGCAATAGAAAAGGCTCCCAAACCAAGGATCATGAAAATAGTAGGAAGAATCAGATTATAGGCAAATGAGGGTATGATGCCCAAGAGCTTGGTCAGAACGCCAACAAACACAAATCCGTAATAGTAATAATTGATATATCCACCCGCAAACCAGGGATCATAAGGTGGGAATGTCGTACTCTTTAAGACCGCATTGAAATAAGAGAAATCCATTGGCCTTTCGCCGCCTTTCCAGGGATGCCACAGGTCAGGATTTCCAAATCGGATCAAGACAGCAATCGCAAACAGTACCAGGGCTATGATCTCGATGGTCAGAAAATAGCGTTTGGCTCCCTTCCATTCTTGCAGCAATTCTTCCCTTTGGCGGTAACCAGCATACAGGCCAGCACAGGTTATCAGGAATAACACACCCAAAGTGGTGCTTCTCAAGAAAGGAATGCCAGCAGATCCAGCCAACCAGACCAGATAAGACAGGATCAATAACCCGAAGGTACGGGCCAGTGGATATCCTTTATCACTTAATCCGGGCAGAACCAATCGTATAAGCGGGTATACGATCAAACCGATCAGGAATACTGCTAGATACCAAATAATCACCCCTACCACCTGGTATTTATTCTGAAGGGAATCAATATCAAAGAAATCGCTCCAGGTTCCACCTTCCCGCTGCTCAGCAAGGCGATCAATCGGCAGCAGTAAATCTCCAGGGTGATTATCAGCTTGTTTCGGTGTAATATGGATCACTTTGCTCAAATCAACTGCGGACAGGATCTTGGCTGCGTTACTTAGTGAAAAATCATCAGTTTTTTGGAAGATGAAAACCTTGGGATGGTCATATACAGTAAAAGCTTCCTCGGCCGGCTGGTCGTTGATCTCGATTAAGCCGATAGTGGGGTTGTTTTGGAATGTTTCGATCAGTTCGAATCCCAACGATCCTTCGAAATCACCAGGTCGGGCATGGTTATAACAATTTTCAATACTGAGATCAATCGGGCATCCCATAAGTTGGCGGTAATACTCGGATGTCAGCGGATATCTTTCTGGAACCCGGGTGGTTGTAGCCCACTGTCGACTGGAAGTGATCATTATATAGTCCGACTCATTCAGAGTGGAAAGAAAACGATCTAGTTTTTCTGGATTATCATCCCAGTACAATTCAAAATTCAGTCCTCCCTGATAGATTCCTCCAAAGGGATCATATCCTTCCATCCGAAGGGGTATTCCATCATCCCAGGAACTTTCATTAGCAATACCGGTTCCCTGGAAACTGATCGCTTCACCCGGGTTCTGAACTGTCACCGATAGTTGATAAAATTCTCCGGCAATGACCGAAACCGGGTCATTAATAGTTATTGCTCCCGAGGAAGTATCTTCCTGGAAAGTAAATAATCCTGTTTCTTCGGTTAGGATCTGGCCGGATGAATCATTTATTGTGATCTTGATGGTCAGCGGCGAGACCGAAGGATTATGGTTAATAATATGCGGGAAGTAAAGGGAGGATACCTGGCCATCAAACTTCGCGTCAAAACTAGTCAGCCAACCGGAATCGTCCTTAATTATTAATCCTGTTGGGTAAGAAAGCAGCTGTTGATGGCTTTCGGTCTCGTCATCTACTATCAACGTAGCTGCGCCAGGGATATTCTCAAAGATCCACCTTGTTGCAGCCACTCGGGGATGAGGATCAGTGTATATTCGTGAAAAGGCAAATGCCCAACCCGCAGTGAATAACAATGAAAACACACCGATGGTTATAACAAGGGATTTCATCAATCCTTGTGACAAACCCAAGCCGCCAATCTTCAAGTTTCCTTCTTTGACTGCATCCCAGGCTTCGATCAGGATCCAGGCACCAAAAACAGCCAGCAAAGGGTAAATAGGCAGCTGGTAACGCATAGTGCTGTTCCACTGCCTGGACTGCCAAACGAAATATATCCCCGTCCAAACCCACAATACCAGGTGAGGTTTCCAGGATCGCTTGGAAAAGATCTTCCATCCCATCCAGGCAAATCCGGTCCAGCCCAATAAGCCTAATGGAATACCCAAACCCCAGATCACCATATTCTGAAGAGAGAACCAGATCGGACGCCTGGCCCACTGCAGCGCTGGTGGGTAATCAACATCTCCTGAGGTTTGAGCCTGGAGAGATCTCAGCGCCGAAACCCAAGTTTCATTCAAGCCCACATTAAAAAAGCCAGGTCCATTAAAAGCGTATGGTTGACAAATCCGGAAAGTCACCAGACTGGCCAATGCTGCCAGAACAAGGAAAAAGAAGATCTTGGGACCTTGCTGTTCCTTTTTCTCATCGTCCAGCCCCAGCCAGTAAACCACAGCTGCTATTGGGAGGGTAATGGCAACAGGAGCGGCATTGATCTTAGATGCAACCGCCATACCTAAAGCTACACCAAACAACAGATAAGAAAGCAAATCAACCCGCTCATTCTTAACGGTGATCACTTCAACCGCAAAATATAGTGCCAGCAGGGTGAAAAAAGTCGTAAATGTATCAACCGTAAAGAAATGGGATTGTTGTATTTGGAGGACCGCAAAAGCAGAAAAAGCAGCTCCCAGGATCCCTACTCGCCGGTTATAAAGGCGTGTACCAATAAAAAACACCAGTACTACCGACAATAAATCCATGACCGCAGACATTGCCCGGCCGACCAGGTATACGCTGCCGTATCCACTCGAACCAACAAGTTCCGCCATATACCTGACCATAAATATAGGCAGTGTGCCATAGACAAAGAAACTGTGTCCCTGGTTATTTGGATTTAGGGTTGACTGGGAAGAATCAAAATAACCAGATACGGAGTCCACGGGAATTAAACTGGCTTCCACCATGGTTAAGAACCGTTCGTCTGGATGTAAATGTTGTTCAATATCCCAGTCGAGGCCAACAAAACGCAAGTACGCACCGGCTGACAGCAAAAGAATCAACAGCACTGCGGTCAGCCAGGGTTTCAGGTCAGGTTTTGTATTTATATCCATAAATTAAACTGCCGCAGATTTACTGCAGTACATAATAAAGCATGAAATCACGACCTTCAACCTCAGATTCAAACTTCTCAATAATACCATCTGGGTATAAGTCTCGCAGGATCTGGTATGTTTCCTCATCCACTGGTTTGAATATATACAGTTTGGGAGCTGCAGCCATTTCTGTGCCCAAGATATCTTTCTGCCAAAGGGCAAAATCCACTACCTGGTCTACTACATGGATCCCCACCAGGCGTGTATCTACCCAATGAGGGTAGGGAACCACCCAGGCATGATCTTCATCCCCAATCGTGTTAGCAAACTCCTCGATCACTGCCCCAATCTCAGAAGTATTCCAGGCTCTGGATTTGAACTGTTGATAATAATCCACGAATACCAGCCGCGCATTAATTTGCATGCTAAATCCAGCCAAAACAAGAACCAAACCTGTTGAGATCCACTTCCCAGCCCTACCTTTGATGTTTGATTTAATGTTGATAACAAGATTCTCAATGGCGATGGCAATGATGATAAAAACCGGAATAATTGCTCCGCCTGAGCGATTCAGGGAAGGATTCTCATCTGGGAAGGCAATTGAGAGAATAGAAGGTAGCATCAATAATGGGATCAGTAATAACAAGACCAGGTCCATCCAATGCCGATTCTTTATATATCGAATCACCAGTAAGATCACACCCAGACTCAACATCGCTGCTGAAATCACACCCAGTGCCGGCCGACCAGGGACTGAATGAACCCAGATCTGGCCATTATCCCATTGGAACATAATCAACGCTTTCCAAAGATTAGAAAAGAATATAGACAGAGGAGAACCTGGCAGAGCAGTTTCCACATCTGTCATCCGGGATTGCATCCGATAAGCAAACGATGAATAATTTATTGAAGCATATCTCCCCAGGGGCAGAAACACGATCAAAGAAATCAAACCCACCAGCAGCAGGGCAATCACAGCCAAACGGCGATTATCCTTAGATTTTGTATGCAAAAAATAGACCAGCAGGATCAGGACAACAGCAAAAGGAACTATTCGGAAGGGGCTATAACCATGGAGGCCAATCCCTAAAAAAAGGCCGGCAAAAAGGAAATCATTCCATTTTTTCCTTTTGATACCGCGGATCAGGAAAAAGATCGTTGGTGCTAGAAATGCCGGATATAGAGCAAAACGTAAAGCTACCCTCGAAATCACATTAGGCCAGTAGGCAATGCCGGCAAAGAACATAGCCAAAAGGCCAACTTCCTTATTTTTTATTTCCTTGCCAAGCAAATAAATAAATGGAAGGGAAAACAAACCTGCTAAACATGTACCCAATTTTAAACTTAGAAAAGATAATCCAGTTCCAAAGATCTTCGCCATGGCTGCGGTCAGATACATTTGAAACGCTTCCCTTCCAGTATTACGCCGGAAGAATATAAAGTTGTTCCCTCGAAGCACATCTGTGACATCAATCAATTTTTCCGCATGGTCACTGAACATTTCTGGTGGTACCTGGTTCAGCAAGTAAAATCTATAGAATCCCGCCAGCAGAAAAACAACGGCAACCAAGATCATCCAGGGAGTAACTTTTAAACCATCAGAACAAAATTTGTGCCAGGTAGATTTGAGTCTTCCCAGCCAGTCTTCAGGGATTCGGAGGGACGACCATATTAATCCAAATCCAGCGATCCAGAGGGTGACATTTATTATGTTGAACAGATTTCCAGTGAAAAAGAAAAAAGCCAGGGATGATAAACCGATGCCAACCAGGAATGGGATCCAGCGAACTGAAAAATCGCTCGCTTCTCCATCATCAGGAACAAGAGAGTCCAAATCCCAGTTCTTATATATGATCAACAGCAGGAATCCTATCCCAGCTCCCGCATAAAAGAATATCACCAAAGCCGAGGAACGGTTTTCGGGCTCGCCAAATATCTGGGCTATGATCGCAAATAGTGTCGGCAAGAAAACCAGGTATTTTTTCCAAGAACCCCTTTCGTGTTCACTTCTTGGTTGCGCTGGCTTTTCCTGCTCTGGCAATTGCTCTGCAGGAGGAATCACCAGGCTGCCTTTGCGCCAGAATGTCAGTTTCTCTAATACATAATCAAGGACACTTGGTTCTTCCATATATACCTGCTCTCAGAATAAATCAGATCATTCAATCCGTCTAGTTATATAGAATGAATATACACCATCTGGACTTCTTGGATCACGTTCATAATGCGGTCTGACAAGTCGATCGGCCAGAATCAAATTCCAGCGAGTGGGAACCAGAACCCAACGGCCAATGATAAGTTTTGCTACCCAGGATGGCACACCAAAATAGTGGCCCCATTCCAGGGTATGAAAGGCAGCAGGAGAAAAATAATCCCACGAATCCTCAATCATAAAGCCAAATTTTTCCAGTCTTTCCTTCCATGTTTCGTAAGAATCACAATTATAATGCCGGGAGATCCGATTGAAAAAACCCCGATATAGACCTGCTAATCCCTTTAGCTTGATCTTGTCCAAACCATTACCAATCGACAGGGTATCCAGGAAACGGTGATTTGGTACACAAAAAATGAAAGGGGCTCCTGGTTTGAGCACCCGGGCAGTTTCCTTGATGACGGGATCCAGATCAGGAATATGCTCCAACACAGAATTGCTGACAGCGCTGGAAAAATGATCGGAAGGATAAGGCATGTGGTCACCTTCTGCGCATACCAAATCCAGGTAGGATGATCTCGTCCCTGCTTCCTGGATCGGTCCCCACCAGGGATCCAAACCCATATCCAGTGGATCCTGAAAAGCCAGGCTCGCAAAATGACCATCCCCACAACCTAAATCAAGGACAGGTCCCGGTAGAGATATATCCTTATAAAAACGGGCCTCCACCGCTCGTAGCAAAGCCCGGAAATAAGGGAGGTCACGCAAATGGGGTGTTAGATAATCATTCAAGATAGATCCCCGCGCAATTCTTTGTAAATCATTTCATAAGCTGCAGCGTTAACTAGAGGATCAAAAGTTTTCTGTATTTCTTTCGGTGATCCCTGGTATTTTTCTGGCTGAGATACAATTTTTATGATCGCCTTTGCTAAAGCGGCGGCATCTCCAATTGGGACAACCTCACCCATCCCAGTTAACTGGGGTGGAACCCTCACACCAGGCAAGTTAGATGCAATCGTGGGAGTGCCCTGAAGCATGGTTTCGATCTGTACCAGGCCGAAGGTCTCAGTGGAATTAAGGCTTGGGACAACCAGTACATCAAGACAGTTATAAAAAAGGGTCATCTCTTCCGGTGTTAACACTCCCAGAAAATTCCATTGTCCTTTTGCCTGGTATGACTGGATGCTTGGCAATAGCTTCTGATAATAAGAATTTTCACCCATCACGTCCTGGTATTGACCGGCATATAAAACCATGGCGCCGGGGAAAGATTCCATCACATCTGGCAGGGCATTGATCAAAATCCCTACTCCTTTTTCAGAGGCAAACCGAGTAGCCATCCCGATAACCGGTGAATTTTCCTTGGGATTGGTCGTACTGATATATTCCTTGATAACATCAGGAGATGCTGCAGGCATAACCACAGGTGGCAGTATCACACGCACTTTTTCTTTGAAACGTTTTAAGAAAGGAGAATGGGCCGCAAAATCATCTGTATAAGCGCCAATCCTGTCTGCCAGCAATCCAGCCAAATAATTCATAAAAAGTACTACTGAATTGATAATCCTGTTGAAAAAAGATCTGGGGAGCAGCAAATCACAATGATATGTGATCAGAGTTGGTTTCTTGAGGATTCGTCCCCGGAGAGCGATACCGGCGGCATCAAATTGAGGAAGGTGAAGATGGACTACATCATGGCTTGAGACAAGTTTCCAGGCCAGCCAGCCAATAGTAGGCATGATCACCCCTTTGCTGACCCGGATTAACACCGGGGCGCGAATGATCTTTACACCATCCTGGATTTCTTCTTGGGGTAAGCTTTTATCATACTGGGAGGTCAGCACGGTAACTTCATGTCCCAGTTTAACGAGGGATTTTGCCAAACGTTCCACATATATCGTTAGTCCACTGGTGTGAGGCCGGTAATATGTGAGAACAGTAAGTATCTTCATGGCTACAAATCCACTTCCGGTAAATAATTCAAGGGATTTCTTAAAACAGATCCCGGTTAGCCTTTACCCAATCAAATAGCTTTTGGATACCCGGCTCAACACCAATTTCCGGCTTCCAGCCAAAATCACGGGCAGCTTTCCGTATATCAGCAATAAAAACTCGCTGATCTCCTGGCCTCCAACCCTCCCATGAGACAGGAATATCCTGACCGAGCTCCTTTTCCAACAACGGTCCAAATTCCT
>Ga0180430_10005031_pt1 | contig 11053 bp, 9 predicted proteins | sample SS_ome_9_FD_132999 | JGI IMG/M metagenome (GOLD analysis project Ga0180430, IMG submission 132999) | Hypersaline lake sediment archaeal communities from the Salton Sea, California, USA - SS_1_S_2 metaG | ecosystem: Environmental > Aquatic > Non-marine Saline and Alkaline > Hypersaline > Sediment... | reverse complement strand
CTGGTTGAGTTTGTTGGGTTGGTTGAGTTTGTTGGGTTTGTTGAGTTCTTGGGGTTTGTTGAGTTGGTTGGGTTTGTTGGGTTCGGTCTTACTGCATTTACGTTCCAATGGCCAGTGTTATTCTAACGGAATTAAGGTGTACGGTTTACGGTTCAGGGTATAGGGCGTAAGGCAGAAGACGGAGGTCAGAGGTCAGAGGGCGGAGGGATGTTAATTTTGAATTTTGAGTTTTGAATGTTGAATTGGTTGAATGGTTGAATGGGAAAGACGGCATTCGCCGTCGCCAATCAACCAATCGACCAGTCAACCAGCAACCAGATCCAATAAACCCAACATTCCATCATTCCATGGTCTTCCCTCACCTTACAGTCCTTTCTCACCCTCTCACCTTCCCACCTTCTTACCCTCTTTCCTTCGCGTCCTTCGCGCCTTTGTGGTTCAAGCTCTTCCAATTCGCAGCCGCCCCTCTTGACCTTCGGCGGCGCAAACCTTATTGTAAACAGTAACCTTTACCAATTTTTGAAAACCATCCAACACCGATGAGGGGGCACCATGATGTTCGAACGTCCTATTTCGCGGCGGGATTCGATCAGGCGAATGCTGCAGCTGGCCGGCGGCGTGGTTCTGGGGGCCGCGGCGGTCCGGCCGGCGGCGGCGGCGGCCGACGGGTCCTTCCTGGTGGACGGCGTGGGCCGCAGCCAGGGTTTTTCCATCCAGGAGCTGGTCAAGAAAACGTTTGACGCCGGCGGCGGCATTGAGAAATTCGTCAAGCGCGGCGACGTGGTGGTCATCAAGCCCAACGTGTCCTGGGCGCGGGAACCGCACCTGGCGGCCACCACCAATCCGGAAGTGCTGCAGGCGGTGGTCGAGCTGTGCCAGGCGGCCGGCGCCAAAAAGGTGCGCATCGCCGACCACACCATTCACGGTGCGGCGCGCTGTTTTGCGGTGACCGGCGTGGGCGCGGTGGCCAAAAACACCGGGGCCGACCTGGTGCATCCGCGGTCCTCACTGATGCGGGACATGCAGCTGCGCGGCGAACGCCTCAATGTGTGGCCGGTCTTCACCCCCATTATCGAGGCCGACAAGCTGATCAACCTGCCGGTGGCCAAGGTCCACGGCCTGAGCGGGCTGACCCTGGGCATGAAAAACTGGATCGGCGCCGTGGGCGGGCGGCGCAACGCCCTGCACCAGGACATTCACCAGACCATCGTAGACCTGACGCGCTTTTTCACACCCCATCTGACGTTGATCGACGCCACCCGCATCCTGACCCGCCACGGGCCCTCGGGCGGCGACCCGGCGGACGTCGCGGTGCTGAACCGCCTGATCCTGAGCAACGATCCGGTGGCGGCCGATGCCCGCGCGGCCCGGCTTTTCGACATGGATCCGGACAGCCTGGGCTTTATCCGGCTGGGCCGGCAGCAGGGTCTGGGCCTTGACGACACCCGGATCGCCGACCGGCACCAGGTGGTGGTTTGAAGCTCCGTTATCTGCTGTGGCTGCGGCGCATCAGCCAGGGGGTTTTTCTTTTCCTGTTTGTGCTGCTGCTGGTGAAAACCCGTCTGCCGACGCAGGCGGTCATCGACTACAGCGGGGTCATGGAAGGCCGCGGGGACGTCGCCGTCGACGCACCGGTCACCATTTTCTTTCAAATCGACCCCCTGGTCTGGCTGACGTCTTTTATATCCGGCCACACATTGATCCAGGGCGTGGGCTGGGCCGCGGCGGTGCTGCTGCTGACCCTGCTGATGGGTCGCTTTTTCTGCGGTTTTGTGTGTCCGCTGGGCACGCTCAATCACCTGGCCGGCAGCATCAGGCCGTCGCTGAAAGGCCGGCGCCGCCGCGAAGTCAACCAGCCTTCCCCGGCCCGCGGCGTCAAATACGGCATTCTGGCGGTCGTGCTGGTATCGGCGGCGGCCGGGCTCAACCTCGCCGGGTTCGTGGACCCCATCGCCATCGCCTTCCGCTCGCTGGCCCTGGCCGTGCTGCCCGCTTTCGGCATCGGCTTGAAAGAAATATTCGATGCCATGGCCGGCAGCGACATCAAGCTTCTGGCGCTTGCCAGCTACGCCGCCGAGGAAATTGTGTCGCCGGTATTCGGCTACGGCTACCGGACCTATCAAACCGGCTGGATCATCGGGCTGGTTCTGCTGCTGATTCTGTTCTTGAACCGCATCCGGCCGCGCTTCTGGTGCCGGTTCCTGTGTCCCCTGGGGGCGCTTTTGGGACTAGTGGCCCGCTTTTCACCGCTTCGCATCACCAGCGACGCAGCGGCCTGCACGGGCTGCGGCCAGTGCAATAAGGACTGCCAGGGCGCCGCCGACCCCCTGTCCGGCTATGACGGGCCTTCGGAAGAGTGCCTGCGCTGCTTCAACTGCGCCGGCACCTGCCCGGAAAATGCCGTGCGGCTTCAGTGGCGCATGCCCCGCACCGCCGGCCGCAAGGCAGCGCCGGATCTCAAGCGGCGGGCGGTGCTCGCCGGCCTGGGCGCCGGGCTGGCCCTGCCCCTTTTAGGGCGCCTCGACGGCCGGGTGCACACGGTCTACAGCGCCGATCTGGTCCGTCCGCCGGGGTCGCTGCCGGAAACGGATTTTCTGCAATTGTGCCAGCGCTGCGGCCTGTGCATGAAAGCCTGCCCCACCAACGTCATCCTGCCTGCGCTGGCCGAAGCCGGCTTCGCGGGTTTCTGGACCCCGGTCCTGAACATGAACCACGGCTACTGCGAGTACACCTGCAATCTGTGCGCCGGTGTCTGTCCCACCGGCGCCATTGCACCCTTTACGGTCGCCGAAAAAACCACAAAACCCATCCGCATCGGCTCGGCCTACGTGGACCGCGGCCGCTGCCTGCCCTGGTCCGGCAACGGGCCGTGCATCGTGTGTGAAGAGCACTGCCCCACCGCGCCCAAGGCCATCTATCTGGTGACGGCGGCCGTCGAGGGGCCGGACGGCGCCCCCCGCGAGGTCCAGCTGCCCCAGGTCAATCTGGCCCGCTGCACCGGCTGCGGCATCTGCCAGAACAAATGCATCGTGCGCGGCAAACCCGCCATCCGCGTGATCGCGGCCGGCGAGTCCCGCCACCTGCGCAACCGCATTCTGCTCTGAAAACAAGGAGGACGATATTGGAACTCTTGACCATTGATCCGGACAAGTGCAACCGGGACGGCATCTGCGTGGCCGAGTGCCCGGCGCGCATCATCAGACAGACGCGCAAGGACGCGGTGCCCGCGGTGATCGAAGGCGGAGAGGAAAGCTGCATCGCCTGCGGCCACTGCGTGGCGGTGTGCCCCGAAGGCGCTCTCAGCCATCGGGCGGTGCCGCTGTCCGCCTGCCCGCCGCTGGATGGAACGGAAAACATACCCCACACCCAGGCGCGCCGGTTTCTGCGCGCGCGCCGCAGCGTGCGCGTGTTTAAAAACAAGCCCGTGGCGCGGGCCGACATCGCGCGCCTGATCGATGTCGCGCGCTATGCCCCTACGGCCAGCAACGCGCAGCTGCTGGAATGGACGGTGATCGCCGGGGCCGGGAAAATCCGCGAACTGGCGGAAATGGCGGTGGCGTGGATGCGGCAAGCCGTCGGCACGGCCCCTGACCATCCCCGGATGATCTATCTGTCGCGCTTTGTGGCCGCCTGGGACGCCGGAACAGACAGCATCCTGCGCGGCGCACCGGTGCTGGTGACGGCATCCGCCCCCAAAGAAGATCTGAACGGCATGGTGGACCTCACCCTGGCCCTGTCCTACCTGGAGCTGGCCGCCCCCACCCTGGGGCTGGGCACCTGCTGGGCCGGCCTGCTGCAGGGCGCCATGCTGGGCTCGCCCGCCTTGAAAGCCGCCGTGGGCATCCCGGAAGACCACCCCCACCACTACCCCATGATGCTCGGCTACCCGGCATTCCGCTATTATCGCCTGCCGGAGCGCAAAGCGGCGAAGGTGCGGTTTGTGGATTAAGGTACACGGTGTAAGGTGTAAGGTGTAAGGCGTGGGGCGTGGGGATGTTAATTTTGAATGTTGCGTTTTTAATTTTGAATTGAGAGGGCTTGAACCGCCCCGGTGAAATAAACAGAAACGGCATTTCACGGGGTAAATCGCATTGAATCATGCTGGCAATTGCATTGCAAATGCTGTAGAATCGAACTCAACAAACCCAACGAACGACTGAGGAGTTTGCCATGATCGAGAACAAAAAAATCGCCATTCTGGTCGAGGACATGTTCAACGTTTTTGAGTTCTGGTATCCTTACTACCGCCTGAAGGAGGCCGGCGCCGGGGTGCTGGTGGTGGGGTCCGGGCGCAAGGAGGTGTTCACCGGCAAGCCGGCCACGGATGTGCGCGCGGACGTGGCCGCGGACAATGCGGCCGCCGATGCGCTCGACGGGGTGATCATTCCCGGCGGGTATGCACCGGATATGATGCGCCGCTATCCGGCCATGGTGCAGCTGGTAAAAGACATCTTCGGCCAAGGCAAGCTGGTGGCCGCCATCTGCCATGCGGGGTGGGTGCCGGCCTCGGCCGGTATTCTGTCCGGCAGGCGCCTGACCAGCTTTTTCGCCATCAAGGACGACCTGATCAACGCCGGGGCCCAGTGGGTGGACGAAGCCGTGGTCGTCGACGGCAACCTGATCACCAGCCGCACGCCGGACGACCTGCCGGTATTCATGAAGGCGGTGATCGACTTTTTACATTAGCGTCCGGCGGCACAATGTTCCCCAAAAGACGCTGCCGGCCCATCAGCGGGTTTGGGGACGGTACAGCCGATCATGCGAGCCAAACGCTGATATCGGTTCAAAAACCTGAAAAAACGGCGATGAACGCAAACGACGATCTGCGGCGGCGCATGCGCCGGGATGCCGCGGCTGTTTTTGACGCCGGGCTGGCGGCGGTTTCCGCGGAAGCGGCGGTCAAGGCGCATTTCCAGCGGCACGAGGACATACTTGCGGCGGGCGGCAGGCGCTTCAACCTGAACGCTTTTGACCGCATCCGCGTCATCGGGGCGGGCAAGGCCACCGCCGCCATGGCCGCGGCGGTGGAGGAAGTACTGGGCGATGGGGTCGCCGGCGGCAGCATTACCGTGAAATACGGGCATGGTGAAGCGCTCAAGCGCGTTGAAACGGTAGAGGCCGGCCATCCGCTGCCGGATGCCAAGGGACGCGATGGCGCGCGGCGCATTCTGGACATCGCCGAACAGGCCGGCCCCGGGGATCTTATAATCTGTCTTTTGTCCGGCGGCGGCTCGGCCCTGATGCCCCTGCCGGCCGCCGGCCTCACCCTGGCCGACAAGCAGCGGACCATGGACGTGCTGCTGGCCTGCGGGGCCGCCATCCACGAGATCAACACCATCCGCAAGCACACTTCCGCCATAAAAGGGGGGCAGCTGGCCCGTGCCGCCGCGCCGGCCACACTCGTGACCCTGGTGTTGTCGGACGTGGTGGGCGACGAATTGGACGTCATCGCTTCGGGCCCCACCGTCCCGGACACCAGCACCTTTGCCCAGGCCCTTGACATTGTGCGCCGCTACGAGATTGCATCCAAACTGCCGGCGGCGGTGATGGACCACCTGCGGTCCGGCGCGGCCGGACAAATGCCGGAAACACCCAAACCCGGTCTGCCGGCCTTTGCGGCGGCCTTCACCACTGTCATCGGCAGCAACATTCAGGCCCTCAAATCCGCCCGGGAAACGGCCGTGCGGCTGGGCTACCATTCCCTGGTGCTGTCCTCCATGATCGAGGGCGAAACCCGCGACGCCGCCCGCTTTCACATGGCCGTTGCCGCCGAAATCGCCAAGAGCGGCCTACCCCTGCCGCCGCCGGCGTGCCTGATTTCCGGAGGCGAGACCACCGTCACCCTGACCGGCCGGGGCGTGGGCGGCCGCAATCAGGAATTCGCCCTGGCCGCCGCGCTGCATCTCAAGGGCCGGACTCCGACGCTGATTTTAAGCGCCGGCACCGACGGCACGGACGGACCCACCGACGCCGCCGGGGCGTTTGCCGACCACACCACAATTGACCGCGCCCGCGCCATCGGCCTGGATCCGGCGCGCCATCTGGTCGACAACAACGCGTATCCGTTTTTCAAGCAGCTGGATGATCTTCTGATCACGGGTCCCACCGGGACCAATGTGATGGATATGCGCATTGTGCTGGTGGAATGATGGGTTTGTTGGGTTTATTGGGTTCGTTGCGTTTGTTGTGTTCGTTGGGAACGGTGAATGCCGTTTTACCCGATTCAACCATTTAACCATTTAACAAATACACCAATTTCTTCCGACTTCCGACCTCTGAAAGGGGGGATTAACATGCGCGCCGTGGTACAGCGGGTGCTGGAAAGCGAGGTGCGGGTGGACGGTGCGGTGAAGGGCCGCATCGGCCAAGGGCTGCTGGTGCTGCTGGGGGTGGGGCACGGAGACGGGCCGGCCGATGCGGACTATCTGGCCGACAAAATCGTGCATCTGCGCATTTTTGAGGACGACCGGGGCAAAATGAACCGCTCGCTGCTGGAGGTGGACGGATCGGTGCTGGCCGTATCCCAGTTCACCCTTCTGGGCGACTGCCGCAAGGGGCGGCGCCCCTCTTTTGTCCGGGCGGCTGCGCCGGAAACAGCCGAAAAGCTCATCGATTACACGGTTGAAAAAATGCGCGCCCTGGGCGCTGCCGTGGAAACCGGCGTTTTCGGGGCCATGATGCGCGTGTCGTTGATCAACGACGGGCCGGTGACCCTGATTCTGGATTCGCCGCATTGAACCACAGAGCACACAGAGGACACGGAGAACATAAAGAAAAAAAGCGAAGGGGGTGGGAAAGGGCTTTGAGTGATGGATTCAGGTGCAGGGTGGAGGGATGTCCATTTTGAGTTTTGAATTTTGGATTGGTTGGATTGGTTGAATTGGTTGATTGGGAAAAACGGCAATCACCGCTTCCAACGAACGCAACGAACCCGGCACTCCACCATTCCAAGATCTTTCTCCGTGTTCTCTGTGCCTCTGTGGTTCATTTTTTTCAATCCGGAATGCGGAATTATATGTTGAATCTCCTGCGCTGCATCACCGTCATACTGCTGCTTGTATCGATGCCGCAAGTGGTGGCCGCGGCCGACCTGGCACGGCTGCGGGCCGGGCTTTCGGATCGCGATGCAGTGCTGGTGGCGGCGCCGGACGGCCGAATCGTTTTCGCCCACAACACGGACCGCATGCTGATGCCGGCCTCGACCCTCAAACTGCTGACGGCCCTTTGCGCCGTGGACCGGCTGGGAGCGGATTTCCGCTTCAAGACGGAATTTTTCATCAACGACGCGGCCGACCTGACCATCAAGGGCTTCGGCGATCCGCTGCTGACTTCCGAAAACGTGGGCGCCGCGGCAAAGCAGCTGTTCGCGGAAATCGGCGGCGCAGTGCCGGCTGTCAACGATCTGCGGCTGGACAACACCTACTTTTCCGTTCCCCTGAGCGTTCCGGGGGTGAGCCACTCCACGCAGCCTTACGATGCACCCAACGGGGCCCTGTGCGTCAACTTCAACACCGTTTTCTTTGAGCGCCGCGATGCGCAGTATGTCAGCGCCGAACCCCAGACCCCGCTTTTGCCCATGGCAGCCGAGCGCATCCGCCAAAGCGGCATGGACAGCGGCCGCATCACCCTGTCGCACCGCAACAACGACATCACCCGCTATGCCGGACAGATGTTCCGCCACTTTCTTAACGCCGCGGGGTTGACCATCAGCGGCCGCACAACCATTGCGGCCGTGGGCGGGTGCGACCGCCGGGTGCTGGTCTTTACATCCCCCCACACCCTTACAGACGTGGTCGCCAAAATGATGGCCTACTCCAACAACTTCATGGCCAACCAGATCCTGCTGGCCACGGGCGCCGCGGTTTACGGGCCGCCGGCGACGATTGACAAGGGTCTGGACTGCCTGCGCGGCTATGCCCGCCGCACCCTCGCCATCAAGACCTTGACCGTGGCCGAAGGCGCCGGCATCTCACGCCGAAACCGCATGAGCGCCGATGCCATGATGCGCGTGCTGGCGGCCTACGCCCCGCTGCGGCACACGCTGCGCCGCAGCGGCCCGGAATTCTACAAGACCGGGCATCTCAACGGCGTACGCACCCGCGTGGGCTACATCGAAAGCGATGCCGGTCCGTGGCGCTACGTCATTTTCATCAACTCCCCGGGTCGAACCGCCGAAAGCGTCCTCAAGACCCTCGCCATCGGGCGCCGGGCGTTCTAAAGGCGCCGAAACCCCTCAACCGCTCTTGACTTGCGGCGGCGTTGGATTTATAGGTGAAGTTAATTCCGGATTGAAAGCGCTTGAACCGCCCCGGTGAAATAAACAGAAACGGCATTTCACGGGGTAAACAAAGGCGCGAAGGACGCGAAGGGAAGAAGGTGGGAACCGCTTGGAATGATGGAATGCCGGGTAAAAACTGACTTCCAACCGCTGCCTTGTGCCCTGCGCCTTACGCCCTATACCTTAAACCCTATACCCCTTTAACCCTACAACAAGGAGGCTTTAAGCATGCAGCGATTCAGACGTCATTCAGGCAAATTCGGCATCCTCATTCTAGTTCTCTGGCTGGCCCTGGGGCTCGGCTGCGGCGGCAGCAGCAGCAGCGACAGCGACAGCAGCAATAACACCGGCGACACGGGTGACACGGGCGATACCGGCGATACCGGCGATACCGGCGACACCCAGGCAACCAGCGAAGACATCAACCAGACCATCGACGCCAGTGTGGCGGCCCTGGCGGCCTCGGCTGAAAATGCAGAAAGCTATCAAGCGATCAACAGCGCAACCGCCATGACCAGTGGTTCCCAGGCATCGGCCCGAGCGGCGGCGGCGGCCCAAAACACCATTGAAACGGAGTGCGGTACATTAACCATCAACGACGACGGCGGTTTCACCTATGTGTTCGACGGCAGCTGCGACAACATGTCCGGCACCATTATCGTCACTCCCCAGACCTCCGGCGAAACCGTTACCGGCCACATATTGGAATTTATCAACTACACCGACGACGGTGTCTGCTACATCAACGGCAGCATGACAACCAGCATCGTAACCAGCGGGTCCAGCACCACGATTACCTATACTTTTAACAACATGTCCATCTGCGGCGAAACCGTCAGCGGCAGCTACACCGTTGTCGACGACGGCTCCGGCAACTACTACTACGAACTCGACTCGGCCGAGTACACCTATTCGGGCTCCGTCAGCGTGGACACCGACTTCACCTACAGCGACGACAACGGCCTGAACGGCAGCGCCACGGTCACCTCGGACGGCGAAACCTATGACATCGACGTCAACAACGTCACGGTCGACACCACCTGCGGCATTCCCACTTCAGGAACCATCGAGATCACCCTGGAAGACGGCAGCACGGTGATCGTCGACTTCACCGGCGCCACCTGCGCCAATCCCACCGTCACCTACACCTGGGACGGTGCGACCTACACCTACACCCTCGCCGATCTCGAATAAAAAAATCGCTGCGGCGGCCCTTTTCACGGGCCGCCACAGCGATTTTTTTTTTATAATTTTAATTTTTTGTTTTGTTGGAGAGAACAAAATGAGGGGCGGGCGTTCATCTTCATCATCAGTAATCATGCTCCGGAAACGAACGGACTTCTCTGGATTCTGACGTCCGTCAGAATGACGCGCAGAGGAAAAGGGGACGGCAGGGGAGGGACCTGGAATATTGAAAGGATGGGTTTATTGGATCTGGTTCGTTGGGTTCGTTGGATTTGTTGAGTTGGTTGGGTTTGTTGGGGACCGCGAATGCCGTCTTTCCCATTTAACCATTTAACGAATCAACCAGTCTCTTTTGCCTTCCGGCGCCGACTTCCGTCAATTCAAAATTCAACATTCAACATTCAAAATTATTTTAACCCTTTTACCGTATCCCTCACAGCCGCTCGCTGGTGATGCGGGCGTAGGCGCTGTGGTTGTGGATGGACTCGAAATTTTCGGCGCTGACGGAAAACCAGGTGATGTTGCTGTCTTTTTTCAGGCGCTGGGCGATGTCGCGCACGATGTCTTCCACGAATTTGGGGTTGGCAAAGGCTTTTTCGGTGACATACTTTTCGTCCACACGCTTTAAGACCGAATAAACGTCGCACGAGGCGGCCTGCTCCACCAGCTCGATCATGTCCTCCAGCCAGATGAACTTGTGAAAGCGCGTGCTGAGGCGCACTTCGCCACGCTGATTGTGGGCGCCTTCGTCGCTGATCTCCTTGGAGCAGGGGCACACCGAGGTAATGGGCACGATCACCTCGGACACCAGATCGGTGGCGCCGTCCGAATTGCTGCTGCCGGCGATGCGGCAGGTGTAGTCCAGCAGACCGGGGGATCGGCTGACCGGGGCTTTTTTTTCCATGAAAAAGGGAAAGGTCATCTCCACGTGGGCCGCCGCGGCATTGAGATGTGTCTTCATCTGCTGCAGGATGACCGCAAATTTTTTCAGCGACACTTCGGGCCGCATGAGATGCAGCATCTCAACAAAACGGCTCATGTGCGTGCCCCGGTTTTTGTGCGGCAGGCTGACATACATGTTGACCGTGGCCACCGTGTGCTGATACCCGTCGCGCCGGTCGCGGACGGTAATGGGATAGCGCAGGTTTTTGATGCCGACCTGATCGATGGCGATTTTGCGGAAATCCGGCTGATTCTGCACGTCCTGCATGGCTTTTACGGCTCCGTTTTTTCGGTATGAGGGTATAGGGTTTAAGGTTTAAGGTTCAGGGGTTTAAATAATTTTGAATTTTGAATTTTGAATTTTGAATTTTGAATTGGAGGAAACGATATCTGCCTTCCCACGAACCCAACAAACGCAACAAACCCAATAACCCAACAAACCCAAAGAACCCATCATTCCGGTCCTCTCCCACCTTCCCACCTTCCCACCCTCTTTTTCCCTGACTTCTGACCTCTGACTTCCGTCTTCGCGTCCTTTGCGCCTTCGCGGTTCCCGCCCTTCCTTCCCCAATCCTTTCTCTGCGTTCTCTGTGCCCTCTGTGGTTCAACGTCCTTCACAGCAGATACTCGCTTCTCACATTTGTCATG
>Ga0180430_10005030_pt1 | contig 11055 bp, 9 predicted proteins | sample SS_ome_9_FD_132999 | JGI IMG/M metagenome (GOLD analysis project Ga0180430, IMG submission 132999) | Hypersaline lake sediment archaeal communities from the Salton Sea, California, USA - SS_1_S_2 metaG | ecosystem: Environmental > Aquatic > Non-marine Saline and Alkaline > Hypersaline > Sediment... | reverse complement strand
GTGATTACGTTTTATCATTACTTCACGACCACGCAGCGAGGCATGCATCAAATCAGCATCTGTCTCGGGACCGCCTGTTTCGTGCGCGGAGCCGAACATGTCATCGCGGAGTTCGAGCGGCTGCTCGAGATCGGTATGGGTGAAGTAACACCTTGCGGCCGATTTTCGCTCGCCGCGCTACGGTGCGTCGGCGCGTGCAGCTTGGCGCCGGTGGTGATGATTGGCGATCGGACGTATGGCAATGTGACGCCCGATCAGGTCGCCGTCATCTTGGCGGAGTACGATCAGGCGGATGCGGAGGAAAAATCATGACGCGTTTCACGACCAAAGAAGATCTCCTCACGTATCGTGAGCGTCTCGGACCGCTAGACGAGCCCGGTCGAATTCGAGTGATGGTCGGCATGTCGACCTGCGGCCGAGCGTCGGGCGCGGAAGATGCGTATATGATCGCGAAGAATGCGACGAAAGATCTAGGCCTCGACGATCGGGTGGACGTAATCAAAACAGGCTGTGTCGGACTCTGCTACAGCGAACCGACCGTCGAGGTGAAGATCCCCGACCATGACACGGTCACGCTCGAGTGCGTCACGCCTGCTCGCATGCACGAGATCATCGAGTCGCTTGCCGACGGCGCCGTCGACGGGCATCCTTACGCGATGGGGATGGGAGTTTACGCCCTGCAGCAGCGGATCGCGCTGCGAAACTGCGGAAACATCGATCCGGAAAATATCGACTGTTATATCCGCGTCGGTGGATACGAGCAGCTCGCCGTCGCTCTGCTGGATAAATCGCCCAAAGAGATTATCGGAGTAATCAAAGCGTCCGGGCTGCGCGGTCGGGGCGGTGGTGGGTTTCCGACGGGCCTGAAATGGGAATATGCCCTGAATGCGAACGCGGGCGAACAGAAATATATTGTCTGCAACGCGGACGAAGGCGATCCGGGCGCTTTTATGGATCGCTCGATCCTCGAGGGCGACCCGCATTCGATCATCGAAGCAATGTGCATCTGTGGATACGCCATCGGTGCTGACCGTGGATATATTTACGTCCGCGCTGAATATCCGTTGGCGATTCATCATTTGCGTCGAGCGCTCGACCAGGCACGCGAACTGGGACTCCTGGGCGAGAATATCTTCGGCAGCGGTTTCGATTTCGACCTATCGATTCGCTACGGTGCGGGGGCGTTCGTGTGTGGCGAAGAGACGGCGTTGATTCATTCGATTGAAGGTTTGCGCGGCGAACCGACCGTGAAGCCGCCCTTCCCTGCCGAATCGGGACTCTGGGGACGAACGACGAACGTGAACAACGTCGAAACGTTCGCCAACATCGTGCCGATCCTCGAGCAAGGCGCCGATTGGTTCCGCTCGATCGGCACGAAAAACAGTCCAGGGACGAAAGTCTTCGCGTTGGCTGGCGACATCCGACATGTCGGGCTGGTCGAGGTACCGATGGGGACGACACTCCGACAAATCGTGTACGAGCTCGGCGGCGGAACACCAAGCGGTCAGCCCGTGGGCGCGGTTCAGACCGGCGGACCATCCGGCGGCTGCATCCCGGCGGAGCTTTTCGACACACCGATCGATTACGACAGTTTGACCGAGCTTGGCTCGATGATGGGTTCGGGCGGAATGATCGTCATGGAAGAAGGGACGAGCATGGTCGGAATCGCACGTTTCTACATGCAATTCATGTGCGATGAATCGTGCGGCAAATGTACGCCTTGCCGGATCGGTACGAAGCGAATGTTGGAATTGCTCGACAGGCTGCTCGAAGGTCGCGGATCGTCGGAAGACATCGAACAGCTCAAGCGATTGGGGCGCGACATTAAGGCCGGTGCGCTGTGCGGCTTGGGACAAACGGCGCCGAATCCCGTGCTCTCGACGCTTCGATATTATCCCGAGCAGTACGAAGATCTCGCGGCGGGCATTCGCACGGAGACCGTTTATGCGATCATCGAAGAAAACTGTGTCGGCTGCACCGCTTGTGCGAATAAATGCCCTGTCAGTTGCATCGAGGGTGAAACCAAACAGCCGCACCGAATCCGTACCGAAGACTGCATCCGCTGCGGCGTTTGTCTTCAAACATGCAGATTCAATGCCGTCGAGCAGCGAACCGTCAAGATTCGCCCCGCTGAGCGTTCGTAATCGCTAGGAAAGATACGCCTGGTCACCTACAAGGATAACCGATCGATGAAGATCACCATTGACGGAAAAGAAGTCATCGCAGAGGTAGGACAAACGATTCTCGAAGTCGCACGCGAGGCGGGTATCTACATCCCGAGCCTCTGCTGGCACCCGCGAACCGGCCCGTCCGCACGATGCAGAGCGTGCGTCGTCGAGGTCGAAGGAATGCGTGGATTGGTAACCGCTTGTCACGAAAAAGCGGCCGACGGAATGGTGATCCGAACCGATACGGAGCAAGTTCAAAGCGTTCGTCGTTCGGTCGTCGAGCTTCAACTATCGAGTGGCAACCACGATTGCCTCGCATGCGAGGCGTGCGGCAACTGCGAACTTCAAGACATGGCGTATCGGCTCGGAATTGAATCGCCACCCTATCTTATCGATCAGGAAACTCCCGAAGCAGATGAATCATCTGAGGGAATTATCATCGATCACAGCCGATGCATTCACTGCGGTCGATGTATCGAGGGTTGCAACAGCGGCGTGATGCATGAAGTGCTCGCGATGGGGAATCGGGGAAATGACTCTCGAGTGATTTGCGACAACGATCGACCGATGGGGGAATCGTCGTGCGTGCAATGCGGCGAATGCGCGCAGCTTTGTCCCGTCGGTGCAATCATCTACAAAACGGCACGTGGGAAGGCTCGAAACTGGGAAGTCGAGCGGCGTCGAACCGTCTGTCCGTATTGCGGTGTCGGCTGCGTGATCGATATCGCCGTTGCCGACAATCGCTATCTGTGGGCCGAAGGCTGTGAACATAATTGGGAGAATCTACCGAATCAAGGGATGCTTTGCGTGAAGGGACGATTCGGACTCGAATACGTCAATCACCCCGATCGTCTGACGAAGCCGCTGATCCGCAAGAATGGCGAACTCGTCGAAACAAGCTGGGACGAAGCACTCGATTACGTTGCCGACCGGCTCGCGCAAATAAAAAGCGACCATGGTGGCGGTGCGATCGGATGCCTTAGCTCGGCCAAGACAACCAACGAAGAGAATTTCGCGATGCAACGTTTCGCACGCGCGGTGATCGGCACGAACAACGTCGATCATTGTGCAAGGCTCTGTCACAGCTCGACCGTTGCCGGTCTTGCGACGACACTGGGTAGCGGCGCGATGACGAACAGCATGCAGGAGACGCTCGATACGGACGTTTTTCTGATCACGGGCAGTAACACCACGTGGTGCCATCCGGTATTTGGTGGTCTGATCAAGCGCGCGGTCAAGCGACATGGTAAAAAGCTGATCGTCGTCGATCCGCGAGAAAACGATCTCGCAAAGATCGCCGACCACTACGTCAGGCAGCGTGGCGGTAGTGACGTCGCATGGCTGATGGGCGTGCAGCGAATCATTGTTGAAAACGGCTGGCACGATGAAGATTTCATCAAGGAACACTGCGAAGGCTGGGACGACTACCGCGAGTCACTCGAAGCGTTCACACTTGAAAAGGTCGAGGAAATAAGCGGAATCTTGCCGGAAGACTTAGAAGCGATCGCACGAATGTACGCGACCGGTGGCACGGCGGCGATCTACTTCTCGATGGGAATCACGCAGCACACGCATGGCGTCGACAATGTGAAGGCGGTTGCGAATCTCGCGCTGATTTGCGGCAACCTCGGCAAGCGAGGCGGCGGCGTGAACCCGCTCCGGGGGCAATCCAACGTGCAAGGTGCCTGCGATATGGGAGCGTTGCCCAACGTCTTTTCCGGATATCAAAAGGTAACCGATGTGATCGTGCGAGAGAAATTCGCCCGCGTCTGGGGCGTCGAACCGTCATCGCTTGACGACCAGGTCGGGCTAACCGTCACGCAAATGGTGCAAGAATGTGGCAAGTCGATCCGCTCGCTCTACATCATGGGCGAGAATCCGATGCTTTCGGACCCGAATCTCAATCATCTGGAGCAGCAACTTGGAAAGCTCGACCTGCTGGTGGTTCAAGATATCTTCCTTACTGAAACCGCGAGTCGGGCCGACGTCGTTCTGCCCGCCGTCCCCTTCACCGAAAAAACCGGAACCTACACCAACACCGAACGCCGCGTCCAACTCGCACGCCGCGCGATTCCGCCGCTCGCTGGATGCCGCCAAGATTATGAAATCATCGCCCAGCTTGCCGCTCGCCTCGGCGTTGACAACTTCCCACGTACGCCCGACGCTCTCTTTGCCGAGATCAAACAGCTGACGCCCTCGTATCACGGCATGACGTACGAGCGGTTGGATGACGTCGGTCTTCGCTGGCCTTGCCCCACGGAAGATCACCCTGGCACGGCGATTCTTCATAGCGAGGGAATCATTCGCGGCCGCGGACAGCTCAGTCCGCTCGCGTATCGCCCGCCTGCCGAATCGTGTGACGGCAATTACCCGCTTCTGCTGAGCACCGGCCGCATGCTCGAGCATTTCCACGGTGGATCGATGTCGCGACGCAGCGTTGTGCTCGACCATATCGCTCCACATGCCGTGGTTGAAATTCATCCGGACAACGCCTCTCCGCTTGGCATCAACGACGGCGAAATGATCGATGTCGAAACGCGACGCGGAAAAATTACACTTCGTGCGAATGTGACCGAAGCGGTTGACCGCGGAATGCTCTATATCCCCTTCCATTTCGTCGAGGCGGCCGCGAACCGACTGACCAGCGATGCACTGGATCCGGTCTCGAAAATCCCCGAATACAAGGTCTGCGCCGCCCGTGTTTCGCGCAGCGAATCGCCATAACCACCCAAAAGCGTATCGATGCCACCACGAACCACGAACAATTCGCGTCACGCATGGAAACTGGGTGGAGCAATCCTCGCCGGCGGTCGCGCGCGTCGTCTCGATGGGATTGCGAAAGGTTTGATCCCTCACGACCGGGGCGATTCGATCGTTCAGCGGTTGTTCGACCAAATGATTCGTGCAGGTGTCGAGCAAACCGTTATCGCCTCGGCCGATATCGAAGCTTATCGATCGCTAGGACACGATATCGTTGCCGATCGGCGTCACGACGCAGGACCGCTTGCAGGGATCGAGGCCGCGCTCGACCATTTATCTCCGCAATGCAACGCGACGATCATCCTTCCCTGTGACGTCCCGGCTGTGAGCACGACTGAAATCCGGCGATTGATCGACGCTCTGCTAGAAAGCGACGCACAGGTCGTCTACGCGCGAACCGACCACCACTTCGGACATCCGCTTTGCGCGGCGGTCGACAACCGCATCTTGCCCGAAATCACCGCGGCGCTCGACATGAGTGAACACCGCCCGCGAAAAGTCTGGACGCGAGTCGCACATCTGCCTGTCCAATTTCCGGATGAATCGATCTTCCGCAATCTCAATACCAAGGAAGATCTGTTGCGGTGGCAGCAAGGCAGCTTCTGATCGCAGCTGGGACGACAAACCGCCCAATTCTTATCGAATAGTATGGATTTTCGAACCGTTACAATCGTTTCGACTCTGCCGACCATCGTGCTGCTCGACCCCACCACTATTTAGGTGCTCGCGAATTTCCCTCTATATCTCAGCAAGAAAAACAAGACTTTCTTCGTTGTAGATTATTCTTAGCCTAGAATTTCTTATGCGATAATTTCACCCTCTGGCGACTCGAGTTCATAGCAACTCCGCCAGAATGATTCCCCTTGATTTAGTAGAGTTACAGTAGAGGATGTTCTGATGAAGGTGTTGAGAAAGAGCGTGAGCTTGAAAATTTTATCTGCTCTTGGAGTTACATTTTTTATTACACTTTGTATTTTGGGCACATACACCTATACAACGAACGTTTCGCGCGTCATGGATCAGGCCGAGGAGAAAGCAACTGAGATGCTGACTCGGTCGACTGAAATGTTTATGGTTTCGACACGCAAATTCCACGACCAATTCAACGCCGCCGAAAATGATGATGACAAAATGTCGGTCTTCGAAGACTGGAGTCGATCGATCGAGGCTGTCGACCAGGCTGTCATTCATGATTTCGGTGAAGGAACTGCAAGAGTCCGGTTGATCGGTGACGCGGAGATCTTCGATATTCGCCCCTACGGCCCTGAAGAAGCGATCGGAATCCGCACCGACTTCGAACGCCGTGCCGCCAAAGAAATAATGTCAGGTGCACCGATCGTTAAAGAAGTATCGAACGGCATGCTTCAAATCGCCGCTCCGCTGCCCGCACAGGCGCATCGCGGATGTGCGGAATGTCACTATGTTGAAGTCGAAGGACTTGACGCCGATTTTTCGAAAGAAGGAATCTTCGGCTCGTTAAACGCCTATGTGCCAATCGCTCAACCACTTGCTGCCGCACGAGCGAACGCTTGGATGACGATCGGAATTCTGGCAACGATTTTCACTCTGATTATCTTAGGTGTTTTCCTCTACATCAAACGGGATGTACTTCAGCCCCTTTCGAGAATCACCGAACTGTTTAGCAAGCTCGCAAACCGTGGCGACCTTGCACAAGAGGTAGACGAACAATCGCTCAAACGTGAAGACGAAATCGGCAAAATCGCTCGTGCAAGTACTGCGGTGCTCGACGATTACAGGTCCGTTTCTGAATTGGCGACGCATTTGGCAGATGGCCGGTTCGATGTCGATGTCGACATCAAATCAGATGTTGACGAAACAAGTCGCAACCTGGCAATGATGACCGATCGAATGAACGATACACTTTCGCAAGTCGCCAGCATGATCGAACAAGTTCGTGGCGGTGCGAATCACGTTTCCTCCGCTTCGCAAACGCTAAGCCAAGGTGCGATTCAGCAGGCCGCTTCGCTAGAAGAGATCACGTCGAGCATGACCCAGATGGGTTCGCAGACCGATCAAAACGCTGAAAATGCGGTCGAAGCGAACCAATTGGCCAACGAAGCGAACGGATCGGCCCACAACGGCCGTCAGCAAATGGAACGAATGATCGAAGCCATGCAAGGCATCACCGAAAATGCAGAGCAAACACAAAAGGTCGTCAAGACGATCGATGATATTGCGTTCCAGACGAATTTGCTGGCACTCAACGCGGCCGTCGAAGCTGCGCGTGCCGGTTCGCATGGCAAGGGATTCGCTGTGGTCGCCGAGGAAGTTCGAAATCTGGCCGCCCGGAGTGCAAAAGCGGCTCGTGAAACGGCAGAGCTGATTGACGGCAGCAATCGACAGATCGAAGAAGGCTCGGGCATCGCTGGCGAAACGGCCGAATCACTCGGAACCATCGCTGAACATGTCGGTCGAGTTACCGAATTGATCGGCGATATCGCGACCGCGTCGCGCGAACAAGCTCAGGGCGTCGGACAGGTCAACCAAGGACTCGGACAGGTCGATCAGGTAACGCAACAGAACTCGGCCAACGCCGAAGAAACCGCCTCGGCCAGCGAGCAAATGAGCCAGCAAGCCGAGCAGCTTTGTCGCCTCATGAATCGATTCACGTTACGCAACAAAAGTGTTTCGTCCGATTCATTAACTCCGTCTACCGAACAGACCCTGCTTCGAACAACCGATGCCCTTTCGCAGGAAGCGACGAAAATCACACAGTCAACGGACGAAACTCAAATGTTTACGATGACGAACGATTCGAGCGGTAGCGAATTCGGGCGATTCTAAAATCGCTGGCGACATATAAATCCGACGCATTCGGTCCCAAATAGAGCAGAGTCTCCATTGGGACCGAATGCGTTTTTTTATTACTCACCATTAACCGTCACAACCACTTCTCGATTCCGTGGCCTGACATCACATTCGAGATGAAATATTTGCTGCCAAGTCCCCAGTCGAAGTTGACACTCGGTGATGGGAACCGTAAGCGAGGGGCCCATAAGCGTTGCTTGCAGATGACTGTGACCGTTGCCGTCATGCCACGCCAGTTCGTGACCGTAGTCGCGGCTGGGCGGCAAAAGTCGATCTAACTGCTCGGGCACGTCACGACAGAGTCCCGATTCGAATTCGACCACACTGATCGCCGCCGTACTGCCGACCGCAAAGACGTGAACCGTACCGGTCGAGACATCCGACTCGTCGACGATCCGCGCAACCTCCTCAGTCAAGTCATGCATATCGCCATGCCCGGTTGAAGGAAATTGAATTGTTTTCTGATAGATCATGGGTAAACCTCCGGTTATCTCTGGGATGTCGGAAGCTTATTATCCCATAAATCGCTGTTGTCGACCAGAGGCTTGGCGGGGGGAATATTCAAAGAAGATGATCGTTAATACTGACCGATTATACTTCGATCGATTGAAGCAGATTGCGATGGCCATCGGTTTCTTTGCCGATTCGATTCAGTAGATTTCGAATCTCGACATTGTCTGTACGAATCGCTTCATGGAGATTCGATTCAACAGCCGATTTTTCGATGTCCGCAATGAAACTGACTGCATATCTGGGATTGACTTCGCGGCGAATAACCTTTTCAATCATTTCGCTCGAGTCCTTAATGATCATCCGGGCAGCACCAAGCGTGTGTTTGCCTGCCGCATACTGCTCTGGACTCTTCTGCATCTCATGCCGAACACGCGCGAGCACCTTCGCATGGGCGTATTCTTGCTTGCTTAACTTTTCCCAATTCTCTTTATGCTTGGGAAGAAAATCCATCAATGCCTGATAGTAAAGGTTCATTTGAACCTCGACTTCGATGAGTGCTTCGATAAGCTGCTTAAGATCATTATTCATGGCCAAATCCTTGATTGCATGCAAATGTTTCCCTAATAAATTATAGTCTAGCGGGGGTTCTCACGCATAATCCCTATATCAGCGATCGGGTTTCAGCGTTGAAATCGTATCGACTGTAACGATTGTTTCAAATGAATAATTCGAGCGAGGTCTCTACGGAGGCTGGACATCGACCGACGAATTCTTATACTGGATACTAACTGATGGCAATTTCGCCAATTTGAGTACCAATACTCGCATACTGGATAGGAGATCTCGTCATGAAATATGGAATCAATTTGCTCATGTGGACCGACACGCTCAGCGAGGAAATGTTCCCGCTTTTGGACCAGCTTCGCGAGATAGGGTACGACGCGGTCGAACTGCCGATATTCGAGACCGACCTGACTCTGATGTCGGCCTGGGGCGATAAACTCCATTCGATCGGCATGGAAAGCACGGCCTCGACGGTAATCTTTGGTGCACAGAATCTTATCAGCCCGGACGCATCGATTCGACGCGCGGGTATCGATTATCTGAAGCAGGTGCTCGACTGCTGTGCCGCCGCAGGAAGCCGAACGCTTATCGGGCCGTATCACTCCGCATTGGGTGAATTTTCCGGTAAAGGGCCGACCCAGGATGAATGGTCTTGGTGTGTCGAGTCGATGCGTGAAATCGCGGAACACGCGGAAACGGTCGACGTAAAGCTCGGACTCGAATATCTCAACCGCTTCGAGTGCTACTTCCTGAACACGGCTGCCGATGGTGCGAGATTCGTCGCCGATGTCGGCCATCCGTACTGCGGCATGATGTACGACACGTTCCATTCACACATTGAAGAAAAGAGCACGCCCGACGCGATCCGCGCGGTGAAAGATTGCTTGGTTCACGTTCACATTTCGGAAAACGACCGCAGTACGCCCGGCCAGGGAAATGTTCGCTGGGACGAAACGTTCGACACGCTCAAAGAGGTCGGCTACGACGGTTTCATGGTCTGTGAAGCGTTTGGCCTTGCACTGGAAAAGCTTGTCGCCGCCACAAAGATTTGGCGCCGCATGTACGATTCGGAAGTTCAACTCGCGACCGACGCGCTTGCGTTTATGAAGGGTGAAGTGGCGAAGCGCTGGTAGGACACAGAATGACAAGATGCAACATTTAATATATGGAGACATCATGTCGGATTTTATTGACGAAGTCGCAAGTTTTGCCACCCAAGCTACTGAAATGGCAGAAGAACTTGGCTTGCCCTTGGACTATAGTCCTCAAAGCTTGGAGCTTGTCGAACAGATTCTTGAGCATGCGAAGGGATGGCTCGCGGAAATGTCGGAGACGGACGAAAAGGTTTTCGTTCAATGGATCGGCTGTTACATTCTCGAAGTTGGCCGAAAGCAGTTCGAAGGAACGTATTATTGGCATCAAGAGCGCGAGCAACCTGTCTTGGTCGTCGGCGAGCCGGAATCTCGGATAGCGATCGCAACCTGGGATAAGGTTTCGGGCCGACTTCATGGTGACGAGGGCGACAATATTCCATTTTTCTACGATGGTTTCGCTGGACTCGCGAAAAATGCATCCCCCGGAGACGACATACTTTACACATAAATCGAGACAAATTTCGACAGAATCTATTGCAGTATAGGCAAATTTGGGCTACCTTGACTATTAGGCCATTTAGGGAATGCGATTACCGTATCCGGCCTATTTTTGTCGTTGACAAACTTCTTCAAGGAGATGATCCATGCGGCATTGCATTAGGTTCTGTCTACTTTCGGTCTGTCTCGTCACTTTTTTCATGTTTACAACAGCATCAGCTGACATTGTCGGATACGATTATACGACGATGACGAATCAGCCCAATGGCTGGCATCACACGTATGGCGTGGGGCATCGATTCATCCCAAGTGCCCCGATCGAAGTTACGTCACTCGGGTTTTCCGCCTGGGAACAAACCAACAGCGGTGTCCTCCCCGCCGGTTCGCCCACGGTTACGTTGCAATTGTACGATTAGAATCACATGTCTCCCGATAGTTCGACCTTGTTAGCAACGACGACGTTCCCGGCAGGGACAGCTTCAGTTGAGACGTTCGATCCGGGACCGGCAGGTTCTTACGATGCTTATATATGGAAGTCCGCCCTTGGCACGCCGGTCGTATTGGATCCGCAGCAAGATTACATGGTGACCGGTTACGGCTTTAATGATACCAATGGAACGCGAGTTCATTATCTGAATACGCCCACCGGCGTTACCGTCGATTCGAATATCACTCACATTCGCGATTAC
>Ga0180430_10005027_pt1 | contig 11058 bp, 8 predicted proteins | sample SS_ome_9_FD_132999 | JGI IMG/M metagenome (GOLD analysis project Ga0180430, IMG submission 132999) | Hypersaline lake sediment archaeal communities from the Salton Sea, California, USA - SS_1_S_2 metaG | ecosystem: Environmental > Aquatic > Non-marine Saline and Alkaline > Hypersaline > Sediment... | reverse complement strand
TTGCGCCGCGGGCGTGCTGTTGTTTGCCATGGTCCTTCCAGCTTTCCGGTCCGGAAACCCTTGATCGACTCGTCCGGCAGGGCGCCTCGCGGCAACAGTAGGCGCGGCAGCAGCCATGTCGACTGTTTTTCGCCCCGGCGCCGGCTTTCGTCGCGGGGAATGACCGTTCGGGCACGGTTGCGGCCCGCGCGCTACGGCCACCCAGCGGCTGCGCGCGGGCCGCATCGCTCGCGCTTTACGGGAAATCAACATCCGGGATGCGAGAACGGGCCGATGCCATGGCAAACCCGCGCCGCCGCCGGGCCAGCCGGGCCGCACCGATTTCGAACAGTCATTCTTGCAGGCCACAGATGAATCCCAAAGACCAAAGCCTTCATGACGTGCAAGCCCTGGCCGCCCGGCGAATCGCCCTGATCGCCTGGGCGGGCGTTCCGCTCACCGTTCTTGCCGCGGTTCTCTTCACCGGGGCGAACCCGGTGATCCCCGGCGTGATCGCGGCGCTCTTCGCCCTTGTCGGGCAGGTCGGCACCCGGCTGCCGGATGCGCGCACCGGCCGGATCCTCGCCGGGCAGGCGCTGGTCGGGCAGGCGATCGCGCTCACGGCCGCCTTCGCCGGGCATGACTGGCAGGTCGATACCCACATGGCCTTCTTCGCGGTGCTCGCCGTGCTGGTGGCGCTGGTCGATATCCGCGCGATCCTGTTCGGCGCGGCGACGATCGTGGTGCATCACCTGTCGCTGAGCCTGTTCATGCCCTCGCTGCTGTATCCCAGCACCGATCTGCTGATCAATGTCGAGCGCACGCTGTTGCACGGCGCGATCGTTGCGGGCGAAACCTTCGCGCTGGTCCAGGCGGTGCGGGTGCGGCTGCAGATGGATGCCCTCGCCGCGACCCGCGCGACCGAACTGCAGGCCGCGATGACCGCCGCCGAGGCGGCGCAGGCCACGGCCGAGGCGGCGCAGCAGGCCGCCGAGGACGACAAGGCCGCAGCCGAAAGCGCCCGCGCCGAGGCCGAGCGCGCGCACCAGGACATCATCCGCCAGCAGGCCGAGGCCGAAGCGGCGCGCCGCAGCGCCGCCGAGGCGGAAAGCCGCGAGGCCGAAAGCCGGGCCCGCGCGGCGGCGCAGCAGGCCGGCGTGGTCGAACGCCTGGGCGCGGCGCTGGGCGACCTGGCGCAGGGCCGGCTGGATGCCCGGATCGACGCGGCGTTCCCCGAGGATTACGAGGCGCTGCGCCGCGATTTCAACGCCGCCGCGGAAACCCTCGCCGAGGCGATCGCGCTGGTCGTCGAAAGCGCGGATTCGATCCGCAACGAGGCCAACGAGATCGCCTCGGCCTCGAACGACCTCAACCGCCGGACCGAACAGCAGGCCGCCACGCTGGAGGAAACCGCCGCCGCGCTCGACCAGCTGACCGCCTCGGTCAAGTCGGCCGCCGAGGTCGCCGGGAACGCCAGCACGATGGTCAAGGGCATGCAGGAGCGCGCCCAGCGCTCCGGCAGCGTCATGCGCGACACGATCGCGGCGATGGAGGAAATCGCCGACGGATCGGGCAAGATCTCGAAGATCACCGGCGTGATCGACGAGATCGCCTTCCAGACCAACCTGCTGGCGCTGAACGCGGGGGTCGAGGCGGCGCGCGCCGGCGAGGCCGGCCGCGGCTTCGCCGTCGTCGCCTCCGAGGTGCGGGCGCTGGCGCAGCGGTCCTCGGACGCGGCGCGCGAGATCGCCGACCTGATCGACCTGTCGTCGAGCCAGGTCAGCCGCGGCGTCAGCCTCGTCGGCGAGGCGGGCGAGGCGATCGGCTCGATCGAGGACAGCGTCGGCGACATCCGGGAACGGGTCGGCGAGATCGCGACCTCGGCCGCCGAACAGGCGACCGGGATTCAGGAGATCAACGTCGCGGTCAACCAGCTCGACCAGGCCACGCAGCAGAACGCGGCGCTGTCGGAACAGACCAATGCCGCCACCCAGTCGCTGCTGTCGATGTCCTCGACGCTGATCGACGCGACCGCGCGGTTCGACCTTGGCGCCGGCGGCGGGCGCGCGGCGCTCCGCTCCTCGACGGCCCCGGCGCCGGCGCCGGCCGCGGAACCGGCGGCCTCGCTGGAGCCGGCCGCGAAGCTGGTGGCGGCCGGTGGCGGCGGCGCCGCGACGGCGGCGGCAACCGACTGGGAAGAGTTCTGAGGCCGGCGCGGCCCGGCCCGGCAGCGGGTCAGAACACGATCCGGTAGCCCAGGCCGGCGACGAAACCGTCGTCGGCCGGCTCGTCCAGCCGCCGGGTCAGCGCAAGACCGACCTGGCCGGGACCGGCGGGCAGGCTGTAGCGAAGCTCCAGATCGGTGGGGGCCCGGGCCGGGTCGAGATCGATGCTGGCATCCTGCATCACCACGCCCATCGTCTTCTGCCCGCCCTCGGCCGCCGTTCGCGCCACCGGCACCCGCAGGTCGAGCCGGCCGCCGGTCACGTCCAGCGAGCGCCGCAGGCCGACGCCCAGCCGCGCGCCGCGGGCGCCGACATCGGCCATCTCGAAACTCACGCCAAGGCTGCGGCTGCCGATCCCGCTGCCGGACTGCACGAGCCCGTCGCCGGAAAACCCCGTCACCCCCTCGGTATAGGACAGGGCCATCCGCCCCTGTCCCACCGCCAGCCCCGCGCCGAGGCTGACGAAGGCGGTTTCCGCCGCGACCGAACTGCCGAAGGCGCCGCGCAGATCGGTGCCCAGAAAGCCACCGCTTTCCTGCAACACCCCGGCGCCGACCGACAGGCTGGCCCCGCCGCCGAGGCTGAGCGCCAGCTTGCCGCCAAGGTAGCGGCCGTCGGTCGCCCCGGCGGCGGCGGTGCCCAGCGGCCCGGCGGCCTGCACCATGCCCGAAAGCCCGCCGCCCAGATCGCCCTGCCAGGTCAGCGCCGCGCCGCCGGTCAGCACCGCGGTTTCGGGCGCGTGCAGATCGCCCAGCGTGCCGGGCAGCGCCAGCGCCTCGGACCCGTAGGGCGAGAACCGCAACTCGCTCTGGCCGTCGCTGAAGGCCACGACGCGGGTCTGCGAGGTCGCGAAGGCCTCGACGCGGTCGCGCTGCACCCCGGTCTCGTCGGCCTCGGCCACGAAACCGGCGGCCGACATCGTGTAGCCGCGATCGTACCGGTCGGTGACCATCAGCGGCTGCGGCGCCAGCGCCGCGCCCAGCGCCCGGCCCATGCCGCCGGTCGCCACCACGGCCGAGGCCGCGGCCGGCCGCGCGTCGACATCCAGCGTATCGGCCAGCTGGACCATCAGCGCGCCCTGCGGCCTGACCGCGTTTTCAAGGTTCAGCAGGCCGTGACCGTAAACCTCGTCCACCCCCGGCGCGCCGATATCGGTGGCGGTGTCCTTGATGATCTGCAGCGCGTCGGCCGCCGTCAGTTCGGCGTATTCGGACAGCAGAAGCGCGATGGAGCCGGTGACATGCGGCGCGGCCATCGAGGTGCCGCTCATGTAGTCGTAATCCTCGAACTGCCGTTCGGTGCCGTCGTCGTCCGTCACCACCCGTTCGATGGTCGAGTAGATGTAGGCCCCCGGCGCGGCGAGGCAGGAATCCTTCGCCTTGCCGCACTGGTTCGAGAAGCTTGAAAGGTTGCCGTCGGGATCGGTCGAGACGACGGTGACGATATGCCTGGCGAAATCGCTGCCCGCCCCGCCGAAGTAGGGCAGGCCGGCGAAGACGCCGGGTTCCGACAGGTCGGAGTTGCCCGCCGCGAAGACATGGACCATGCCGCCGGTGATCGTGGTCTGGTCGAGGTAATAGTGATCGCCGTCCTCGGCCTCTTCGGTGTCCGGGTCGTCACCCTGTCTCAGGACCGTTATGTCGCCGCCCGAGACGCTCGCCGCGATCGCGTCGAAGATCAGCGGGCGCAGGTAGTCCCTAACGCCCTCGATGCCGCCAGCGTCGTCGATGGAAAAGTCATAGCCGAACTGGCTCATGAACCCCCAGCTGTGGTTCATAACCTCCACGCCGCGTTCCGAGGCCCAGTGCAGACCGTCGGAGAAGATGATCTCGAACGGGTCTATCGCGTTGGGCTCGAAGTCCTCGATGCCGAATTCGGCCGCGTAGGTGAACCCGTCGTACTTCGCCCAGGGTCGCGCGGTGTCCGCGAGACCACGAATGCCGTAGAGCGTGGCCATCGGTGCGACGCCGTGCATTCCGGTTCCGTCACGTGCCGCGCCGATGGTGCCGGCGACATGGGTGCCGTGATTGCCCTCCGTGGTCCAGTTCGGGATCGTCGCGTAGCCGTTGTAGACCTGGTCCCAGTTGTCGCCCTCGGTCGTGCCGAAGGACTGCCGCAACTCGCTGTGGAAGGCATAGAACCCGTCGTCGAAGACGCCGACGTTGACCCCCTCGCCGAAGCCCGGCGCGCCGTCTTCCTCCGTCACCGCGTAGCGTTCGGCGGCGCAGATCACGCCAAGGCCGTAGCTGGCGTAGTATTCCGTCGTCTCGTAGGCGTCGCGGGCGGGGTTGGCGGTGGTGCAGCCGTCCAGCACGTCGCCCGCCCAGCCGCTGCCGCCATCGCCGCCGCCGCCGCCGCCGTCATCGCCATCGTCGTCACCGCCGCCGCCACCCGCCGCGGCAGCCAGGCCGAGGCCGACGCCCAGCGCCAGAAGGCCGGTCATCATCGGGTTCGCCGCCGCCCCGGCGGCCGCCTCGCCCAGGCCGAAGCCCAGGCCGGGGTCCGCCGGCGCGAGGCCGGTGGGCTCCATCTCGGGTGCGAGAAACTCGGGGGTCTCGAAAAACCCTTGCGCGCTGGCCGGTCCGGGCGTCGCGGCAAGGGACAGAACGGCCATGCCGGCCGCGGGGATGCGATACACGCGCAACTCGTCACCTATCAACTGTCACTGCTCGGCAGGGCCGGCTGCGCCCGATCTGCGCCGGGTCGGCGGCCCCATCTGTGGATAACCCTAGGAAGGCGGGGCCGTCGCGGTCAAGCCCGCCGGCCGGCCGGCCGCGCCCGCGCGCCCCCCCTGTTGCGCGCCTGCGTCAGTCCGGCAGGGGCGGCGCGGGGCCGCGGTAGCGCACGAGATCCTCCTCGCTGGCCCCGGTTTCGTCCCAGACACCCAGCAGAACGCCCTTGCGGCGCGACTTGCCGCGCCGGGAAGCGATGTCGGCATCCGAAATCGCGGTGCGCTGCGACATCCGCCGCGCCCAGCGGTTCAGGTGGCCGTACATCCCGTCGATCACCCCGGCATGGTCGGGATCGTCGCCGAGGTCGCGCAACTCCTGCGGATCGGCGGCAAGATCGAACAGCATCGGGCGGAACCCGCCCTCGGCGTGAACCATCTTCCAGCGCTCCGTCGCGACCATCATCAGCCGGCAGTCCTTCGGCGCCAGCCCCAGCTGCGCGGCGACCGGCGAGGCGGAATAGTCGTATTCGCTGATCGCCGCCGCGCGCCAGGGCGCATCCTCGCCGCGCAGCAGCGGCAGAAGCGACCGGCCCTCGACGACATGGCCGGGCACCGCGCCGCCGGCGGCCTCGATGAAGGTGGCGGCCAGATCGATCGACTCGACCAGCGCGGCGGACACCGTGCCGCGCGTCGCGTCGGCCTCGGGCCGCGGGTCGGCCACGATCATCGGGATTCTCACGGAGGGATCGTGGAACAGGTCCTTCTCGCCCATCCAGTGATCGCCCAGGTAATCGCCATGGTCCGAGGTCAGCACGATCATCGTGTCGGCGATCTGCCCGGTCTCTTCGAGGTAGTCGAGCAGCCGGCCCAACTGGTCGTCGCATTGCTTCACGAGGCCCATATAGGCCGGGATCACCGCCGCGCGCACCTCGTCGCGCTGGAAGGCGCGGCCGATCGTGCCCTGCGCGAAGGCGCCGTAGACCGGGTGCGGATCCTGCAGTTCGGCGGGGCTGCGCACCGCCGGCAGCACGTGTTCGGCCCCGAACATCGCGTGATAGGGCGCCGGCACGATATAGGGCCAGTGCGGCTTGATGTAGGACAGATGCGCCAGCCACGGCCGGCCCGATCCGCGCCGATCCTCGATGAAATCGATGGCGCGGGCGGTCAGCCAGGGGGTTTCGCTGTCCTCCTCCTTCACATGGGCGGGCAGGACCGCGTTCTTCATCAGGAAACCCGAGGCGATGTCGCCCGCCGGGTCGACGCCGGAATTGGCATGGTCGTGCCAGGGGTTCTCGCCGCCATAGCCCCGCGCCCGCAGGTATTCGTTGTAGGGCGAGCGGCGGCTGTCGTAGAACCCACCGGGCCCCTCGGCCCAGAGCCCGTCGTCACGGATCCAGACGTCGAAGCCGCATTCGGCCAGCCGCGCGCCGATCACGCCCTCGCGCGAAATCCCCAGCCGGTCCATCCCCGCCGCGTCCACGCTCATGTGGGTCTTGCCGATCAGCACCGTTTCCATCCCCAGCGGACGCAGGTGATCGCCCAGCGTCATCTCGCCGACCTTCAGCGGATAGTTGTTGTAGCTGGCCCCGTGGCTGTGGACGTAGCGCCCGGTGTAGAAGCTCATCCGGCTCGCGCCGCAGACCGGGGACTGGCAATAGGCCCGGTCGAACCGCACCCCCATCGCCGCGACGCGGTCGAAATTCGGGGTGTGCAGATGCGGATGGCCGGCGCAGGACAGGTAGTCGAAGCGCAGCTGGTCATACATGACGAACAGGATGTTCACGCCGCCCTCCCGCGCCGGATCGGTGCCAGCCTAGCGGCGCGCGGGCGGCAGGGCCAGAGCCCGCCCCGTGATGCGCGGGGCCAGTCGTGTCACGGGGGCTTCGCGCCCCCGGGGCCGGCTGTGCCGGCCCTCCCCCGCGGGATATTTGCGGACCAAAATCGGGCGCGGGCGGGCGCGACGGGCGGGCTTGCCAGCCCGGCCGCGAGGTGCGAGGTTCCCCGCACCCTGTGCAGATGGTGCCGATGACCCCGCATGTTCCGCCCGTCCGGACGCCGCCCGCCGCGGCGCCCGAGACCTTCACCGATCCTGCCGCCGCCGTCGCGCGGCTGGAAACGCTTTACGACGAGGCGGTGACGTTTCTTGTCCGCGCCTTCGAGGGGGCCGCGGCCTCCGGCCGGCCGGAGGCGCGCTACCGCGCCTTCTACCCCGAGATCCGGCTGACCACGACAAGCCATGCCCAGACCGACAGCCGCCTGAGTTTCGGCCATGTCGCGGCGCCGGGCACCTATGCGGCCACGGTCACCCGGCCCGACCTGTTCCGCAACTACCTGACCCAGCAGATCGGCATCCTGATGCGCAACCACGGCGTCGGCGTCGGCATCGGCGCCTCGGCCACGCCGATGCCGGTGCATTTCGCCGTGGCCAACAACCCCGCCGTCACCGTGCCCCAGGAGGGCGTTCTGGACTTCTCGCTGCGCGACGTCTTCGACGTGCCGGACCTGTCGACCACGAACGACGACATCGTCAACGGCACCTCGCCGGGTCATCCCGACGGGTCCGGCCACCTGGCCCCGTTCACCGCGCAGCGGGTGGACTATTCGCTCGCCCGGCTGTCGCATTACACCGCGACCGCGGCGGAGCATTTCCAGAACCACGTGCTGTTCACCAACTACCAGTTCTATGTCGACGAGTTCGAGGCCTTCGCGCGCCGGGCGCTGGGCGATCCCGAAAGCGGCTACGTCAGTTTCGTCGGCCCCGGCAATCACGAGATCACCGATCCCGCCGCGCCGTTGCAGCAGCTGGCGAAGATGCCGCAGATGCCCTCCTACCATCTGAAACGGGAAGGCGGCGCGGGGATCACGCTGGTCAACATCGGCGTCGGCCCGTCGAACGCCAAGACCGCGACCGACCATATCGCGGTGCTGCGCCCGCATGCCTGGATGATGGTCGGCCATTGCGCCGGGCTCAGGAATTCGCAGTCGCTGGGCGATTTCGTGCTGGCCCATGCCTATCTGCGCGAGGACCGGGTGCTGAACGACGATCTGCCGGTCTGGGTGCCGATCCCGGCGCTGGCGGAGATCCAGATCGCGCTGGAGCAGGCAGTGGCCGATGTCACGCGGCTGGAAGGCTACGAACTCAAGCGGATCATGCGCACCGGCACGGTCGCCACGCTCGACAACCGCAACTGGGAACTGCGCGACCAGTCCGGCCCGGTGCAACGGCTGAGCCAGTCGCGCGCCATCGCGCTCGACATGGAAAGCGCCACGATCGCGGCGAACGGATTCCGGTTTCGCGTGCCCTACGGCACGCTGCTGTGCGTGTCCGACAAGCCGCTGCATGGCGAGCTGAAGCTGCCCGGCATGGCGACCGAGTTCTACAAGACCCAGGTCGCCCGGCACCTGCTGATCGGGATCCGGGCGATGGAGCGGCTGCGCGAGATGCCGCTGGAGCGGATCCACAGCCGGAAATTGCGGTCCTTCGAGGAGACCGCCTTCCTCTGACGGGCGAAAAAACGCCGAAAACGCTAGAAAAACGCTTGCCAGAGGCCACAAAACGTTGTGTAGCCCCCCTATATGACGTTTAATTACCGGAATGACCCCCAAAACGCGGGGCCGAGTGAGGAGACAGAGCCATGTCCAAACCGATGACCAAGACCCAGCTCGTTGCGGCGCTTGCCGAAGAAATGGGTTCGGACAAGAAGACCGCGGGCGCCGCGCTCGACGCGATTTCCGCCGTGATCACCAGCGAGGTCGCCGGCGGCGGCGCCGTGACGATCCCGGGGATCGGCAAGATCATGTGCCGCGCCCGGCCCGAACGGCAGGTGCGCAACCCCGCGACCGGCGAAACCTTCACCAAGCCGGCGGACAAGCAGGTCAAGATGACCATCGCCAAGGCGCTGAAGGACAGCGTCAACGGCTGATCGCACCAGAGTTTCCGGCACCGGCCCTTGCGGCCGGCGCCGGCCGCGATAGGGTCGCCCGGGGGCGGCCCTTTTCGTTGCCAAGACCGCCCTGCAACCGGGGACAGCGAATGGATCTGCGCGCCATCGGCATGGGGCTGGCCTTTGCCCTGATGTGGTCCTCGGCCTTTTCCTCGGCGCGGATGATCGTGGCCGATGCGCCACCGCTCACCGCGCTGGCGATCCGGTTCCTGATTTCCGGCGCGCTGGGCGTGATGATCGCGCGGGCGATGGGGCAGACCTGGCGGCTGACCCGGCCGCAATGGCTGGCGGTGGTGGTGTTCGGGATCTGCCAGAACGCGCTCTACCTCGGGCTCAACTTCGTCGCGATGCAATGGGTCGAGGCCTCGCTGGCCTCGATCATCGCCTCGACCATGCCGCTGATGGTCGCCGGGATCGGCTGGGCGGCCTGGGGCGACCGGGTGGGCCGGCTGGGGCTGGCGGGGCTTGTCGCGGGCTTCGTCGGGGTGGCGCTGATCATGGGCACGCGGCTGTCGGGCGGGGCCGACGTGATCGGCGTGGCGCTGTGCGTGCTGGGCGCGCTGGCGCTGTCGGTCGCCACCCTGGCGGTGCGCTCGACCGGATCCGGCGGCAACGTGCTGATGATCGTGGGCCTGCAGATGTTCGTGGGCTCGGCGGTGCTGGCCGTCTTCGCCGTGGCGCTGGAAAGCTGGGAGGTGACATGGACGCTGCGGCTGGGCCTCGCCTTCGCCTACACGACGCTGGTGCCGGGGCTTCTGGCGACGCTGGTATGGTTTCTGCTGGTCAACCGGATCGGCGCGATCAAGGCCGCGACCTTCCACTTCCTCAACCCGTTCTTCGGCGTGGCGATCGCGGCGGCGATCCTCGGCGAGGGGCTGGGGCCGTTCGACATCGTCGGCGTGGCGATCGTCGCCGCCGGCATCCTGGCCGTGCAACTGTCGAAACAATCTCTCGCGGCGAAGTGACGGGCCGCGCGCGGCTTGTCATGTGACTTCGCGGGGCGGGCGCGGCAGTCTCCGCCCCATGTTCGATCTTGTCCTCGCCTATGCCGCCGGCCTTCTGACGCTGATCAACCCCTGCGTCCTGCCGGTTCTGCCGATCGTTCTGGCGACCGCGCTGCAGGCGGGCCGCTGGGGGCCGGCGGCGCTGGCCGGGGGCATGGCGGCGGCCTTCGTCGGCTTCGGCTTCGGCGTCACGGTGGCCGGCCGCAGCCTCGGGCTGACCGAGGACAGCGTGATCCGCGCCGCCGCGGTCCTGATGGTGCTGTTCGGCCTCACGATGCTGGTGCCGGCAATGGGCGCGCGGTTCGCCACCGCGACCGCCGGCATGGCCGGGCGCGCCGATGCCGGGCTCGACCGGGTCGACCGGTCCAGCCTGTCGGGGCAGGTGGTGGCCGGCATGCTGCTGGGCGCGGTCTGGTCGCCCTGCATCGGCCCGACACTGGGCAGCGCCATCGCGCTGGCCTCGCAGGGCACAGAGCTTGGCCGCGCCTTCGCGATCATGCTGGCCTTCGCCGGCGGGGTCGCCACCATCGTGCTGGCGCTGGGCTACGGGGCGAAGGGGCTTTTGGCCCGCAACCGCGCCGCGGCGCAGGCGCTGGCGATCCGCGCCCGCCCGATCCTCGGCGCCGTCTTCACCGCCGTGGGCGCGGCGATCTTCTTCCAGCTTCACCACCGGATCGAGGCCTGGGCGCTCGACGTGCTGCCAGCCTGGCTGATCGATCTTTCCGTATCCATCTGACACCGGAGACAGACCCATGCATCGCCGCGACTTCCTTGCCCTGACCGCCGCCGTCAGCCTTGCCATGCCGCTTTCGGCGCGGGCCGAGGGGATGGCCTACACGCCCGACCTGCTCGACAGCCATCTCGCCAGGGGCGACGTGGTGTTCCTCGATTTCAAGGCCGCCTGGTGCGGCACCTGCAAGGCGCAGGGCCGGGTGCTGGCCACGCTGAAAGAGGAAAACCCGGCCTACGAGGCAAACGTCGCCTTCATCGATGTCGACTGGGACAGCTGGAAGGACGACATGATCGTGGCCGAGATGAACATCCCGCGCCGCTCCACCCTCGTCGTGCTGAAGGGCGAGGAGGAGCTGGGCCGGATCGTCGCCGGCACCGGGCGCGACGAGATCAAGGCGCTGATGGACACCGCGCTGGCCGCCGCCGCCGGAAGCTGAGGCCAGCCGGAAATTCTTCGGACGAAGAATTTCCGGCGCTCCGCCAAGGTCTTTCGGACGAAAGAC
>Ga0180430_10005022_pt1 | contig 11065 bp, 6 predicted proteins | sample SS_ome_9_FD_132999 | JGI IMG/M metagenome (GOLD analysis project Ga0180430, IMG submission 132999) | Hypersaline lake sediment archaeal communities from the Salton Sea, California, USA - SS_1_S_2 metaG | ecosystem: Environmental > Aquatic > Non-marine Saline and Alkaline > Hypersaline > Sediment... | reverse complement strand
CAGCTCTCCACCACCTCGTCCAGCTTGCGGGCCAGCAGCGCCTGCTGCACGTCGTGCTGGTACTGCCCCACCCCGATGGCCCGGGGATCGATCTTCACCAGCTCGGCCAGCGGGTCCTGCAGCCGGCGGGCGATGGAAATGGCGCCGCGCACGGTGAGGTCGAGGTCGGGGAACTCCTCGATGGCCGCCGGGGACGCGCTGTACACGCTGGCCCCGGCCTCGCTCACCGGCACCACGACGATGTCATCGAGGCCGGCCTCTTTGAGACAGCGGCGCACGAAGGCCTCGGCCTCGCGGCCGCCGGTGCCGTTGCCCACGGCCACGGCCCCGGGCCGGTGCCGCCGCACGAAGGCGACAAACGCCTTTTCCCCTTGTTCCAGGACCTGCCGGCCCCGCACGAGGTTGAAGAGCATCCCGGCCTCGTAGGCCCCGGTGCCGGAGACGAAGACGCACTTGCAGCCGGTGCGCAGCCCCGGGCCAATGCCCACCACCGGCTTGCCGCCCAGGGGGGCGGCCAGCAGCAGGTTGCGCAGGTTCGAAGCGAAGATCTCCACCGCGGCAAGGTCGGACCGTTCCTTCAGGCCGGCCCGTACGTCGCTCTCCACGCCGGGGGCAATGAGCCGCCGGAGCGCATCCTCCGACGCAGCGGTCAGGTCCCCGGCAAAAGGGGATTGCCGCCGCACCTCGGCCATGCGGGTGACCCGGCCGGGCAGCGACTCGTCATCCACCACGATCTTCAGCTTGAGCACGCCCTCCGCTTCACCGCGCTGCAGGGCGAGGTAGCGGTGGGAGGGGATGGTGCCCACCGGCTCGGAGAAATCGAAGTAGTCTCGAAACTTCTGCCCCTCCGCTTCCTTGCCCTTGCCCACGACGGAGACGAGCTTCCCCCGGCGGGAATAACGTTCCCTGACCATTGCCCTGATTCCGGCGCTTTCGGCCACCTGCTCGGCGCAGATATCCCTGGCCCCGGCCAGGGCCGCGTCCACATCGGCCACACCCTGTTCCGGGTCGACAAAGGCCCGGGCTTCGCTCCGCGGCCGGCCCTCGGCCGGTTGGTCGAGGATGCGCCGGGCCAGCGGCTCCAGGCCCCGATCCCGGGCCATGGACGCCCTGGTGCGCCGTTTCGGCTTGAAGGGCAGGTAGAGGTCTTCGAGGGCCGTCTTGGTCGTGCAGCCCTCGATGAGCGACCGCAGGCGGCGATCCAGTTTCCCCTGCGCTTCGATGGTCTCGAGGATCGTCCGGCGCCGGGCGTCGAGTTCCGAAAGGTACGCCCGGCGCTCCTCCACCTCACGGATGCGGGTCTCGTCAAGGCTGCCCGTGGCTTCCTTGCGGTAGCGGGCGATGAAGGGAACGGTGTTGCCCTCGTCCAGGAGGCGCACCACCGCCTCCACCCGCACCGGCGTCAGATCCAGCTCGCGGGCGATGAGGGACGCCGGATCGAAGGCGGCCGGCTCAGTCACGATAGGCCGCCACATTGACCCCGTGGGTCGATCCGCTCCCGAAGGCGTTGAAATCGATGGCGGGAATGGCCTGCAGCTGGACGCCGTCGTAGTTCCAGCCCCGCACCTGGGCCTCGTACCCGGCGCCGGGGCCGCGGCCGGTGATGATCTCGTCGATCCCGTCACCGTCCACGTCGCCGCAGCTCACGTTGGCCCCCCAGTGCAGGACGTCGTAGGCAAAGAAGTTGATCCCCGGGATGTCGTCGGCCGCACCGCCGTCAACGTTCCAGCCCCGCACCTGGGGGCCGAACACCGCCCCGGGGCCGGCGCCGGTGACGATCTCGTCGTAGCCGTCGCCGTCGATGTCGCCGCAGCTGACGTTGACCCCGTACTTGTTCGTGCCGTAGGCAAGGAAGGAGACGCCGCCCATGGGGGTGAGGGGGCCGCCGTCCCAGTTCCAGCCCCGCACGTGGGGGCCGTAGACCGCGCCCGGTCCGGCGCCGGTGACGATCTCGTCGTAGCCGTCGTTGTCGAGGTCGCCGCAGCCGACGTTTACGCCCCATTTCGGCGTTCCGTAGGCGAAGTAGGAGATGCCGGGGATCGACTGCACCGCCCCGTTGCCGTCCCAGTTCCAGCCCCGCACGTGGGGACCGAACACCGCGCCCGGTCCGGCGCCGGTGACGATCTCGTCGAGGCCGTCATTGTCGATGTCACCGGCGGTGACGTTCACCCCGTACTTGTTCGTGCCGTAGGCGAGGAAGGAGACCGCCGGAATCGGCTGGCCGTCGAGGGTGAAGCCGCGCACGTGGGGCCCGTACACCGCGCCCGGCCCGGGGCCGGTGAGCACCTCGGCCCCCTCGTCCCCGCGCAGGTTGCCCAGGGCCACGTTCACGCCGTAGCCGCCGCCGTAGGCCGTCCACTGGCCCAGCGCCATGCCGTTGGCCGTGGTGCTGAACATCTTGACCACCGCGGGGTTGGCCTCGGCCGGCCCGGGGCCGGTAGCCAGGGACCAGCCGGCCGCGGTGTTGAGCAGCACCCAGAGCCGGCCGTCGGCCACCTGCACGAGATCCGGGTCACCGTCCCGGTCGAGGTCGCTGAGCTGCAGATGCCCCGCGCTGCCCGTGGTGACCAGCGCCTCGCGGGTCAGCTCGCCGGGCGTGTCGTAACGGCAGCAGGCCACGAACAGGCCGTCGGAGTCGGAGATCAGCAGCTCGTTGGAGGCGTCGCCGTCGATGTCGTCGATGAGGATGTCGAACCCGTAGTACTCGTTGTCGAACTGCTCGCTGAGCACGAAGGTGCCGTCACCCACGCCCTTGAAGAACCAGGTCTCGTAGGGCACGGTATGCGTAGCGGAGGAAACGAGGTCGAGGATGCCGTCGTTGTCCAGGTCGCCGCAGGCACCGTTCCACATCGTGGTACTCCCCGTGGCATACTGCGGGCCGTCGAAGGTCCCGTCTCCGTTGCCCAGCAGCACGGCCCAGGCCCCCTGGTAGCGGTCCGTCGAGGTCACCGCTGCCGCGTCCACGTTGCCGTCGGCGTTGAAATCGCCGGTGACCAGGCCGTAGCGGTTGTCGCCGACGAGGTACTCCCCCGCGTACTGCGGCGTGCCCGAGGCGTGGCCCAGATAGGAGGCGACCACGTTGCCGCCGGTGCCGCCGTGGAAGATAACGAGGTCGTCCGCCGCATCGCCGTTCAGCGAGGCCGTCCGCATGTAGTAAGGCGTCGCGGGAAGATCGAAGGAGGTGGGCGAGGCGAAGTACCCGCCCCCGGTCCCGAGGTAGATGCTTGCTGTCTCGTCGTAGATCGCACCGCCCACCACGAGGTCGGGCAGACCGTCTCCGTTGAAATCGCCGCCGGCCATGGCGTCCAGCTCGTTGTCCAGCCCGGTATAAGTGGTATGTTCCTCGAATGATCCGTCACCGACCCCGCGCAGAATGATCAATTCCGCGTTATAGTCCCCATTCACCACGGCTGCATCGGGATAGCCGTCGAGGTCGAAGTCCTCCACCACCATCCGGTAGTCGAGGTCCGGCCCGCTGAACATCTGCGCCGCGAGGAAGGCCCCCCCGCCCCGGTTGAGCAGGACGGCGGCCCCGCCCAGGTCGCCGTAGGTCGAGGAGGTGGCCACGAGGTCCCGCTCATCGTCGCCGTTGACGTCCTCGAGGATGAAATCGGTGAGCGAACCGCTGATCGGGATCGGCCGCGTGCCGGAGAAATGGCCCGTCCCGTTGTTGCGCAGACGGATGATGCTGTTCAGGTCGTCGCTGGCCACGAGGACATCGAGGTCGCCGTCCCCGTCGATGTCGCCGAGCTCCAGGTCCCGCAGGTCCGTCCCGGCGTAGACCTGCTGGCTTTGCGTAAAACCGCCGCTGCCGTCGCCCTCGAACACCGTCACGTCCTGCCAGGGCGAGATGACCGCGGCATCGAGATCGCCATCGCCGTCCAGGTCTCCGAGTTCAATGTGATATGAATCGTCTTCGCCAAACGCCTGCGGCGCCCCGAAGGTGCCGTCACCGTTGCCGGGCAGCACGGTCAGCGGCCCGGCGCTGCCCGCCGTCTGGGAGGAAAGCGCCAGGTCGGGCTTCCCGTCGCCATTCACATCGCCGAGGGCGATGCCGTTGCAGCGGTACGGGAGCGAGACGTCGTGCCCCCCCTCCAGGGTCCCGTCGCCGTTGCCCAGGTGCACGGTGAGGATGTCATCCCAGAGGCTCACGGTGAGCACGTCCGGCTGGCCGTCCAGGTTCACGTCGCCCACGGTCATGTCGGAGACATCCTCTTCGAACTCGTACTCGGCCCCCTGCTCGAAGCCGCCGCCGCCCACGTTGATCATCAGCGAAAGACCTTCCCCGGCGATGATCACATCGGTGAAGCCATCCTGGTCGAAATCCCCCTGGCCGGCATCGTAGGCATACCCCGAATACCAGGTATCGAAGACGGGGAAGAACCGGCCGCTGTCGTCCCCCTGCAGGACATTCACGTAGTTCGGGTTGGAACCGATGGTCACCAGGTCCATCACGCCGTTGTTCTCCATGTCGAGGGCCATGACGTGCGTGGGGTACGAACTGTCGACATAGAGGCGGGCCCCCACGAAGGGGCAGTCATCCTCCATCGCCGGCGCCATCGGGCCGAGCGCGGTGGCGGCGGTCACGGCCAGCAGGGCCAGGGCGGTGCGCATGGTCAACCTGGTCATCGTCCGGTCTCCTCGTGTTCGGTCGGATATGGGTCTCACTCTGATTCGAGCAGTCGTTCAATCCGGTCCAGCCCCTCTTCCAGCCGGCCGCCGGCCTCGAGCCAGCTGACACGGATCGTTCCCGGGGCCTCGAAAAGCGTCCCCGGCACCAGCAGCACGCCATGCTCGTCGCAGAGCCGTTCGGCCAGGGCCATGTCGTCCACACCGGCTGGCAGCCGCACGCAGGCGAACCCGGTCCCCCGGGGACGGTGCCAGGAAAGCCGCTGGTCGGCCTCGACCCAGCGGGCCACGGTGTTGACGCCTCGGTTCGCCCTCTCCCGCGCCTGCTCGCGGCGCCGGTGGGCATCCTGGAGGTAGAAGAGCCCGGCCAGGGCGTCGGGCGCGGCGGCCATGCCCATGTTCAGGTGGCCCCAGCGGAGGCGGTCCACCAGCTCGCGGGCCGCCGAGATCCACCCCAGTCGCGAATAGTAGGCGCCGAAGAGCTTGGAAAGACTGGCGGTGACCACCAGGTTGCCGGCCAGTCCGTGGAAGGACTCGATCTCGCCGAAACCGCGGTAGACCTCGTTGACCACCAGCAGGGCGCCATGCGCCCCGGCCAGGCGGGCCAGGGCGAGCACGTCCTCGCGGGAGGAGATGGCGCCGCCCGGGTTGTGCGGCTCGGTGATCATGACCAGGCCGGTGCGCTCGCCGATCAGCCGCTCGGCCTCGTCCAGCGGCAGGCGCCAGCCGTTTTCGAAGCGGCGCACCAGGCGCTTCACCGGGCCCAGGCGCTCGGCCTGGCGCAGCATCGGCTCGTAGATCGGCTGCTCGATGAGCAGCTCGTCGCCGCGGCCGGCCAGGGCCAGCAGGGCGAGCAGGCTGCCGCCGGTGGCCCCCGGGGTAAAGATCAGTTCCTCCGGCGGCAGATCGAGCCAGGCGGCCAGCCCGGCCTCGAAGAGACAGGGCGCATCGTACGGGTTGCCGGTTTCGCCAAGCTCGAGCTGCGAGGGAAAGACGGCGGCCACCCCGCTGGAGTGCAGGTTGATCGCCTGGGGATACGCACGCAGGCGGGGGATGTACCAGGAGAGGTAATCGCTGCGATTGAAATCGATGGGCATGGGCCTCCGCTCCGTCAGCGAGACACACCGATGATGACGGAGTGGATCATAACAGACCCGGAAGGATGGGAACAGGCTGAAGCAGCCCCGGCGGCCCGAATCGGCGTCGTGACCGCGAAGGCCCCGGCCATGCCGGCGCCACCGCTGTTCGGTCAAGCTGTTCAGGGGTTGAAAGACCCGGTCGACGGCACCCCCTCCTGGCGCCGCCGACCGGGACATGGAATCCGGATCAGTTCCCCGTCGCCGGTGTTACCGGTCGGTCCCGAGTCGGTTCTGAGGAATCTGGTCCAGTTTTTCCCGTTGTTCGGGAGTGAGCAGGACCTCGAGCCGGCTGCGCATCTCTTCCCGATGCTCGCGGCGCAGTTCGGTCATTGTTTCGCGCAGCGTTGTCCGCTGTTCGTCGGTGAGTTCGAGCTGCCGTGCAAGGGCCCTCGGGAAGTCCGCACCGGGACCCATGGCCCGGCCCCTGCGGCCCATGTCCTGCGGGCCGTCCATCACGGGCCGCTCCTCGCGGTGCCGGTCCATCAGTTCCTGTTGCTCCGGCGAAAGCACCTCGCGGATCTTTTCGCGGATTTCGCTCCGCAGGGGCGGCGCGCCGTCCTCGAGAATCTGACGAATCTGCTCCTGCTGATCAGTGGTGAGGTCGAGGTTTTCGGTCATGTGCTGGAGCCGGCGGTCGGCCATGCGGGCCGGACCGCCACCCGCACCCCGGCGGCCCTGGCGTCCCATGCGGCCCTTCCGGCCGGGACGGTCCAGGTCGCCCCGCTCTTCGCGCCGGGCCTTCAGCTCATCGAAGGTCGCCTGCTGCTCGGGCGTAAGGATGCCGGCCAGGACCGATTCCATCTGCTCGCGCATCGCTTCACGCTCCGCGGTCATCAACTCCTGCACCGCCGCCTGCTGGTCCCCGGTGAGATCAAGCGCTTGCGTCATCCGTCTCGCCAGGGGGGGGGCGCCGGCCATGCCCCGCGCCCCGTGAGGACCGTCGCCGGTGCAGAACACCGGCTCACCGGTCAACGGGCAGACCGGGCGATCATCGCCCTCGCTCCAGGCCAGGCTGGTCACCACCACCAGGGTCGCCAGCAGGATCAGCGCCACCGTTCCGTTCCGTTTCATAGGCCGCTCCTCCTTTTCGATGTCCCGAGCACCGCCGCAGTGGCGGGATCGTGACGAATCGTTGTATTCCTTCCCACTCCATTAGACAATGGCCGCGTAAAAAGTATTAGGAAGCGTAGACCGATTTTACCTAAAGAAATGTCAAGACGCCGTAAAGTACTATTAACAATTGAAAACAAAGAACTTTTATGGGCTATACTGTGGAACGTACGCCGGGTTTGCACGTATATTGATGATCGGGGGTGCGATGAGATGATGGGAGCAAGAAGATGACCAGGATACTGATCGTGGACGATGACACCGAACTCTGCGACCTGGTGCGCGAATTCCTCGAGCCGGAGGGATTCTCCGTGGAATCGGCCCACGACGGCGAGAGCGGCGTCAAGCTGGCGCTCTCCGGCGATTTCGACCTGGCCGTGCTCGACGTGATGATGCCCGGGCTCAACGGCTTCGAGGCGCTCAAGCGTATCCGGGCCGACTCTTCCCTGCCGGTGATCATGCTCACCGCCCGGGGCGAAGAGGTGGACCGCATCGTCGGGCTGGAGATCGGCGCCGACGACTACATGCCCAAGCCGTTCAACCCCCGGGAGCTCACTGCCCGGCTGCGGGCGGTGCTGCGCCGTGCCGGCGGCGGATCAGGCGGCGGGCCGGCCCCCCAGACCATCATCCTCGGCGACCTCGAGCTGGACCTCGGCTCCCGGGACGTGCAATGCGCCGGCCGCGAGGTGAAACTCACCGGCGTGGAGTTCAGCCTGCTCGAACAGCTGGTGCGCACCCCCGGGCAGGTGGCGGACCGCGACGGGCTGTCCCGCGAGGTGCTGAAAAAACGGCCCAGCCCCTTCGACCGCAGCCTCGATGTCCACGTGAGCAACTTGCGCCGCAAGCTCGGCCCCATGCCCGACGGCAGCGAGCGGATTAAGACCGTTCGCGGCCAGGGCTATTTCTACGTCAACCCGGCGGGCGGCGGGGGCACCGACCGGCAATGAGAACGATGTTCATCCGCATCTTCGTCTGGTTCTGGGTGGCCAGCGCCATTCTGGTGGCGATCACCGTCACCACCTCGCCAATCTGGACGCGCCCGCCCCAGGACCGGCCCCACCGCCGGTCACTGGACGAGAGCATCCGCTTCCAGGGCGTGGCCGTGGAAGCAATCATGGCCCGGTCCGGCATCGAGGGCCTCGAACGCCGGCTGGACCGCCTGGGGCGCCGCCAGCGGATGCGTATCCTGCTCTTCGACGAGCAGGGCCGGGAGGTCTTCGGCCAGCACCATTCCACCGACATCGACAACCTGGTCCGCGATGCCCTGGACGGTCGCCCGCCCGAAGTCACCTACGACGAGGAAGCCGTGGTCCACGCGCTGCCGGTGAACGACAGGGAGGGGAAGCGCTACGCCGCGGTGGTCATGTTCCGCAAGCCGAACTTCGGCCACACGCCGCTGGAGTTGAGCACGCTCATCCCCCGGCTGCTGCTGATGCTGATCGTGGTGGGCGGCGTCTGCTACCTGCTGGCCCGGCAGCTCACCTCGCCGGTGAGCCGGCTGCGCACGGCGGCACGGCGGCTCACCGGCGGCGACCTCAGCGCCCGGGTGGGCGGGACGGTGAGCCGCCGCCCCGACGAGATCGGTGACCTGGCCCGCGACTTCGACTCGATGGCCGAGCGGCTGGAATTGCTCATCGGCTCCCAGCAGCAGCTGCTGCGGGACATCTCCCACGAGCTCCGCTCGCCGCTGACCCGGCTCAGTGTCGCCCTGGAGCTGGCCCGCCAGCGAGCCGGCGACGGAGCCGGCGAACAGCTGGACCGTATCGAGCGCGAATCGGAGCGGCTCAACGAGCTGATCGGCCAGCTGCTGGCGGTGAGCCGGCTGGAGACCTCGCCGGAGACACTGGAGCGCACCCCAATCGACATGGCCGCGCTGCTGGAGAGCGTGGCGGCCGACGCCGCCTTCGAAGCCGAGGCCAGGAATTGCCGGGTGCTGCTGAAGGGAGATGCCGAAGGACGGCTCGCCGGCAGCGCCGACATGCTACGCAGCGCGGTGGAAAACGTGGTGCGCAATGCGGTGCAGCACACCGCGGCAGGATCTGCCGTGGAAGTAACCATGGCGCGCATGGACAACGAACTGGTGATCCGCGTACGGGACCACGGGCCCGGCGTGCAGGAGCACCGGCTGGACGACCTGTTCCGCCCCTTCTTCCGCACCGCCGAGGCCCGGGAACGGCTCACCGGCGGCAGCGGCCTCGGCCTGGCGATCAGCGCCGGCGCCGTGAGGGCCCACGGCGGCACCATCCGCGCGGAGAACGCCGACGGCGGGGGCCTGCTGGTGGAGATCCGCCTGCCTGAATCACCATCACATTGATCCCTCAAACAACAAGCCCGGGCATCTTGCAGGGCATCGTCGCGGGGGGCTGGAGACGCAATGATATGCGGTGTTTTCGAAGGATGAGCGATGGGAGGCGTAGCCAGAGGCTACGTTGACCGAGCGAATTCAAGAAAGCGCCGCAGATCGTTGCGAAACCGGTCCCGCAGCAGATGGACTGCGAGATGTCCGGGCTACAAAAGGTCACCGATCCTGTTTTCGAGTTCGGCACGGTAAGTGCGGCTCAGCTTGAGCGAGGCGCCGCCGGAAAGCACCACCTCGTACTCCCCCCGGCAGGCCGGCCGCATCTCCACGATGCGGTCGAGGTTGACGATGGTGGAACGGTGGATGCGCACAAAGCGCGCCGGGTCGAGCTGCCGTTCGACGCTGGTCATCGTCTCCCGCATCAGGTGGCTCGTCTCGCCCACGTGGAGGCAGACATAGTTGCCCTCGGCGCCGATCCAGTCGATATCGTCCACCACCACGAAGCGGATCCGCCCCGGGGACTTGACCAGCAGCCGCCGGTGAGGCTGGACACCCGGGCGGCCCTCCGGTTCCTCGACGCCGTTCGCTTCCCCCCGGGAGCGCGCGGCGGTAAGCGCACCGATCAAATGGTCCCGCTCCTCGGGACCGCCCAGCGAATCGAAGAGGCGCGGATCGAGGGCATAGACCTCGTAGCCGTCGTTGGTGCTGATGTAGATGACCGGGGGATAGTGTTCGGCACTGGTGGACATGGGGACGGCAGGCCTCCGGAGTTCAATCGGGCAGGCCGGCATGACAGCCGGCCGGCATAGGGCACCACATCACGTTCCACCCCCATCCGCCCGGATGGCGTCTCCTGAGTTAAAATTACCACAGGGATCGGCGGCTCGCCGGGCGTCCAGAATCTATAACGAAGAACGGTCGTGAAAGTTCCCTCACCGATACCACGCACCGCCCTTTTTGAGAGCCGATGCCCAGCACCGAAAAAATCGATCTCGGGTGGAATTATTCGCGGCTGTCAGACGTTATAGAGGTATGAGATTGATGGAAACACTTGCGCAAGAACAGACGTAAGTAAGAGCGTGGGGAGATTGCGCCCCGCACCATTTCCGGGGACAGGTGATGTCCCGCTTTCCAATACGAACGAGGAATCGACCATGCGCCACCCGGCGCCGCCAGACAGCGAGAGCACGGCCCTGCCGATGATGCATGTCCAGCACCTGGTCAAGGCCTACGAAGACCGGAGGGCGGTGGACCGATTCGACCTCGCCCTGAAGCCCGGTGAGATCCTCGGCCTCGTCGGGCCCGACGGCGCGGGCAAGAGCACCACGCTGAGCTGCCTCGCCGGCGCGACCCCGGCCACCGCCGGCCGCATCTCGGTGGGCGGCTTCGACATCGCCCTCTACCCCGCCGAGGCCCGACGGCAGATGGTCTTCGTCCCCGAGCGGCCGAGGCTCTCCGAGCACCTTTCGGTCCAGGACCACATGATCCTCCAGGCGCGCCACAGCACCGACCCCGCGATCTTCGACCGCGCCGGTGCGCTGCTCGCCGGTTTCGGACTCGACCACCAGCTCGAGACCCTGCCCCGCCAGCTGAACGGCCGGGAGAGACGGCTGCTCGCCATCGCCGCGGCCATGCTCCGTCCGCCACGGGTCCTGATCCTCGACGAGCCTTTCACCGGCCTCGAACCGGCGGATGCCGACCGGATCCGCCGCGCCGTGCTGCGTCTCACCGAAGAGGGCACGGCGGTGATCTTCTCCTCCCGAGAGCTCTGCCCCCTGGAAGGCTTCTGCCGCCGCGTGGTCGTGATCCTCGACGGAAAGACCGTCTTCGACGGCACCCTCGACGGTGTCCGCTCCTCCCGTGACCGGCTCACCGCCCTCCCCGGCCT
>Ga0180430_10005020_pt1 | contig 11072 bp, 7 predicted proteins | sample SS_ome_9_FD_132999 | JGI IMG/M metagenome (GOLD analysis project Ga0180430, IMG submission 132999) | Hypersaline lake sediment archaeal communities from the Salton Sea, California, USA - SS_1_S_2 metaG | ecosystem: Environmental > Aquatic > Non-marine Saline and Alkaline > Hypersaline > Sediment... | reverse complement strand
CGTCCACCGCGTATTGATACTCGCCGAACGGCATCCGCAACTCCCGGCCCGCAGGGATTCCCTTGGGCGTGGTGGTCTTCGAGGGGGACGCTGCGCGCCACGGTTCTCCCCCGAGATGCCCCAATGTAACACAACATCCCCACTATCTCCCACGATTCCCCACAAATGGGGCGAATTCCACACGAAAGGCGGGAAGGCTCCCACGATTCATCCTCGGAGGAGCGAGGCGTGTAGGGGCACCGGGTGGACTGGAACGCCGAGACCCGCCTACGGCCATCGACCGGTGTCGTTTGCCGCAGACGCACCCCTCGTGGGCGTCTACCCTTCGTGAGCGCGCGGACGCTTCACTGCGCGTCACCCCAAGGAGGAACACCATGCGCCAACGAATCTTGGTCCTGCTCACGGCGTTCACGCTGCTCGGTGCGGCGAGTACGCAAACGATTCCCGAGGTCGCTGCCTCGGCAGGCTTCGATACGCTCGTCGACGCCGTGCTCGAGGCGGGACTCGCCGAGACGCTCTCGAGTGCGGGGCCGTTCACCGTGTTCGCCCCTACCAACGAAGCGTTTGCCGCCCTGCCCCAGGGTTTGCTCGATTCCGTCCTCGCGGACGTGGATCTGCTGACTGCCGTCCTGACGTACCACGTGGTCGCGGGCGCCGTGCCTGCGAGCGACGTCGTCAACCTTCGGAGTGCGACGACCGTGCAGGGCGAATCCGTGACGATTGGCGTCGATGCGGGAACGGTGCGCGTCAACGATGCGACGGTGATCCAGCCCGACGTGGCAGCCTCCAACGGCATCATTCACGTGATCGATACCGTGCTGCTTCCCCCGTCGGTCGTTGCCGCATCCATCGATGCAATCGAACTGCCCGTCGGCGCACTCAACGACTCCGGTGTGTCCGGCACGATCCTGCTCGAGCGTGCAGGCCAAAGCACGATCGTTACGATCGAGCTCGACGGCACGCCCGAGGGGGGGATGCATCCCGCGCACTTCCACACGGGGGACTGCAATGCGCCCGGGCCGGTCGTCATTCCCCTCAACGACGTGCATGGAACGACGGGCCTATCGGTCACGCAGGTCGACGCGCCCATCGAGGCCATCCTCGTCGATAACCACCTCGTCAAGGTGCACCTCTCGCCGCAGGAGCTCGCCACCTTCGTCGCCTGCGGTGAGGTGGGTGCCGGCGCTCCCGGCATTCGCTGAACGCCTAAGTGCATACGCGCGTCGGAAAGGTACGCGGGCGAGGGGAGTTCCCTCGCCCGCGTCGCGTGCAGGTCGGACCGGTAAGCCGGGTTCTGTCGCCGCCCGAAGGCGGGTCCGATCATCTATCTGGGACGCGCGTCACCGCGCGCCTCAAGCAGTCAACCCGGAGATGTTGGCGGGCCGGGCAAGCCCTCTCTCCCTCTCGGACTTTGCACCGGATGGGGTTTACCTAGCTGCCCTCGTTACCGAGGGCACTGGTGCGCTCTTACCGCACCGTTTCACCCTTACCTACCCAAGAGGCAGGCGGTTTGCTTTCTGTTGCACGTGCCGTCGCCTTACGCGCCCAGCCGTTAGCTGGCATCCTGCCCTACGGTGCCCGGACTTTCCTCGAAGCGTTTCCGCCTCGCGATCGGATGGTCCGCCCTGCGTTCATCAACGTAGCACGCACGGTGCTTGCGCTTCGTTGCCTTCGAAAGGGGTCTGCGCCTCCCCGCTTGGTGCGGGGAGGCGCCGATTTCCGGGTATTGGGTTTGGGTTAGGGCAGCGAGAGAGCGATGCCGATGCTTGCGGCGAGGCGGCCGCTGGTGAGCGCGGTTCCTTCTGCACGGAGCGACCAGGTGTCCGTGAGGGCCCATTCGGTACCGACGAGGAGTCGTCCTGCCGTTTCGTAGCAGCGCGTGCCGTCGAGGTCAAACCAGCGGACGTCGGCGCCGATGCCGGCGTAGGGAGTGAACGCGCCGGTTGGTTGGCGCCAGACGACCGAGGCGCCAAGCGCGGGGTAAGAGACTGCGTTGAAGGGTGCGGTTACGTCGAGGCGGACGCCGAGTTGGCCACCTTCGGGCAGTTCGCTGGTCAGGTTTTGGGCGTCCGTGGCGACGGTCACGTCGAGTTGTGCGTGCGGCGTCGTGGTGTCGTGCCCGCCGTAGCCGAGCGATGCGCCGAGCGTGGTGTGTTGCGCTGCAGCCTGAGCCGCCAGGGCCAAGGTGAAGATCGTAGCCACGAAGAAGATCGTGCGAGCGTGTTGCCTCATTGTGCGGCGCCCTCCACCGTCACCGCGAGTCGGTCGCAGGTGCGGTTGGCTTCCTCGGGGTTTGGGATGGCGCTCATGCACAGTTGCATGTCGACCTGGGCGGTGGGCACGGTTGGGACGTCGGAGCAGGCGACGCAGTCGTTGCTGCAACCTGCGGCGAGGGCTGCCACGCCAACCGAAAGAACGAGGAACGTGGCGATTCGGGTGAGGGGGTTGGGTCGGTGCATCACTTCACCTCCACGCGCAGGGTCACGGTGATCGTGCCGAGCGCATCGATGGGTGTGTCGTCTTGGGTGGGTTCGAGGTTCGCGTTGCGCCAGAACCAGTTCTCGCGACCGTCGACCGTAATGCGTTCGATGGTGCCGGTGCTGGCTTCGAGGGAGACGATCTCCACATGGTCGGGGACGTCGAGCGCTTGGAGCCAGGCATGCTGAATGGGGGCGTCCGTGTCGTTGCTGGCGCGTAGGGTGACGGTGAACGTTCCCGCGTTGGCATTTCCGTCCGGGTCGGGTTCGAGGGTGATGCGGTCAGCGAGTGTTTCGAACGTGGGTGCGCCGACTGGCGCCTCCGTTTCTTCGCTTGGCGTGAAGGTGACGGTTTCGCTCCAGGGTCCGCGGCGTGTCTCGTCGAAGATGGCGCGGAGGCGCACGTCGACGGCTTTGCCGTTGGCGAGCCCGTCGAGGCGGACCGGTTCGCTTGCTTGGACGGTGCGTAGGGTGGGTTCCGTCGATGTACCCGATTCGCGGATTTCGGTTTCGATGCTTTCGACGCCCGCAGGTGCGTTGAAGGCGACCCAGCCGCGTTCGTTGCCTGGGATGGGGGTTAAGCCGTCGATCGCGCCGACGAATGTCACGGTGGTTGCGACTGGGCACGATCCTGGGCAGAACGCCGTCACCGTTGCGACACCCGCTTCGTTTGATGCGCGCAGCGTGAAGGTAGCGATGCCGTTTGCATTGGTTTCGGTGGAGACGTCTTGAGCGCCGGAACCGGTTGCATCGGTTCCTGCGTGGAGCGTGCCGAGCGTGGTGGTCATGCGAATCGTTTGACCCGCTTGCGGTTCGCCGTCTGCGTCGGTGAGTTCCACCGTGAGTTGGGTGGTGCTGACGCCGTCGGCGGGAAGTTCCGAGGCGACGGGGGTGACGGTCATGGCGATGTCGCGGAACGAGACGCCAGGCGATTCTTCCGTCAACCCGTCTCCGCTCCCTCCTTCGATGCTAGCCGTGAGGGTCACGTCACCCATGGCGTCCTCCCCCGATAGGCCGGTGAAGACGACGTTGTCGAAGAAGATGCTTGATTCGCCTACGGGGAGGGTGAGTGTGACGGGGGTGGCGGGTTCACGGAACGCGAACCTCAGCTCTCCGGGTATGCCACCTCCGGCAGCTATGAGGGTGACCGTAGCAGGTTCCGTGGCGTTGTCGACGGGTTCGCCGTTTGCATCAACGAGGGTGACGCGCACGTCGAACGGCAGGTTGCGCATCAGGTTTCCGGGGAGGGGGTCTCCGTCAGGCGTCTGAATCGTAATCGCTGTTGGTTCGGAGGTAGGCGGTTCAATCGGTGCGGATGTCTCGCCGCAAGCGTCCACGTCCATTTCGTAGCCGGGTGCAGCAGAGTCGAACTGCAACACGGGATAAGCGTTGCCATCGTCGATGGCCCAGGTGGTCGTGCATCCAGGTGCACCTAGCAGTTGAATGTCCCAACCCGCATTCGCGAACGTAACCATCGAACGCAATGCTTGGTCGGTGTGCGAAGTTGCTGAAAGAGCGTCCGTGGAGCTGAGTAGCGCCTCGGTGGCACTCGTGGCGCTCGAGTCAACCTGAATTCCGCCAATTGCCTCAAGACCACTTGCAGACGTGCGCACGAGGCCCGAACCCGCCACGCGACCGCTGAATTGCCAATTGAGTAGTCCGACGACGCCCCCTTTCGATGAGTTGCCCGATACGGTCGGAACGTTGAAACCCACATTCGTCATCGATACCGTAAAGAGCGAGTTGCCAGAGCCGACTGAACCAAATCCTCCTCCGTGGCGTCCGGAGCCAGACCCCGTCATCGTCGTACTCACGAATACGTCGGTCACCGTCATGGCAGCCTGCGCGTCTCCGGCCATGCCTCCGGCATCCCACGAATTTCCAACGACGCTTGCGGGCGAGACTCGGCTGCGAGAAATGTTCGCGCCACCGCTATTGGCGTCGTACAAACCAACCAGTCCACCTATATAGGCGCCACTACCCTCAATCGAGGCATCGATACGAGCACGGTCAATCGTAAGGAACGCCTCGTCGTTTTCGCCAATGAGCCCACCAACGTAGAACGTGCCCTTCGCCGTCGAGTTTGCATCGATAACCAGGTCGACGATCGAAACGCTCGTCGCTTCTTGAACGTGGCCTATAACGCCCCCGGTAAAACTAGTACTGTTCAAAACTTCTGTGTCCGAAAGGGTGAACGCCTCGATCTGGAGGTGTGCTGAGGGATCAAAAACGTGTCCGATCAGGCCGCCTGCGGGCTCTGATGAGGTCCCTTTTCCCTCTACGGAGGAACCATCTACCAGAATGTTGCGCACCGTGACCGCACCATTCGCCTGATTCGCGAGGAGGCCAATCGAGTCAGCGTTGGATACGTTCGCATTCTTGAAGGTCAAGTTTTCGATGGTTGCGTCATTCAGGGACGTAAACAATCCACCCGTCGACGACGCCAGGTTCTCAATCGTCGTACGGCCTTCAAGGCCTTTCAACGTTCCGGAGAAGGCACGTGGTGTCCAACCACCGGAGAGGTCGATCGAGGAGACCGTAAACTCGTAATCGGCGGAGGCGTCGCACGGGTTCCCGACTTGCGCCAAGTCTGCTGCGGATGCAATTTGGTAAACGTCAGAAGCAGAGGATAGGGAACAGGTTGAAGGTACTGGCGGTTGCCCGGTTGGATAGACCGCGAGAAACTTGTACGACGTATCTGGATCAAGAAAGTAGTCTTCTTCGTTGAAGCCCGACCGCTTAACGAATGTATCGTCGACTCTTTCGAGCAGTGACTCTTGATCGTTACCCATTCCGGTGAACGAGGCAATCACACGCACAAATGGTCCAGATTGGTACGCGAACACGTTGGAGTCAGCGGGGATTGGATTGCTCATGGAGTTCAAGCCAGGTAGGCATAGGGCCGCCCAAGTTCTCAAGTGTGTGTCGTCTGCATGAGTTGTGTACGTGTCGAATAAGTTGGCTAGGACGTCATTGGGGGTTCCCTCGATGATCACGTAGTCGTATTCAACTTCGTTCGGTGCGTCACCGCAGCTCACGGTTCCTGTTTGCGCGTAGGCGGACGAGGTTCCGAGAAGAGTGAGCAAGAGCAGCGACGAAAAGTAAAGTACGCGTGTGAATGTCCATTGACCTGCGATCCGATTTCGCGAAGATGTCATCGGCTCTCCGTCGTTCATCTTCATGTTGCACCTCCTCAAGATATCTGCCGCCACACGGTAGTGGGTAAGCGTTCGCATGGCGTTCGCAACGACGCATTACGGAACGGTTACGCTCAACATCACGGAGGTTGAAGGATGTCGGAGGGTCAAAGCACGCATGCCAACGAAGGTGAGAACGCGACCCTTCCTGTGTTTGTGCGACTGCTGGGCGTGCCGAGCGTCACGTTGGGTGAGCAGGTGCTCAAGTTTCGCTACCGCAAGGCCGAAGCGCTTCTCTACGTGCTGGTCGTGGAGCGTCGGCGCATGCCGCGAAGTCGCATCGCGCAACTTCTCTGGCCTGGTGCGGATGCGAAGAGTGCGACGCGTAACCTTCGCGTCGTCCTGAACGACCTGCGCGCGAAGATTGGGGAGCGCCTCGTCGCGCCGAGCGACTCGCCGTACGTGTCACTTCAACGCGTTCGGAGTGATTTGGATCGCATCGAGTCGCTCGCAACGCTGCCGCACGACGCTCTCACGACCGATTCGCTTCTGACGGAAAGTGCGACTCTCCTCGAGGGGTTCGAGGTCGAGGATTCGAGCGAGTTCGAGGAGTGGCGTCGACACGCCGATGACCAGACTCAGGAGCGTCTCGCCAGCGAGCGTGCTAAGCGCGTCGAGCAGATGCTTACCGAAGATGCGTCCGATGCGGCCTTCGCATTGCTCGACGCCAGCGTGCAACGTGACCCGTGGGACGAAACGCTCGTGCTTCGCCTCGTACGGCTCGCCTTGCGGCGAGGGGACGCCTCCCTCGCTCTTCGGAGGGTACGCAGTTCGATGGAGGCCATTCGTACCGAACTCGACATCGAACCCAGCGCGGACCTTACGGGGCTCGTACGTGCCCTCGCTCAGAAGCGAATGGAACCATCGACCCGACTGTCTCGCCTCGTCGGTCACCTCAAGGCGCAAGAGGACGTCGAAACGTGGGTGCTTCACGGAAGCGAGCCGATTCTCGGCCTTGCGGCTGCACCCGGAATCGGCACGTCGACGTTCGCCCGAGCGGTGCTCCTCGCCAACCCGCTCCTGCGCGACGCCGTCGTGCTTCACGTTGACGTGCATGGCGCGGACGGCGAAACCGTCACTGAACGCGCGCGTCGGGCGTTGGCTGGGCACGAACCCACGGCCGACCGTGGCATCGTCCTGCTCGACGGCCTCACCGATGCCGACGACGTTCGTCGAGCCGTTCACGACCTCATGACCCACGCGACGCACGTGCGGTGGGTCTACACGGCACGCCAGCCGCTCGGCATGGCCGGTGAGCGCACCCTCTCCATCAACCCCTTGCGCATCCCGTCCGCCATGGTGTTGCGCCTCCAACGCGACGTGCCCAGCATCGACCTGTTCCTCCGTACCGTCGAGGAACATGCGCCCGGGCGAACCTTCGAAATTGCGGAGGAGGCGACGCTGACCCGTCTCCTTCGACGCACCGGCGGTCACCCACTCGCCATTTTGGGATTGGCCAAGGTCGCCGCCACCTTGAACGATGCGACTACCATCGATCTGCACGACGTTTTGGCATCCGACCTTCCAGAGGCACGTGCGTTGCACCAGCACATGTCGCGTCTCCTTGCCGACCTGCCGGACGAGGCGCGCCGAACGGTCGTCGCCCTTGCCCTCTTCGAACGTGGGGCAACGTCTGCCGAATTGAGTCAATCCATCGCTGGCGACGTCGAGACCGTCCAAGGTGCCTTGCATCAGCTCCAACGCAGGGGTTGGGTCGTCGAAGACGCGACGCCGCAGCGCATCCTCCACCGTGTCGCACCCTGGGCCGTCGCCGGGCTGCAAGCGGAAGCACATCGGCTTCAAGACGCACCTGCCGTCAAGCTCCGTTTTGCCGCGTGTATCCGAGACCGTGTTGCACCCCTGGCTGAGGAACTGCAAGGCCCACGGCAACGAGAGGCGGTGGAGGAAGGCCTCGTCATGCTCGGCGACGTCATTTCGGCAACTGATCTGCTCGCAAGCGCCGATCCTCCCGCGGCGTTCACCCTCGCAGCCGCCGCCTGGCCCCTCTTCAGGCGAGCAGGACGCGCCCCGGAGCTCCTCGCCCGCATCGAGCCCTTGACCCTCGAGCATGCTGATAGCCTTGAGGGGGCTGCCCGCGCCGACGCGCTCGCCACCCTCGCCAACCTGATGATCCTCGTCGGACGCATGCCGGACGCCCGGCCGCTTCATGAGGAGGCACTCGCCATCCGCGACGCGCTCGGTGACCGACGCTCACGAGCGCAATCGCGCCTCAACTTCGCCCGGGTCCTCGCCGTGCTCGGTGAGCTCGACGCATCCTCGACCCTCCTGGAGGAGGGTGCCAAACTCGCCCAGGAGGCGGAGGAAAGCTGGCTCTACGCCGCCTGCCTCGGGAATCGCGGCCACGTCCTGCACGATCTCGGGCGTCTTGAGGCTGCGGCAGCCGTGTACGACGAGGCGCTCGCCGTACTCGAGTCCATGGGCGACACGCTCAGCATCGTTGGGATTCGTATTGCGCAACTCACCGTTCACGTGCATCTCGGGCAGGGAGACCGCGTCGTCCGATCGATTCACATCCTCGAACCCCAGATGCAACATGTACCGTTCGGAGCCGCGCGAAGCCTCGCCCGACCCGTGCGCGTCGCCATCGACGAGCTTGCGCACGTGGGCTCGTGGCACGCCGCGGAGTTGCTCGAGAGAGCCGCCTACGACAATGGGTTCCTCGTGGATTGACCCACCGAACGAACCACAGGCTCAACAACACAAGGATGATTCCCGGCGCGTTGGCATGGGTCGATTCCGAACTGAACGATATCCCGTTTCCCTGCTCGAAGGCTTCACCGATGTCGATGACGTTCGTGAATCCCCTGGTGGCCTCTCGGTCTTTGAAATGCATGTGCGGTGAATCTATGCGACGCGCAAGCCGGTTGGCGTGGTCTCAACATCAAACCGCTGCGCATTCCTTCCGCCGTGATGCTTGGTCACCAACGTAACGCGAGCAGCGCATCGTTGGCATCTTGCCCTGAGGCGCCCGGACTTACCTCGTGGTGGTTTCGCCCCGCGATTGGATGGTCCGATCTGGGAGCACTTATGGGTGAGGGGCAAGGCTCCTCGCTCATGCTCGTTCTTGGTGTGGCGTGTTGCGGGGCTTGGAAAAAATGCGTGCCCGCACCTCTTGGGTGCGGGCACGTTCCATGTGCTTGAAGTTTGAAGCGTTAGTTGAGGTCGAAGGTGTAGGCGAGACCGAGGGTCGCGCCGATGCGGCTTGTGAAGGGGAGGGCCGTGATTTCCGTCCGGACTGCGAGGTTATCGATGACGTCGATGTCGAGGCCGGCGATGAAGCTCATGGTGGCTTCGTAGCAGCGTATGTCGTTGACTTCGAGCCAACGGACGTCCGCGCCGAGGCCGGCGTACCAGGCGATACCGTCGAGATCCTCGATGAAGATGACTGCACCGCCGACGGCGGGGAACCAGGCGAAGTTGAGTGGGATGCTTGCGTCGAGGCGAACACCGAGGTGATTGCCAGCAAGCGTTCCGGTGGGCTCTCCGAGCGTCACGAGTGCGCTTGCAGCGAGCTTCGTTGGGCGTTGCAGGTCCATTCCGTAGCCTGCAGATACGCCGAACGTCACGCTCTGCGCAAGGGTGGAACCCGAGACCAGCAGGAGGGTCGCAACAACGAGGGCGCGAAGATCCAACAGTCGCTTCATCACTGAACTCAGATCCATGACGTGGGTTGCTGTGCGGCTTTCGAGTGGACGCTCACGCACTTTTTGCGTCTCCATCTGCATTTAGCGGTCCTCGACTTCCACGGTGACGTTAAGGAGGTCACAGGCGCCCTCCTCGTCCGCGGGGTTGGGGATCGGACCCAGGCATACGCGCATGGCAACTTCTGCGCTTAGTGATGCTTCGGGTAGAGATTGGTTGCAGGCTTGGCATCCTCCGCCGCAGCTCGAGAGGACAAGGGTTAGTAAGAATGCGGCTGCGATTGAAATGAGCGGCTTGTAGGGTTTGCGTGCGCGGTTCATTACTGCACCTCCACGCGAAGAGTGATGACGATGTAGGGAATGTCCTGGGTTGGCGTGTCGGCTCCGACGGGTTCTAGGTTGGCGTCCCGCCAGAACCAGTTGTTCTCACCGTCGATCTGAACCAGCTCGATGGTTCCGGCACTTGGAATGACGGATACGAGTTCGACGTGGTCTGGGACGTCGAGTGCTTGCATCCACAGGTGGGGAAGCATCTCGGTTGAGGTGTTCCGCGCGCGGATGGTGATTTCGAAGGTGCCGGTCGTGCCATCGCCGTTGGGGTCGGGTTGAAGCTGGATGTCATCGGAGGTCGATTCGATGCTGGGTTCGCTGCTGCGTTCCTCTGCCGTGGCTGTGGGTGTGACCGTAACTGGGTCACTCCATGGCCCCTTGCGTGACTCGTCAAAGGAAGCGCGTATCCGCAGCGTCGTCTCGGTGTCGTTCTGAAGCCCGGTGAGAGCAACAGGCTCCGTTGCTAGGGCTTGAAGGGTGGTGACTTGTTCGGGGTCGCTGGTGGGCCAGGTCTCGATGTCGACCTCGCTCACGCCTGCAATCTTGTCGAATACGATCCATGCCCGCTCGTTGCCTGCGACGGAAGCGATGTTGGTGATTGCGCCGATGAAGGTGACGTTGAACGTTGTCGGGCAGTCCCCTGGGCACGCCGCTGTGATGGTGGCGACTCCGGTGGTGTCCGGTGCGCGCAGTGTGGCTTTGGCCATGCCGTTCGCGTCGGTTGTGATGGTCAAGGTTTGTGATCCCCCGCCGGACACACTTTCGCCTGCGAACAGGGTTCCAAGGTCGGTGGTGAGGCGGATCGTTTGCCCTTCCTGCCCAGCGCCATCGGCCTCCGTGAGTTCGATGGTGAGTAGCGTCGTGCTGACGCCGTCGGCAGGTAGGTCGCTGGAGGGCGAGGTGAGGGACAGGGTCACGGGGGTGAAGGTCAGGCCTGTCACTTGTTGAGTGAGTCCGTCGCCTGAGCCTCCCTCGACCACGGCATTGAGCGTGATGCTTCCTGCTGATGCGCCCGTGAACACGACGTTTTCGATCAGGACACTCGATTCTCCGACTGGGATGGTGGCGGAAACCGGGGTGCTGGCATTGCCGAAGGCAAACCTAAGTGCAGCACTTGCGTCCGATCCCCCCGTAGCCGTGAGTGTGACAGTGCCGTTTTCGTTCTCGTTCTCGAATGGGTCGCCATTGTCATCGACAAGCGCCACCCGTACGGAGAACGGAAGATTGCTCATCAATGCCGTTGGAAGACTGTTCCCCGAAGCGTCACGTAGGGTGATTCCGGAGACGGTTGCAGGGGCGACAGGGGTGACGCTTTGGCTTGCTTGGGAGTCTTCGCTGTCGCCTTCTGCGTTGGTTGCCTTGACGGTGAAGGTGTAGGGCGTGCCGTTGGTGAGGCCTGTGATGGT
>Ga0180430_10005019_pt1 | contig 11072 bp, 25 predicted proteins | sample SS_ome_9_FD_132999 | JGI IMG/M metagenome (GOLD analysis project Ga0180430, IMG submission 132999) | Hypersaline lake sediment archaeal communities from the Salton Sea, California, USA - SS_1_S_2 metaG | ecosystem: Environmental > Aquatic > Non-marine Saline and Alkaline > Hypersaline >... | reverse complement strand
TGTTATAAAATTAAAACCTCCATCATCTGTTCTAAAATAGGCATTCGAATTATCATGATAAATGCTGACTTCATCAGAAGCGTCTGTCGAACCAACGCTAAAAGTATAATTAGGAGATGTCGTTCCTATACCTACATAACCTAGAGATTCATTTACAACCAAACTTCCATCTCCAATATTAATTAAACCTTTTGTTGAAGCACTTGTTGATTGTAAAAGTAAATTATTTGAATTAGCACTTCCACCATATAAAGTATTTCCCTGAAGACTAAGACCTGCAGTTACATGTCTTAAAACATTTGCACCACCAAATTTAATATAAGCTCCAGATGCTAAATTTAAATTACCCTTAACATCTAAAACTTCTGTTGGACTATCTGTCCCAATCCCAACATTACCAGAAGTTCCATTAACAAAAAGAACACTATCATTAACATACAAATCTCCACTTGCAGTGTTGAAATAAATATCTTCCCCATTACTAAGGAACTCAAAAGCATTCCCTCCACGACTTTCTAACCTATTCTTTCCACCACCAACTTCTCCGATTCTAAAGTTATTAATATCTGCTATGCCGGTTGTTGTTAAAGCAATGTTTCCAACTGCTCCTGAATTTATATTTGCTTCACCTCTAACATCTAACAACTTTTCTGGTGTCGAAGTATTAATCCCAACATAACCATCTGTAGTAAAATTCCCAAAGTCGTGAACATTTCTCTTCCAAGATAAGGGGTCTGTTTCTTCCCCAGAAGGAACACCAAAACCCTTAGAGATAGCAACCCAATCTACATAGTAATGATTTTGTGTGTTTCCATTTGAGGATTTGTAAATTCTCATTTGAACTACTCCACCATCTATGTGTCCACTATCATCAAACACAGGTTGAGTTATTGTTGCAAAAGATTCACTACTTGCTAAAATAGGATAATCTTCCCATGCTTCTTCGTCATAATCCCAAAATTGAATAACTGGATGTTCTCCTTTTAATTCAGTAGTTCTATATCTTATAATTCCTCTTGAGAAATTATCTATTCCTGTAAAATTCATTCTCATATCTAATCCCGGACTTGAAGCGACCTCTGAAAAGTTAAGAGTAACACCATCATAGTTTCCATCTGGATGTTGAGTATCATTTATACTTCCTCCATCGATAACTCCAGAAACATTTTGGGCTTGTGTTGCATTATAATAAACTGTTGCTAATTTAGAATCATTAAAAAGTAAAGTGTTCCCATCAAAGGAGTTCCAATCATCTCCAGATGTCCAATTAAACTTCCCATTGAAATAAGGAGCAGTTATATTTCCAGTTAGGGTACATCCAGTTAATTTACACCAAAAAGTATCTATATAAGAAGTTAGTAATGTCAAAACCCCTCCACTACCTTCATCAAATTGTGTTGAGTTTACATCATCTAAATCTCCAATGTTTGTTTCCCAAATATCTGTTGAGTTTGTTGAACCATTAATTGAATAGTTTCTAATTTCTGTTATTTTTTCGTATTCAAAATCAATTACTGTCGAACCTTCATCTTCCAATGCCAAAGTAAAACTAGAAAAAAATAAAATAAAAATTAGAAGACAAGAGAGAACTAAAAAGCTCCCTCCTCTTCCAGTAAAATCAAACTTTTGTTTCAATTTAGTCACCTAAATTTATATCAAACCACTATTTCGTAGACCTTGTGCTGCGATTCCGATTGCGGAAGTTGCGATAGCAAGGGCAAAGAAAAGTGTGGTCAATCCAACAAGGGTGTCTGCTGCTCCTGTAACGTTACCGTCTGCCTGTGCAAGTCCTACTTGCTGAGCAACAGTTGGTAGAAGTGCAGTACCTACAAGGATAACAATGAAACCACCTATAATATTTCCTAACATTTTCAATCTCCCCTCCTTAACGTGAATGGAGATAAATCCATTAAATCTAAGTAAACCATAAAATATTGTTAATTTAATGTTTTATAAATATCGATTGTTATGAAACTTGATAAAATCTCTAAAAAGTTATTATAATTTATTATAATCGATATTTATAAAAGCCTATTTTGTATTATTTGATATGGTTTACAATCGTGATGTTAATTCTCAAGACATTGATGAGGAAAGAGCTTCTAAAATAAATGCTGCTGGACTAATAAACTCTACTCTAGAGAATCTTTGGAGAGATTGTTATAGTCTAATGTCGAGAGGAGATTATGTTAGATGGAATATAAAACTAGATTCTATCTGGGCCATACTTGGTGGTGATGTGAAGGACCCTGATGAGGAAGATGGTCCTTTTAAAAAACTTGCAGATATAAATAAACAATTATACGAGCAGGGAAGTCTAAAATCCAAAATTGGTTCTGGTTTTGGTGAAGTCCCTAACCCGAATAATGCAGTTCAGTATCAAATCCTCTTAAAAAAAGCGTTATTTCTAAGGAAGTTACAAAACGACCAGGGAAAAGGAACTGCATACATAAGAAAAGATGATTATGACATGTAATAATTATGGCACCTACCCAATTAGTCACTATTAAGAACCCAAAAACTGGAAAAACTGTCGAGTATGCCATGGATACTCGACTTAAAGATAATCTAGACAGGGTTGCTAAGGATGTTCTTGAAAAGAAGGATAAAGATTTATTTATTGCTGTTGATGGTGCTGAAGGAAGCGGTAAATCTACCCTTGCATTACAAATCGGAAAGTATGTGGACCCTACTTTAGACTTAAAAAGAGTAGTTTTTGATGCAGATAGTTTCCGGGAAGCTATTTTCAAGGCTAAGAAGAATCAATGTATTGTTTTTGATGAAGCATTTAATGGTCTGAGTTCAAGAGCTTCTCTATCTGCTATGAATCGTGTCTTAGTTGGTTTGATGATGCAGATGAGACAGAAAAATCTATTTATTATCATTGTCTTACCTACATTCTTTATGTTAGAGAGATATGCAGCAATCTTTAGGACTAAATCACTAATTCATGTCTATGAATCTGGTGGAAGAAGGGGTTACTTTAGAGTTTATAATGAAAGATTAAAGAAAGCACTTTATTTGATTGGGAAGAAAGACTATTCTTATAATCATAAGTCTGTTAGGACTAGATTTTATGGAAGATTCTATGGAAAATTTGCTTTAGGAGATGAAAAAGAGGAATTAACTTATCGAAAGATTAAAATGAAGGCATTGGAATCGACTTCTCAAGACCCTATGACCGCAGGACAGATTAAATATAAAGAACAAAGAGATATAGTCCTTTGGAGATTACGTAAAGAGATGAAGATGACCTATCAACACATGCAAGAATACTTAGAAGAGTATGGTTTAAGTATGAATTACTCTCAAATTAGGAATATTTGTGTTAAATTTGGTGATAAAGCTGATGAAAAGAATAAAAAAGACATAAAATTAGCTGAAAATAGTGAAAACGACCCAAAAAAGGATAAAAAAGACAAGAAATGAAGGTCTTCTCACACCTAAATCTCAATTTTCGGGACTTTTCGAGGCATTTTAGCCCTTTTTCCCGGTTTTTTGGCCTATTTTGAGTTTTTAACTTTGAATCTATAATATAATATAAGTGTATTGTCAAAAAGAAGGGGACCCTTCCAACATAGAAGAGTTTTTTTAAGGTTTATCTAGGCATTCAGCCTTGTTTTACCTACTGGACGGTCAAATTCTCGTGTAAAACACCGCTTTTATGAGTGAACTTGTCGTTTTGCACTTAAAAATCAAGGCATTATAGTGATTTTATTCTACTTTTAGAATAATATTCTAGGCACAGAAGACTATGTTGTTATTTCTAACAATATAATCAAGGCATTTACTACTCCTGGAGAAATAATCTAGGCACTCTCTTCCAGACCCCCCTTAAACAAGTGTTATAGGGTGTTATAATAGTGTTGTAGAAGGGGTCTTTTTTTAGGTTATTTTTATAGTGTTCTAAGTGTTCATATATCACCTAGTAAAAACTACGAACCCATACCCCTTACATTTTGATGTTAAAGAAAGAACTCATTTATGAAAACTGTACCTCTTAACTATCTTCTTAATATGTTGTTACTCCTTAATTAAACGTATGGTATACCTCAACCGAAACATTTATAAACAATCTTTTTCTTAATATAGTATTATGGTAACGCTAAGAAGAAAACCAAAACAGGAAAAAAAGTTTATCCTAACAGGATACAGACATAAGAGTATAGGACTCTACACCCCCAAAAGGAATAAAGTTAAGCTTGGGGCTTTGGTAGGGTTGTTTATATTTTGTGTTGTGACCCCTTTTAGTGATTGGTTGTTATTCGTGGCTGGGGCTTTGTTAAATAAATTTCCTTTATGGGTGTTTAGATAATGGTAAAAACAAAAATAGAGAATAGGGGAGGAAATAAAAAACCCTCCTCTTTCCTAGAACAGATTGGAAGAAGTGGTCGGGATATTATGCAGATAAATGCAGGTGTGGAGAATGCGAGTATATCAAAATAGGAGTTTTAGAAGAAGATGGATAATAAAAATAGCTTAGGTTGCGGTCTTGAGGTGGACATGAACACTAATAGCGGTTTTATATGTGGTGTTGCGGATGGTTGGGGGCATGAACGGCTTTGTAAAAAATGTTATAGAAGATTAAGATTAAAGTGGGATGAGGAAGACCAAGAGTTTTATAAAAGAGATAAAAGACTTAAACACTTAATAAGGGAGAAGGGGGTTTAAAATGGAAGAAAAACTAACAAGACAAGATGCAATAAAGGGACTTCGTCAGGAGATACAGAATATAAAGAGGTGTCAGGAGATGGCGGGAGAAGAATTCGGAACCGAAGAAATAGAACACTTTCGAAGACCATTAAGTATAGAAGAAGAACAGGTTAAGAAGATTCTTTTAAGTTGGGGTGGTGGTGAAGATGGTTATAAATTAACCTTTAAAGATGATGAACTTTTAAGAGGTGTTTATTATATGGCTAATTGGGGAGAGTATGCCGAGGTTGAACTCAGCGAGGAAGAACTTAGCTTAATCCAAAGTGTTTATTTATACAAATAATTATTTTTTTATTTTTTACCTAAGTAAAGGAGAGGTAAGGAAGGAAGTTTAATATAACTTCTTTTACCTTCATACTCCTTTATTTATTGGGGGGCTTATTGCCCCCTTCTTATTAAAGAAATTCTAAGGATACTTTAATAACATAACTTCTTATTAAACTCTTTTAATCGATATTTATAAAACCTTTTTTACATGTATTATCATGGACTTTATACAATCTGAAATTAATAAAGAATTTGACTCTGTTGGTTTTAAAAACCAAAGGCGTACTCTAAAGTGGAAAGACCACCAGACAGGGAAAACTAATGCCTTGAAAGATAAGAAAAGAAATGCCTTGCTTCCTGGAAAAAGGAAAAGTAAGGCAGGTAAGATTTACTATGAGTATAGAAAGAATCGAAGTGATAAGAAGAACTCTAAGATTTAACTCTCTCTTCGTTCAATGCCTTCTCTATTTCTAGAATTTTCAAGTGAATGTTCTTAATGCCTTGATAACTTTTATTAATATCTTCAAATGCCTCGATTAATCTTTCGTGTGCCTTTGTAATTCCTTTGGCACTCTCTTCTAATTCAATTCTTAGTTTTGTTGCTGGGTTTTCCATTTGAAGTCCTAATAAAAATTTTATGGCATAGTTTCTGATATAAAGCTGAGACTACAATTAACCCTATGCAGAAAGTTATTACTATAAAAATTGAGTTTATTTCATTTGTCTCCAAACTAAGCCTTGTAATGAAACCTCTATAAAAATAACTATACCATACCAATCCTATCAGGTACATTACAAGTAACGCATTATAAGTTATTACTCTTATTTTTTCCATAGTGGTTGCATCATTTTATTTAGATGACTACTTACTATAGTCCAATGAGTATAATACTTTGCTAAGGTTGAAAGAAAACAAGAAGTTTTACATCCACCGGCCCTTAGATTTATTCTATGACACTTTGCACATACATGATAACTTTTACTTTTCATCTTCTACACCTATAACAAGTTTGAGATTTATTGTTTATTGAAACTTTATGGTAACAGGTCTTGCATTTCTTTTGTTTTTCTCTTATCTTTCTCTTAGATTCATATATTCTCCTCTTATTTATTACAATCAAATCCCAAAATATTACTCCTACTGTCCATCCTAATGCAAATCCAATCCCTCCTTTATCTCCTAGAATGGCTGATGTGATAGAGAAATATATTAGGATAATTAACCAGGCTATTGCGAACACATAGTTATATTCCATACAGTATTTTCTTTTATTCTTCATCCTTAACCTCTAAATCATTTTCATAATCCATATCAAGTAGTCTTTGTTTTACTTCTTCTAGTCTTCTTATTACTAATGCATTTTCTGATAAGGTTGTGTCTTTTGTTTTTAGTCTATCTAGTATCTTTCCTTTGCTGCATAATATTTCAATCTTTATCATTTCAACCCATCCCACATCTCACAGTCTATTTTAATATCATTCAAATAACAATCCTTGCTTTTTGTTGTTGTAACTATCTTTTGTTGATTTTGGTGTGTGCAGGTATATTTGTTCTTATACTCTTTAAAAGTCCAATTTCCTTCTCCAAAATCTTTATTACAATCATCAATTACAGTCCTAAGTTCCCCATAACGAATTGTAGAGATACCTAAAAAGACTCCAAGAGATATTACAGCTATAACCATTACTACTACAAATGCGATAGCAAAGATTTCACCAATATCCATTACTTATAACTCTCCTCATATATTGCTTTAAATGATTTTAATAATTCCCATCCAACGTATTGTGCTATTGCTGCTTGTAGAACTGTTTGGACAATACTTTTATATCCTTGTTCTTTGAGATTCATTTCTACTTCTAGAAAACTTACTCCTTCTTTCTTTAATTCTTCATATATTGTTTGCATCTTTCCATTTGAATAATTTACTTAGACTTTCCATTGTTATCCTATTCATCTCTTGATATAATTTTAATCTAACAATCCAACAAAAAGGTTTACATCCTCCAGCCTTCAATTCTATCCTGTGACAAAAAGGACATACATAATAACTTTTACTTTCCATCTTTTACCTCTTTATTCTTAAACATCATTAATGATTGATTCTTTGAACATTTCTTACAAAGTAATTTTCCATCAGATTCTCTTTTCTTTAACATCTTATGATTACCACAGCCTTCACAAAGCCAATCTGTCCATTCATATTCACTTCCCATCTTTTACCTCTGGAATATAATAAATTCCTTGTTTATCCTTTTTATAGAATCTTCTTTTTCTTAAAATATATTGTTTACTAAAATATTCATATGGTTGTTTTGTTCCTTGATGCTTTACAATAATAGTTTGAGGGTATTTTCCATGACCACAGCAACAAGCAAGAGTAACTATTTTATTATCATTCAATTCTTTTATAAATTCCCTCATGCAAGGGTCTATCCTTCTTGAATCATTCTTTGGATTAAACTTACACATCTTTCTTTTCCTTCTTTTTATATCTGGACCTTGCTTTATCCTTCTTCATATTCCTGAAGTCTTCATCAGAACAGTATTTCTTTTTTTGCCATTCTCTTAGATAACCAAGTCTTGATTTGTATATCTTTCTTCTTTCTTCTAAAGGTTTTGATTTAAAGGATTGATATGTTCTCTTTCTTCTTTTCTCTCTCATTTTTTCGTCAATCAACCAGTAGCTTACAGTTCCTTGACAGATTCCTAATTCATCTGCTATTTGGACTTGAGTATTTCCTTTTAGACTTAGTTCTTTAATCTTTTGCTTTGTTTCTTTATTTATTCTTTTCATTTTTCTTTCTATCTGTTTTAACTAATGCAAAATATGTTCCAACTAAGATTACAAAAAGAATTAACTCAGCAAAAACAAATGGAAGAAAGTAATTGTTATATCCTGTTTGACCTAAAATCATAAACTCCTCCCATAAATGGTCCCTTGTAAATCTTAAATGGAATAGTAAAGTTGAAGCTACCATACCTGAATAGAACCACATAGCCCTATGGAATATTCTTGATAGATTCATAAATCACACCCCTCATCATATCTTCCAAAATAATTAGCATACATTGTTTTACAAATATAACTTAGTATATAAAATGAAACACAACACAACAGGATTATACCAACAGATGTTAAGGACATACTGTTACCACCTTCACATTTGACATTTATAATTCTATTTCCATACTTATCATAACAATCTACTATCTCCCCAGTATTATCATTAGCATACTCAAGGGCTAAGAGAAAACCTATTGCAAGGTTACCTAAAATTATTACTACCCATGTAACTATAAATACTGTTTTTATTATCTTAGTTTTCATAAATCACCTCATTAGTGAAGGATTTTTTAGTTTGGGGTTATTTATCGTACTTTCCATCTCTTTTTTATGAACGGTTATGATTTGACTTATCTTTCCAGTGGATAACTTAGTTTTCTCACTTATCTCTCTGTAACTCATTCCTTTCTTCCAATGCTCAATTATTACTCTCTTTTTATTTGTATGGACACTAGGCCTCCCCCATTTCTTTCCTTTCTTTTTCTTTTTATGTCTCTCAAAGGCTGCTTTGATTCTTTCAGATGTTTTCTCTGATTCCATCTCTGCAATACTTCCAATTAATCCTAATAGAAAATCTTGGATTGTTTTTCCTAGAGAACCTTCAATATTGACTGCTTCTAACCAATCTTCTCTTACGGAATGAATCCTACAACCAAAGTTTCTTAGAATCATAACATCTTCAAGTAAAGTATCTCTATTCCTTACCCATCTATCTAGTGACCAGACTACAACAGCATCTATTTGGCGTTTTCGAGCCATCTGCTTAGCTTTCTCATACAAAGGCCTATCTACTTTCTTAAATGCAGAAATCTGCTCTAAGAATACGTCTACGACTTCATAACCCACCTTTTTGGCAAAGTCCTCACATTGTTTTCTTTGATTCTCCGGGTCTTGTTCCTCTGTTGATGTTCTTAGATAGATTATTGCTTTCATATTAAAATGCTACTCCAATTATTACAAGTACCCCAAGATATTGCCAGGCTAGATAAATACATTCTTTTTTTGTTCTTAACATAATCTTTATTTGGCTTTCCATATTCTTCTTAATATTATATACTATTTAAAGTTATGTCTTAATTTCTTAATGGTGAACTTAGACTATAATTTCCTTTATCTTATCATTTAGTAAATCAATGTCATCTGGAAGGTCATCTTCTCTTACTAAAACCCAATCTGTTCTGAAATACATTCTCTCGTAGTTTTCATAGGCTTCTCTTGTTTCGTTTAACCAATCAGTTGTAACTCTTCTCTGAATTTCATAGCAAATTATCTCTTTTGTCTTTACATTCTCAAAATAAACATCAGTTATCTTTGCTGTATTACTTCCTAAAGAATGTTCTGTATAGATTCTTATCCAATAAGTATTTCTCTTATACTTTTCTATTAGATTTAAGACAATTAATAATTTTATTATTTCATGTTTCCTACTAGCATTTCTTCTAGTTCTTATTTTGAATTGTTCACTCCATTGTATTTTGTTCATTTTTCTCGTAACCTCTTTTTATTCTCATAGCATATTCACAACTTAGATGGACCCATTTCTTTCCCTTTCTTTTCTTTTCTTCAAAGTCTATTATAGAGAAGTCTGCTTGAGGTTCTCCACAAATATCACACTTCATTCCAAATCACCCATCTGATTTAATTCTGCTTTCTTTAATCTCTCAATCAATTCACTCTCTGGAATGATTCCACCTTCGATTCTGCCGTAGATTCGTTCTTCTCCATGTTTTGTGTATCTTATGCTCCAATCATTTGCCCATTCTGGAAAGTAATATCCTAAAGGTCGATTATCTGGGTTGTCGGCAGATGAGTTCGAGCCGGTTTCCCGTCCACCAATCCCTAATAGCTTAACTTTATCCTGATTAGAGGATTTTATCTGCCGACTTAAAAACATCTTCTTGATGCAATGCTTGAGGTCTTCGTATGTTATTGTTTTCATTCTTTTGCCTCCCCGATTTGCTTCTTTTTATTATAACAACTAAGGGAACAGAAATCTACCCCTCCACATTCTTCTTCACAATATTCACAATTATTCATTCTTCTCAGCCCACTGGTCACTAAAGTATTCTGCTATGGCAGTATATTTATCTTCAAGTTTATTAATTTCATTCTTATTCTTTCTAGTCTTATGATAAATCCAGGAGGAGAAAGCAAAGGTTAGTCCTATGGCAATGATTATAAAGGCCACAGATGGGTCGTACCAAGTTATAAAATATCTATAGTATCCTGAGAGAGCTATTGCAATTCCAAATGTGATTCCGAGTATTGAAAAGTTATTCATCTTTTGGTTTTGTTAAGATTTTACATCTATTCCTCCAGTTATCTCTTGAGACTCTTAGTTCTTTTACTTTTTCTAGTAGTTTGTAACCAGCCTCTATTAATTTTATTGCACTCTTGTGTGTGATAAATTGATTTTGAGTTGTTTCACTCATACTCAATAATAGTTCTCTCATTTCTAATTCAGAAGCAGACTCTTTAGTTGTAATGTGCTTGTTCATGTTATTATAATCTATTGTAATCTATATAAACTTTTATTTCAATTCTGTAGTGGTAAAATTCTTTGAATTGAGATATTATTATTTAGTAACTTAGTCTTTCCTCCTTTGTATTCTATTAATCCTAGTTCTTGTAATGCACCCAACATTAAGGTTAATTTGTTATGCCATTTCCTATCTGAGAAAAACTCTTTCCAAGTTGTATGTCCAAGTCCTAAGAAATAAGAAAATGTTACTGCTATATGTTTTGTCTCTATTTCTTCTTCTTGTTGGTATCTTCCTAGAGTTCTTATTAATGCTTCAAGTTCTTCTCTTGTTACTTCAGTTTTTATCTCTTGAGCAATTTCATCCTTATTTGGTTTCTGATATTTTATTATAATTAATTTGTCTAGTTCTTGGATTAACTCAAAGGAACTCTTACCTTTCCAGGATTCTACTTCTACTTGGGCTTTTTTTTTCAGGGTGATATTTATTATATAGTTCTAAGATTCCTCTTGTGTGAAACTCTAGTTCTGTATTTCCTCTTTTA
>Ga0180430_10005017_pt1 | contig 11073 bp, 15 predicted proteins | sample SS_ome_9_FD_132999 | JGI IMG/M metagenome (GOLD analysis project Ga0180430, IMG submission 132999) | Hypersaline lake sediment archaeal communities from the Salton Sea, California, USA - SS_1_S_2 metaG | ecosystem: Environmental > Aquatic > Non-marine Saline and Alkaline > Hypersaline >... | reverse complement strand
GCTTCGCCAATCGCAATGCGCGATTCTGCGCCGACTCCTATGCCGACGCAGGAGACTATCACTCACTCTCTCCGAAGCGGTCTTCGATCAATGCCACAAGCGCCTCCATGGCCTGCTGCTCATCTGCTCCGTTGGTGATCAGTTCGATCTGGGTGCCGCAACTGGCGGCCAGCATCATCACTCCCATGATGCTTTTGCCATTGATCTCCTGGCCGTTCTTACGGATCAAGACCTCAGCGGCATGGGCACTGGCGGTATTCACCAGTTTCGCAGCAGCGCGTGCGTGCAGGCCAAGCTTGTTGATAATGGTGATTTGTCTTTCGATCATTCCTCGGCCTCTGGCAAACGGCATTCATGCACGCCGCGTGCGCCACCAACCACGGCGGTTTCGCACAAGGTTTTGAGGTCGGCCCCCGGATAGTTGAAGACACGCACGAGCATAGGCAGGTTGAGCCCGGCAAGCACAGCGATGCGGCCTTTTTCTGTGAAACGGCGTGCGAGATTGTTGGGCGTGGCGCCAAAGATGTCGGTCAGTACCAGTACACCGTCGCCCTGGTCGAGTTGTTCGATCAATTTTTCGGTGGCTTCGGTGATGCGTTCCAGGTTGGTGTCGACAGGTACCTCCTGGCACATCACGTTGAGCGGACAGTCCTCGATGATGCGCCTTGCGCTGTGCAGCACCGAGGTGCCAATGCCGGGGTGGGTGACCAGGAGTATGCCAACGTTCATGACAATTCGCGGTGGCTGCAAAGACAGGTCCGGCCTTGTGCTTCGAAATAGCGTCTGAGTTTTTCGCTCATGTAGACGGAACGGTGCTGCCCCCCGGTGCAGCCGATCGCGATGGTCAAATAACTGCGTCCCTCGTTCTCGAAACAGGGCACCCATTGCCCAAGAAATGCGCTGATGTCCTGGAACATGTTGTCGACCTTTTTGTCCTGTTCGAGGAATTCGATCACGGGCTCATCCCGTCCGGTCAATGGCCTCAGATCTGGGTTCCAATGCGGGTTCGGCAGGCAGCGCATATCGAAGACAAAGTCAGCATTGCGTGGCGGGCCGTGTTTGAACCCGAACGACTGCAGCATAAGCGACAGCTGCCCCTGTTCCCGTTCGGCCACGCGTGAGCGGATGATGCTGCGTAGTTCGTGCAGGCTCGTACGACTCGTGTCGATCTGCAGTTGAGCACAATCCCGCAAGGGTGCCAGCAGTTCGCGTTCAATGACTATTGCCGCCTCGAGGTTGTTGTTCTCATCCGTGAGAGGATGGCGACGTCGCGTTTCACTGAACCGCTGGATGAGTACCTCGTTGTCGGCTTCCAGGAACACGAATTGACAGTCAACACCCTGTCCGGCCAGTTGCTCTACCAGGGTTGGGACTCTGCTGAGTTCAGTGCCGGGGATACGTGCGTCAATGCCGATAGCGGTACGGCGCAGTTGTTCCGGCGGATCATTCGACAGATCATGTACCAGGGTCTCGAACAAGCTGACTGGCAGGTTGTCGATGGCATTGAAGCCGGCGTCTTCCAAGACGTTCAGGGCAATGCTCTTGCCCGAGCCGGAAAGCCCGCTGACCACAATCAATTTGGCCTGTGGATCTTGCATGCAGCAGATTATAAGTCGCGATGATGCGGCATTGTTGCAGGATTTCCTTGCTGCGTCTCAGTCAGCTTCCCGCAGCGCCCGTTGTTGGCGGGCGATAAGTTCCTCGGTTGCGTCGTAACCTTTCAGCTTGAGCAAATGGTTGCGCACGGCCGCTTCGACCAGCACGCCCAGGTTGCGGCCGGGGGCGACCGGTATCGTTACCTGTGGAACCATGACGCCCACGACCTCGCGCACGTCCTGCATCGGGGTAAGGCGTTCCATTACGTTCAGCTCAGAGTCGTTCATGCGCTTGAGGTGCACGATAAGACGCAGGTACTTGGTGTGCTTCATCGCACTATCGCCAAACATCGCGCGGATATTGAGGACGCCCAGGCCCCGTACTTCCAGAAACTCGCGCAGCAGAGGGGGGCAGGTACCGCTGACCACATCCGGTGCAATACGGGTGAACTCCGTCGCGTCGTCTGCCACCAGACGGCTGCCGCGCGCGATCAGGTCCAGTGCCAGTTCACTCTTGCCCACGGCCGGGTCACCGGTCAGCAACACCCCCATGCCCAGCACTTCCAGGAATACGCCGTGCAGTGTGGTCTTGTCGGACAGGTTGATGGCAGCAAAGTGCTGCAGGTGATCCAGTACTACGGTGTCCGACACGGGGCTGCTGAACAGGGGGATCTGGCGATTGGCCGCGTGCTCCAGCATCGAATCGTCAGGCTTTACACCGTCTACCAGGAAGACCGCTCGGGTCGGCTTGGCGAACAGGGTGGCCAGGGCCAATTCGCGGTTGCGTTCGGGGTTGTCCAGGTAGGCCTGCTCGGTGCGCCCGAGTACCTGGATACGGTTAGGGTGAATGAAATTAAGCGGGCCGGCAACGATGTCGCTGGTTGGGTCGACGCTTTCGTCGAGCAGGGCCCGTTCAAGGCCCGCTTCGCCGGCATGCAGTTTTAGCTTGAGGCGCCCTTTGAGTGCGCGCAGGAGGTCTGCGACGCGAATGTTATGCGGCATGGTGCGCTGACTGCCCGGTCAGCAGGGCATGCGCCTGTTTTTCATCGCCGCTGCGCAGCTTCTGGCAGAAATCTGCCTCTTTGAACATACTGGCCAGTTGCGCCAGCAGTTGCAGGTGTTCGTTGGTCGCTTCTTCGGGAACCAGCAGGGCGAACACCAGGTCAACCGGTTGCCCATCCAGGGCGTCGAAATCGATGGGCTCGGCCAGGCGGATAAAGGCGCCGCGCGTGCCATTCACGCCGGGTACGCGCGCATGCGGTAACGCGACACCGCCGGCCAGTCCTGTACTGCCCAGACGCTCGCGCTCGAGCAGGCGTTCGAAAACACGTTCGGCCAGCTCGCTGTCATCCGGGGCGAGCAGGTGTGCGCTGCGTTCAAGAACCCGCTTTTTGCTGGGGGAGTCGTCCTCGATGAGGACGGACTGTTGGTCGAGGATGCCGCTGATCAACATGGGACTCGATGACTTGTCTGTGTTTGCCGGGGTCCGGCAGCCAACCCTTCGGTTGTCAGCCGGACCCTTTTCTACCTTCGTATGGTCTGCCGAGGCCTAGTTGGAGCCCGGGACTTCAGCGACCTCCAGGTCGCGATGGCTGTTACCACGGTGGCTTTTGAGTTTTTCCTTGTGCTTGATGACCTGGCGGTCAAGTTTGTCGACCAGTGCGTCGATGGCCGCGTACATGTCTTCGTGGACTGCTTCGGCATGGGTGTCATTGCCGCCGGCCAGATGCAGTGTGGCTTCAGCCTTCTGCTCCAGTTTTTCTACGCTGAGGGTGACTTGCACGTTGGTCAGATGGTCAAAGTGACGCTCCAGCTTGGCCATTTTTTCTTCGACGTAGGCACGCATCGAATCGGTGATGTCGACATGGTGACCGGACAGGTTCAGTTGCATGGTGTTCTCCTTCTTCAGGGGCCATTTGGCCCGTTGACGCCTATACCAGGCGTTTGCGTTCGTTCGATGGAGGAATGGCCATCGACTCACGGTACTTGGCTACTGTACGACGTGCGACCTTGATGTCCTGGTCGGCCAGGATGGTGGCGATTTTGTTGTCGGACAGGGGCTTGTTGGGTTTCTCAGCGGCGATCAGTTTTTTGATCAGGGCGCGTATGGCCGTTGCGGAGGCCTCGCCGCCACTGGCGGTACTGACGTGGCTTGAGAAGAAATACTTGAACTCAAGGGTGCCACGCGGTGTATGCATGTACTTCTGCGTGGTGACGCGGGAGATGGTGGACTCGTGCATCTCGACCGCCTCGGCCACATCGCGCAGCACCAGGGGTTTCATCGCTTCCTCACCGTACTCGAAGAAATTTTTCTGGAATTCGAGGATGCAGTTGGCGACCTTGAGCAGGGTTTCGTTGCGGCTCTGCAGGCTCTTGATGAACCAGCGCGCTTCCTGCAGGTGGTTTTTCAGGGTGACGTTGTCGCTGCTGTTGTCGGCCCGACGGATCAGCCCTGCGTAACTCGAATTGACGCGCAACTTTGGGGCTGCATCCGGGTTGAGTTCTACGCGCCAGCGGCCATTCTGTTTATATACAAAGACGTCGGGTTCGATGTAACTCGGGGCAGCGCCGGGGATGGCGGTACCGGGGCGCGGGTTGAGCGAACGGATCAGCATCAGAATTTCGCGCAATTCCTCGCCGGAGATTTTCATACGCCGTTTGAGTGCTGCCTCGTCATGCGTGGCCAAAAGCTCGAAGTGCTTCTCTAGCAGCTCGATGGCCTGTTCGCGGTAGTCGAATTCGTTTGACAGCTGGCGTGCCTGAATCAGCAGCGCCTCGTGCGGATCGCGAGCACCAATGCCGGGCGGGTCGAAATCCTGCACCCGGTGCAGCACCGCAACAACCTCGTCCAGTTCCACTTCGTCGTCAGTGAACATGGCGACAATGTCTTCAAGGTCGGTTGTCAGGTAGCCGTCCTCGCTGATCCCGTCGATGATGGCTTCGGCGATCCGTGTGTCGGTTTCGGTGAAGTGAGACAGTTGCATCTGCCAAGTCAGGTAGTCGTGCAGGGATTCCCCGGCACTCTGCTGTTCCAGGTACTCGCTGTGATCATCGCCGCTGAGCGCAGGGCCGCTGCCCATCGGGGCCGTCGAGTCGTAGAGTTCCTCCCAGGTGTTATCAACCGGCAGTTCGTCTGGCATGGACTGAGCCTCGATCTGCACCTCGCGCTCGTTATTGATGTCGTTGAGCTCGTTGCTCGCGGCGCTGCTCTCGCTTTCTTTGTTGGATTGGTCGGCATTCTCGCTGGCTTGCTCCCGTTGCTTGCTGTCTTCCTCGGTCTCGAGCATCAGGTTGGAGTCGAGGGCGTCCTGAATCTCCTGCTTCAAGTCCAGTGTAGACAATTGCAGCAACCTTATCGCCTGCTGCAATTGCGGCGTCATCGTGAGGTGTTGGCCAAGTCGAAGCTGAATTGTTGGCTTCATGGAGTGCTGCTGGGAAAGCCTTTTGTGGTCATGGTTTATCGGGTCAAACCCGCTCTGTTTGAAGGGTCTTGGTACGTATCTTGTATACCCATGTGTCAGGTTCATTCTAGCGCAACTGAGGCCAAATCAAGCAATCGGTCGTGTCGCCTGGCTTGCCGCACATCAAAACGGCAGGTTGTCTAGAGCTGGAAGTGTTCGCCCAGGTAGACCGAACGGACATCCGGGTTGGCGAGGATTTCCTCGGGCGTGCCGTGGGTCAGGACCGCGCCTTCTGCCAGGATATAGGCGCGCGAACAGATGCCGAGGGTTTCCCTGACATTGTGGTCGGTGATCAGGATGCCGATACCGCGCTCGCTCAGGTGGCGGATGATGCGTTGGATATCCATTACCGAGATGGGATCCACACCGGCAAAAGGCTCATCCAGGAGCATGAACCTGGGCTCCACCGAAAGCGCGCGGGCGATTTCCAGGCGTCTCCGCTCACCGCCGGACAGGCTCATGGCGGGGTTCCTCGCCAGTTGGCGGATGCCGAATTCGTGCAGGAGTTCGTCACACATTTCCTGGCGTTGCGCCTTGCTCAATTCCTTGCGGGTCTCGAGAATGGCCAAGACGTTCTGTTCTACGCTGAGACGGCGAAATATCGAAGGTTCCTGCGCCAGATAGCCAAGCCCCTGCTGCGCACGCACGTGCATGGGCTTGTCGGTGACGTCCCGGTCTCCTATGTGCACCTTTCCGGCGTCTGGCGTTGTAAGGCCCGCCATGATGTAGAAGCTGGTGGTTTTGCCGGCCCCATTGGGTCCTAGCAGCCCCACCACTTCGCCCGCCTCGAGGTGCAGTGAAACGCCGTTGACCACGCTGCGTCCTCGGTAGGTCTTTATCAGCCCTTGGGCGGCCAGCTGTGACATGCGGGGGTTATTTCGGGGGTTCGATGGTGATTCGCACGCGTTGCTTGCCCTGGGCAGCGGCACCGGCCCGCACCGTGTGTTTGACCCGGTCGTAGACGATACGGTCGCTCTTCATCGTGTCGCCCCCCTGGGTCAGGGAAGCCTTGCCGGTCAATTCGAGGATTTCGCTGTTTACGGTGTATTCGGCCTTTTTGGCCCGGGCTTTGACCATCTGCCCTTCGGTGTTTTTCTGTGTGAAGCGCACCGAGCCGACGGCAATGATGCGGTTTGGCTGCCGATCCTGCTGCTTGACCGTAACGGTGTCGGCGAGCAGGCGCATACTGCCCTGTCGCAGGTCCACGTTACCCTTGTACACGCTGGTGCCACGGCCTTCGTCCACATCCACGCTGTCGGCGGCCAGTTCGATCGGCTGGTCCTTGTCTGACGAGAGGGCGTGAGCGCCAAAGCTGAGCATCAACAGCATGGGGGGCAGCAGGGCCTGCAGAAATCTATTTTGGTGGTGCATAGAAACCCTTTACGTCGGCAAGGAACTTGATGCGGGACGGCTGGCGCAGCCAGATCTGCATGCCAGTGGCGTCAAGCCGGTCCTGGTGGCTGCGTACCCTAACCTGTTCATCGGTTTCCGCATAGTCCTCCAGCGGTTGTACACGCAGGTTGGTCGTGTCGATGTGCAGCGGCTGGTTCTGAATACCTTTTTCTCGGTCGACCTGGACCTTGTTTTTGAGCAGGATCAGCGCGCCGTCAGCGGAGACCCAGCCGGATTCCGCTTGCAGATTCCACGCCGGTTCATCGCCCTGGTGGATGACCAGCTGCGGGCTGGCCAGTTCTGTCGTGTCATCGTCCTGGAAATGTTTGACCTGTGCCGCGCGCAAAGTTCGCGCGGGCTTTCCGTCCGGGCCCATGGTGGTGGTATGCAGGCCTCGCAGGTAGTAGTCGATCCTGGGCCCGGTCAGGTGCGTGACTTCGGAGTCGCCCGCCTTTTCGGCAGGCCCGGAATCATGCAGCAGCCAGGTCGCACCGACGATAAACAGCAGGACGAAAAGCAGGACGGCGGGGTGTCTCAAGCCAGGTACTCTCGCAGGGCCGCGTCGAGTTTGCCCTGTGCGTCCATTAGCAACTCGCAAACTTCGCGAGCGGCACCGCGGCCCCCACCGTTGGCGGTGGTCCAGTGGGCGTGTTTTTTCACCAGTTCATGCCCGTCGGCAACAGTAATCGCGAGGCCGACCTGGGTCATTACCGGCAGGTCGACCACATCGTCTCCGACATAGGCAATTTCATCGTTTTCCAGACCGATCGCCTGTTTGAGTTGTTCGTAGGCTTCGCGTTTGTCGTGGATGCCTTGGAAGACATGCTCGATCCCAAGGCTCTGCATGCGGATCCGCACCACCTCAGAAGTCCGCCCGGTAATGATGGCGATGGTGACGCCCGCCGCCTGGAGCATTTTCATGCCGTGACCATCCTTGGAGTGGAAGGCCTTGTATTCCTGGCCATCATCGCCGAGGAACAGGCTGCCGTCAGTGAGTACGCCGTCCACGTCGAAGATCACCATCTTGATGTTCGTGGCCTTGGCCTGGATGTCCTGCATTTGCGTCTCCCGCATGAAGCTTGCCGGGTACCCTGAGAGCTACCCCCCGTTTATACGACCCCCGCCTGAAGCAGGTCGTGCATGTTGATCGCACCGGCCAGTTTGCCATTGCGATCGACGACCAGCAGGGCGCTGATTTTCTTGTCTTCCATCAGGGCAATGGCTTCGGCAGCCAGTTTATCAGCCTCGATGCGAACCCCGCCGCCTGTCATGAGATCGACCACCATGGCGCCGCGCAGATCATCCTGGCGATCGAAGCAGCGGCGCAGGTCGCCATCGGTGAATACGCCGAGGATTTCACCATCGTCACCCACAACCGCCGTCATCCCCAGCCCTTTCGCCGTCATTTCCAACAGCGCTTCGCGCAGCGTTGCATCGGCACTGACAGAAGGGATACGTTCGCCGCTGTGCATCAGGTCGCGCACACGCAGGAGCAGGCGTTTGCCCAGGCTGCCTCCGGGGTGTGACAAGGCAAAGTCCTCAGAGGTGAATCCGCGTGCCTCCAGCAGAGCGATCGCCAGGGCATCGCCCATCACCAGCGCGGCGGTAGTGCTGGCGGTGGGAGCCAGATCGAGCGGGCAGGCCTCTTTCTGTACGCTGACGTTGAGGTGGACGTCCGATTCACGAGCCAGGGTCGAATTGGGATTGCCGGTCATGCCAATCAGGGTGCTGTTCAGGCGTTTGAGCAGAGGCAGGATGGTCAGCACTTCGCCGGTTTCGCCGGAATTTGAGAGGGCCAGTACCACGTCGCCATGGGTGATCATGCCGAGGTCGCCGTGGCTGGCTTCGCCCGGGTGGACGAAGAATGCCGGGGTGCCAGTGCTGGCGAGCGTGGCCGCAATTTTGCTGCCGATATGACCGGATTTACCCATGCCCGTGACCACGACGCGCCCTTCGCAATGCATCATGGCGACACAGGCTGCGGCAAAAGACTCATCCAGGCGGTCGCGCAGGGCATTGACCGCAGCGGCCTCGATGTCGATGACTTCATGGCCCAGTGCGATCATTTTTTGACTGTCGTCGAGCATTCAGACTCCCGTTAATGCGGTTGCGTCATAATAAAGCCAGCCCTGATAGGCAAAAAAGCATGCCAGCAGGATGCTACCCTCGATACGGTTGATGTGGCCGTCACCATTACGCCCGCGCCCCATCACGAACAGCGCCAGGGTGAGCCCCAGCATGATAGGCAGATCGCGGGTCAGCACCTCGTCGCTGATGGTAGGTGCTGCCACCAGGCCCGGTACGCAAAGTACCGCCAGCACGTTGTAAATGTTGGAGCCGATTACATTGCCCACGGCGATATCTGGTTCGTCCTTGAGGGCGCTCGTGATGCTGGCCGCCAGCTCCGGCAGGCTGGTGCCGATGGCAACGATGGTCAGGCCGATGACAAGGTCACTCACACCGAGGAGGGTGGCAATCTCCACTGCCCCCCAAACCAGCATCCGGGAGCTGACCAGCAGCAATGCCAGGCCAGCCAAGAACCACATCGTCGCAGCTAGGCTGCTCAGGTCAGAGGGGATCTCTGCTTCGTACTCGTCGGTCAGCGGGTCGCTTGCGGACCTTGCGAGGCCAATTCGCACCAGAAGAAACAGGGTGGCGGCCAACGCCACCAGCATAATGACGCCGTCACTGAAGTCGAGTTTCCCATCGGTCATCAGCAGGTAGGCCCCGGCGGAGACGGCCAGCAGGATGGGGTATTCGGCGCGCAGTATGTGTGATTTGAAAAGCAGCGGGACAATAAGCGCGGTTACGCCGAGAATCAGCCCGATGTTGGCGATGTTCGAACCGACCGCGTTCCCGATCGCGAGGGAGGGGGTTCCGCCGAATGCGGCCATGGTCGAAACCAGGATTTCCGGGGCCGAGGTGCCAAAACCCACGATGGTCAGGCCGATCAGCAACGGAGCTACTCCCAAGTTGCGTGCCAATGCCGCTGCCCCCATCACGAAGCGGTCAGCTCCCCAGACTAGGATCAGAAGGCCGGCGATAATGGCGCCAGTGGCTAAAAGCATAGGGTCGAATCGAAAAGTGGATGTCTTGGTCTGAAGTTGGGCGCGCATTTTGCTTGAAGATGCGGTGCCCTGCCAGCCGGGATCATGTGGCCTTGGTGCGGACTTTGCCGCAGCGCACGCACCTGTAGCGGGAAACCAGCCGCCCTTTCTTGGTGTCGAACACCGAGTCGCGCTCCAGTTGCCACTTGTGGTGGCCATGACGACAAAGTGTTTTGCCCTTGTGTTTTTCGCTCAGCTTGGGGCGTTTAAACGGTAGAATTTCGGCCATCGGTAGTAATCGGGATTTCAATGACAGAGCAGGATAGCACCGTAGACCCCCGCCTGTTGCTTGGCATGAGCGGTTGGCCACATGCAGAGTGGGAGGACCGTTATTTCCCCGAGGATTTGCCGCGTGATTGGCAGTTTGCGTACTTCAGTAACGATGCGGGCTGCCTGATGCTGGAACCAGCGCAATGGCAGGGGTTGAACCCCGACACGCTCGAGGATTGGTTGGGTGACGTGGATACCGATTTCCGTTTCTTTCTACGGGTTCGCGGATCCATCGAAGAGGCGATCGTCGAGCGTTTTGCGCCGAACCTTGGAGGCCTTTTGCTGGAGGAATGTCAGCGAATCGACATTTCCTGGCCACAGTTTTGCCAGGATGACCAGGGATACTGGGTGGATTCTTCAGGAGAGCCTCGCATCTGCCTTGTCTCGGAACTGCCGGAGACTCTGCGTGCACAAAGAATAATGCTGGAGAGCATGCCGAAGGGGCTTCAGGCCCTCGTGGTGGTCGATGAGACTGCAGATCCCGGCGTTCTGGCCGATATGCGAAAAGTCGCAGAGTTGCTGGGGATTGCTTGACGCTATCCCGGCTGCTCATCAGAATGCCGGATTGAGCTGAACCGGGCGTAGGATTGCGCCCGCTACCTCCCGTGAATCATGGATAACAAGCAAGCCTCCACTGACGACACACTGGTAAGAATCCGCGGGCTGCGCTTCATGCGTGGTGAGCGCGCGATTTTCGATGGCCTGGATGTCGACATTCCCCGCGGGGGCGTTACGGCCATCATGGGGCCGTCCGGTAGCGGGAAGACCACCTTGCTGAAACTGATTGGGGGGCAGTTGCGTCCCGATGCCGGCAGCATCGAGGTTGATGGTCAGGACGTGCACGCCCTGGCGACGGACGAACTTTACCGCTTGCGTATGCGCATGGGCATGTTGTTCCAGAGCGGTGCGCTCCTGACGGACATGAGTGTGTTCGAGAACGTGGCTTTTCCCTTGCGCGAGCACACCAAGTTGAGTGAGTCGATGATCCGTAAGCTCGTGTTGCTCAAGTTGGAGGCAGTGGGCCTTCGTGGCGCGCACGGGTTGATGCCGGCCGAGTTGTCTGGGGGCATGGCTCGGCGGGTTGCGCTGGCCCGTGCAATTGCGCTGGACCCGATGATGATCATGTACGACGAGCCGTTCACCGGACAGGATCCGATTTCCATGGGCGTGCTGGTCAAGCTGATCAGGGAGCTCAACGATGCGGCGCGCATCAGCAGCATCGTGGTCTCACACGACGTGGCCGAAACG
>Ga0180430_10005015_pt1 | contig 11075 bp, 10 predicted proteins | sample SS_ome_9_FD_132999 | JGI IMG/M metagenome (GOLD analysis project Ga0180430, IMG submission 132999) | Hypersaline lake sediment archaeal communities from the Salton Sea, California, USA - SS_1_S_2 metaG | ecosystem: Environmental > Aquatic > Non-marine Saline and Alkaline > Hypersaline >... | reverse complement strand
TCATGCTTTTGGACGAGCCCTCCATGGGGCTTGCTCCTTTGCTGATGATGAGCGTCTTCGAAGCCCTCAAGGAGATCAACGAGGAGGGGACGGCCATTCTGCTGGTGGAGCAGAACGCCCGGCTGGCTCTCCAGTTCGCTCGGCGGGGTTACGTGCTGGAAAACGGCCGATTGGTTCTTCAAGGCTCGTCCGCGGAGCTTCTCGACGATCCCGAAGTCAAGAAGGCCTATCTCGGGGGCTGAGGCGGGCGAAAGCGTGGCCTACCGGTTTTCCCTCTTGCCGGGGCGCAGGGATTCACAAATAACTCTTTACAGGCATGGCTTGTGCATGTTAAATTGCCGTTATGGATAATGGATTAATTTGATTGACAAAAAGCCTTGTCGGCTCTTCCCGTTCCGGTTGCGAGGGGGCTTTTCGACGTCCATGGCATCTTTTTCTCATCGTTTGACGCGAGGGTTGATTCTGGGGGTTTTGCTGCTCCTGAGCGGAGTTTTCGTTTGGGGGCTGTGGCAGGGGGGACGTCATAAGAAGGAGCTTGTGGATCACGACGTGGAGCCCCTCGAAGCGGAGATGAAGCTTCGGGACATGGAATACACGGAAATGCGGGAGGGGCGGAGGCGCTGGACCATCAAGGCGGAAGAGGTCCGGTATTTTCAGGACGAGAACAAGACGGTGCTGACGGTGGTGCATCTGGTGTTCTTTCTGAGCGACGGGCGGGAAGTCCATTTGACAAGCCGCCGGGGGGTCTTGTACGCGGGCAGCAAGGACATCGATCTGTGGGATTCCGTGAAAGTGGAGGCCCCCGACGGGTATCGGTTGCGCACCGAGCGCGCTTCCTACCGGGACGAGGGCGAAGTGATCTTCGCCGACGCTCCCGTGCAGGTTTGGGGACCGGACTTGGAATTGAAGGGGAGCAAGTGGAAGTACCTTCTTTCCGAGCGGCGGGCTTTTTTGGAGGGTCGGGTGGAAGCCGTTTTCAAGGGAACCGTGGACGGGCGAGGAGAAAATGAAGGCTGAAAAGGGGCTTGTAGGAAGCCGTTTGACGGGGATTCTGGTACTGGCTCTGGTGTTGTGGGCCCTGGGAGCGGGCTGGGGTCGGGCACGGGAATCCAAGGGGTCCATCGAGTCGGGACTGCTGCAGGGGGATGCGCCTTTGCACGTGGCCAGCGACCGCATGGAAGCGGACCAGAAGGCTCGCAAGATCGTTTTCTGGGGCCATGTGGTGGTGCGGCAGAAGGACATGACCATCACGGGGGATCGGTTGACGGTGTTCGCGGCCGAAGACGCCGGGGAATCCTTGACCATGATGATGGATCGCATCGAGCGTATCGAAGTGGAAGGGAACGTGAGGATATCCCAGGAGGACAAGATCGCCGCGGCCGACCGGGCCGTTTACTATCACGGGGAGCAGAAGATCGTGCTTTCGGGCAATCCCCGCGTTTCCCAGGGCAAGGACACGGTGAGGGGAAGCGTCATCACGTTGTTTCTGGAAGAGGAGCGCAGTGTGGTGGAGGGGAGCGGCGAATCGCCCGTGCAGGTGGTGATTCATCCGTCGCGGGATCGATGATCCATGGTCCCTCCGGGCTCCAAGAAGCTGGTGGTGAGAGATCTGGTCAAGACCTATCAAGGCCGCCGTGTCGTCGATGGCGTGAGTCTGGAAGTGGAGCAGGGGCGGATCGTGGGGCTGCTGGGTCCCAACGGGGCGGGCAAGTCCACGACCTTCTACAGCATCGTGGGCATCATTCGTCCGGATCAAGGGGCGGTGTATTTGAACAACGAAAACATCGTGGACGATCCCATGTATCTGCGGGCGCGCAAGGGCATCACCTATCTACCCCAGGAGCCGTCGGTGTTTCGGAAGCTCACGGTGGAGAAGAACATCATGGCCGTCCTCGAGACCCTGAACATCGGCAAGCAGGAGCGCCTTTACCGCCTGCACGAGCTGCTCAGGGACCTCAAGATCAGGCACCTCGCCAAGAGCAAGGCGGATCGGCTTTCGGGAGGGGAAAGGCGGCGGGTGGAGATCAGCCGGGCTTTGGTGATTCAGCCCGATTTCATGTTGCTGGACGAGCCTTTCGCGGGGATCGATCCCATATCGGTGGGCGAAATCCAGGAGCTGATCCGCTCCCTCAAGGCCAAGGGGATCGGAGTGCTCATGTCCGATCACAACGTGAGGGAGACCCTGAAGGTATGCGACTGGGCCTACATCATGCACGAAGGGAGAATTCTGGAGGCGGGCAATCCCGGCGACATCGCTCGAAGCGATTTGGCCCGGCGAACCTATCTTGGAGAGCAATTCAACTTGGCTTGACGGGAAAGAACCCATGGCTTTTGAGCTCAGACAGAACCTTAAGCTCACTCAGCAACTGATCATGACCCCGCAACTGCAGCAGGCGATCAAGCTGCTGCAGTTGTCCCGTTTGGAGCTGCTGGAAACCATCAACCAGGAGATGGAAGCCAACCCCGTTCTGGAGGAGGCCCAGGAAGATTCTCCGGAAAGAGAGGGGGGGGCTTCGGAGGCGGCCCCGGCCGAAAGCCAGTCGCTGCAGGAGGTCGAGATCTCCGAAAAGGTTCAAGAGGACTTCGACTGGGAATCGTACTTGGGGGATTACAGCTCCGGCACTCCCGTGGTGGTGGAATCCAATCCCAATCAGGACTGGCCTTCCTACGATCACCGGCTGGTTCAGAAGGATTCGCTGGAAGATCACTTGTTGTGGCAGCTGCGGTTTTCGGACATGTCCGACGAGGACAAGGAGATCGCCTTTCTGATCATCGGCAATCTGGATTCCAACGGCTATCTCGATGCCACGGTGGAGGAGATCGCCGAGATGGCGGAGGTGGGGCCGGAACGGGTGGAGGATGTGCTGGGGCAGGTGCAGCGGCTCGACCCCGTGGGGGTTGCCGCCCGCGACCTTCGGGAGTGCTTGCTGATTCAGGCCAGGAGCCTCGAGATCGTCAACGACCTTGTGGTGGAGATCCTGGAGCATCACATGGGCGCTCTGGAGAACAAGAGCTACGCCGCTTTGGTGAAAGCTCTCAAGCGGGACCCCGAGGAGGTGAAGGCGGCCATCGAGGCCATCTTGTGTCTGGATCCCCGGCCGTGCAGCGCCTACATCGAGGAGTCCGTCCAGTACGTGAGCCCCGACGTTCAGGTGTTCAAGGTGGACGACGAGTTCGTGGTGGTGCTCAACGAGGACGGCATGCCCAAGCTGAGGGTGAGCTCCTACTACAAGGATGCGCTGAGCGACGATTCGGGGCTTCCCACCGACGCCAAGGATTACATCCAGGGGAAGCTGCGCTCGGCGGCTTGGCTGATCAAGAGCATCCATCAGCGTCAGCGGACCCTTTACAAGGTGGCTCAAAGCATCGTTAAATTCCAGCGTGAATTCTTCGACAAGGGCATCGCTTTTCTCAAGCCCATGGTGCTGAGAGACGTGGCCGAAGATGTGGAAATGCACGAGTCCACCATCAGTCGGGTGACCACGAACAAATACATGAATACCCCTCAAGGGATTTTTGAGTTGAAATATTTCTTTAACAGCTCCATAAATAGCGTAGCCGGGGACGCGGTGGCCTCCGAAAGCGTCAAGGAGCGGATCCGGGGGATCGTCCGGGAGGAGGATTCCCGAAAGCCTTACAGCGACAAGGAGATCGTGGAGATTCTGGCGGGGGAGAACATTCGAATCGCCAGGCGAACCGTAGCCAAGTACAGGGAGATCATGGGGATTCTCCCCTCGAGCAAGCGCAGGAAGAAGCGTTTCCCCACCCAGAAGGGAAAAGACGCCGTGTAGGGGAAGGGGGCTTTCGAGACTTGGCCAAGACGACGATGTTTGCAGGGGATGCTGTCAAGGAATAAGCAAAGGAGCGAGAAGATGCAAATCAACGTGACTTTTCGTCACACGGAGCCGTCTCCGGCGTTGAAGGAATATGCCGAGGAGAAAATCTCGCGGATCAAGAAGTACCTCGAGGAGCCGGTGGAGGCTCATGTGGTTCTGAAAGTCGAAAAATTCCGTCATATTGTCGAAGCGACCATCAGCGCCAACGGCCAGCGCATCAATGGAGTGGAAGAAACCGACGACATGTATTCGTCCATTGACAAGGTCGCCGACAAGATCGAGCGGCAAGTGAGACGTTACAAGGACAAGATCCGTCAACGCAAGGGCGTCGCTCCCGAAAAGGGGTTCGCCGTGGAAGCGGAGGAAGGGGAAGCGGCGGGAGTGGAAGCCGATCGGGAGCCTCGGGTCATCAAGACCGAGCAGGCCTACGCCAAGCCCATGGACGTGGACGAAGCCGTGATGCAGCTGGAGCTGTCCGACGGAGAGTTCATGGTGTTCACCAACCGCGGCACCAACAGTCTCAATGTGGTGTACCGCAGGAAGGACGGTCACTACGGGCTGATCGAGCCGAAGCTGTGATCCCCGAGAGATGCTTTACTTCGCCTGGCGCCCCGGATGGTGATTCCAGCGTAATGGACGGAGAGGGACGGAGGAGTCGATGAAAATTCTGGATATCTTGCCCAAGGAATCGATCATTGCCGAGCTTCAGGGTAGAACCAAACGGGAGGTGCTGGAAGAGCTGGCCGACGGGATACTGGAGCACAAGCCCCATCTGGATCGCGACAAGCTGCTGGAGGTTCTGTTCGAGCGGGAGCGCCTGGGAAGTACGGGAATCGGAGAAGGCATCGCCATTCCTCACGGGAAGCTGAGGGACTTGGATCAGTTGGCCCTGTCTTTCGGGCGGTCCGCCCAGGGGGTGGATTTCGAGTCCATGGACGGCAAGCCGGCTCACTTGTTCTTTCTGCTCGTGGCCCCCGAAAACTGCGCGGGCATCCATTTGCGAGCCCTCGCCAAGATAGCCCGGCTGCTCAAAAACGGGTCGGTGCGAAAACGATTGGGCTCCGTCGGGACGCGGGACGAGATCCATGAGATCATCCAACAGGAAGACGAAGATTTCTGATCGAAATCTTCGCCGGGCGAGAAATGGGGGAGGGGTGATGCATCATCGCCCCTTTATGTTTTTGGTGGTCGGAAAGGGGTTTTGCGGGGCCTGGGCGGACAGCCTTGAGTGGATGCGCTTTCCGGGTGGCATCGGAAACGCAATGGAGGGGCTGTCCCCCATGGGGGCCCATGTGACGGGTTTCCTGGAGCGGATTCGCTTTTGAGGCCGAGGGCTTTGGACATGGAGCGGACCAAGGTTCACGTGGTGATCGTGACGGGATTGTCGGGATCCGGAAAAAGCACGGCCATCAAGGCCTTCGAAGACATCGACTATTTCTGCATCGACAATCTTCCGGTTCCTCTCCTGCCCGGCTTTCTGTGCCTGCGGGAGCGGGACATGCCCGACATTCAGAAGATCGCTTTGGGCATCGACATTCGGGAGCGCAAGTTTCTGAAGGATTATGAAGCGGTTTTCGAAGGGTTGAGCGAAAGCCGGTTTTCCCTGGATTTGATTTTTCTCGAGGCTTCCACGGAGGTGCTCCAGCGTCGCTTCAGCCAGACGCGCCGTCTCCATCCCCTGGCTTCCCCCCAAATTCCCTTGGTGGAAGCCATCCGCCAGGAGCGTTTGGAGCTTCAGGCGCTGCGCCATCGGGCCACCCGCATCGTGGACACCACCAACACCTCCGTGCATCAGCTCAAAGACTCTCTTGTCCGGACCTTTTCCCTGGTGGACCCCAGGGAAAGGCTGAACATCCAGGTGCTTTCCTTCGGATTCAAATACGGACTGCCCTTCGAGGCCGATCTGGTCATGGACGTTCGCTTCCTTCCCAATCCCTACTTCGTGGAAGAGCTGAGGCCCTTGACGGGGCAAGCTCCCCAAGTGAGGGAGTGGGTGCTCCAGTGGCCCCTGGTGTCGGAATTCATCGAGGATTTTTCCGCCCTGTTGCTCAAGATGCTTCCCCACTACATGGGGGAAGGAAAGCGGTACCTCACCGTGGCCGTCGGCTGCACGGGGGGCAAGCATCGGTCCGTGGTCGTGGCCGAGCAGATCGCCGCCCGCTTGGAGGACCGTCGTTATTCCGTGAAGGTTTCCCATCACGACAAGGATATGGAGTGAAAAGAACGGCATGGCGCAAGACCGTCGCAACGGCAACGGATCCATCGGCGTGGTGATCTTTTCCCACTGCCGCATCGCTCAGGAGATGCTTCGTACCGTCGAGCTCATCGCCGGTCCTTTGGAGGGGTGGAAGGCTTTGTCCACGGAGCCTTGGCGACCGGTGGGGGAAGTGATGGAAGAGCTGCGGGCCCTCGTCCGGGAGGCGAGCCAGGGGAGAGGGGTCTTGATCTTCACGGACTTGGTGGGGGGGACTCCGGCCAACCTCAGCTTGGCTTGCCTGGAATCGGGCGTGGAGGTGATCTGCGGAATGAACCTGCCCATGTTGATCAAGGTGGCTCAAAGCCAGGAACAGTGCGGTTTGTCCGAGATGGCCGAGATGGCCAAGGAATACGGTCGGCGCCACATCTTCCTGGCCAGCCAGTCTCTCCATCCGCGCAGTTGAAAAAGGAGGGCTCTCCGTTCATGATCTTCGTCGATTCCATGGAGTTGGAGGATTTGCCGGCGGTTGTGGAGATGGAGAAGCGCAGCCACGGGGATCCCTGGTCGCGGGCCCTGTTCCTGGAAGAGCTGAGCCAGGAGATGGCTTGTTGTCGTGTGGCGCGACTGTTGGACGATGGAAAGGACGAGCGGCGGCGGGCCCCTCTCCCGCCCGCGGGGTACGTGTGCTTCCGGGAGGTGGCCGGCGAGATCCAGCTCTTCAACGTGACCGTTCATCCGGATCGCCGCCGCCGGGGCGTCGGCCGAGCCCTTATGGAATTCGTCCTCGCCAGAGCCGTCGAAACGGGCGCGAGCAAGGTTCTTCTGGAAGTGAGGCGCGGCAACGAAGGAGCGCTGCGCTTTTACGAAAAGACGGGGTTCAGGCGCGTGGGGGAAAGAGCGGGATACTACGACGAAACCGCCGCCGGCGCCGCGGTCCTCATGGAATTGGACACGGGCATCCCGGACGATCCGGGAGGTATCGCACAGGAGCCGCCATGAGCTACAAAGCCGAAGCCATTCGCTCGGAAGCGTTGAAGATCAATCTCAAGCTCACCAACGTGACCGTGGAGATCGCCCCCGTTTTCCTGGCCCTTTGCGAAGGGGTGAAGGGATACACGGGCAAGGAGCAGCAGGCGGAGCAGCTGCTCCTGGAATACCACCACCAGTATTGCGACTGGGGATACGTGGTGCGGGAGGCGTGGCGCTACGCTTTCCACAATCTGCCCTTCTACGGAAGCCATCCCCTCAACGGCCGCATCGTCTTCCTCCTTTCCCATATCTTTCTGAGCGCTCTTCTGGACTCTCCTCGACGGGAGGTGCGCTCCCTGGCCGCCGACCGCTTGCTCCAGTTCTGGCTGAAGCTTTGCGGGGAAATGGGGCCGGAGATCGCCAAGCCCGTCCCCGAGGATGTCGTCCTGGAGGAAATGGGCAGGCATCCGGAGCGTATCGGAGGCTGCCACGGGGGGATTCTTCGCTTTTACTTCGACGAGCTGGCCCGCCTTCCTTCGGACGCCTTTTTCCATCTCATGCAAAGCTACCAGCAGCCCAAGCAACTGGCTTCGGCCCTCCTCGGCCTTTGGCGGGACGACGAGCCTTTCCGGGAGCTTCGGCGCTTCCTGGATCTCCTTGTGGAGCGCAACGGCGCGTTCTGGCTCCAGAGGGAGGAGCCCTGCCAATGGCTTTTGCGCCAGTGGGGCTTTCGAGAGGGGGAGGATGTTCAGGCTACCGTGGAGGCGGAGGTGCTGGAGGAGATCGAGAGCCGCTGCCGGCCTCTGGCCCACGAGAGATTTCGGGAGACCCTGCGCGGGCTGGAAGAGGCGCGCGGCGAGCCGAGCCACCGGAGCGCCGTGGAATCCCTCGTCGATCTGCCGGATTTCCGGGACGTCGTCCATCTCTACCAGCAATTGCCCCGGGAGCTCCAAGGCTTCGAGTCCTCTCTCGAAGACAGCCACCTCGGCCTTCTCATGCGTCTCAAGATCATGGAGACGGAAGGCTTGGAAGCCATCCACGAAGAGACCCTCCGGGAGATCAACTTCGAGCTGGCTCGGTGGATGCGCTTGCAGCTGGATCGGGAAAACCTGGAAAACTTCCTGGACAAGATTTTCGACGTCCTGAAGGGATGCCTGCGCAACTATCCCGTGGGGGCCTTGCAGTGTCTGCGCACCATCGGCATGGAGGTCCTCAAGACCGACGACCGCCGGTTGATCCAGTTCTTCGTCCGGCGCACCATTTCCGTGGGCTTTCAAACGCCCCAGATCCGGGGAGTCAGCGAGCACTGGCAGATTCGCATGAACCCGTCCCATCTGTTGAACGTGCGCATCTGGCTGGAGCTGATCAAGAAAAATCCGAGGAAGACCCGGGACCTGCTGTCGGCCCTCATCGTGAACCTCTCCCTGGGCGGCATCGCCGTGAGGGATACGGATTTGTTTCAGAAGGACGTCAGCTATCTCCTTCACGCTCCCATCGAGCCCGTTTACAATCTGGTGAAGCAGCTGGCCAAGCTTTTCCCCGTGTACTTCAGTCAGATAGGGGCCGAAGGGCAGTTGCGCTCCGTGTCCACCGAAGTGGACGAGCTGCACAAGCGCCAGGACGTCCTCATCCATTTTCTGCGCAAGCAGAGTCACGTGGAGGGCAACAACCTCATCGTGGGCTTCATGGAAGCCATCATCGGGTTCTGGCACACTTTGGACCGCGGGGGGCTGCGTCCTTTCATGCCCCCGGAAGTCTTCGAGCAGGTTCCCGACTCCGGGCCTTACGTGGACGAGATTCATTCGATTTTCGAGCATCTGTTCAGTCACAACCGCATCAATCACGTGGAGGACTTGCTGGAGCTGAGCGACGAGGAGGCCCGGATTCTCATGGAAAAGGGGCCCCAAGCCTCGGAAAAGGAGAAGGAAAGGGCCCTGCTGGCCATCCGGTTCTATCAGCTGCTCCACGAGAAGTACGCCCTGAGCTTCAAGGACATGCATCTTCATTTGGCCCACGGGGCCCGTCTGGGACTGCCCGATCCCTCGTATCTCATGGAGTCCCTGGAAGGAGAGGACCCCTACGTCAAGCTCGACGCCATCCTGGATTATCTGATGGAGCTGAAGAAGATCGTCCTGGAGCCCTGCGAGCTGAACATCGCGGAGAACATTTACCACAAGCGCCACATCGCCGTGGACATTCCGTCCATGTACGGATCCTACAACGAGCGCAAGTTCGACGCCCTGGGGCTGACCTTCCGGCTGGAGAACCTGGCCAACGTTCTGTTCGAGAACATCATTCTGTCCTTCAACCTGAGCTTCATCACCCGGGCCACCTTTTTCCGCATCGCCAAGTTCATCCCTCTTTTCATGAAGGCCCTGGAGATCGACGGCATCATGTCCAACCGCCTGGAGATGCAGGCGGAGCTTTTCAAGAAGGCTCTCGAGATCCGACGTTTCGCCCATTCCCAGTACGTGGACGTGTTCCGGGGCTTTTCCGAAGCCATCAAGGAGGTGATCCGCACCCATTATCACGCGGTGCACGAGGAGAACCTGACGGCGATCGTCCACCGGATGGGGCCGGATCACCTTTCGCCGCGCTATCAGAGGGAAAACGAGCAGGAGCGGGCTTCGGACCGGGCCCAGCGCATTTCCGAGACCTTCTTGAGGGACCTGGTGGCGCGCACCTTCGGACTGCAGTACTTCGATCATTTCATCACCAGCATCCTGACGACCTTGCGCAATCAGAAGGAAGTGCTCAGCGCCGACAAGCTGGACTTGCTGTTGAGCTACGATCCCGAGAAGACCCTGTCTTTCATTTACGACCCTTCTCCTCTCACCTACGACATCGTCCACCTCGGGGGGAAGGGATACAATCTGACCAAGCTGCACTCTTTGGGGGTCCGCGTGCCCGCGGGGTTCATCATCACCACGGAGTACTTCCGGTGCCAGAAGGTGGTGGACGATTTCGCCCAGTCCAACCAGGACTTTCGCAACCGGGTGATGGAATACGTGGCGGACCTGGCCCGCCGCAACGGCCGGTGCTTCGGTTGCGCCGAGAACGCCCTGTTGCTTTCGGTGCGCAGCGGCTCTCCCGTTTCCATGCCGGGCATGATGAACAGCTTCTTGAACGTGGGGATCAACGAGTCCATCGTGGAAGGGCTGGTGGCTCAAGTGGGGGAGGCGTGGTTCGCCTGGGACAACTACCGGCGCTTTCTGCAGTCCTGGGGCATGTCCTTCGGCATGCAGCGGGACGAGTTCGACGAGATCATGAAGCGGTTCAAGGACCGCTACGGGCGGAGGGTGAAGCGGGAGTTTCTGCCCCAGGAGATCCGCCAGGTGGCGTTGGCCTACAAGGAGGCTTTGCGGGCCCACGGCATCGATTTCTCCGAAGATCCCCGGGAGCAGCTCTTCACGGCCATCCGCAAGGTCATCGAGTCCTGGTCTTCCCCCCAGGCGGACACCTACCGGCGCATCATGGGGCTTTCGGACCAATGGGGAACGGCGGTGACGGTTCAGGTGATGGTGTACGGAAACGTGGACACCAATTCGGGGGCCGGGGTGATGTTCAGCCATGACCCGTGGACTTCCGAGGACCGTATCGATCCGACGGGGGACTTCACGCGCGGCAACCAGGGGGAGGACGTGGTGGGAGGACTGGTGAAGACCCTGCCCCTGTCGGAAAAGCAGCGCCTGAGTCGAGGGAGCGAGCAGGAGTATTCCCTGGAGTCCCTGTTTCCGAGGGTTTACGGGAGGCTTTCGGAAGTGGCTCACGAGCTGGTGTACAAGCACAAGTGGAGCCCCCAGGAGATCGAGTTCACGTTCCAGGGCAACCGGGAGGACGGGCTGTACATCCTTCAGTCCCGGAACATGACGGCCCGCATCAAGAGGCGCCGTCCGGTGTTCGAGGACGGACCGGAGCTTCGGGAGAGCTGCCTGGGCACGGGCATCGGAGTGAGCGGCGGCGCTCTGGGAGGCCTCGCGGCTTTCGATCTCGAGAGCATCGAGGACCTGCGCCGGAGATTTCCCGGGCAGGCCATCGTTTTCATCCGGTCGGACACGGTTCCCGAGGACATC
>Ga0180430_10005014_pt1 | contig 11075 bp, 10 predicted proteins | sample SS_ome_9_FD_132999 | JGI IMG/M metagenome (GOLD analysis project Ga0180430, IMG submission 132999) | Hypersaline lake sediment archaeal communities from the Salton Sea, California, USA - SS_1_S_2 metaG | ecosystem: Environmental > Aquatic > Non-marine Saline and Alkaline > Hypersaline >... | reverse complement strand
TGACCGCGACCTCGTGGCTGGTGCGGAAGCCGTCGAAGGCGTGCATGAACGGCACGCGTGTGCGCAGGGTGGCCGCCTGCGCGACGAGCGCCATGTCCTGCGCCTCCTGCACGTTGTGCGCGAAGAGCATCGCCCAGCCCGCACTGCGGACCGCCATCACGTCGGAATGGTCGCCGAAGATGCTGAGCGCGTGGGTGGCGACCGCGCGGGCGGCGACGTGGATGACCGCCGCCGTGAGTTCGCCCGCGATCTTGAACATGTTGGGGTACATGAGCAGCAGGCCCTGCGACGAGGTGAAGGTGGTCGACAGGGCGCCCGCCTGCAGCGCGCCGTGCAGCGCGCCCGCGGCGCCGGCCTCGCTCTGCAGCTGCACCACCTCGGGCACCTGACCCCAGACGTTGGGACGCCCGGCGGCCGAGTACGCGTCCGAGAACTCGCCCATCGGCGAGGCGGGCGTGATCGGGTAGATCGCGATGACCTCGTTGGTCGCGTGTGCGACGAGGGCTACGGCCTCGTTGCCGTCGACCACGATGCGTCGTCCAGCCATGTGTGTTCCCCTTCCCAGGGCGATCACGCCGGCGACGGTTCCCGCAGCCGGCGAGCCGCGACATTCCTGTTCACAGGCTAGGCCGCGGGGGCCGGGGCCTGGGTCCCGACGACCGCGGAAGCAGGTGGGCGCGACCGAACCCTCCGCCGCCGACCGACGCGCTCGGCCGCTCGGGCCGGGTAGCGTGCGGCATGGTCGAGCCCGCCTCCCCCCGTGCCGTCGCGGCCGCCGCCGCCACCGTCCTCGAACCCGTCGCCGCGCAGGCCGTGGCTGCGCTCGCCGAGCGCGCGCGCGACGTGGTGAGCACCGTCTTGACCCACGCGAGCGTCCGGCGCTTCGCACCCGAGCCGGTACCCGAAGACGTCGTGTCGGCCCTGGAGGCGGCCCTCGTGCGCGGCCCGACCTCATCGGCGCTGCACAGCTACAGCCACGTCGTCGTGCGCAACCCAGAGCGCAAGCGGCGGATCGCCCAGCTCGCTGGCGATCAACCGTGGATCGACCACGCACCCCTGCTGATCGTCGGCTGCGCCGACCTGCGGCGGGCCCGCGCGGTCACCCACGGCCAGGGCTACCGCTACACCGCCCACGACCTGCGCATGCTGATCAGCGCCACCGCCGACCTCACGGTCGGGCTGCAGAACGCGTCGCTGGTGGCGCAGTCGCTCGGCTTCGGTACCGTCATGCTCGGCGGCGTGCTGAACGGCTCGCTCGAGATCGCCGAACTGCTCGGCCTGCCGGCGCGCGTGGTGCCGCTCGTGGGCCTGTCCGTCGGGCGCCCGCCGGGCGACCGCTGGCCGGCGCCGCGCCCGCGCCTGCCGCTGCCGCTGCTGTTGCACCACGAGGAGTGGACGCTCGACCCGGACGCGGAGCGGGCGCTGCTGGAGGCCCACGACGCCGCGACCCGTGAGCGCGGCGACTTCGAGGGCCGGCGCATCCCCTGGACGGCGATGGGCCTGGGCGGCGACGATCCCGTGCCGCTGGGCGCTTACGGCTGGCTCGAGCACACGGGACGCAAGCAGGGGCGGGCCACCTGGATCGCGCAGGGGGCTAAGGTCGACGTCGACCTGCCAGCGCAGGGGCTGCGGGTGCGGTCGACCGGGGAGGTGGACGAACCGGATACCTAGGGCCGGGCGAACGCCGAAGCGCGCCGTGAGCCTTCGCCGACGCAGGCGCAGTCATCACGTCCCGTGCACGTCGGGCGGTCGGCCCACCGTATCGGGTGCGGCGGCCGCATCAGAGCCCGAAAAGGCCGCCCACGTCGGCGAGCACCCGGACGTGGTGGTGCGGCACGGGCGCGGGGTCGCGCGCGGACGGGGACGCCGCGCCGACCAGAACGGTGCGCATGCCCACCGACAGGCCGCCGGCGATGTCGGCGTCGAGCGTGTCGCCGACGATCACGGCGCGGCCGGCCGAGGCTCCGAAGCGCCGCAGGGCCGTCTCGAAGAAGACCGCTGCGGGCTTGCCCACGACCTCGGGCACGACGCCCGAGGCATGCGTAAGGGCGGCGGCGATCGCACCAGTGCCGGGCAGCATGCGCCCGCCCTCCACCGGCAGACGGGGATCGACGTTGAGCGCCAACATGCGGGCGCCGCGCGTGAGCACCTGCAGCGCGTCGGCCAGATCGCCGTACGTCATGCTGGGATCGCGGCCCAGCACGAGCAACTCCGCCTCGTCGGGGGTCGCCGCGATCGGCGTCAGCTCCGCCACCGCCCGGCGCAACTGCGGCGGGCCGAGGAACCACACCCGAGGACGCGCGCGCAGCCACGGGTGCGCCGCCAGCGCCTCGATCGGCATGATCACGTCGTCGACGGTCGCCGCGATCCCGAGGCGGCGCAGCTTCGCCGCCACCTGATCCGGTGCTGCGTTGCTCGTGTTCGTCAGGAAGCCGACGCGCCGACCGCTCGTCCGCAAACCGTCGACGAGCGCGGTCGCGTCATCGGCGAGTCGGTCGCCGAACCAGACGCAGCCATCGAGATCGAGGTAAACGGTGTCGACATCGGCGAGCGGCGGCGACGGCGCAGTGGCGCCCGCCGTCGCCGTGTTCGGCGGCGGCGAGGGTTCGCCGGTCACTGGATCGCCCCACGGACCTTGGCGGAGACCCACTCGGCGACCACCACCAGGACGATGATCATGGCGAAGATGACGCTCACCTGCGACCACTGCAGGGCGTTGATGCTGGCGTTGAGTTGCACGCCGATCCCGCCGCCACCCACCAGGCCGATGACCGTGGAGGAGCGGATGTTGATGTCCCAGCGGAAGAGCACGATGCCGGCGAAGGCGGGAAGCACCTGTGGCGTGATGCCGTACGTCACGACCTGACCGCCGCTGGCACCGGCCGAGGCCAAGGCCTCGAGCGGACGCGGGTTGACCTCCTCGATCGCCTCGAAAAGCAGCTTGCTGCAGAAGCCCACCGACCGCAGCGCGATGGCAATCACCCCGGCGAGCAGGCCGGGCCCGATCACCGAGACCAGCAGCAGGGCCCAGATGAGCGAGTTCACCGAGCGTGACGAGACGATGATGATCATGGCGACCTGCCGCAGTAGCGGGTGAGGCGTGGTGTTCCGGGCCGCCAGGAAGGCCACGGGCACGCTGATCAGGATCGCGATGAGCGTACCCAGCGTGGCGATATTGATCGTGTCCCACATCGCGCGCCAGAGGCGGTTGGCGTAGCTCCAGCGCGGGGGGAGCATGCGACCGATCAGGTCGGCGACCTGCTCCGGCGCGTCCAGGACGAAGAACCACAGCGTTTGGTTGGAGATGAACCGGAACGCCACCAGGACGGCCACCGCGGCGAGCAGGTACGCCAGGTAGGTGACGAGGGTCTGGCGCCGATTGCGCTTGCGCCACACCGGAACCCCGTGGACGACTTCGACCGGCACGTCACTGCACCCGCTTCCGGATGGCGGCCGAAGCGTACTCAGCCGCGTACACGAGGGCGATGATCACCAGCAGGATGGCGGAGGTGGTGCCGTACTCGTAGCGGGCGATGGAGGTGTTCAGCGCGCCCCCGATGCCCCCCGCACCGACGATGCCAATCACCGACGAGGCGCGGAAGTTGATATCGAAGCGGTACACCGAGAGCCCCACGAAGCGCGGCATGATCTGCGGAACGACCCCGTACGCCATCGCCTGCAGCCAGCTGCCGCCGGTCGCGATGATCGCTTCGAGCTGGCTGGGTTCGATGTCCTCAATGTCCTCCGCGAGCAGCTTGCCGAGGAACCCGATGCTCCCGAACGCCAGCGTCAGGACGCCGGCGAGCGGTCCGAAGCCGACCATGACCACGAAGACGATGGCGACCACGATCTCCTGGAAGGAGCGGGAGACCGCGATGATGGCGCGACAGGCCAGGTACACGGGCAGGGGGGCGATGTTGCGCGCCGCGCCGAAGGCGAAGGGGATCGCAAGCGCCACACCGAGCGCGGTCGACACGACCGTCATAGCGACGCTCTCGAGGATGCCGATCTGGATGAACTCGTAGCGGGACACGAAGTCGGGCCGGAGCAGGCCGGCGAAGAGCACGCGGGCACGGTCGACGCCCTGAACGACGCGGCCCCAGTTCACGTCGATCGTCGAGAGCGCCAGCACCAGGTAGGTGAGGCCGCAGAGGAACAGGCCGTACCGCAGCCACGGGTTGCGTATCGACGGCTTCGGATGCCAGCGCGGGCGGATCCTGGACGTCGCGGTGGCGGTGCTCACGGGGCCTCCGCGCCCAGGGCGCTCGCCGTCGCCGCCGACGCCGGCCGTTCGCTGCTACCGGTCGCCACCGCTGCGGCAGCGTCCTCTTCCTCGACACCCTCCTCGTCCCGATCGCGCCCTTGCGGTAGCGACCAGTCCTCCTCGCCGTAGATCTCCGTGAGCACGACCTCGTCGAGCTCGTCCGGGGAGCCGTCGAACACCACAACGCCGTCGCGAAGACCCACGATGCGCTTGACGAACTGTTTCGCCAGCGCCACGTCGTGGATATTGATGATGGCGGCGAGTCCGTGCTCGTCGGCAAGCTCCACGAGCAGCCGCATAACCTGGCGTGAGGTCTTGGGATCGAGGCTGGCGGTCGGCTCGTCGACCAGCAGGATCTTGGGATTCTGGAGCAGGGCCCGCGCGATGCCGACACGCTGGCGCTGGCCGCCGGAGAGCTGATCGGCACGCTTGTCGATCTGGTCGGCGATGCCGACCCGCTCGAGCAGCTCGAATGCGCGGTTCACGACCGGGGCCGGGAAACGCCTCAGCCACGACGCCCAGAACCCGACGTAACCTAATCGACCCGACAACACGTTCTCCATCACCGAGAGGCGGTCGACCAGGGCGAACTCCTGGAAGATCATCCCGATGCTGCGCCGCGCGGAACGCAGGCGCCGCTTCGTGAGCCGGGTGATGTCGACATCGCCAAGCCGGATCGTGCCCTCGGTCGGCTCGACCAATCGGTTCACGCATCGGATGAGGGTGCTCTTGCCGGCCCCCGAGGGCCCGATGAGCGCCATCACTTGCCCGGCCGGAACGCTCAAGTCGACGCCCTTGAGGGCCATCTCACCGCGTCCGTACTGCTTGACGAGGCCTTGGATCTCGAGGATGGGACTGCCTCCTTGTGCTCCGGGTCGCGCGGGGCACGCGGCCCCACACGACCCGGTAGAGACGCGAGCGGTCTGCGGTTACTCGAGCTCGGCCGACGCGGCGGCGATCGTCCGCAGCACCTCCCAATCGCGTTCATACGAGATCTCGATGAAGGTGTTGACGTCGTCGAACTCGGCGTCGAGCGCGGTGCCCGTCCAGTCGAAGGTCAAGAAGGCTTCTCGCACGCTCGCGGCGAGGTCGGGATGCAGGTCGTACACGAAGCCGTAGCCGGTCGACGGGAACGTCTGTGACGTGTAGATGAAGTCGAAGTCGTCGAGCGACACGACCTCGCGGTTGGCCATCCGGCGAAGCACCGAGCTGGCGATGGCGGCCGCCTCGTAATCACCGTTGGCGACGCCGAGGATGCTGTTGTCGTGGCCACCGGAGAAGGTGGTCTCGTACCCCTCGTCTGGCTTGAGCCCCAACTCGGCGTACAGCAGCGCCGACGGCGCCTTGAAGCCGGAGTTCGACGTCGGCGACACGAACGCGAGTTGCCGGCCCGCCAGATCCTCGAGCGTCTGGATGTCGCTGCCCTTGGGAACGATGATCTCCATCTCGTAGCCGAAGGTGTACGTACCGTCGCCCTCGTCCATGGCCATCATCGCCACGGGGTGGAAGCCGGCCATGTCGACCCCCTCCTGCACCGAGCCGGCCGAGAAGCCCGCGACGTGCAGGCGGCCCGCACGCATCGCCTCGATCTGCGCGGCATACGAGCGAACCGGGAAGTACTGCACGGGCAGGCCGGTCATCTCGGAGAGGTAGTCCATGAACTCCGAGAAGGCGCCCTGGTACACCGCCGGATCCTCGGTGGGGGCGTAGGTGAAGACCAACACGCTGGGCTCGATCCAGTCCGCCGGGTCGCCGGGCGGATCCGCCAACATGTCGCCGTCGCGGTCGCAGTAACGCTCGTCGAGTTCGCCCCGTGGGCAGTCCTCCTGGGCGACGGCAAGCGACAGCAAGCCGAGGGTCAACAGTGCGGCGAGGAGTCGCGTAAGCATCGTTCGTCGAGTCATGTCGTCCATCCTTTCCTGGGTGGGGTGCGTTCGGGCGGCGGACGTGTCAGCGTCGGCATGCCGGGCGCGGCGCCCCGCACGCCGATCGTCAGCCGGGCACGGTCGGCTCCGAGCGGTGCACCGTGAGCGACAGGAAGTAGCGGTCACCCCGATAGAGCGAACGCGTGAGGCCGAGCAGGCGTCCATCCGCCAGCCGTGTCACTCGCGTGATCTGCAGCAACGCCGCCGGCGGCGCGACGCCCAACAATTGGGCGTCGCGTTCGTCTCCGTGGACGGCCTCGACCGTCTGTTCCGCCTGCCCCACCTCGACCCCGAGTCGGCGGCACACGCCGTCGTAGAACGAGTCGCTGAAGTCGAGTTCGAGCAGCGTTCGGGCGAAGGCCGGCACGACCGTGATCGTGTTCAGGCCGATCGGCTCGTCGTCCGCGAAGCGTACCCGCACCACCCGCAACACCTCGTCGTCGTCACGCAGATCGAGCAGCCGGGCGTCCTCCTCGTCGGCCCGCTCGAAGCCAAGGCGCAACACGCGAACGGCCGGTACCAGGCCGTGGGCCAGGGCGTCCTCGCGGAATCCGAGCAGCCGGCCCGCCACACGCTCGATCTTGGTCCGACTCACGAAGGTTCCGATCCCTTGGCGCCTGGTCACAAGGCCGGCGGCGGCGAGTCTGGCCAAGGCCTGGCGCACGGTCATTCGCGACACGCCGTACCGTTGCCGCAGTTGGTCCTCGCTCGGGAGACGACTCCCGATGCGCCAGGCGCCATCGGCGATGCCATGCCGAAGGTCTTCCTCGATGCGCGTGTAGATGGGCGGGGTGCGTCGGGCCACGGGCGGGGCCTCCCATCGGCGTGCGACTCTGGATGTCTAGACAACTGTACGACACCCGCAGGCGCTCCTGGTGGGCCACCACGGATCATGGGTACACGGCACCGTCCCAGGCGGCCGCCTTGCCTCGTGCCTCAGCCCCAGTGCGCCACGACGGCCGCGGCGACCGCCCGCCCGAAGGCGTCGTGCCCCGCAGGCGACCAATGGATGCCGTCGAGTTCGCTGCTGATCACGTGCTCGCCGGCGTCGATGAAGGGCACGCCGCGCACGCGGGCCACGCGCGCGTACTGCGCGGCGAAGCGTCTCGACCGCTCCTCGGCGCCCTGCCACCCCTGCTCGAAGCCCTCGTACGCGCCGGGATCCCGTGCCGCCCAGCCGCCGACGTCGACCACGGGTGGCGGGGCGACGAGCAGCACGCTGGGCGCGCGCTCCTCCGGCCCGGCATCGCTCGCCAGCACGCGGTCGACGAGCATGCCGGCGCCCTCCGCGATCTCGTAGGCACTCGCCGACAGCCGCGTCTTGAGGTCGTTCGTCCCCAGCGCAATGACGACCACGTCGACGGGCGCCGCGCTATCGAGCACCGGCCCCAGGTGGCGGATCCCGGCCAGGTCGCCGAGCGGGTCCTCGAACACGGTCGTGCGGCCGTTGAGGCCCGCCTCGACCACGTGCCACGCAGGGCCCAGCACGGCACCGGCCACCCCCGACCAACGCACGAGCCGCGGGTAGCGCGCCATGCTGGCCGGCTCGAAGCCCCAGGTGTTCGAGTCGCCGAAGCAGAGCAGGGTGCGGGGTTCATCCATGCCGAAGGGTACGCCAGACGCACGGTCACCGCCCGTACACACCACGCAAACGGAACCGAAACGAAGCGCGCCTACCGTCGAGCGTGATGACGCCTCCCACGCAACCCGCCAGCGCCACCGCCGCCCGTGAACGCCGCCGCGCGCAGGCGCGCCGCCGTCGACGCCGCTGGGTCGCCACCCTCACCACCGTGACGCTCGTCGGCGCGGCCGGCGGCGCCTGGTGGTGGCTCGACCAACGACCTGAGGGCGCCGAGGCCGCCAGTGGACCGAGCTATGTCGAGGTCACGCCACGCAGCTACCAGGTGACGGTCCCGGCCCCGGGCACGCTGCAGGCCGCCACCACTGCGGAGCTGCGCACCGTCGCCAGCGGCACCGTCACGTACGCCGCTGCACTCGGCGACCGGCTCACCGAAGGTGACCCGGTCGCTAGGCTCGACCCCACCGACCTCGAGCGCGACGTGCGCGACGCCGAGCTGGCACTCGAGCGTAGCGAGCGCGCGGTCACCGCCGCCCGCGCCGACCGGTTGGACGCGGAGCGCAGCCTGAGCGACGCCGTCGACGACGCCGAGCGCCGCCTGCAGCGGGTCCTCGACGAGGCCGCCGACGCGGCGGCCAAGCTCGATCTCACCACCCGGCTGGCCGACGTCGGCGGCGCCTCGCCGCGCGAGCTCGACGACGCCCGGTCGGCCCGCGCGTCCGCACTCGAGGAGGTCGCCAGCGCCGAGCGTGATCTGGCAGCGGCCCGCAGCGACCTCGAAACCCGCCTCGCCAAGGCCGATCGCGACCTGGCCGACGCCGTCTCCGCCGTCGAGCAGGCGCAGGTGAAGCTCGCGCGCGCCGCATCCGCCCTCGGGGGCGCCACCCTGATCGCGCCCTTCGACGGGGTCGTCAGCGAGGTCCGCGTGGCCGCCGGCGGCTTCGCCGGCAGCAACGCCACCGTGCTGACGCTCGCCGACGACCGCCGGCTGGAACTCGTCGCCCAGGTCGACGAGACCGAGATCTCGCAGATCGAGGTCGGGCAGAGCGCGCGCGTGACGGTCATGGCACTGGCCAACCGGAGCGTGCCGGCGAGCGTGATCGCCGTCGCGCCCGGGGCCCGCACGAACCAGAACATCCCGGTCTTCGAGATCGTGCTCGGCATCGACAACCCCGATGGCGCGCTGCGGCCGGGCATGACCGGCGAGGCCGAGGTCGTCGTCCGCCAGGAGGAAGACACGGTGACGCTGCCGGCGGCGGCAGTGAACCGCAACCCCCGCGGCGACGGCGTCGTGGCCGTCCAGCTCGACGACGGAGAAACCGAGCGCCGCCAGGTCGAGGTCGTCGCCACCGTCGGCGCGAGCCTCGTGGTACGCGGCGAGTTGCCCGCGGGAACCAGGGTGGAGATCCCGGCGGCGAACGCGGTCGCGGCCGCAACGAGCACCGCGCCGGGCATCCTGCCCTCGACCCAGATGACCCGCGAGCTCGTCCCGGGCGTGCTGCCGGCGCCGGGCACCGTGCCCGGCTCGGGCGCCGGCCGCGGCGGGGGCGGCGGTGGCGGCCAGTGATGCCCGCGCTCGAACTCGACGCGATCGGCAAGGTCTACCCGCTGGCCGACGAGGACTTCTACGCCCTGCGCGAGGTCAGCTTCGACGTGCCGGTCGGCGAGTACGTGGCGCTCATGGGCCCCTCGGGCTCGGGCAAGTCGACCCTGATGAACGTCATCGGCCTGCTCGACACCCCCACCGAGGGGCGCGCGCTGCTCGCCGGCCAGGACGCCGGGGATCTCGAGCCGGAGGAGCAGGCCGCCATGCGCAACCGGCACGTCGGCTTCGTGTTCCAGTCCTTCCACCTGCTGCCGCGCCTGTCGGTGCGCGAGAACGTCGAGGTGCCGCTGACCTACGCTGGATACCGTCCAGCCGTGCGCCGGCGGCGCGCACTCGAGGTGCTGGAGCGGGTCGGCCTCGGGGACCGCGTCGACCACCGCCCATCGCAGCTCTCCGGTGGCCAGCGGCAGCGCGTCGCCATCGCTCGCGCTCTGGCGATGAACCCGTCGCTGCTGCTCGCCGACGAACCGACCGGCAACCTCGACAGTGAGACGGGCCTCGAGATCCTGGCGCTGTTCGACGAGCTCCACGTCCAGGGCGCCACCATCGTCATGGTCACCCACGAGCCCGACGTCGCCGACCGCTGCGAACGGGTGCTGCGGCTGCGCGACGGTCGCCTCGAGTCCGACAGCCAGGGTCGCGCCGCCCCGGTGGCGGCGTGACGCGCGCGGCGACGTTGGGCGCGGCCGACACCGCCCCCGCGGACGGTAACGCCCCGGCGAGCATCGCGGACTGGTTCGCCCTCGAGGAGCCGAGCGGCACGACCGACACCCGGGCGATCGTCGGCATCGCCTGGCGCTCCATTCGCGGCAACGCCAGCCGCAGCCTGCTGACGGCTCTCGGCGTCATCATCGGCGTGGCCGCGGTCGTGGCGCTGACCGCCGTCGGCGCGGGCGTCACGCAGAACGTCACCTCGAACCTCGAGCGCCTGGGCACCAACTTGCTGACGATTGGCGCGACCGTGACCCGCAGCTCCAGCGGCATCGTGCGCAGCGAGTCGAGCGGCATCACCGTGGGAGACGCCGAACTCATCCGCTCTCTGCAGGGCATCGACGGCCGCATCCTGGGGGTCGCGCCCAGCGTCACGTCGAACCTGCAGGTCCGGGCCGGCGGCCTCAACACCACGGCGCAGGTCCTGGGAACCTGGCCCGACTACGCCCCGATTCGCGACCTCGAGGTCGACGAAGGCGCTTGGTGGACCGACGTCGACGTCGCGAGCCGCGCGCGGGTAGCCGTCGTCGGGTACGAGATCGGGCAGGAGCTCTTCCCCGGGATGGACCCGCTGGGACAGAGCCTGACCGTCGGTACCCACACCTTCACGGTCGTCGGCGTGCTGCCGGACAAGGGCGCGGGCTTCGGCAGCCCCAACCGCCAGATCATCGTGCCGCTCTCCACCTACCTGCAGCGCCTGGCGCGCAGCCAGGTCGCCGGCGGCACCTCGGCCCAGTCCGTGAACCAGATCTTCGTCCGCGCCACCGAAGCCCGCCACCTCTCGGGGCTACAGTCGGAGGTGACACGGCTGCTGGCCGACGAGCGCGGCGAGTTCGACCTGGAGGCCTTGAGCTTCCAAGTGCAGAACCAGGCGGATACGCTCGCATCGTTGACGGCTGTCAGTCGCACGCTCACCCTCTTCCTCGGCGCCATCGCCGGGATCAGCCTGCTGGTTGGAGGCATCGGCATCATGAACATCATGCTCGTGTC
>Ga0180430_10005012_pt1 | contig 11079 bp, 10 predicted proteins | sample SS_ome_9_FD_132999 | JGI IMG/M metagenome (GOLD analysis project Ga0180430, IMG submission 132999) | Hypersaline lake sediment archaeal communities from the Salton Sea, California, USA - SS_1_S_2 metaG | ecosystem: Environmental > Aquatic > Non-marine Saline and Alkaline > Hypersaline >... | reverse complement strand
TCCGGTCCCAGAAGCATTCCCGGCATCTGCGCTTGCGGGTGGAAAGCTGCGTCAACATCATTCTGGAAGTCAACCAGTGGCTGGGGGAAGGAAAGATCAAGACGGAAATCGTTGAGCAGTTCCAGCGGTTGAAGGAATCCCTGCCTTACGTGACCGACGACAACGTGGACGAAAAGGATATCGATCAGATCGAAGAGGCGACCAACCGCCTGCTGGACGAGATCCGAGCCGTTTATTCCAGCGGAGAGGTCCCCGTTCTTTACGACGGAGAAAAGCACTGAGTGGGCCGTCAACATTGTTTCTTCACAATGAAGATCCCCCCGCGAGGGAGGGCGTCCTCGCCCTCCTTGCGGATGGATCGGGAGCTCGCGGTCGAGGGCGGGACGCCCTCGCTCCCGGGAAAGCGGATCTTGAATGCCAAGCAGCTTTGTTGACGGACCGTTGAGGCTCCAATTATCCCGGGGAAGCGAGGATTTCCTGAAGGGGGTAGGCTTTCCTCGCAGGCGCCGGGTCGTTTTCGGTGAAAGCGGTTGAATGGGAAGCGGATGGGGCTTTTTCGCCCATCTCTTTTTTTTGTCGAGAATTAGAAGGAAAACAGGAGCGATCGAATGGCTCGCGTGACGGTTGAAGATTGTCTGGAGAAGGTGCCGGGGCGTTTCACGCTGGTGCATCTGGCGGTGCGCCGGGTCTTGCAATTGAGGCGGGGGGCCCCCTTGACTCTGGACGCCGCGCCCAAGAACCGTGAAGTGGTGCTGGCTCTGCGCGAGATCGCGGCGGGTGCCATCACCTCCGAAAACATCCGCGAATCCGACGAGCGGGACGCTCCTTTTGTTGAAGCTCTTTTGCCGGGCGAGGAGGCGAATCTTCAGGAAGTGATGGAGATTCTCGAAGAGGACACGCGGAAAAGCCTGGATCCGACGTCGGAATTGGAGGGCGAGACGGAAGTGAAAGAGGAAGGCTTCGAAGAGGCCGAAGAGGACTCCTGAGGAGCCGCTTCGAGCCCAAGGGGGGAAAGCATGGGCGCAAAGAACATGAACTGCCTGGAAAAACGGGACCTGCTCAATCGGACGGCGGTTTCCGTGGAGCGGATGCTGTCCTGGGGGGAATTCTACGAGGAGAGGGGACAGGTTCACGACGCCGTGGACTTCTACCTCAAGGCCAACGCCTCCGAGCCTTTGACCTCCCTCTTGGACAAGGCGCGCGAGGAGGGGGACCTTTTCCTCTATCAGCGCCTTTGCCAGGCTTTGGGGATTGTCCCGGGGCCCGAGGAATGGATGGCCCTGGCTCGAGAGGCGCAAAGGCTCGGCAAGAACGCTTTCGCCGACCGTGCTCTCCGTCTTGCGGGCGACGAGGAGGCTGAAGGGGGGGTGGCGGAGGAGCCTTGACAAGCGGGCCGTGCGTGGTTAGGTGTCTCTGTGAACCGATCTCGAAAGACGAGCTGGGCGTGAATGGGAATACCGACCGGGGGATAATGCTCCAATGGCAAAAAGAGACTACTATGAAGTGCTGGAAGTTTCGCGACAGGCGCAACCGGATGAGATCAAAAAAGCCTATCGGAAGATGGCCCTGAAATATCATCCCGACCGAAACCCCGGCGACAAGGAGGCCGAAGACCTTTTCAAGGAGGCCGCCGAAGCCTACGAAGTGCTCATGGACCCTCAGAAGCGTCAGGTTTACGACATGTACGGCCACGAGGGGCTCCAGAACACGGGGTTTTCGGGGTTTCGGGGCTTCGAGGACATTTTTTCCAGCTTCGGGGATATCTTCGAGGAGTTTTTCAGCTTCGGAGGGTCCCCTCGGTCCCGTACCGCCGCCCGGCAGGGCAACGATCTCGGCTACGAGCTTTCGCTGAAGTTCGAGGAAGCGATTTTCGGCGTGGAGAAGGAGATCGAGATCGAGACCCTGGCCATGTGCGAGGATTGCGGCGGAAGCGGGGCGGAGCCGGGTACTTCCGAAAGCGTGTGTCCCTTGTGCCGGGGCCGGGGGCAGGTGGTTCAGAGTCAGGGGTTTTTTCGCATCAGCACGACCTGCTCGCGATGCCAGGGCAGCGGAAAGGTGATCGGCTCCCCTTGCAAGACTTGCCAGGGGCAGGGACGAGTCAAAGCTTCCAAGCGGGTTCAAGTCAAGGTGCCCGCCGGAGTGGATACGGGAATGCGCCTCCGCTTGAGAGGAGAAGGGGAAGAAGGCTACCGGGGAGGACCCCCGGGGGATCTTTACGTCATGATCCGGGCGGAGGCTCACGAGCACTTCGAGCGACACGGAGACGACTTGGTGGGGAAGGTGCCCGTTTCCTTCGTGCAAGCCGTTCTCGGGGACAAGGTGGAGGTGGAAACTCTGGAAGGGGTCAAAGGGGTGAAGATCAGGCCCGGCACGCAGCCCGGCGAGCTCATCCGTTTCCCGGGGGAAGGGATTCCGCGTCTCAAGGGGTTCGGGCGGGGAGATTTGATCCTCGAGGTGGAGGTGCGCATACCGACGCGCATTTCGCCCCATCAGGAGGCCTTGCTCAAGGAATTTTCGGAAAGCGAAAGCCGGCAGGACCCTTCGAAGCTGCGCAGCTGGCCTTGGCGCCGGCGCAAGGACAAGGGAAAAGACCGGGACCATGAAAAGGAACGGGAGTCCTTGACGGACGTTGCGAGAGAGATGGGCTCCTGAGCCCCCGCGAGGGCTTTGGGAGGAGCGAATCGTGTGGCGAGCACAACAACGAGCGCAACAGCAGGATGGACAGTATAGGGATTTTCAGGCATCGGCGCTTTATTGCCCTCGCTGCAAGCAGGCCATGCCCGTGCGAAGCCGTCTGCTTTTGATTTTGCCCGACGGCGAGCTTCATGAATATTTGTGCGAAGGGTGCGCCGCTTCCCTGGGGACCAAGACCGTCACGCAGAACCAGCCTTTGCAGCTCTACGCTTCCCGCTGATCCCCTCCCGCATTGGACGGAGGCTCGGGGGCGAGAACGAATGCGTCCTTTCAGGGGAGAGGTTCCCCCATGCCGTGGACGAGAAGGGTACCGGTGGATTTTTTCAACAGGAGAAGCGAGGAAATCCGTTATGATCGAAGCGGAAAATCTGACCAAGTTCTATGGTGCTCTGCCCGCCATCAAGGATGTGAGCTTTTCCGTGGATCGGGGCGAGGTGGTCGGGTTTCTGGGACCCAACGGTGCGGGCAAATCCACCACGATCCGCATCCTGACCTGCTACATGCCTCCCAGCGCGGGAACGGCCCGGATAGGGGGATTGGATTGCTTTGAAAATTCCCTGGAGGTCAGGCGCAGGATCGGTTATTTGCCTGAAAACGTTCCTCTTTACGGGGAAATGACCGTCAGGGGCTTCCTTTCCTTCGCCGCTCGGGCCAAGGGAGTGGAATCCGCCCAAATACCCAAGGAGACCGAAAGGGTCATGGATGTCTGCGCCCTGACCAGCGTTTCCCACCGCATGGTGTCTCACCTGTCCAAAGGGTTTCGCCAGCGCGCGGGATTGGCTCAGGCCCTTCTGGGAAATCCTCCCGTTCTCGTCCTGGACGAGCCCTCCATCGGTTTGGATCCCAAGCAGATCATCGAGATCCGCAAGCTCATCCAGCACTTGAGGGGGGAGCACACCATTTTGCTGAGCAGCCACATCCTTCCCGAAGTGGCTCAGATCTGCCAGCGCATTCTCATCATCAACAAGGGCCGCATCATGGCCACGGACACCCCTGCCAGCCTCACCAACCAATTGCAGAAATCCTCCAAGATTCTGGTGCAGGTGAGAAACGAAGACGCTCCCCTGGGCTCCTTGCTCAAGGATCTGGACGGCGTCCAGCAGGTGGTCCCTCGGGACGACGGGCCGGGCCGATTCATGGTGGAAACGGATCGCTCCCGGGATTTGCGGCCCGAGATCGCCCGCTTCATCCATGAAAAGAATCTGGAGCTTCTGGAGCTCCGCATGCTGGATCTGAGCCTGGAAGATATTTTCATGCAGTTGGTCACCGAAGAAATGGACGAATCCGGCGTCCCGTCTTCCTCTCTCCCGGAATCCGGACCCGGCGAAGGCGACGGGAAGCAGGACCAGAATGTTCAGGAGGAATTGGCGTCATGAAAGGATTCTGGGCCGTTTACCGCAAGGAGCTCCATTCTCTTTTCGCTTCCCCTATTTTCTACGTTGTAGCCTTCATTTTTCTCGTCATTTCGGGCTATTTCTTCTACAGCGCCGTAGCCTATTTCAATTTGGTCAGCTTCCAGGCCGGTCGCAATCCCGCCGTGCTCCAGCAGCTCAACCTTTCCAACATGGTCCTGCGTCCCTTTTTCATGGACCTGACCATCGTTTTCCTGCTGGTGTCTCCCCTTCTGACCATGAGGCTGTACGCCGAAGAGCGGAGGTCCGGAACTCTCGAGCTGCTCTTCACCTATCCCGTGACGGACCGGGCGACCATTCTGGCCAAGTTTTCCGCCGTGGTGACGGTTTTTCTGGTTGTGCTGGTCGGAACCCTTCCGGGATTCTTCCTGCTGGAATACCTGACCGATCCCAGCTGGAAGGTGATCCTGTGCTGCTATCTCGGCTTCTTCCTTTTGGGGAGCGCGTTCATGGCGGCGGGACTGTTCACCTCCTCGCTGACCCGCAACCAGATCATCGCCGCCGTCCTTTCCTTCGGCATTCTACTCATGTTCTGGATCATCAGTTGGATGCAATCCCTGGCGGGCCCGTCCCTGGCCGGCTTGATCCAATACCTTTCCATCATGGAGCATTTCGACACCTTCTCCAAGGGGGTGATCGATTCCACGGATTTGCTGTTCTACATCCTTTTCATCGCCTTTTTCCTGTTCCTGACTCAAAGGCAGATCGAATCCTATCGGTGGCGAGGTTGACGAGGGAAACGGGGCCTTCGGGGACCTTTTCCCTGCCGGGAATGAAGAGGAGAAGCAGTCATGCTCGTTCCAAAAAAAGCCGGAAGAATATGGAGCCATGGATCCAACGCGGTGATTTCCACCCTTCTGTTCCTGTCGATTCTGACCTTTGTCGCCCTCATCGCCGAGCAGCACCCTTGGAGAGCGGATTTCTCGGAATCGGGGGTTTACAGTCTGTCGGAGCAAACGCGCAAGATCGTGGAATCCCTGGAAGAGCCCGTTCATATCAAGGCCTTTTACGCCAGCTCCAGCCCCGAGGAGTCCGAAGCCCGGGGCAGGTTGGAAACCTATCGATATTACAACAAAAAGATCGACTTCGAATTCATGGACCCCGACCGCAATCCCGAAGCGGCTCGGCGTTACGACGTGCGCAGCTACGGGACCCTGGTGCTGACGGGTTATCAGAAGCGGCAAACGGTTCTCGGCGACGACGAGGAAGCCATCACCAATGCGCTGTTGAAGCTAAGCCGCGAAGGCAACAAGAAGATCTATTTCCTCAAGGGCCACGGCGAACGGGACGTCAAGGGCTTCGACAAAATGGGCTATTCCAGCCTTCGGTCGGCCCTGGAAAAGGAAAACTACGACATTGAAGAGCTCAGTCTCATGACCCGTGCCCAAGTGCCCGACAACGCCTCCCTGGTCGTCGTCGCCGGACCGGAAAAGCCGTTGTTCAAGGAGGAGATCGACTCCTTGAAGGCCTATTTGAGCGAAGGCGGGAAGGTGATGGCTTTTCTGGATCCCGACCGGGACGGGGGACTCGGGGATTTCATGCGGTCCAACGGCGTCGAGCTGCGCGAGGATATCGTCATCGACCAGCTCAGCCGAGTGTTCGGCGGCAACTACCTCATGCCCGTGGTGACCGAATACGGAAGCCACAAGATTACCGAAGACTTCGGCATCGCCACGTTTTACTCCGAAGCCAGATCGGTCTATCCGGAAAGCGATCCGCCGCCGGATGTGGTTGTTTTCACCCTTGCTTCCACTTCGGCCAACGCCTGGGCGGAAACGGACATGGATTTGCTCAATGAGGGGAAGGCCGCCTTCGACGAAAACGAGGACAAGGCGGGCCCCGTGCCTCTGGTGGTGCTGGCCGAAGTGGCGGGGAAAGGCGGGGATTCGCCCTCCAAAGGGGGAGACGATGAAACGGGTCGATCTCCGCCATCGGCTGAAAGCGCTCGCCAAGGGTATCTCCTGGTGGCGGGAGACTCGGATTTCGTGGACAACACTCACTTCGGCCTGTCCGGCAACGGGGACTTCTTTCTCAACATCGTCAATTTCCTGGCCGAGGAAGAGAACCTCATCACCATCGAGCCGCGGCGCAGAGAGGGGCAGCCTCTGATTCTGACTCGCGTGCAGGGGCAGTTGGTCTTCTGGACTTCCATGGTTTTCGTGCCCCTTATGGTTCTTCTGAGCGGTCTGATGGTTTACCGGGGGAGGAGGATGCAGCGATGAAATGGCGTCATTCTTTCATCTACTTGATCGTCCTGATCTTTCTCGGCAGCTATTACTATTACTTCGAAGTGGCTCGCAAGGAACGCCTGGAGGAGGCCCGCAAGGAAGCCAAGCGCCTTTTCGACGTGTCTCGCGAAGACATTCAAGCCCTGGAGCTGACCGGGAAGAGCCGCGACGACTTGCGCCTTGAAAGGGACGGGCAATGGAAGATCGTGAAGCCCGTGGCCACGGAAGCCGACGAGGCTTCCTTGTCGGGGTTCCTCGGCATTCTTGCGTCCCTTTCCATGGATCGAAGCGTCGAAGAGTCCCCGGAGAGCCTCGAGCCCTTCGGTCTGGAACCGCCCGTCCTCAGGATACGTTTTCAAGAGGGGGACCGTTGGCACGAGATTCTCCTGGGAGACGAGAACCCTTTGAAGGACGGCCGCTACGGCAGAATGGACAACGACACGTCCGTTTTTCTCGTCGCTCGGTCCGACTGGAACATCCTGGACAAGGGCCTCGACGACTTTCGCCGCCGGGATTTGTTCGCCTTCGACCGCCGGGAGGTGCGCAAGATCGCCCTGGAATGGGACGACAACGCCACCGTGGAGGTGGAGCGAGAAGAAGTCGACGGTCCCTGGACCGCTCCCGGCCATCCGGCCATGAAGCTCGGCGGGAGCAAGGTGGACAACGTCGTGGATCAGCTTGGCTGGCTGCGGGCCGAGGACTTTCTGGAAAACGAAGCGACCCGCCTGGCCGAATACGGTCTCGATGCGCCGAAGCTGCGGGCGACCCTCGCCCTCGAGGGCGGGGAAACGGCGACGCTGAAGCTGGGCAGGAAAATCGAAGGGACCGAGCCGGAGCAACTGGCCGCCGTCAGCTCGCAGCTGGAGGCTGTCGTGGCCGTGCCCGCGGACGTCCTTCACGACTTGCCCGCGAGCCTCGAAGATCTGGAAGATCGTTCTCTGTTAAGCTATGCTGTGGATAACGTGACCCGCATCCGGTGGCGCCTGGGGGACGAGAAGGGGGATGTCGTGCTTCGGGAGGAAGAGGACCGGTGGAAGTGGAGGGACGAGGACGGCACGGCTTTGGACATGGAGGAGCCCTGGAAGGCGAGATCTTTGGCTTGGGACTTGGGGGAGGCCGAGTACGATCGGAAAGTGGCTTCTCCGGTGCCCCCTTCCGGCGATCCTTGGGCCGAAGTGGATTTCTGGAAGGACGACCGGCGCCTGGGCGCGTTGATGTGGAGCCGGCCTTCGGAGTCCGAGGGAGATTTCGTTCCCGTTTGGGTGGAAACGGCCGACAACGAGACGTTGGCGGTGGAGATGAAGAAGAAATCGTTGAGCGATCTTGAGAGCAAGTTTCGTGAGATCGAGCCGCCCGAAAAGGATTGAGCGGAGCCCGAAGGGAAGTTCGAGATCCGAAGCACGAAATTCGATATGTCGGAGAGACCGTTCACGCAAGTCGCGCAGTCTTCTCAAAAAGGAGGAATCGCCATGTCAAGAACGAAAATCGGAAGTTTTCGCACAGGTGCTTGGGGGATCGTAGGGGTGGTGCTCGTGGTGGCTTTGTTCGCCCCCGCGGCCTTTTCCGCCACCATCAAGGTGGCCGAGCACGGATGGGACAGTGGTCAGGTGCATGGTTACGTCGCCAAGTTCATCATGGAAAAAGGCCTGGGCCACAAGGTGGAAATGATTCCGGGGGACACGAACATCCTCATGGCGGGCATCCGGCGGGGGGATGTGGAGGTCATCATGGAATCCTGGACGGAAAACGTTCAGAAGGCCTACGATGAAGGCGTCGCCGAAGGCTCCATCCTGGATTTGGGCAGCAATTTCCCCGATAGCTGGCAGGGCTTCCTCGTGCCCACCTACGTGATCGAGGGGGACGCCGAGCGGGGCATCGAGCCCATGGCTCCCGATCTGAAAACCGTTCGGGACATGGCCAAGTACTGGGAGCTTTTCAAGGATCCCGAAGATCCCGGAAAGGGCCGGTTCTACAGCTGCATTCCCGGATGGGGATGCGAGAAGATCAATCGCACCAAGATCGAAGCCTACGGTCTCGACAAGACGTACAACATTTTTCTGCCGGGCTCGGATGCGGCTTTGAGCGCTTCCATGGTGGCGGCCTACGAAAAGGGAGAGCCGTGGTTCGGGTATTATTGGGCCCCTACCTGGCCTTTGGGCAAGCTCGACATGACGCCTCTGGAAGAGCCTCCCTACGACGAGGAAGCCTGGGAGAAGAACAAGGGTTGCGCCTATCCCTCCGTGGAGGTGAACATCCTCGTTCATTCCTCCCTTCCGGAGAAAGCTCCGGACGTGGTGGAGTTTTTGAAAAAGTACGAAACCACGCAAGCCATGGCCAACAAGGTTCTCGCCCACATGTACGACGAGAAGGCTTCCTCCGAGGAAGGCGCCCTGTGGTTCCTGAAAAGCTACGAAGACGTCTGGACCCAATGGGTGCCCGAAGAAACGGCCGCCAAGGTCAAGGCGGCGTTGGACAAATAGCGCAGGGAGCGATCTCCGAATCTTTGGATCCGGGGGGCGCTTGGCGAAAGACCCATGGGAGGGCGCTTCGGCGCCCTTTTCCATCGGTTGGGGACTTCGGCCCCGAGGGGTCGAATCTTTATTCTCTCGATTTCCAGCCCGTGTGGCTCAAAGCAAACAGCAACAACCTGTCCTCGACGACGAGAGGCCGGTCTTCGGCTTTCCACCTCACGGGCTCGACGATACGTCGAGCCGTTTCTTCGTCGAAGGGTTTTCCGTAGTATTCGAGCACCCATTGAATCAGCTCCCGCCGGTCCCGGAAAACCCACCGGACGGGGAAGACCTCCTTGTGTCGAACCTTCCACGAACTTTCCAAAACGGCGTACAGGGCGGCCAGAAGAGCATGCCTCTCGTCGTTCAAGGGGCGGCAGATTCGCTCGATCTCGCTTTCGGCGACGGGCTCCAGCACCAGGACGACTCCGTCGTCCTTGACCACTCGTGCTGCCTCCTCCATTGCCTTTCGGGAGCTCTGGTGATGGAGGGAAAGGGTGAAGATCGCCGCATGGAAGGAGCGGTCGGCTACGTCCAATCGTTCTCCCGATCCCCTTCGGAGCTCGACGCCGGGGAGTCGGGAGGCGGCCTTTTCCAGGGATTTCTCATCCGGATCCACGGCCAGCAATCGCTTGACGCAGGGAGCCAGTCCGGCGGTGATGCGTCCGTCGCCGCAGCCGATCTCCAGAACGTCGCCATTTCGAACCTCCGGGACCTCCAGGAGCTTGGCGACCGTCACGCCTTCGGGGTCCTGCTTCACGGGGCACTCCCCCCTCGAGCGGCTTGCTTTCCCGCGATTCTGCCGAGAACGAGGCAATCGGTGATGGCGCAGCTTCCCAGGCGGCAGGCGCCGTGAACCCCTCCGGCCACTTCCCCCGCCGCGTAAAGGCCGGGGATGGGTCGTTTGGAAAGGTCGAGGACCCGGGCGTCGGTATCGATGAGGATTCCTCCCATGGTGTGATGCACCTTGGGCCACAACCGGATGCAATGGAAGGGAGGAGTCTCGAGAGGCGCCGTGCCTTCCACCACGGGCTTGCCCCATTCCTCGTCGCGCTCGGATCTCACGTAGCCGTTGAAGCGCCGGACGGTGCTCAGGAAAGGCTCGCGGGGGATGGAATAATGCTCGGCGACGTCTTCCAGATTGGCGAAGGCCTTCACGACGCCCTTTTTGAGGCAGTGATCGATGGTGCGCCCCGACCGTTGGATTCCTTTGACGTCGGCCACCGCGACGCATGGATTTCCCGTGGCGAGGATGGCGTCGGCGCGGATCTTGCGATCGGCCAGCTCGTTGACGATGCGCCGTCCCGTGGAAGGGTTGACGAGAACGCCGTAGGGGAAGGCGATGTAGCTGGCGAAATCGGGGCCGATGCCGTATCGCTTCTCGTCGGGGGAGGTCCAAGGCCCCAACTGGATTCTGGAAAGATGCACGGGCAGCCCGCCGATTCTCATGGCCTCCCTCAGCCCTTCGGCGGTGGTGGAGAACTTGTTGGTGCTGTCGATGCGCTCGTCCAGGCGCGGGTCCTGGGCGGTTCGGAAGGGAATGTCGTTGGCGAAGCCCCCGGTGGCCAGCACCACTGCCCGGCGGGCCTGGATATGGACCACGACGCCCGAATCCTCGCGAGGATACTCGTATCCCTTGCGAGCCCGGACGCCGCGGACCCTTCCGTCTTCGTCCCTCAGCAAGGTTTGAAGGCGGACGCGGGTCCTGAGACGTATGCCGAGGGCTTCCAGCTTGGCGAACATTTTCCCGACGATGGCGGAGCCCGAGCGGTTGTGGGTGGTGTAGCATCTGGGAACGGAGTGCCCTCCGAACTGGTCCACGCGATCCAGGTATCGCACGCCCAGAAAATCCCTGGTCCACCGGAAGGCGTCGGCGGCGTTTTCCACGACGACGCGGACGAGGCTCGGCTGATTGAGTCTCTCGCCCGCTTGCATCATGTCTTCGTACATGTTGTCGGGAGAGTCCTGGATTCCTGCGTTTCTCTGCATGGTCGTCCCCGGTGCGGCCATGACGCCGTCGCAGATGAAAGAATTGCCTCCGCAACCTTTCATCTTTTCCAGCACCACCACGGAACTGCCGGCCAGCTTGGCTTCAATGGCGGCGGCCAGCCCGGCGAAACCGCTGCCGATGACGACCACGTCCCATTGCTCGTCCCATCGGGTGGGGGGATGATCTCCATCCATGGCATTCCTCCTCGGTGATTTGTCTTTTCTGAGTTTCGGGAACTTGCTATA
>Ga0180430_10005011_pt1 | contig 11080 bp, 9 predicted proteins | sample SS_ome_9_FD_132999 | JGI IMG/M metagenome (GOLD analysis project Ga0180430, IMG submission 132999) | Hypersaline lake sediment archaeal communities from the Salton Sea, California, USA - SS_1_S_2 metaG | ecosystem: Environmental > Aquatic > Non-marine Saline and Alkaline > Hypersaline > Sediment... | reverse complement strand
GAAGCCCATGGTCTGGCGAGCCAATCACGATGCTGAAACCACCGACTGGAGAGCCGTGTGCGGGAGAACCGCACGCACGGTTCGGAGGGCGGGGAGGGGAACACCCCTTCCCGACCCCTATCGAACCATAGAAAGGGATTAGGCGATAGGCCTCGGTCAGGTCTCCCGCTTTGCGGAGTTTCCCTCCTGATTAACCCGCTTCGTGGGTGCAACGCTCAGACATGATCAAGTCTGTCTCTAAAAATTGAAGTAAGAATTCTGCAAACCAGAGAACGATACTAAGTTTTCAGTGAAACAATCGGCAAGATTACAAAGGGCAACTGAGGAAAAGGGCTTTCTGAGAGAAAACAAGTGATCGATTCAGCGAAGGGATTTTTGGTTCTGATCAAGGCCGCACAAGGGTTTTCGGTGAGGCGTTCTGATGTACGCCGCAGCCGTAAAGCCGCGGAGAACGCCGAGCAGGGCAAAAAAGACCTTCGTTGAATCGATCGCTACTTGTATCGCCGCATGGTTCGATCAAGATCGCGCTGTTCGTCACGGTTGCGGATCGCATGGCGCTTGTCGTATTTCTTTTTACCCCGGGCCAGGGCGATCTGGATTTTGGCCTTGCCGTTTTTAAAATACACCCGCAGCGGAATGAGGTTGTAGCCCATCTCGTTGACCTTGCCGTAAAGCTTTTTGATCTCGGACTTGTGCAGCAGCAGTTTGCGCTGCCGGCGTGGCTCGTGGTTGTTGTAATAGGCGAAGGGGTAGGGCCCGATGTGAATGTTGATGACCCAGATTTCGTCGTTGATAATACGGGCGTAGCTGTCCTTGAGGTTGCAGCGTCCTGTCCGGAGGGATTTGACTTCGGTACCCAGCAGCACCATGCCCGCCTCGAACTTATCTTCGATGTGATAGTCGTAGCGGGCCTTGCGGTTTTCGGCGACGATTTTGATGCCTTCCGGGCTCATGGCGATAGGGGACCTGTTGTAGTGGCTGTTCCGGGAAAAAAGCGCTCAATTGTGCGGCGCGCTTTGGCCGGTGGCCTTATTCCTGTTTGATGACCAGTCCGCTGTTGATATGGACACTGAAACGTTCCTGCGCCAGGCGGTTGATTTCTTCAGCACTGGTCAGATCGATAATTTCCTTGACGAATTTTTGGGCATCGATGGTTGAAAGTCCGCGCACCATCCGCTTGACCACCGGAATGGCGTGGGGGTTCATGCTCCACTCGGTGATGCCCAGTCCCAGCAGGATCGGGACGTGAATGGGTTCGCCCGCCATTTCACCGCACATGGCAATCCCGATTTTTTTCCGTTGGGCCACATTCGCCACGTGCTTCACCATGCGGATAATGGCCGGATTGAGCGGATCGTAGAGATAGGCCACGTTGCGGTTGCTGCGGTCAATGGCCAGGGTGTACTGGATCAGGTCGTTGGTGCCGATACTGAAAAAATCACACATCTCCGCCAGCTGGTCGGCGATGATGACCGCCGACGGCACCTCGATCATGACGCCGATTTCGATATCCGGGTTATGTTCCACGCCTTCGGCCGCGAGGTTGTCCGCGGCCTCTTTGAGACTGCGCCGGGCTTCGGCCAGCTCCGCACAGCCGGTGATCATGGGGAACAGGATGCGCACGTTCCCGAAAGCCGCGGCCCGCAGGATGGCCCGCAGCTGGGTGCGAAAGACTTCGGGGTTCTGCAGGCAGTAGCGGATGGCCCGCAAGCCCAGCACGGGGTTGACCTCGTTGCCGTTGTTGGCATAGCTCAGGGCCTTGTCGCCATTGATATCCAGGGTGCGGATGGTCACGGGGTTGGGCGCCATGACTTCCACCACGTCCCGGTATTTGTCAAAGAGCTCGAACTCGCTCGGGAAATCGGTGCGGTTCATGTACTGGAATTCGCTACGGTACAGTCCGATGCCGTCGCCGCCGTTGTCGATGACCGAAACGACCTCCTCGGGCAGTTCGATGTTGCCCTGAACACGGACAATGTGGCCATCTGCCGTGCGCGCCGGAAGGTGGCTTTCACGGGTGATCCGGGATCGGTAGGTTTGATAGCGTTCCTGTCGTTCCTCGTATTCGACGAGGGTTTTGTCATCAGGGTTGATGATCACGACCCCGTCATTGCCGTCCACGATCAGGATGTCGTCATTGCGAATCAGGGCCGTGGCATTGACCAGCCCCAGAACAGCCGGGATGTCCAGGGTGCGGGCAATAATGCCGGTGTGGGAGGTCTTGCCGCCGACGTCTGTGAGAAACCCCTTGATGCGCTCCAGCTGGATCTGGCTGGTGTCGGCCGGCGACAGGTCGCGGGCGACCAAGATGACCCGTTTGTCGATATCGGAAATTTTGATGGTATCGGCGCCGGTCAGGTAGTGCATGATGCGATCCGAAACATGGATGATGTCGGAGACCCGTTCCTTGAGGTATTGGTCTTCCATGCTCTGGAACATGCTTTTGATCTGTCCCACGACGGTCTTCAGGGCCCATTCCGCATTGACCTTGTCGTTCTGGATAAAGTCCACCGTTCGGCCGAAGAGCATCTTGTCATCGAACAGCAGCAGGTGGGTCTCCAGGATATTGGTCTGATGCTGCAAATCTTCGGGCATGCCGCTGATGATCTGCCGCAGGTCGTCCTTGGCTTCGATGACGGCTTTTTTGAATCGGTTGATTTCGTTGGAGGTGCGGTCGGGGTTGACAAAATATTTAGGAACGACCTTGACCCCCTCGCGGTCCACCAGGTAGGCTTTGCCGATGCAAATTCCCGGTGAGGCGCCAATGCCGCGCAACTGGAATTCTTTGGCTTCGGTGGGCAACATGACCAATTATTCTCCGAACCCGGTTTCCACCAGGTCGACGATCTGATTCAAGATGGGCTGATCCGACGGGTTTTCGATACAGACCACGATTTCAGTTCCTTTGATGCAGCCCAAGGTCAGCAGATCGATAATACTGGCCGCGTCCACCTTTTCGGCATCCCGGGCGATCCAGACTTTGTACTTTGCATTCTGGGCCACTTCCGCTATCTTGGCGGCGGAGCGTGCATGCAAACCAAGTGTGTTGACGATCGTCACGGGACGATGCAGGTCTAATTCCGATCGGTTCATGGGCACCACGGTCAAGGGTCAATAGAAAAGCACATCTATATATATTAAATTAACTCTTTTGGCAATATCCAGTCACAACCCGGAGGGGGCGGAAAACCACCCTGTTGGTCCGGATGGGTCAGAGGCCCGTCCCTCTGGTTTCTAAAGAAAGGATCGTAAATGGAAAAGCAGTTTGTGATCGATGACTTGAAGCTGGGTGAATCCTGGCGGTTGTTTCGGATCATGGGGGAATTTGTCGAAGGTGTCGAGAGGCTGCACGATCTGGGACCGGCGGTGAGTATTTTCGGGTCGGCCCGGACGGCGCCGGAAGACCCGGCGTACCAGCAGGCGGTGCATACGGCCGCCTTGTTTGCCAAGGAAAAATTTGCCGTCATTACCGGTGGCGGCGGTGGCATCATGGAGGCCGCCAACAAGGGTGCCGCCGAAGCCGGTGGCGTTTCCGTGGGGCTCAATATCAATCTGCCCTTCGAGCAAAAGCCCAACCCCTATGCCAACATCCAACTCCAGTTTCATTATTTTTTCATCCGCAAGGTCATGTTCGTCAAATACGCCATGGCCTACATTATCATGCCGGGAGGATTCGGTACGCTGGACGAGTTGTTCGAGGCGGTCACCCTCATTCAAACCCATCGCATCCGCCCCCTGCCGGTCTTCCTGATGGGGTCCGATTACTGGGGCGGATTGGTGGACTGGATCAAGGCCCGCCTTCTCAGGGATAAGCTGATTTCACCGGAGGATATCGATATCCTGCAGGTGATGGACGATCCGGAAGATGTGGTGAAGGCGGTCAAGAAGGTCGTTATCATTTGACCGTCCGCAGGGCACCGATCCTGTGGTCGGAGATGGCATGCCGGCGACCAAGCGCCTGTTTAAGTTAGACTAACGGCCGGTCGGCATAACAAAGCCATTGCCTCCAATCGACAGGGGGCTTTTTATTTAATAAATCCATAATTACAGCTATATAGCAATGTTTTTGGATGACCAAGAAATTCCTTGACTAAACGAAAAACAAAATATAGATAGATTTATATCAAATGAATATTATTCAGCGAATGGAGTAGGTCGGATGGTGGCGGAGCACCTGCAGCGGAAATGATCCTCGAAGACATTGCTATCGAATGGCACCGGCATGGATTGAAACGTGAGCGGCCTGCCGGGAGCGGCGGCATGTGTGCCATCTGTCCATCGAGAGGCTTGCCTTCATTTTACCGAAACCCTGATGAAACCGGAAACATTGGCTTTCATCGGGGTTTCTCTATTGCGCCTGCGGGCGGATGATGTGCGTCCCCGGAGCACGGATTGCCGCGGTTTAACGGGAACGGCGATGATGGATTTGAGTGGATCTATGGGAAATGAAGCAAACATGCCTCAGGACGTTCTGAAAATTGAATCGGCAACGCTGGATTTCGGCGGCTTGCGGGCCCTTTCGAATGTCGACATCACCATCGAACCGGGCCTGATTACATCGGTCATCGGGCCTAACGGTGCCGGCAAAACGAGTCTGTTGAACTGTATTTCCGGTTTTTATCACCCGACCCGGGGCGAGATCCATTATGGCAAACGCCGGTTGACCCATGCGTCACCCCACCAGGTTTCCAACCTGGGCATTGCACGGGCCTTTCAGAACATCGAACTTTTCAGCGGTATGACGGTGCTCGACAACCTGATGCTGGCCCGCCATCAGAAGCTGCGCTACAATTTTCTCCAGGCCCTGATTTTCTATGGCCGCGCATCACGGATGGAATCCGAAAATCGCGGCTACGTCGAAGATGTGATCGATTTCATGGAGTTGGAGCCTTATCGGAAAAGCACGGTGGGCAACCTCAGTTATGGTGTCCAGAAACGGGTCGAGGTGGCCCGGGCGCTGACCATGGGGCCTCAAATCCTGCTGTTGGACGAACCCATGGCGGGCATGAATATCGAAGAGAAGGAAGACATGGTGCGTTTCATTCTCGATATCCAGAAGGAGCGTGAAATCACCGTGGTGCTCGTGGAACACGACCTCGGTGTGGTGATGGATATTTCCGACCAGATTTATGTGCTCGATTTCGGCGAGTTGATCGGCGCTGGAAGCCCGGCGGAAGTGGCGGCGGATGCGAAGGTCATCGAAGCCTACATCGGTGAAGAGTGAAAGTTTGTAAAATGGCCAATCTCGGTGTCACGCGGCCGCCCTCGTCGCTGCAGCGTACTTCAGTACGCTTCACTCCTCAGACGTTGCGTTCCTTGACCTTGACCATTTTTCAAACTTTCACAGAGCGTAGGGGTATTGCATCTGGTAGCGGAGAATTGGTCCAATATCGGCGTTGCCCGGCATTCTTCGTCACTGCGGCGTACTTCAGTACGCCTCTTTCCTCAGAATTTGGGCGCCGCATCTTGGACCAATGACGCTTCCGTCCTGCTGAAATGGAATTTTGATCTCAACAGAAGAAGATTGATTGAGTGTCTATGGAAAACCGTGACGAGTTGGTAAAATACACCATACCGCAGCTGCTGCGGTGGCGGGTGGCGCAGTCCGGGGACAAGGTGGCCCTGCGCGAAAAAGATTTTGGCCGCTGGAATACCTATACCTGGCGCACGTACTATGAATTTGTTCGCAAATCCGGTCTGGGTCTGGCCGAACTCGGCTTGGAAAAAGGCGACCGGATTGCTCTGATCGGGGACAACATCCCCGAGCTGCTCTTTGTGGCCGTTGGGGCCCAGGCCTTGGGGGCCATCTCGGCAGGGCTCTACCAGTCAAGCCTGCCGGAAGAGATATCCGGCATTCTAAACTACCTGGGCGTCAGCATTGTCTTCTGCGACGACCAGGAGCAGGTGGACAAACTGATCGATATTCGCGCGGCTATACCGCAGGTCAAGAAAGTGATCTACGAGGATCCCCGCGGCATGCGGAGCTACCGTTCGGACGACTGGTTCATGCCCGTCGAAGACCTGTATCGGCTGGGCGATGCGGCTTACGCGAAAGACCCCGATCGATTTGAACGTTTGGTGGATCAAGGCGCGCCGGACGATGTTTGTCATCTCTGTCTGACCTCGGGCACCACCGGGCTGCCCAAGGGCGCCGAGATGATGCACCGCAACTACATCAATATGGGCGTGCAGATCACGAAGGTCGATCCCCTGGAGGAGACGGACGAATACCTGTCTTTTCTGCCGTTTGCCTGGATCGGCGAGCAGATGAATTCCTTCGGCGTGGCGCTGGCCACCGGGATTACCGTCAATTTCCCGGAATCGGTCGAAACCGCCATGGAGGACCTGAAGGAAATCGGCCCCCATTTCGTCTTCGGTGCGCCCCGCATCTATGAAACCATCCGTTCCCAGATCTGGCTCAAAATCGATGAATCCTACCGCTTGAACCAGACCTTTTACCGGTATTTCATGAAGGTGGGTGAAACGGCGGCTGGCTATCGCATGTCCGGTAAGCGTATGCCCCCAATGCTGGCCTTCAAGGCCTGGCTGGGCCAGACGCTGGTCTTCCGGCCGCTGATCAACCAGGTCGGTTTTCTCCGGCTGCGGCGGGCCTATACCGGTGGGGCGGCATTAGGGCCGGACCTGTTTACATTCTACCAGGCCATCGGTATCAATTTGAAGCAGATCTACGGCCAGACCGAAATCACGGGAATTGCCTACATGCATTCCGACGGTGATGTGAAATCCGACACGGTGGGCATTCCGCTGCCGAAAACCGAATGCAAGATTTCCGAGGAGGGCGAAATCCTCTCTCGCTCGCCTTCGGTGTGCCGGGGGTATTACAACTTGCCGGAAAAAGCCGATGAATTGCTTACGGAGGGCTGGCTGCATTCCGGTGATGCCGGCTATATCGACGAAAATGGCCACCTGGTGGTCATCGACCGGCTGGCGGATGTCATGCACAACCGTGAAGGCGAGATGTTCAGCCCGCAATTTTTGGAGAACAAGCTCAAATTCAGCCCCTATATCAAGGAGGCGGTAATCTTCGGGGACAAGATGGCGTTTGTGGCCGCCCTGATCAACATCGACCCGATTATCGTCGGCAAATGGGCGGAGGATCGGGGTATTTCCTTTACGACCTTCATGGATTTATCCCTCAAACCACAAGTGGCCGACCTGATCGGAAAGCAGATCGAAGCCTTCAATCGCAGCGTGGAAAAACCCCATTTTTGCATTCGCCGCTGGGCCATGCTCTATAAGCTGCTGGATGTGGATGACGGTGAATTGACCAAAACCGGCAAGATCCGACGGAAATTCGTACGCGAAAAATACACGGACCTGTACGAAGCGCTCTACGATCAAACAGTCAGCGAGAAGACGGTCGAAGCGCAGTTCCAGTACCAGGACGGTCAAACCACCAAAGTGGAAACCCTGCTGCCGTTTTACACGATGGAAGAGGTATCATGACTTATTTTTTTCAGCTGGTCGTTAGCGGTGTAGTGGTGGGCTCGATTTACGCCTTGTCCGCTCTGGGATTTGTCCTGATCTATAAATCCAGCCGGGTGCTGAATATCGCCCACGGCCAGATTATTGCCGGTGGGGCTTTCATCGTCTATGCGCTCACCGTCTGGGCAGGGGTTCCCATCATTCTTTCGTTTCTGGCCAGCATGGTGATTACCTTCTTTCTGGCCATGAGCGTGGAGCGGGTGTTCCTACGCCGCCTGATCGGCGAACCCATCATCTCGGTCATCATGGTGACCATTGGCCTGATGTCCATCATCGACGGTGTGATCTACCTTACGCCCTTTGGCTCGATGAACTACTCCTTTCCCGAATTTCTGCCGTCCACCCCCATCAGCATGGGGGGGGTGTCCATCTCCTGGACGCAGTTGGTGGGGGTCCTTATCACCTTCATCCTCATCGGCGCCTTTTCGTGGTTCTTCAAGCGTTCCACGATCGGGGTTTCCATGCGGGCCGTGTCGGACGATCAGCTGGCCTCCATGAGTGTCGGGATCTCGGTGCCCAAGGTCTTCGGCCTGGCCTGGGCCATGGCCGGCCTGAGTGCGGCCGCCGCCGGCGGTATTATCGGGAACATCACCGGCCTTAATTTCGAGACACTGCGTGCCTTTGGTATCACGGTCTTCCCGGTGGTCATCCTGGGGGGCCTGGATTCCATCATCGGCGCGGTGGTGGCCGGTATCATCATGGGGCTGATCCAGCAGTTCGCGGCAGGTTATTTGGACGGCAACTGGGGGCTCAACGGCACGGCCGACGTACTGCCCTATATCATTCTTCTGATTATTCTCCTGTTCAAGCCCCACGGGCTGTTCGGAACCCACGAAATCGAGCGAGTATAAGCCATGTCGACCAACCGATGGTTTGCCACGGGCAATTTTTACACCACTTACCGGGAAGAACAACGGATTTTCAGGACCCATGTGGACCGCCTGTTTTTTATCCTGTTTCTGATGGGCCTCTTCGCCTGGCCCTTATTTATCGACGCCAGCAACCGGAATATGCTGGTGATCAACAACATTCTGATTGCCGTGGTGGCCGTCTACGGTTTGAACCTCGTCACCGGTTTCGCCGGTTTGATTTCCATCGGCCACGCGGCTTTTGTGGGCATCGGGGCCTACACCCTGGCCGGAACGGCTCGGACCATCGGGGACAGCCATATGTTGATCACCCATTGTTGGCCGCTGATGATCCTGATTTCCGGTGTCGTCGGTGCGGCCTTCGGCGCTTTTGTGGGACTGCCGGCCATGCGTCTCAAGCATCTTTACCTGGCCATTGCCACGTTGTCGTTCCAGATGATTTTTACCTGGGCGATCCAATTCATGACCTTTTTCAACCAGGGCCAGATGATCGCGGTGGGCCGTGTCTTCTGGATCAACGGGCAGGTGGGGCGCAGTGACCATTATCGGTTTTGGTACTATGTGATCCTGGTCACGGCGGTGATCTGCGGTCTGGCGGTGCGCAACCTGCTGCGGACCCGTTATGGCCGCTGTCTGGTGGCGGTGCGCGACAACGACCGGGCCGCTGACGCCATGGGGATGCATCCGGGCCTGACCAAAGTATACGCCTTTGCCCTGGCGGGTTTCTTTGCCGGCATTGCCGGGGCGTTGCATACCTATATGTTTCGTGGAGCCGGCTTTGAATCGTTCACCCTGCACCACTCGATCATCTATCTGGCCATGGCCATCGTGGGTGGTTTGGGCACGCTTCCCGGGAGCCTGTTGGGCCCGGTGGCCATCCAGACCCTCGAGTTGCAGATGGAGCATCTCTCCGAGTGGGCCGGCTCGTTCCTGCCGGCTTCCATGAATCTGGCCACGGCCCTGCGGCCACTCGGGTTTGGTCTGGTGATCGTCCTTTTTCTGATGTTCGAACCGCGGGGCATGGCGAACTGGTGGCGTATTTGCCGTTCTTATTTCAAGCTCTGGCCCTTCCGCTACTAGGAAGATCAGCAGGCCAAAGTCAACCATTAACACCAAAGGGGGGAGTAAAGATGAAAAGAAAATATCATCGGCTATGGTTGGTTGCGATGGCAACGATGCTGGCATTGGCATTTACGACGCCGATCCAGGCTGGCGAAACCTACCAGCTCGGGTTATCGCTGGCCATCACCGGCCCGACATCGGATGCCGGCAACCCATATTCCAAAGGCGCGGAGGACTACATTCGCTTTGTCAACGAAACAAACGTTCTGGGCGATGCCAAGGTGGACTGCCCGATCCGCGACGACATGTATGAAACCGCCGTGACCAAGCGCAACTTCGAAGACTTTCTCGATCAGGAAATGGTGCTTTTTCTCAGCTATGCCACCGGTGCGAACCAGGCTCTGGCGCAGGATTTCAATGAGGTCAAGATCCCGGTGATCCCGGCATCCATGGACAAATCCCTCGTGGAAATGTCCGACTACATCTTCCTGCCCATTGCCTCCTATTCCCACCAGTACGTCGGTGTGGCCGAGTATGTGGCCAAAAACCACAAGGGCGGCGGTGTCCCCAAAGTGGCTGCTTTTATCCATCCCTCGGCCTTCGGTCGTGCCCCTTTGGAAGATTTCAAGGCCGCTGTGGCCGCGGGGCTGAAGCTGGATCTTGTCGAAGTGGTGGAACATGGTAAAGACCTTGACAACAGCGCCCTGCTGCAACGTCTCCAGAGCAAGGGCGTGCAGTACGTGCTCTGTCAGACCGTCCAGTCGCCGGTGGCCACCCTGCTCAACGACGCCCAGCGTCTGGGCATGACCGCTACGAGCTTCGGTGAAGCGGGCAAGATCACCTTCATGGGCGCCCACTACACCGGCGGCAACGATTTGATCGCCCTGGCCGGCTCGGCCGCCGAAGGGTATTACTGGACCACGGCCTATCATGTGACGTCCGAAAAAGGCCCCTGGACCGACTGGCAGCTTGATATGGCCAAAAAATACGAACGCGACGACAAAACGGCCAATTCACACAACTATGCCTGTGGGATGATGGCGGCGCAGGTGGCCGTGGAGGCCATTAGGCGCACCCGCGAGGCCGGCCAAGAGGTCACCTCGGCGACGCTTTACGAAACCCTAAAACAGATGAACGGGGACAAGGCCTTTGAGTCCCTGGCAGCCGTGGGCCCGGTGACTTATGGACCCGGCGACCATATGGGGGTCGATACCGTCCAGCTTTACGTGGTCAAAGACGGGGCTTTCCAATCCGAGGGGAAGCCGTTCAAGCCTGAATTCATAAAATAGGGCGCTGGCGGCGTTCAGGAGATTCCATGGTTTCCCTTGCAACGCCGGGATGAAACAGCACCAAGTGATTGCCGTTAGGTGAAAAACTCCAGCGGGACGCCTGATCCGCGTTCCGCTGGAACCCAAACCCGAGCGAAATACCGAATCGAGACTATGGAAACTACCGCCCCGGACAATCCCCTTCTGGAAGTCAACAACATCGAAGTGGTCTACAACGACATCATTCAGGTGCTGCGGGGCGTCAGCCTCAATGTGCCCCAGGGCAGCATCGTGGCCTTGCTGGGCACCAACGGGGCCGGCAAGACCACGACACTGCGGGCGATCAGCGGGTTGCTGAAGCCGGAAAACGGATTT
>Ga0180430_10005009_pt1 | contig 11082 bp, 7 predicted proteins | sample SS_ome_9_FD_132999 | JGI IMG/M metagenome (GOLD analysis project Ga0180430, IMG submission 132999) | Hypersaline lake sediment archaeal communities from the Salton Sea, California, USA - SS_1_S_2 metaG | ecosystem: Environmental > Aquatic > Non-marine Saline and Alkaline > Hypersaline > Sediment... | reverse complement strand
GTGGCCATGTTTACCGTGCGCAACAGCATCGTGGATCACCTGCACCCCCATCCCTGGGCCAAAAACATTCTGGCGCGTCTCCCGAAAGGGCTGTGGCCCAAACCCAAGCCTTACGGCCTGGTGCTGGCTCTGGATACGTCCGGGACGATCATCCGCAGTCTGCATGACACCAGTGGTGACCTCTTGCGCACGGTGACCTCGGTCGAAGAGTACAATGGGTTTATCTATTGCGGCAGCCTGTACAATGACCGTATCGGCCGTTTGCGCGTGGCTGACATTTTGTAATGCCCAATCTCATGGGAGTGGCCTCCCAAGACCGCCTCCAGCCCTTCCGGTTTCCTGAGCAAGCGCATGAACCGCGCGCTTAAAAAAAGGTTCCCCCGGAAGGCGCTTTCTGGTATCCAATTCCCATTCCTACTGCCCATCGTGTAAGCAGGACATGTTACACGCCATCGAGACCACTCCCGTGATCCCGAGACACAACCGGCCGTTATCGATCGACGGGTGATTTCAGGTCGGGTGGTTTATCGACCGCGGTCGCCGGTTTTGGCCTGATGCCACGACGCCCGAGAAGGCGGAGAGTCGAAAATGATTACGCTTCTGGCCTGCCCCCAGATGGCCGCACTGGCGGAGCGCATTGCCGCCGCTCATCCCGGAATCGCCCTTGGGACGATCCGGTGGGGCGTTTTTGCGGATGGCTTTCCGAACATCATGATCGGCAATGTCGAAGCCCTTCGCAACCATGACGTGGCGTTCCTGGCTTCTTTCGACACCCCCGGTGACATCTTTTTTCAGTTGTCGGCTATTTATGAAATTCCGCGCTACGCGGTAAAATCCTTCAAAATCATTTTGCCCTATTATCCTACCGGCACCATGGAGCGGGTGGACCAGGACGGTCAGATCGCCACGGCGGCCACCCTGGCGAAAATGGTGTCGAACGTTCCCATGACCCTTTCCGGCCCGGCCCAGATCATTCTATTCGACATTCATGCGCTGCAAGAGCGGTTTTATTTTTCCGACCAGGTGATTCCCCGCCTGGAATCCGGCGTCCCGCTGGTGCGGGACAAACTGCACTTGCTGCAGGATCCCGCCGTGGCGTTCCCGGATGAAGGGGCCTTGAAACGCTTTGGCAAGTGGTTCGATGCCCATCCCCATATCGTCTGTCACAAGGTCCGCGACGGTTCGCGACGGAAGATCAGCATACGGGAAGGACGCGCGGCGAATCGTCATGTCGTTATCGTGGACGATCTGGCCATGAGCGGCGGCACGCTGCTGGAGTGCCGAAGGGTGTTGCGGGAAAGCGGCGCCCGGGCCGTCAGTGCCTATGTGACCCATGCCGTCTTTCCGCAGGACGCCTGGCGGAATTTCACGCAGGCCGGATTCGAGCACTTCTGGGTGACGGACTCGGTCCCTGGCCGGGCGGCTGTTCTGGCGGGCCAGCCGCCCTTCGAAGTGCTCTCTCTGGATACCGTCATTGCCGCGCTGCTGACCGCGTCGGGATGAAAACGAATCGATGGGCACGTTCATCCAGGTGTCATTATGAATTGGTGCAGGCTCAATAGGGAATGTCCATGTCGATCATGTCTTCCATAAGAAACGCGCTGGATCGTTTTCTCCAGGGGACGTGCGATCATTTCAGCTGGCACCTGCCGGCCCCTCTGGGGCCTGGCGGGCGGTTGACGATGAAACTGCTTTTTTCACACGTCTCCATCGAAGAGGATCAACTGGCCCTTATTCGCAATCTTCCGGACAACGCCGCCATCGTCTATATCTCCAAGCACAAAAGCCGGCTGGAACGGCTGTTTTTCCATTTCTACACGCACCGGCACGGATTGCCCTGCCCGGAAACTGCACTCTACTACCGTAGTTACCTGTGGCAGCCCGTGAGACGTCTGCTGCGCATCATGCTGGCCCATATCGTTTTCTTCCGGCGCCATTTCAAACAGCCGGACCCCTTTGCCGGCGGCTATATCGCCCGGCAGATGGCGGCCGGCCATCCCGTCATGCTTTCCCTGGTGGAGTCCAACGAGTTTTACCGGCGCTTCGTCCAATCCCAGACCGATCCCCTGCGGTTCCTGGTGGAGCTGGAAACGCATTTGGAAAGACCGATCTGGCTGGTCCCGCAGCTGATGTTTTACAGTACCCGTCCGGTGTCGTCGCTTTCGGCCCCCCTGGTGGGATCGGATCCCCGTCCGAGTCTCGTGCGCAAACTATGGAAACTTATCCTCAATCCGGAAAAAATTCTGGTGGAGATTTCCGAACCCATCAATCTCCAGCGATTTCTGATCAAGGTCGGCCGCGAGGACAAGACCGTCGACGCGCAAGCCATGGTGCTGCGGCACCGCTTGCTCAGCCAGATAACGCGGCACCGCCAGAGCATTACGGGGCCGATCCTCAAACCGTCGGAAGAGATCAAACAGCATCTCCTGACCAACGAGCGCCTGCGGGCTTTTATGAAATCGTGGGCCCGTCGGCGCAACATGTCGATTCCCCAGGTGCAGCGTGAAGCGCTCCAGTATGTGGACGAAATCGCCGCCAAGCCCAATCCCCTGGTGGTCAAGTTCGGCATGGCCGCGGTGCGATGGATGCTCGACAACATGTTTGACGGGGTCGACTTCAACCAGGAAGGCTTCAACGCCGTCCGACGGGCATCACGCAACGGCCCCCTGATTCTGATTCCTTGCCACAAAAGCCATGTGGACTACCTGGTGATTTCGTACCTCATGCACCACAACAACCTGCCCTGTCCCCACACCTTTGCCGGCGCCAATCTCGCCTTCTGGCCCATGGGGCCGGTTTTTCGACGGGTGGGCGCTTTTTTTGTGCGCCGTTCGTTTACCGGCGCTGTTTTCTACGCCAAGGTGTTTTCCGAGTATATCCACATGCTTCTCGGGCAGGGATTCAATATCGAAGTGTTTATCGAAGGCACCCGCAGCCGCAACGGCAAATTGCTGCTGCCGAAACTGGGCATGTTGTCGATTCTCCTGACGGCCATCCAGAACGGAGCCTGCCGTCACGTGACGTTCGTCCCGATTTATATCGGCTATGATCGGGTGCCCGAGGTGGGGGCTTATCTTCAGGAGGCGGAGGGCGGAAAAAAGGAACCGGAGAGCTTCTGGCAAATGCTTCGGGCCCGGCGGGTATTGAAAAAACGATTCGGTAAGATCTACATCAAGTTCTGCGACCCCATCGCGTTGAAAGATCTCGAGAATGAATACGGGGCCCCCGTGCCGGACATGCGCGCCAAGGATATCCGGGCCCTCACGCGCGATCTCGGCGACCGGGTGCTGCGTGCCATCGACCGCCACACGGTGGTCACGCCCCAAGCCCTCGTGTCGGCCGCCGTCCTCAATAGTGCCCACAAGGTCATCAGTCGTGAGCAGATTGACTTCAACATGGAGACCTTCATGCACCATATGGAAGCCATGAACGTGTCCCACGCGGAAACGCTGATGGTGGATCAGCGTCACGCGGCAACCCATATTTTGAATGGGTTTGTGCAGTCGAAATTTCTCCGCCCGGTTTCCAAAGAGGATAGCCATAGCCGGGAGGGGCACTATCATCTGCCCATCGGCAAGCGGCCCGCCCTGGAGTACTACAAAAACAGCGGCATCGGCCCTTTCGTTCCGGCGGCCATGACATCCTTGGCGATTCTTGCCAGGGACGCCTTTCAGTTCGCATCCACTGATCTTTACGACCATTATCGTTTTCTGCAGAACCTATTCCAGAACGAATTCGCCGCCGGCAACGGGGCCGCCATGGACACCCGCATTCGCAAGACGATCAAGGCTTTTATGGCCGACGCGATCCTGGTCCCGCATCCGAAACTGCCGGATACCTACAATCTGACATCGGAAGGGTTCCGCAAACTGAAATGTTTCGCCGGTTTTATGGCGCCTTTTCTCGAATCCTATTGGATCGTCCTGACCTATTTCCAGGAGACCGACAACCCGCCTGAAGACGGGGCCGTGCGCCTGAAACAGATTCAGCAGATAGGCGGGAAATGCTACAAGCGCCAGGAGGTTGTTCGCAAGGAAGCGCTTTCCAAAATCAATTATCTCAACGCCGTAGACTTCTACCTGAAGAGCGGTATCAAAAAAAGTGACGACGCGGCGGCCCTCAAAGAAACGGTCGAAACCCTGCGGGCCTACATGAAGCATCTTCCGCTTTGAACCGGATCAAGGACGCCCCGTCCTGCCGTGCCGGGGCCAATGCCGGCGCATCGCCGCCGGCATTTTATTTTGCCACGATCACCATCCTGTGCTAAGGCGTTAAAAGGCGGCATTACCCCATTCCAAGAGTGATTTTACACGGCATCCGATAGAACGGGTTGGTCTCTTTCCTATGGCGCTATGTGGGAAGAGTCGACGGCGCCATATCTACGGGTTTGACCTGTGATCTCATCCCGACGACGACCGACCAAACGTGCAAGGACATGCGAATGACGACGGCACCTTCTCCTGAACGAACGGATGTCCCTTCCCCGGCCGAAATCCTGCAAGGCCTGATTCGGTATGATACGACCAATCCGCCCGGCAACGAGACCGACTGTGTCATGCATATTCGCGATTTGCTTCGTTCCTTCGGTATCGCATCCCAGGTGGTGGCCAAGGCGGCCAATCGGGCCAACCTGGTGGCCCGGTTCGAGGGCCGTGGCGCGGCGCCCCCCCTGATGCTCTACGGCCATGTCGATGTTGTCACGACGGCCCACCAGTCATGGACCCATCCGCCCTTTGCGGGCAAGCGGGTCAATGGTTATGTTTGGGGACGTGGGGCGCTGGACATGAAAGGCGGCCTATCCATGATGCTGTCGTCCCTGCTGGAAGCGGTTTCCCGGGGGGTTCAGCCGGCCGGTGACATTTTACTGGTCATTCTGAGCGACGAGGAAACCGGAGGCAGCATGGGGGCCGGATTTCTCGTGGAACACTATCCGGAATTGTTTGATGGGGTCCGCTATGCCCTGGGAGAATTCGGTGGCCATACGACTTATATCGGGTCGCAACGCTTTTACCCCATTCAAATTGCCGAGAAGCAATTATGTTGGATGAAAGCGACGGTCCGCGGGCCCGGCGGACACGGCTCGCGGCCCATGCGCGACGGCGCCATGGCCCGCCTGGGGCGGATGCTGACGGCCATCGATCGGCGCCGTCTGCCGGTTCACGTGACCCCTGTTGCGCGGCAGATGGTGGACACCATGGCGGCGGCCCTGCCCGGACTGCGCGGCGCCATGCTGCGCCAACTGTGCAATCCACGTCTGACCGATCTGGTGTTGAAGGTGATGGGGGAAAACGGGAAGACACTCGAGCCGCTTTTCCACAACACGGTGAACGCCACGATCGTTGCCGGCGGCGAAAAGATCAATGTGGTCCCCAGCGAAATCCAGGTCGATCTGGACGGACGTCTGCTGCCGGGGTTTGGCCCCGAAGACGTCGTCGCGGAATTGCGACAAATTTTGGGAAGCACGATTGACCTGACCGTAACCCGATACGAGCCGGGCATTTCCGCTCCGGACATGCATCTGTTCGGATTTCTGGCCGATGTGATTCGACGGATCGACCCCGACGGTGTGCCGGTGCCCCTATTGATGCCGGCATTCACCGATGCCCGCTATTTCGCCCGCCTCGGCATTCAGACCTATGGATTTACGCCCATGAAACTGCCACGGGATTTTAAATTTTTTGAAACCATTCACGGTGCGGACGAACGTATCCCGGTAGCCGCGCTCGAGTTTGGTGCCCGGGCGATGCGGGAAGCGATCATGCAATACGCGGGATGACCCAAGCGGGCGCGACCCGTCAGGTCGTTATCCCCGCTGTATCTCACCCTTTTTCCCCAAAGACGATGGCCGCCGTTGGTGCCCATGCGGCCGAGCGGATGTCGTTGCCCCTATTTTTTTGGAGAGGACGGGACGCATCGTTTGGAGTCTAAGCCGCTGACATCGGTCGACCACCCGTTTACAAAAGCTCCCCACAAAACATTGGTGACCCTGTCGATTCCGGTTCTGTTTTCCCTCGTAGCCGAGCCCGTGACGGGATTGGTCGACACGGCCTTTATTGCCCGCCTCGGTTCTTCACCGCTGGCCGCCCTGGGGGTGGGCACCACCATTCTCTCGGGCATCTTCTGGGTGTTCAATTTTCTGGGGGTCGGTTCACAGACGGAAGTGGCCCGGCGACTGGGGCAGGAGGACCGCTCCATGGCGGCGGCCATCAGCACGCTGGCCCTGCTGCTGGGCGCGATATGCGGATTTTTGCTCATTGGCCTCGGTCTTCTTTTCATACCCTGGATTGTCCGGGTCATGGGGGCCACGGGCAATGTCTTTGACCAGGCGGTCCAGTACATGGTCATTCGCGTTTTTGGCGCACCGGCGGTGCTGGTGTCGCTGGCGGCTTTCGGCGTCCTGCGGGGGCTGCAGAACATGCGAACACCCCTTAAGATCGCGGTGGGGTTGAATGTCGTCAACATCGTGCTGGACCCTGTGCTCATTTTTGGGTGGGGGCCGGTACCGCCCCTGGGGATCGCCGGGGCCGCCTTGGCCAGTGTCGTCAGTCAGTGGCTGGGGGCACTGTGGGCTGTGGCGGCCATGCAGGCCACCCTCGGTTTTAATTTCCGGTTGAAAGGACAGGACGTGCTGCGGTTGTTTCATATCGGCGGCGATCTTTTCCTGCGGACCGGTTTTTTGATGGGATTCCTGGTGTTGACCACCCGTGCGGCCACGCAAATCGGGCCGGACAGTGGCGCCGCCCACCAGGCCATTCGTCAGGTGTGGGTCATGAGCGCCTTGCTGCTGGATGCCTTCGCCATTTCCGGGCAGAGCCTGATCGGTTTTTTCATGGGAGGCGGTCGCGTGGACGACGCGCGCCGGGTGGCATGGGTGGTCTGCCAATGGAGTTTCGGGGCCGGTCTGGCGATCGGGGGCAGCATGTGGCTGGGGCGGGAACTCGCGGCGGCCGTACTGGTGCCGCTGACCGCCCGGCTGGTGTTCTTCCCGGCATGGACGATGGCCATCCTGGTTCAACCGGCCAACGCCCTGGCGTTTGCCAGTGACGGGATTCATTGGGGTAGTGGCGACTTTCGCTATCTTCGCAATGTGATGATGGGGGTAACCCTGGCGGGCGGTCTGGCTCTCCTGGCACTGGATTTGAACCGACCCGACGCGCTGGTCTGGATCTGGGGCATCACGGGGGGATGGATTGCGGGCCGGGCCGCTTTCGGGGTGCTGCGCATCTGGCCCGGTGTCGGACAAAGTCCGTTTGCGCCGAAGGATAAAGTCTGGCATAAATAAGGTGCTCGACCGGTTGGCCGGAAACGAAATTCACCTTACACGATCGAGGGATGCCCAATGCTTGCGATTGACTTGCAGGGCCGCCGCGCCCTGGTGGCCGGGGTGGCCGATGACAAGGGGTACGGGTTTGCCATTGCCAAAGCCCTGGCAGAGGCGGGGGCTTCGGTGTCCGTGGGAACATGGCCGCCGACCTGGAATATCTTCGCTAAACTGATTGAACGTGGCAAGTTGGACCGCTCGCGCACCATGCGCGATGGCCGCCTGCTGGAATTTGAACGCATCTATCCGCTGGATGCGGCTTTTGACACGCTGGACGACGTCCCGGAAGACATTCGGACCAACAAACGGTACCGCGATGTCGGCGATTATACCATTGCCGGCCTGGTGTCCCAATGGCGCAGGGATTTCGGGGACGAATCGCTGGATATCGTGGTGCATTCGCTGGCCAACGGTCCCGAAGTGCGCAACCCTCTCATCGAAACCAGCCGCAGCGGCTACCTGGCGGCCTTGAGTGTCAGTGCCTATTCGATGGTGGCCATGGTGCGCCACCTCGCGCCCTTGATGTCGTCCGACGGCGCTTTCATGGCCCTGTCCTACCTGGCGGGTCAACGGGTCATTCCCGGCTACGGCGGCGGCATGAGTTCCGCCAAGGCCGCCCTGGAAAGTGATGTCCGGGTTCTGGCCCACGAGGCCGGCCGCCGTTATGGTCTGCGGGTGAACTGTATTTCGGCCGGCCCGCTGGCCTCCCGCGCGGCTTCGGCGATTGGCGAGATCGATCGAATGGTGGATTATGTGGCCCGGAACACACCCCTTGCGGCGTCTTTGCGATCGGACGAGGTCGGGCAGGCCGCGGCTTTTCTTTGCAGTTCACTGGCTAGCGGGATCACCGGGACGGTACTTTATGTGGACAAGGGGTACCATGCCATGGGGATGCCCGTCGATCAGAGTTTGCTCTAACGTTTTCACGCTTATGGTAGAAAGGGATTCATGATGAAAAAGGTGCTATGCCCTGCCAGGGGATTGGTGATCACAGGGGTGGTATGGCTGCTGCTGGTAGGCCTGCCAATGACGGTCTTGGCGCAGTCGCTTCCTTTTTCCGTGGCGCGACTGGTGGTTTGTGAAAATGTCCAGAATCGCACGCCCGTCAATGTGATGGAAGTCTTCCCGGCGGGAACGGAAACGGTTTTCTGCTTCTTGGAGGCGCGCGATATTCAGGCGGCCACGGAAATCAAAATGGCCTGGTACCACGAGGAGCAGGAAGTGGCCCGTGTTCCGTTGACCATCGGGCCAAGCCCCCGCTGGCGCACGTATACCAGTAAAATGACCATGGGCCGGAAAGGCAACTGGAAAGTCTATCTGCTGGACAGTGCCGACAATTCCCTGGCATCCGTTCAATTTGTTCTGGAATAGAATGGCGCCATGTTCGCCCGATCATGAGGGCGGTGACGCGATGCGCATCAATCCGGGGAGGGTTCCCATTTCGCATGCGTGATTTCATCGAGGGACAAGGCAAGGCCATTATATTATCCATCGGCTTGGCGTCGGTGGCCGTGGTGGGGGTGCTGGATTACCTGACGGGCAGTCATGTCACGCTTACGGCCATCTATCTTTTGCCGGTCTATTTCGTCGCCTGGCATGCCGGCGCGGGAGCCGGTGTGTTGCTGGCGTTGTGCTGCGCTGCGGCCTGGCTGGCGGCCAGCCATTATGCCGGGCGTCTGTTTCCCTCCACCCTGGTCATGCTGTGGCAGTTTATTTCGCTGACCGCCATTGCCGGCGCGTTCGCGATTCTGCTGGCGCGTCTGCGCAAGGCGCAGTCGCGAACCCGGGCGCTGTCACTGGTGGATTTTTTGACGGGCGCGCTGAACAGCCGGGCGTTCTACAATCTTGTGGAAAACGAGCATCGCAAGAGTGCGCGCTATAAACGGCCTTTGACCCTGGCCTATATCGGATTGGATCATTTCAAACGGGTGAACAGCCGTTTCGGTCACACGGTCGGCGACATGGTGTTGCAGCGGGTGGCCCGCACCATGATGAAGTACTTGCGCGCCACCGACCGTGTGGCGCGTCTGGGGGGGGATGAATTCGTCATTCTGCTGCCGGAAACGGATCTCGACGCCGCCAAAGTCGTTCTCCCCAAAATTTGTGACCAGCTGGCCGAAGAAATGGAAGACAAAGGCTGGCCGCTGACACTCAGTGTGGCCGTGATCACCTTCTTCCATGTGCCCCCCTCGGCGCGAGCCATGATCAAGATGGCGGAAAAATTGATGTGGGCCATCAAGCGGGATGGCAAAAATGCCGTTCGCTACGCGACCTACAAAGGCGAATCCTGATCCCGATGGTGATGTCCCACGTCCGCAGCGGTGCCTGCCACTTCATGTCGGCAATCGCCTGACCGGTATTTTCTATGGACGGAAAGGCATGCAGAGGCGCGGGTAGTACGTTCCGTTGGCCAGGAGGGCTTCGTGGCGGCCTTCTTCCACGATGCGGCCGTTTTCCAGAATGGCGATGCGGTCCATGCGGTGGAGATCCACCGGCCGGTGGGTAATCAACAGCATCGTGTGGTGCGCGGTCAGATCGTACAGGGTGGCCATCACCTGCTGCTCCGTGACACGGTCCAGACCCTCCGTGGGTTCATCCAGCAGCCATACCGGCGCGTTTTGCAAAACCGCCTGGGCAATGGCCATGCGCCGTGCTTCCCCGCCTGAGAGATGATGCCCGGCTTCCCCGATCCAGGTGTCCAGTCCCCGAGGAAGGGCGGCCACGAAACGATCCAGTCGGGCCTTCCCCAGGGCCTCCCAGAGGCGTTCATCATCGGCGTCGGGTCCGGCCAGGCGCAGATTGTCCCTCAGGGTGGCGTTGAACAGGTGGGACTGCTGCGATACCACGGCCATTCCCCGCCGCAGGCGCGCTTCGCTCAGGGTCCGGATATCCTGCCCTCCCACGAGAATGTGCCCGGCGTCTACGTCCCAGAATCTTACGAGCAGGTTGACCAACGTCGATTTGCCGGCCCCGGTGGCCCCCATGACGGCCACCCGCTCGCCCTGGTTGATCCGCAGGGTGAAGTTCGTCAGAACATCGGGTGTCTGGCGGTCGTAGCGAAAGGTTACCCCTTCGAAGACAATGTCGTGATTTGCGGGTGAAGCGGATCGAGACGGGAACGTTACGGCGGGCACCTGTTCGATGATTTCTGTCAGGCGCCGCGACGCTTCCCGGGTGCGGCTGAGATACTGAAAAGCGGTCGGCAGCGACCAGACGACCTCGAAAGCGGCCAGGGCGGCAAAGGCCATCATGGCCAGGATGGCGCCGTCCAGTTGGCCATGTTTCACGCGACCGGCCCCCAGAAAGAGCACGGTACCGACCGTGGCACCGGACAACAGGGTCAGCCCGGCCGATGTGGCGCCACCGATGTGGCTCATGCGGGCCTGGGTCCGGATCAGGGCTTCCTGGCATTTTTCGATTTTTTGCAGGTGGCGCTCGGCGGCATTGAATACCAGCAGTTCCGCCAGGCCCTGCAGGCCTTCGACCGTATGGATGCGCAACCATGCGGAATGCCGGGCCAGGTCCCGGCCCGGTGTGCGGCCGGCGCGGCTGGCGGCCATCGGCAGAAAGAACCCCGCCGCGGCCATGCCGGTAAACAACGCCAGGGCCGCGCCCGGGTCGAACCGCCAGAACAAAGCGGTCACCAGCAGGGCCATCACCAGGGCCACCAGACCGGGGGTCAGCACCCGGATGTAAAGGTTGTCCAGGGCATCGATGTCGGCAACGATCCGGTTCAGGATATCCCCGGATCGATAGGCGCC